>JQIA01000354.1_pt1 | contig 22702 bp, 28 predicted proteins | sample 811431 | NCBI WGS metagenome assembly JQIA01 (sample SAMN02998118, study PRJNA258478) | marine sediment metagenome | biome: marine; feature: seafloor; material: sediment; isolation source: oil-polluted sediment collected from 3 locations (0.5 km, 0.7 km and 0.9 km)... | place: USA: Gulf of Mexico ...
TTCTTCTAAGAGCCTGACTGCTAGTTTTTTATCGCTCATTTTCTCTATTCCTTAGTTGTTAATATCCGACATTAAAGAAACTTAAGCCCTTAACCCAATCAAGATACCCTTCAGCAAACCGTTGAACCCAATAAAGGGAACGGGCTTCGGGTACTGGTTAAAATCGGCGTATTCTGCCACATCTAACACCCTTAAAAGCATTTGTGCATGAAAGATATTCTCACCTTCAAAAACACATCCCTCAACCTGTGCGGACATAGCGCCCTCATCCGTACAAACGCCGCTAGGCGTTAATTTGATCTTAGGTATATCAGCATTAGGGCAGAAGGGTAGGATCTGTTTTACGGCACTACAGAGGCCATCAGGAACAGGGACGTCTGTGGTAACCCCTTCAAGGTGTTCATCTAGGTTTGGCCAATCCTTATCAAATAGATTAGTTCTTAGCCATGATCCATTTTCATACAGGAATGTAGCGGATGTTTTTGTTACCTGAAGGGTTTTTGGCGGCTCACCTATGCGTAGAAGCTCCTCAATGGCATAGCTTGGAATCGTTGTACCAAGTTTAACATCCAAACCGGCATCAATACCGACCAAAATTTTATTATTCGATGCATACATTGATCCTTTTTTTATTAACACCCCACAAGACCACACTTGATTTGCATCATCATTCATAAAGGGTTTAATCATTCGAATAAAATCAATAAAGTTTTCTGACAGGGGGAACTCTTCACCTTCTGGTTCTAGATCCGGAAAAGGTTCATTTGATATTGGAAGCATCACGCGAAACTTTCCCGCCTTAATGATCATGTTCCCTTTATCGGTTACTTTAAAATTAGGAACCGTTTTACCGCAACCCTTGATTGCTTTTACAAATCTATCCGCAGGAACTTTAACATCTAGATCCAAATCAATAGCGCAATCTATTGTTAGATTCCCATTGCTTCCCTGTATACGACCCTCTTTAATTCTAAAGTGGGTTAACACTGGGGTGTGGTCTTTCTTTGCAACTGCACCCTTAACAAAGTTTAATGTTTTAAGCATCTAGCGAAGCCTTGTTATTAGTTTTAATAGAATGTTCCATATACTGAAAATAGTTTCAGTTAATGAAACAAGGAAGTAACCAAATTCTGTGTTGTTGATGAACCAACTAGACAGGGCTTTCATCACCCCTACCACCTTGTTCAAGCAAACCTGTAACGGCTTCAACAAGGTGGCCCACTTCGGGTACTCCAATTGAACGATCTCAACCATCAACGAGAAGCGGCCTACCATTTGTTCGAACTCAATTACTAAACTTTTATTAGATTGCATCATGTTTTTCAATCTCTGCTTCTAACTCTTCAATTTTTGCTTCTAAGTTATCATACATTGTTGCGCTTTCTGCAAAACGTTTACAAGCTTCATCCCTTATAAACACCCGTTCAAGTGTTGGATAAGTGTGGATCACGTCTAGAGCGGTAGCAAGCTCTTGATGTGTTAAACTTTTTGCGGTTGATTGATTCATATCTTTTTCCCGTCGATGACTTTTTCAGCGGATTCACGGGAAAGACCAAACGATTTACAAAGGTCGATAATACAGAACTCACGTGTTTTATTACGTCGTCTATTATCATCAGCGATTGCTTTGTAAATCAAGTTAGGTCGGTTAGGTATTTTTAATAAAATTGGGTTATCTTGCCGTATTTCAGTATACAGAACTTTTACGGTGTCCGGTGCTAAATCATGTTTAGCACCAAAACGCTCTGACAAGGAATCTCTATTCTCCCAAAGTCGAAGGTTACGATAGATTGCAATCAGGTATTCCTTAAGATCAAGGTAACAATCACGCTTGCGGTTACCGTGGTTAGGGTGATCTTTTGGCAACTTACCCACGTTAACCTTTGGGAAGAGTTCAATACTTTCATCCGCTTCCCAAACGGCCAACAGTTTCTTTGCTGTTTCCGCTGGAACACGTGCACGAATCCCTTTTGTGTGTAGGTAAGTCCGCGACATTTGGCCAATTTCTTTTTGACTGTATTGCAGGACACTTTCCACATCCTGAAAAATATCATAACCTTCGATACGTTCCGGTAGTCCTTCCAAAGCGGCTTGGTTCTTAAACGTTTCTTCTGATATACGGAACTCAATTTTAAAATCGAGTAGGTTCACTATGAACGGCATGTTAGTTTTTTCCCTTGTGATTATTTACAAAAATTAGGGCTTCATCAAAGCTCAGTTTTTTACCCAAGTACTTCCTTTTTTCGCCATAACATTCAAAACGAAGCTTTGCAAAGTCTAAATCTTTTCTGGTAAAAACAGGGGTAATTCGTGGGTGTTTCCCAACAAAGCTTCTTCTTTGCAGCTCCATTGGGTGTGTTTTGAGTGTCTTTAATTCACCGGCTGTCATCATCATCGTCGTTTTCTCCCGTATTCCTTCTGCCACGCATGACGTTCTAAATCACGAAACACTTGATCTAAAACAGGGGTTTTTAATTCAAGTTCCAAGATGTTACACGGCGCTACTTCTTCTTTGCATTTGGTACATGAATACCAATGATGTAACGCTTCATCTTCAAAAGATTCATCAGGTGCTTCAAAGTTAAGCATTCCCTGATACCCACAACCATACTCGTGGGATTTACACCAACCATAAACGGCGTTGGCTTTTAGGGTTCCCTTTGGATCAAAGTAGTCGGGGTTGTTATATTCAGGTTTCCATGGAAGTAACGTGTGCGCGGGTTCACCCTCTTTTGTGCTATCTACTTTGTGTTCAAAACATGTTTTACATTTTGACACGCGCCACGTTCTTTCTTCATAAAGATATTGACGCCAAACGTGTAATTGATGCGCGCCATGATTACAGCGCATCGGTTCGGTTTTCCAACCATAACCAAAGCTTGGTGTTGCAAAAAACGTTCTCTCGCAACTATCACATCCGTATTCTTGCGCTTCACCTTCCTTTCGGGGGTCGATAGATTCCCACCAATCTTCCTGCTTAGTTTTACAGTATGGACAGAATACTTCTTCCACATCGTCACAATCTTTATCGTAAGACTCCTGCATTAACACAGAAGGTCTTTCAACATCAACATTGTAGTCCGTAATCATTTCAGGTTTACCTTCCCACCCTGAATTCCGAACCGCCACACCATTGATGTGGTACACCCGTTTCTTTTCGGCTTCATGTTCCGCGCGTTGTTCTTTGGTCATATCCCACGTGTTTAAATAGCTCATGATAGCAACCATAAAACAATAGGGAGTGAAATAATTACAAACATTTCACATTCGTGATCTAGATAATCAAGCATGAATTTCTCTCTTTCTGAATTTCTGTTTTTAATTTGGTCGGGACGGTAGGATTCGAACCTACGACCAAGGGCATCCAAGGCCCCTACGCTACCAGACTGCGCTACATCCCGTTTCATAACTGTATTGGACGACCTAACATAATCCAGCTAAGTGACTGGTAATCACCTCTTAGGCTTTCTTATGACGGGAGCAGATCGTCTCCAACTTTGCCCCGCATTGTTCACATACTCTATGGTTACCAAACCATTACCCTTTGCAAAATTCTTGAATTCTGTTCATCCTCTAGGTATCGGTATGGGGCCGATAAGTTAACCGGTTGAGGTACGGTTACTAGAGGACTAAACCTATTATAGATAACACCCCAATAGAATGCTTCCACGTTTCGGCCATGTGTTAATACTAGTGCTTCTTTTCCCGTTCGTCAATTGATGGTTGCCATGGAAACGAATATTTTTTAGATGTTTTAGATTCAACGATATAAAGGTTGTGTTTTGCGCGGGTAACGCCAACGTAAAAAACACGGTGCATTTCATCGGGAAACTGTTTGTATTCATCAAAACAACGTTTAGTCATATCCGACAATAAAACAACATTATCTGATTCACCTCCCTTTGCTGCGTGGATCGTGGATATTTTGATGCGTGGGGTCTTTTTAAGTGATTCCCCATGCCTTAGTACCTCCCTATAATAGTCACGGTCACGGGTTGATATACCAAGCAGAACATCAAACCATGCACCGGTTGCTTTTACGTTCATGTGTTTACGGATAGTTTCAAGACTAAAAACGGTATCATCGGTTGCTTTATCAAATATTTTACAGTCGGTGGAGGCTTCTGGTATTAGTTCGATAATCTTTCGCGCATTCCATTTACAGACTTCCCCGCCTTTGTTCAACGTCGTCCAACCTTCGATAGCCTCCAAGTGGTCTTCATTAACAGAAAGCTTTCCTTCTCTGATGTATGCATAACCTAATTCACGAACCCTTTTTGTGAATGTGGACAATAGTTTTTTGTTTCGGGCCATCAATAACCATTCCCCTTTGCTGATATCCAAGGATTCAAAATCTTTGCTATGCTCTACTAACCCTTTTTCATCACGTGGGTTCCACGTTTTTGGCTGTCTATCATGGATCTGTTCAACGATTCCGTTTGCGAGTTCCCAAACCGCTTCAGGTAATCGGTAAGACTGGTGTAGTACTTCCGTTTCCCCTGGACGATTACGGAACAGTTCCGCCTCAGCCCCCGCCCATTTGTAAATCGCTTGGTCGTCATCCCCCGCCATATACATTCTATCCGCGTTCGCAAAAGCACAATCAACCACACGCCATTGTAATGGTGATAAATCCTGTGCTTCATCAATGATAGCTACATCAACCGGGAGAACGTCTGTAAAGTTTTCCAACATATCCGTAAAATCAATCAAACCTTTTTGGTCTTTATATTTTTGAAGCACGCGTTGAAACTGCAATAACCTAGACCATTCTAATTCAACATTCAGTTGATAGTAGGTTTCATCTACAGAAGCCATTTTGTTTCGAGATAACCCTGTAATCAGGTTACATAGATCACCTACTTTATCTTTACCGGGAATACCGGACATAACATGATTGTTACTGGTGTGCTCCATGCCCAATAAATCAAAAAGCTCTTTCCAATGGCCATCATGCATAACTTCCCCCAAGCTTACACCCATAGCCCTGAAAGCTAATGAGTGAAGTGTTCTAAAATAGGGAAGGTCACCTTCTAACAAGTCAAACTTTTCAATAGCGCGTTCTTTTGCTTCTTCTGCACCTTTCTTTGTGAACGTAACTAAAGCTATTCTGGAAGGGTCGGTTCCATTTTTTAATTCCTGTTCCATGATGCTCATTAACTGATGCGTTTTACCACATCCAGGGGGGCCGAATATTTTAATACACTTCATTTCTAGAATTCGCCTTCTGGTAGTTCAGGGTCTTTCGTATCAATAGCGTTTAGATAGGTTTCACTTAATGTCCACACCCGTTGGTTACGGCTATTACCAATGGATAGCTGTTTAGCTTCACCACCCATTCTACGCAATTCAGCCCAAACTTCACTTCCGCTTAAGGATATTCGATGTTGAGAAAGATATTCTATAAACTTGTTGCCAACAAAATGCACAAGCCCCTCTTCCACCCACACCATTGATTTTGTTACATCCGCCCTTTCACGTGCGCGGGGTCGATTTATCAAGAAGTCTTCCACATAATAAGCCAGTTGGCCATTGTTCGTGATTTCTTCCGGTGCGGCGATGATTTCAACACTTTCCATCAGCTCACCTATTTTCTTCAACCAAATAGGCTGCTTTGCAACACCATGTACTTTGTTCAATCTTTCTAAGATCATTTTTTGGTACAAAGTTTGATTCATTAATTGATCCGTATTACATTCTAAACGGTCACCTTCCACACCTATGATCCAAATAGGGGGCTCAGTCATAATCTTTTGTATGTTCTCAGGAAACACAGGGGCCATTAACGTAAGTGTAGCACCACCCACACCGAATTCTGCTTTTTTGCATATCGTTTTATTACAGAATTGTTGAATAGGTGGGGTGTTGCATGAATAAAAATAGTCTTTTCTGTTAATGGATTTAACAACATCAATAACTTCTTTGTTGGTTAACGCGGGGTTAATGTACTGTGCGTTAAATTCATTGGCTTTAGCTTCCCAACTATCCGGCCAACGTTGTTTACAATACACAGCGAAATTGTACATTGCATTGTTTCGGCCCCCTTCACCAACGGTTTGTTGTGCAAGTGCAACCAAACAAGGTGGCGCACCCTGCAACATATCATTAACTTCAGGGATGATATTTATCTTGTAGAAATCTTCTGGCGTTAACCTTTTTTCCCAAGCGTGTTCAATGAACTGTTCCAGTTCTGCGGGTTCCTCGTCAATAATTGCATAGCGGTTTGTTAGTTCTGAATCACAGTAAGGAATATTAATCCAGTTCCCCACATCTTTATCACTTGCAAGGTTCCGTTGTTTAGGGAATATTTCTACCCCTGGATAGCCTAGCTCTACTGCAATCATTGACATTGTATCTAGCATGTCACCAGCGGGTATTGGTTCCGTTAAAAACAGGTAACAATGCGCCCCACCGGATTTACTTCGACAAATAACGAGGGGGAGCTTTAAACGTTTCGTCTCACGTTCTAATACGGCGTGATTAGTTGCCCCGTTATATTCATCAATATCTATAACACCAAAAGAACACGTACTATCTTCTCTAATCGGTACAACACCAATGGGGGTTTTTCCGCTTAGATGGTTTATGTATTTTTGACGTGTTAGTTCTTCATTTACCGTTTGAGCTTTGCCGCCAACTTTCCCGTTGGCCGCTGTTGATCCTAATCTATAAATTCCATGTGCTCTTTTTAAACCAGTGTACAAAGAAATAAATCTATCAAGAATTTCTTTTTTGTCCATCCTGATTCCTTAATTGATAGGGTTAAAAAAGGGCTGTGGAAAACAGCCCTTTTATTTGTCACTTATAAAGTGTCAGTCTTAAAACGGGCAAGCCCCGTCATTGTCGGGTGCTGAACCACCTGATTCTTCTTTGGCCTCAACTTCACCCGCGTTAACCTGTTCAGCAAAACCTTTTGCAAGAGTATACAAAGGCGCATCCTGAATCAAACCAAGGCGCTCAAACTTGTAACCTTTCCAAGAACCTTTTTTGTTTTCTTCGCCAACGGTTACCATGTGCCATTGGTTAGCAAACAAAGGTGGTGTGAACTTACCCTTTGCACCGGGAACTTTAATGCTGTTCATGATAGTCATTAGAGACTTAGACTTTTTAACCTGTGTTGATGCAAAAGACATTAACGCGGGAAAAGGATCTTGACCTTCAAGCAATACGATTACCGCATGTTCACGAGTATCAACAAGATTGTTGTTTGTTCCAACAACCCAATCTTTGTTACCTTCTTTTTCTGGGCGCTTCTCGGTTTGAATGGCCATGCCTTCAGCAGGATTGTAAACGTTTTGAATCCCGCCCCCATCCGCTCTATCAGCCCATTCAATAAACTTTCGTGTGTATGTACAGATAACCATACCCATACCCACCTTACCATCGTACACTTCTTGTGTTGCAGTATTTAGAAGCATTCCAGGTTTTGAATTTTTAATAAATTCAGGTTTTTCATCATCCACTTGTGGTGAATTACTTTGAAGTACAACAATACGGGGAACAATAAAAGTGTCCACATCCGCATTTTCAAAACCGGAACCCGCATCCGATTCCATGTCAATTACCATTGGTAAATTTTCTTCAATTGCTGCTTTATTTTCTTTCTTACTCATTTTTTTCTCACTTAGTTATAATTGCTTTAGGGAATGAATCGATCTTGATTGTTTCTGGCGTCGATAGTCCAGATTCTAAAGCATCAGTACCCCACTTTTTTAATGTTGCCGCGTGGATATCCTGACTACTACCAAAGTCAAAATTATTATCGTTTAAATACTTAAGTAATTCATCAGCGCGTTCTTTCTCGCCCATACCAAAGTTTAAAACGATTTTCGTTTTGACTAAAGATCCGAAACCATTGTCGTTCATCCATTTATAAGCAAGGGGTTTATCTGCTTTTTTGATGTTTGTAACAATGGTGTCTTTTATACTGATACCTTCACCGGAAGGCATTGTGAAACTAGCCACACCTGCACGTTTAAGTGCATCAGGTAAGGTGTCCGTTTCAATTTTCGTGGCTTGCTTTGCAAGTTCCGCAAGGTACTTTGTACCGTTTGCAATCCGCTTTTGCAAGACCAATAAATTATTTGTGATCACAGAAATTTCTTGTAACTGTGAATCACTTGGACCAAGTTTTTCTTCTTCCACACTATCGTTTTCGAAGTCGATCATTTTTACTTTCTCGCTTTCTAGGATACTACAATATACATTCTGTTGTGACGGTCCCACTTCAGAATCTTAACGTTACCACGATTATGTTTCGCGGCCAATACCCCGGCCCAAATCATTGCTGTGGGATCACCAACGGCTAACAGATAATCATCATCACAGAAATCTTTTAAGTAAGTTTCCATGCGTGCTTTCAACGGTGCCGATTCAAACATGGTTGCACCATTGGGCAACATGATTTTAATTTCCCCGAATTTTTGCGCAGGTGCCAAATTTACAGAAGGTACTAATTCACCCTCCACACGGCGTGTTGGCATCTGTGGTACATAAACAATACTTTTGCTACTCATTTTCTAAATTCTCGCTTTCTAGTTGATTCGTTTGTGACTGAACCAAGTATAAGCGCTAACCAAATAAGCGCAAGTCTAGTATTAACAAAGTTTTTGTGTTATCACGCGCGCCAACATATGCGTGTGTGCGAAGATAATTTTCAGGACAGGGATTTTCACCCGCCATAAGGTCTTAAAACACCTGTAAACTCAATGACTTAGACTATTTTGTAATTCTTGTTCAATACCGGTAATATCGCTGCTACTTATTGGTGGTATTTTGTACCTGCTACCATGCAACCCACGTATCCTGTACCTTCTAGAGCTCAATACCGGTATATCACTAACTTATTGACCAGATTTACTAAAAAATTTTTCTTCCCACGCGTACGTAGGGTATGCGCGCGACCTGCACGCGCAGTTATACTAAGACCAACACTTTGTAAATACTTTGAAGAAAAAATATTTATACGGTACCACCCCTTTTTTTGAGCGTTTAAAATATGCTTAGAAATTCAGAAATCAAAAAGGAACCACATGACAGAATTAACCTGTGTAGATTACCGCTACAAGACAACCCCCTTTGTTCATCAGCATAAAACGTTTTTAGCATCCCGCAATGAAACCGCGTGGGGCTACCTGATGGAACAGGGTACCGGGAAATCTAAAGTTGCTATCGATAAATCCGCGTATCTTTACGGAAAGGGTTTAATTGATTGTGTAATCATCCAAGCCCCCAACGGTGTTCATACCAATTGGACGTTGAATGAATTTCCGATACATTGCCCCCTTGCACCTGAGATGCAAGTAAGTGCGCATTGGACAGGATCAACACCCCGCAAAAAAGATCGTGAAGCAATTGAAGAATTATTTAATGTGGGTCGAATGGGTCTTCGTATTTTTTCAATCAACATGGAAGCCATGCAGCAAACAAAAGGTAAGGGTGTCTTACTTGTTGAAAAATTATTACGTTGTTTCCGCTGTCATTACATCGTGGATGAATCAAGCCGGATTAAAACCCCCGGTGCAAAGGTAACAAAGAATACGTTACGTCTGGGTAAGCAAGCACACTACCGCTCAATACTTTCTGGAACACCTAACCCACAAAGCCCCTTTGATTTATATTCACAGTTTAAATTCTTAGATCCTGATATTTTGTGGTACCCCTCCTTTCAATCATTTAAACACCATTACGCTGAATTTGAACAAGGTTATAACCACAATACGAAAAAGAATTATGATATTCTTGTTAGCTATAAAAATTTACCTGAATTAAAAAATAAAATACAAAACCATTCTACACGTGTATTAAAGCGTGATTGTTTGGATCTACCGGATAAAGTATTCATAACACGAACTATCCACATGTCTAAACAACAAAAGAAACATTACGAATCCATGGACGTAGATTTAAAAGTTGAGATGGCGGAAGGTTCTATCACTGTGAAAGAGGCCATTGTTCGAATGATCCGATTACAACAAATATTAGGCGGCCACATTCCCCTTGTTGTTGGAACAAAAGAAATCATTCATGAAACACCTATTGGTGAAATGATTGAAATGCAAGAGATAGTGGAACTCACACCTATTGATGAAGTGAACTATCGAATGAAAGAAATGTTATCTTATCTTGAAGAGGTTCAAGGTAAGGTAATTATTTGGGCGCGGTTTACAAGTGAAGTCGAAATGATTGCAAACGCACTTACTGAAGTTTACGGGAAACAGTCCGTTGTTACTTATTACGGCGCAACGACCACGGAAGAACGACAACAAGCGGTTGATGAATTCCAAAACATTGGACGTGATCCCGAAGATCAAAAAATAACGTTTGAAAAACAATCCAAGGTTCAATTCTTTGTAGCGAACCAAGCCGCTGCGGGAATAGGTATAACTTTAACCCAAGCCGAGTACTGTATTTATTATTCTAATTCATTCAACCTTGAACACCGTTTACAAAGTGAAGACCGGGCGCATCGAATTGGACAAAAGAAAAACGTAACTTATTTGGACTTTGAAGTTCCCGAAACGATCGACACACAACTTTTGGATTCACTGGTTCGTAAGCGTGGAACCATGGAAGAGGTCTTGGGGGATGAGTCACAAGATTGGATCTCACGTATTTTGAACAGTTCACAGGATTTGGATGAAAAAGAACCAGAAACAGTGGAACCCCAGAATGAGCAGCTACCCTCATTTATGGATCACCCCTACTAACCACACATCGGAGGCGTTAAAACGCCGTGTACCCCACTTAAATCAATTATTAGAGGTATATTTATGGACTTTGATTGGAAAAGTTTAGTTAGAACCGCTGCACCCATCCTTGGAACGGCTATTTCTGGAGGTAACCCCCTTGCTGGAATGGCACTCCAAGCGGTTGCTAATGCAGTAGTGGGTCGACCGGATGCAACAGAGGCACAAATAGCTTCTGTTTTAAAAACCAGCGACCCAACCATGTTGCTTAAATTAAAACAGGCGGATAACGACTTTGATAAACATTTAGCAACGGTAGGTCTAGATGCTAAAAAACTAATTCTTGAGGATAAAGATTCCGCACGTAACAGGGAGATAAAAACAAAAGATGATACCCCAAGAAAATTATTATACGTTTTATCCTTAATGGTCGTCGCTATTATTTGTTTGATATCTTTTGTGGATCTTGAACAAGCAAAGCTGAATATGTTACTACCTATCACAGGTGCAATCATGACCGCTTGGATTGGAGCCGTTCAATATTTTGTAGGGACCACCCTTAGCAGTTCACAGAAAAACCAATGGAAAATAAAATAATGAATGAGGAACAAAAAGAAGTTTCAAAACATTACCGCGCGACAATTCGAATACCTTTAACAGATCAACAACGCATTGATGGTGTAGTTGATTTTAAACTAGATCCTTATCGGATTTTAAAAACATACCAAATTGGTAATTCTGCAATTGAACATGTAGTTAAAAAAGGTTTGCGTTGGACTTCGAAAGGACACGAGCCAAGAAAAGTTATCCATGAAATGATGGCTACGTTACAACGTGAATTGGAAATAATGGATGAAATAGAATTTGTACCAAGTCCATCTTTGGAAAGTATTGCTAGTGGGAGAAGTGTAAAATGAAACAATATTTAGATTTATGTAAAAAAGCATTAGATGGAAATGTTAAACAAAATAGAACGGGTATTGATACGATTGGGTATATTGGGGATTTCTGTAAATATGATTTGGCGGATGGGTTCCCCGCAGTCACTACAAAGAAGTTAGCTTTTAACTCTGTTGTTGCTGAAATGTTGGGTTTCTTGCGCGGCTATAGTAACGCGGAAGACTTCCGTAAACTTGGTTGCAAGGTTTGGGATGCAAACGCCAATGAAAATGAAACGTGGCTAAATAATCTTTATAGAAAGGGTGAAGATGATTTAGGTAGAATTTATGGTGTTCAAGCACGAAGTTGGGAAGGTGGTGTTGATCAATTAAAAAGTTGTGTTTCGGATTTATCTTGTGGTGTGGATAACCGGCGTGAAATTGTGACACATTGGAACCCGTCTGAAACACACAAAATGGCGTTGCCACCTTGTCACTTGTTATACCAATTTGGAATTGATAACGGAAAGCTTCACCTTTCAATGTACCAAAGAAGTTGTGATTTACCGTTGGGTGTTCCGTTCAATGTTGCGGGTTACTCTTGGCTACTCTCTGTTATCGCACAAATAACAGGTTTAGAAGTTGGAACGTTTAACCACTTCATGCATGACATACACGTTTATTCTAATCAGGTTGATAACCTTAAACTACAAATAGAACGTGAACCAATGAAGTTACCTAAATTACTTATCAACCCAAATATAGAAACCTTGGAAGATTTGGAAACGTGGGTTACTGTTGATGATTTCCAACTTGTAGATTATGTTCATCATGATCCAATAAAATACGCTTTTGCAGTGTAGGAATAAATAATGCCTGAAGATAGCTTAGTATCAAAACAAGGTTTTCGGCGGAAGGTTCAGGACTTAGAAAAGAGTTTAGCGTCTTCTGTTGATACAAAAAAGATTGACTTGGAAACAGCGCATTTTTTTGCACATCGAACATATGGGAGACAACTGTTTATTCCTAAAGGGTGCACCGTAACCGGAAAGATACATCGGTACAGTTGTATTAATGTTATATTGAAAGGTGACATAACGGTTAATACAGAACAAGGTAAGCGAAGGGTAAAAGCACCCCATGCTTTTGTAAGTCCACCAGGAACAAAGCGTGCATGTTATGTCCATGCGGATACTTTGTGGATGACCCTACATCACACCGAACAAACGGAACCGGAAAAAGCGGAACAGGAACTCGTTACAGAAAGCTATTATGCTTTTGAGAACGAACCACCCCCGCAATTTCCGCCGGGGGGTTTAACTGAAGTAGAAGAACAAACGCTCAAACATTTATTAGAAAAGAAACGGCTCGCAATACGCTAAAACATAGAGGGTAGGTCATGTCTTATATTAAGTTAACCGCAGTGATTTTAATATTTTTGTGTGGCCTAACCTCTGCACGTTTTGGTCATACAGAACCCCGTGTTGTGAAATTATCTATAGTGTCAGGAAATTTTACATTATCACAAGCAGGTGTTCCGGTAGAAGGTCTCGAATACGCTAAAGATGGAACAGCAAAAGCAGGAGCTATTATCCGATCCTTTGCTTGTGATTGTGAGGTACGTATACATAGACCTGACATTCGAGTGAATGCGAAACTAATCCAAGATACATCTACGGATACCACCGCTACCGTAACCTGGAATAATCCACCAAAAAGAGAAAATGGTGACCCGTTGCTCTTGGGTGAGATACAGCATTATGTTTTGCAGTACTGGCTAGAAGGTGGGGCCGTTATTTCAATAACAGTAGGAAAGAATAACCGCTTTGTTGTAAATAACTTAACCCCTGGAGTTTGGATGTTCAAGCTAGCAACGGTGGATACAGATAGCTGGCAGTCTATCTGGACCAAAACGGTTACTAAAACGATTTAACATCTTCGATTAAAAGATACTTTTCGGTTTTCAGTAAAGGTAGTAATCGTGTAAATGTTTCCCGACTATTTAACACAGACCACTTTCCATCTAAGAACCCTAGTGAATCCCCCGGTGCAATACAACCCTGTAGTTGCTCTGCTTTATTTGCAGGATGAAACAAACACGAGAAGCGTGTCATTCGATTAATCATATCTCCTTTGCTAACCACAACATTTAGTGTTGGGTTACATAAGGCAACCGTTTCCCCATACTTAGGGGAATCAATGTTTACTAATTCATAAAGACCCGGAGGGACACATGATATAAAGGGGGTGTTATGGTTGTCTTGTGGTTCCACTGTTTGACAAAGTGGGTCGTCTTCCAGGAAGATCTGTCCGAACGTTCCCATTATTGGGTGCTTGCTGTATCGTTTGATTGTTAACATTTATGTCCTTTTGGAAACCTACCCAAACATACCCAGCAAGAACGACACACGCCCCCGTTACCGCAGAGGTTAAAATAGTTTTCATTATTTGTTGGTTTCGGGATTCAATGGATGACTTTCTTTTTCGAACCCATGATAGAAGTTCACGAAAGTCATTCGCTTCGGAGTAATCAATACCAAGATGACTCAACTTTTTTTCTACACTGTTCAAAGATGCAACGTGTGCTTCCACTTCAGTAATTTTTTCACGTACTAGGGTGTGGTCCTCTTTCATTTCAAGAAGGCTAACGTTAACCCCTTTCATCAGACCACTTAGTTCACCTAATCTTTCATACAGTGGACCCAATTCATCACTCATTTCGATCCCTCCATATAGCCCTTTAGTATCAGAACAACGCCTTCCAGGGAAAGGGGGTGCCCCCATTTCACTATCGGGTACAATACCGTCTGACAATTGTGGTTCCATTTCCATGGGCTCCCAACGGCTTCTTCTAACCGTCTAATTTTTGCAACGTTTGTTGGCTCTCCTTTTTTGATTTGCCATTTTGCACGCATTGCTTTGGTGAATTTAGAGTACTGTGTGCGCTTCAGCTCGCCTTTGTGAAAGTGGTACACAATACCATTTTGGTAAATAGCATTTCCCCCCGTTGGGGAACCAAACAAAGCTACTACAGAATCCTGTAAGGAATCTGGCCTATGTTTGAAATAGAAAAAATGATTTAGGTCAATTGTATCATTGGGTATCCGGTAACTTCTCAGCACGATAAACAGTAACCATGATGTAAACACAGAAAGCGACAAAAGGAAAATAGGTAGATTTTCATCCGTTAGCAACATGATTTGTAGAGCAAGGGCTATTTCCTGAAGGGCGTAAATCATTAGAATACATTTGTACATCAGTTGCTTATAAGGAAGGAAAGTTATAAAAGCAAATAACCAAACCGATATTTGGAGGTGTGTTGTTGCTATGTAAACTACGGTCGAAAGGTATTCGTTTGTTTCAGGAACCAAGAGATAACTATTCTGTAACAAGGTGGTTAACAGAATAGATATAAAAATGATCATTAGGTTGTCCTTACGCGCCTTATAGCCCGTCCACTTATTCGTCTAGTAGCGTTGACAGGTAACCCCAGACCCGCAACTCGTGAGCGCCTATTATTGACCATACCCCCACGTTTTGCAAATTGCCCCGCTTTATTGCGGGGTTGGTTCTTCACCATGTTCCTTCTTTGCTGACTTGTGAAACGTGCCATAGTGCATTAATCCTCTAAAAAGTAAGTGTATTATTCACATGTTGCCACGATTCTATTAACACCGTTTCTGAGTTAATCACCTCTTCCCTACCACTATAAACATCAAACCGTATAGAGTTGTTCAACGCTTGTGTTGTCGGACCGTCCACTATATCAAACAAAGAGAACTGAACGGGGGGCGCTGTTTGTGTCGCGATAGTAGGTAGGTACCTAAACGAAAATCTTACATCCGCACTTAGTGAACGGATGGAAATAGAGGGTACAATATCCGTAACTGTTATTGTGTGTACGACCCCCACCGCCTCACCATTTTTAAAAAACTGCACTTGGTTATTAGTGGCATCAACAGCAACACCGATACGGTCGAAAATTGTATAGGTATCTGTAGTAACCACCACCGTTCCATCAACTCGAACATCACCATTCGGAGCCCATCCAGCTTCCCCAACAGCTCCGAGAATTGTAGCCACCCCTCCAGTGGATGCTTGAACACCGATGTACAGGTGGGTAGTGTCATCAATTCTTGTAGGGATTGCCTCAAAATACCAACGTCCTTCGGTCTTGGTAGTAATAGTTTTCGCACGCTGCCAAATCGTAACGATAGTTGAACTAACTGAAATAAGATCCGGCCCTATTACTAACCCGGTACCTATTTCCGCATTATCCACAACGGTGGTCGCTACCGCGTCAGGTCTATATGCACTAAACCCTGTTGGAACAGAATGTGAGAAAGCACTGGCACCAAAATTAAAACTAATTTCAGTGGCTTCTGTTGGTGCGGTTACACCATCATTTGCTACCGCTAAATAAAAGTATTGTTCTTCAACCACTGTTGTCGTCAACGTGCTAAAGCTAATCCCCCCGGTACTAGTTTGAGGGTCACCGTCCCGCCAAGTTCCGTTGGTGTTGCGAAGCCAAAAAGTTTTAGCTACCACGTCAATAGCAATTGCACCAATACCCCCCGTTATAGTTCCTGTTCCGCCACTACCTGTAGCACTTCCAATCACGGTGTTATCTTTAACACGCAAATAGGCAATATTTAGGGTGTCCGTTGCTCGATATAACGTTTCATTGTTGCTCACACCAACACAAAAACTTTCATTGTCTACGGTGAACTCCGCATAAACTTTTTCATCGGTTATTATTGCTGAAGTAGGTCTAGCCCTCGCCTCACTACCTGCGGCTGGAAAAGAGGCTGCTAAGTTTGATGGGTTAGTTGCACTTATTGTATCAAGAAGAACTTCATTTCCTGGCGCAATTAAATTGGCATCGCGAGCTTCATCTAAAATAGTGTAGTCATAGGTATACGAAGTGGAAACGGGTTGTCGATCCACTTTTATTATATTAACTAGCAAATCATTCTCATCATGCACATTTATGTAAAAGTCTGTTTCTTCTTCTGAAACGTTAACCCCTGATGTAGAGTAAAAGCTGTTGAAGGGTTTTGTGATTTGCAAAAGTCTATTTCTGGAGTGCCACGTTAAGGTAGTAGTATCTCCCGTTGGTGCCAGTCTAACCGTAGGGAAAAAGTCCCCTTCAATTTTTAAAGCGGCTGGTGGAAAAGGCCTTGCTTGTCGTCCAATAAAATCTATTGTTAGCTCGGTACTATCCCCAATGGCTAAGACACCAATATCTGTTTGTGTTAGTACTCTTGCATAGGCGGTGTCCCCTCCTAATCCCGTAACAGGATCACCAATATATTGAAGGGTGCCTTGGGTATCTTGTCCTTCAACAAAATAAAGTATGGATGAGGCCGAATGCGGTTGCGGGGTACTATCCATTACAGCACGCTTTATGGTCACTGTTCCCACACCAACATCCATTGCTACAATCTCAACCACTTCATCATCTATATAAGCATAACTACCTAATTCAATATCAAAAAACAAACCTTTACCATTTGCAAAGGAAACCGTTTCGTTGGTTTCTGACGTTGGTATAGCTAACGCCGGTACAATTTCCACTGTAGCCGTATAAGCACCATCAATATCAAACGCAAAATCAGGAATAGACGAGGTGCTACTTAACCATAATTGATAGCTAGCGCTTGCTGATGCGGGAGCCGTGGCCAACACTTGCAAAAATGATGTGAATGAATCAAACGTACTTTGGTCACCATCTGAAAAGTTTGTGACTATTTCATAGTAAGGTAATTCAAACAAAGCCGTTGCAGGGGAAGGCACCGGTAATTGAACAGGCTCAACCCAATTAGTTTCCTGTCCTGCCAAATAAGACGCTTGGGGTAATGTGAAAATGTCTTGAGTTCCATCAATGGTGATATCCCCATTGAGTAGCGTTCCATAATTGACGCTAAAAACCCTAACAATGAGTTCCGTAATACCTAACCCATCATTCTTGTATTTTATAATATCACCAGGGGACACATTCCAACCATCGCGGTTACAATCAAACTGTACTTTTGCTAATGGTGTAGAATATTGCGCTATTTCTCGTGAACCAATGCGTGCCGCTATCGTAGCGTTATCAATACCAGGAAACTGTACTGTTTGAGAAACAACAGCGCCTTCGGCTTCAACTGCGGCTAGATCCTGCAACGTGATAGAGGCGTCTTTTAATGCTCCTTGTGGTCTATAATTAAGAACAACTTCATTAATCATTTCACCAAAGCTCGGTCTCTCAAAAGAGGTGTGTGTAATGATATTGGAATCATCAAAAACAAGCGCATCATCGATTTCTTGCGTAGTCGGTTGACGTATTAACCGTAGAACAAAGGCCCCCGTTTCATTGTCCGTATATAATATCGCACCTATGTGTTGGATAATGGTTTGTATAAACTCTTCTACGGAGGACTGGCGTGAAAATATCATGGATAAACCAAAATTTTCAGCAAAAAGAATGTCCGCAGCATCCCGAAAGGCGGAATCTGTTAGCAATGTTGTTGGTAAGCCTAAACCCCAATCAGGATTAGTCATTGCCTCATATATAATATGCGCCCCTGTAGTAGAGCCACTCGGTATAAAGCTAGGATCTCCAGGGGAGCCCACACCTACAATACTACTCGTTTCTGGATACCAAGAAGTAGCGGCGGCACGCCTTACCAGAACAGCCCACGGTTTAATGTTTCTGGTCATGGCTGTTAAATAGCAACGTCTGAGAATTAAAGACAAGGTTCCCCTAAATGCGGGAACATCCGCACCTAGCTGTTCAACCAAATAATCATTCTTTCCTTGGGTTAGTTCTCCCATTGCTATATCAACGGTACCTTGGGTTCCTCCCTCCTTTTTTTCACCCCCGAACATGTCGGGGTTATCAATAAAGATGGAACCACTGGTAGTAACATTACCTTCCCACGCTAAGCGTTCACCTACAATTATTTGTTCCACGGCATCCACGGGACCATGACAAATAGCCAAGTGCATTCCCATAAAATAACGGTACCCGATCCTAACCCGACTGCTACCACCCATTTTTTTCGTTCGCCTCTTTAATTGCTAGTTGTGCCATGTTAATCGCAAGACCATCACCGGTAGCAATTAATATATTAACATCAAGACCTCTACGGACTAACTCAAGAAAATTCAGGTCATATGTTTTACAAAATAAACGTATACCCGAACTGCAATAATCCAATTGTCTTGCATGCGTCATTCCTGCTTTAATGACCACTGTTACTTCCCGCCTCTAGTAGTAACGGCGGCATAAAATAAATCACCATACCAAACCACATTCGGGCTAGTTACAGTAACACGTCCGAAAACAACCGGAATGGGGCGACCCTCCTCAGCGGTGGGGACATCGATATCTGTTAGAGATCCGGGTCTAGCGTTCGGTGGTTTAGGTGATAAAGCAACGGCAACAACCACGGCTATAACTAGGATTGCAATATAAGCGTAAGACACGTATTTCTCCTAAAATATAGGTGATCCACTAAAAGGGTTTTTAGATGGGATATAGGGAAAGCCCCCATAATTTTCCTCATTGGAAAATTTCGTTACACACGTATTTAATGTGTGGTCGCAACCGGGGAAAACTCGCACACTCGCCCCATCCTCAAGTCCTGTAAAAGGGATATTTATTATTATCCCACCACCGGTATGGCTAAGTATAAAACGTTTGTCCGTGGCCCCTTCATTTGTCCACTCAACAAAACCCCCTGTATAGAAACCTGCGGGTTGCCCTGTGAAATCAACGGAAGTTAACGAGGTGCCATCGGTAACGTTAACAGACGTATCTAGTTGTAAACCGGTTCTTACAAAACGGCAAACAGGTCCATATAAAACATGGGGGCAAGTAGCTTGATACAATCTACGTAAAGCAGGTCTTTTTAACGATGTAAATATAGGTTCACATCTAATCGCCACCTCATTGATCTCAAACTTAACGTTTATCACACGTCCCATCCAAACGACTACCGTTTGTGAATCAATATCCTCAGTGTGGTAACGTCGAATAACCAAACTTACTACATCGGTAGGAGGTGATTGTACGTATTGTGCAGCAAAAGATAATGACCGAGTAGCTGTTAGCGTAAGCGGTTTTCTTCCAGGGTCTTGGCTTTGTTCAATCAAAGGTCGTTGAATAGGTACCGCGAGGAAGACAGAGCCCTGAAAAGTCACATCTTGATCTGACGAGGTATATCGCCAAATTTGTGAGTCACGCGTAAATTCGTATAACTCTATCGGGGTGCCTTGTTCGGTACTTCGTTCAATTAAATCAATTGTCACGGTTGAATCTCAGTGATGGGAACAACAACTTGAGCTACGTAATTAGGTAACCAATTTATCCGTATTGTATCAGAAGTTAACCTTTTTAACCCCATATAAGAAATATAGTTGATCTCGCTACTGTCAATATTTAGGGGGGAACTGATTGCAACAAGGGTGTTTCCATCAATGTCTACAGAGTATCCTGTGACAGAGCGGAACAGCCAACCCGTGGTTGTGTTGACGGCAATAGTCACACGATCAGAGCCCTGTGTTGCTGTAGCATCAGAGCCGACAATTAAAGGCGTTGTAACCAATCCTGTAGAAAGCAGGCGTAAGTTACTTTCAAAAGTCGGCATGTAAAACGATTTTAAGCGGCCTTGTCTAGATGCCAAGAAACTTTTAAAATCCCACACCTCTTCCAAACTTGCGAATTGTAATAAAAATTCACGGTTAATCTTTGTGTATGTCCAAGGTGCAAATATCTCGACAGTTCCCGTTCTGAAGTCAACAAGATCCGTTCGTTTGCGGTAACTATCCGTAACACTATCAGGGTTCCGTAGAGGCTGTTGTAGGTACACGTCTACACCATTAAATGTTTCGCTAACGTCAAAAATCTTTGGGGTGTATGTAGGGTTATCACGAACAGTGAAATTACCTTGGATGTCACCATTAAAACCCGTTGTATTCCGCACTGGGTCACCGATTAGTCGTGCAATTCGAATAGGCATAACAAAACCACTGAGATAATCAGCGTTCACGGTCCTATCCAATACCAAAGTGGTATCCGTTAGTGATAGTATTTCAAAAACATCAAACACACGGGGGCTTTTCCAAATCATGGCTAAACCCCCCACCCTGAAATCCCCATAACGGGTATCAACAGTAATGGTACTTTCTGTATCCGTAACAGGGCTCGCTGTGCGGCCTTCGGTCCATGTTGGGAGTGCCCAGAAACGATCACGCCACCCGTAGAGTAAATTTTCGGAACGCGTTAGTTCACTTGGAATAATGCTAGCGGTCACAGAAAAAGATTGTCGTGGTAACGTTCTATTACGAACACGTTGCTCGGTTCCATTCACACTAGTAAATACATTGGTTGACCACTCCAAAGATTCATTAGCCGGTGCATCAATATAGTAAGGAAGAATCACGATGCGGGAACCGGTCACGGTTAAAACAGGTTGCTCGGCACCTTGGAAATTAAACATGAATTGAGCGTTAATTGAGGGGGGACCATCAATCGCTACATCCAGGTTATACGTACGTTCCTGCAATACACCATAGATTACATCTGGTGGGGGTAGGTCACCCGTTAACGTTACATCATCATCACCACTAGCAACTACAGCTTCCAAGGTTCTTTGGCTAAAATGACCATTGAAAACGGTAACCGTTCTTGTCTGACCTGATACAAGGTTCCCTAAATCTATATTGGAGGGTTCAAGTAAAAGACGGTTATAAAAGATATCACCATACCCTCCACCCAAAACTCCAGTGTAGTTGGATTCGGCGTAATCAGGGGGAACCTGTGTTAAAGAACCTTCTCCGGGAGGGTTCGACGCAAGGAACCCATCGGAGGTAGTCACAAGTATTGTTTGTGCCATCAACCACGCGGGTCTACTTGCGGGGAAACCCGTCTCTATGCCGGGGGGAATTATCCCGGTAAAAGCGGCCATTAGGCGATCCTTTCATAAGCAAAACCTAACGAGTCGCTTATTGGTGCAACGTTAGAAACACCTATCTTCTGAACTACAGGGTAGGTTTGCCAATTCGTGTTGATGATCTCTTTTGCGTTTAATTCAGAAATGTTACACATCCGAACACCGGGAACAACCCCCGCTACAAAATACGCGTCTAAGGTTGCTGGGGTGTTTGCGTTATAGTCCCTTAGTCGTACATACATTGGGAACAAAGGGGTTCTAAGATTACCCTGGTTTGGTGCATCAAATAACATGCCGGACAACATAGAATTATTTTGTATGTCTTTAGGTTCAATCATGTTGCACATGCGTGCTCTTTGGTTATTTAAGTTGAATGAACCTATGGGAGCAAAATCGTCTAAACTCGTTCCTGTTTGGTCATACCTAACAAAGCCTATACAGGGGGAGTCAAACCCTGTGCCCGTTCCTGGAAGGTGACCACTCCCCTCTACATCTGAAAAAGGAAGTTGGGAGAATGCAGAAGCATACTGTCGGGTACTCGATTGTATTCGCTGGTAACTCCCTGCGGTTAAATATTCACCCCCTGTCCAAGTTCCAAACTTAGTAATTGAACCAAATGATAAATGTTGAAACACATTAGGGAATACCTCTAACGCGGCATGTACAGCATCCCCTTCGGTATAAAATATATGTCCGGTATACGGTCCCGCGTTGGCAAACGTTCCAAAGCAACTAAACCTTGGTTGCCCAATCGGAATAGAGTCTGTAAAACCTGTTCCGCTGGTGGGTTGTGAATATGTCATTCTCATTCGTGCGTAGTTTTCAGTGAGCAAAGGGCTCGCCTGAAGTGTCACAGTCAGTGTTTCTTCAAAACTCCAGTGAATACCCGCTTTAGACAAACGGTGGACAGTGTTTGTGTTAATCGTATCTGTACCCCCATCCGTAAAACCTGCGTTAGAAGTTGCAAAGGCTCTGAGCTGGGTAAAAAAGTTACCCATACTTGTTGCGGTGCCGGTTTGAAAAGCCATATTAATTCCTATCCAAGTTTAATAGCGACGTAATCATAAGTAGGGTTTTGTCTGTGTGCGGATCTTACAATTAAATAGGTATCCCCGCCGATTGTTAGGGTATCAGTGGGGCTTCTTCCCGAACCCGATACCCAAAACACGCCATCCAATTCACCATAAACATTACC
>JQIA01000355.1_pt1 | contig 22701 bp, 20 predicted proteins | sample 811431 | NCBI WGS metagenome assembly JQIA01 (sample SAMN02998118, study PRJNA258478) | marine sediment metagenome | biome: marine; feature: seafloor; material: sediment; isolation source: oil-polluted sediment collected from 3 locations (0.5 km, 0.7 km and 0.9 km)... | place: USA: Gulf of Mexico ...
AACTTTTTGAAATCTCTCTCGATTTTATGCATCCTCAGACTCTCGCAAATTTAAATTCAAAAAGAGATCGGAAAGTTAAGCAATTTGCTAATTTGAAAAAGAGTGCCCTGATTAGTTTGTATGTGTTTGTATTAATAGCTCTTTGTTATAGTATTTATCTGTTTTTTCTTATAGTTTTAAAGATAATGGAAAAGAAGAAAAAGAATGAGTTTAAAAAATATATTGCAAATGAAATTGAGAAAAGAGAAGAATTGATAAATGAGGGGCATTTTTCAACAGCACTCGATCTTGCTGATAAATTCCTTGCTGAGTTTCCCTATGATACAGAGATAAAAGCGTTCAGATCAAGACTGCTTGATTATACAAATAATGATCCTGAAAAAGCACAACAGGCATATGTGGAGTGGAAAAAACTTCAAAAAAGGATGAACGATCCTTTATATGCATCACAGAGTAACCTTCTAAGTAATTTTGAAAAAAAGAATATCTCCAAACTTCTGCCATATCATCCTGAACTTAAAGCTTCATATAATCAGCTGATTCTTGAAGATGAAAAAAAGGCTAAGGCTGAATATGATAAAGCTCTGAAAATGTATGATACAGCGTTGAATAGTTTAAAAAAAGGGAGTCTGAAAGACACAATTTCAAAACTGGACACTATTCTTGATATAAAACCTGATTTTACGAAGGCGGCAGATCTCAAACAGAGAATAAACAACTTTTCACCAGTCAATTTTGCAATACAGAAAAACAATAAGACAATCACAGAAATAATTGTGAAAAATTCAGTCATGATCGGTAGAGAAGATGCAGGGGCTACTCCTGATATACTTATTGATGACAAAAGGGTCAGTCGAAAACATTTAACAATCAGTATCGTTGATGGCGCTTTCGTTATAAAAGACCTTGATAGTTCAGGAGGCACTTTTATTAATGGAGATAAGGTAACAACAGCAAAACTGAAAGAAGGTGATCTTTTAACAATTTCAAAGATTATTGATTATGATGTTTCTCTCTTTAAAGAAAATGGGGGGGCCTGTTCAGGAATGCGTTTAAAGGGACGGGATATCGATTATTTATTTCTCATAAGTAGAATTGACTTTGATATTCACAAAGGAGAGGTCCTTGTGCCCGGTAAGTTGTTTTCAGTTGTCTTAAATAATGGTGTGGTTGTTCTTTCAACAAAGAGTGAAACTGTTATTCCTGAAAATGGAGTTGCCGTAAAAAATGGCGACGACAATTACACGATTGAGGTGAAAAATTGGTTAATATGAAATTAACATCGGTCAAAATCTTTCTATGTCTTTGTTTGATGTTTCATCTGGTTTCCTGCCAGAGTACGAAAAAAACAAACTCTAATGACAAAACCTATAATGGCTCTATCGGAACACAATTAACACCTTATCAGGATGCTGAAAAATATCTTGAGTCTAAGCGTTCCGATAGTTCAGTATACTGGGGTGACGGTATTGCAGATATCAGTAAGGATATCGGGAAAGGTAAAATTGAGGCAAGGTTAAGAGCTATGAACGCTCTTGCTGAACAGATAAAAATAAAAGTCTCTTCGGATTTTAAAATGATTATCAGTCAAAATTCGATGACAGACAAAAAAGGATATTCAGCCGATGTTAAAAAAAGTATTACCCAGAAACTTGAGACATATACCAATCAGGTTTTAACGAACTTAAAAGAAAGTAAATTGTTTATAGATTATCCGAAAGAGGGTTCCGCCACATATGTGGTTTATATTTCAAGAAAGGAATATGAAGACAAGGTTAGAAATGACCTAAACCGGAAAAAACAGTTGATAACCGATACGATTAAAAGTGGTGACAAGGAATTTGCAGCTGGGAATTATGTTGCAGGAATCAATCTTTATGTACAGGCAAGGCAGTTGAAACAATCTTTTTTTGGTCTGATTCCGATATACTACGATATTGATGGTGACGGGCAGGCAGATGAGCTTACCATTTGTATTAATGAAAGAATAAGGGGCTTTTTTAACAATACAAAACTATCGCTGCTAAACGACTCATTTCAATATGATTCTGAAGGTATACCTGAGACTTTACCGCGCGTTTATGTTCAGTATACAGACTCAGCAGGTGAAAAACATCATGTGTCAGGGTTGACTTTAAAACCGTCATTTGTGAAAGGTGGCGGTCGGATCTCGAGAATTATAACAGGTGATTATGGTGAAGTTGAAGTACCTGTCAGTCGTATCAACCCTAAAAGCCGTGAAGTTTTATTAAGACTAAAAGTCGATATAGCAAAAATTAAAGGTGTAAAAGAAATAGCCGCAGGTTGTAGCCATTCTCTTGTAATAAAGATGAAAAGAAAAAAAACGATAGCTCTGGCAATCAGTTTTATAAACCACAAAAAAAACGTTGTACCGGGCAATATAAAAGAAAAAATTGCATCTCTGATGCTGGATAATAAATACAGCGTTATTCATACACCATTCAAAAGAGAATCCGAAATAAAAAACAGTCGAAATGTGAATGCTGATTATATCTTTTTTGTAAGTGCGAAAACAACCGGTGAAGGTGCTGTGGGACAATATGCAAATATGTTCACTTCCCATTGCGGAGCAAATATAAAAGTTTATAAGATGCCTTTGAAAAGTCAGGCTTTTTCTGGAAATATAGAAAATGCTCAGGGTTTTGGTGTATCGATTGAGAGTGCCGGTTGGGATGCATTCGGAAAAATTTCTGAAAGTATTGTTAAAAAAGCTGAAAAGATTATTGAAGGGATAAAATGATAATTTATTGTGATAGATGTAAAAATGAAGTTCATCCGCTTTCAAATCATTGTTTCTATTGTGGGGCCACTGCACCTGTTAGAACTGTTGTAGGTGATTTTTCTGACCCGGTTTTTGATCGCGGTATTTACTGCTCTTTTTGTGGAAAACAATCCCCTGAAGATGGTGCCTTTTGTGGGAAATGTGGTAACTCACTTTTCGAAAAACCACTTGATAAGCCAATTCATTGTCCTGTTTGTGCTGAAAAAAATAGTGTTGATGCAATAAGCTGTTCCGTCTGCAGAAGTGATTTTTCTGACTGGTATCAGATGAAGGGTGATGCTGCACAAAAGCTTGGGTTTAAAGGTGCTCTGACCATTAAAGAAAAGATGACGGGCATTACTTATCATTTTATCAGTAATTCCGATAAGGTTGAGATGAAAATCGGCAGAAGTCCTGAAAATGATATTGTTATTCCATGTGGCTGGGTGTCGTCAAATCATTGCAGACTGGATAATACGGGAAAACAACTAATCGATGACGGCAGCGGAAACGGTACCTATATCAACAGAAGCAGTGATGGTGTTACAAATGTTAGTTTTTTTGACATAGATGAGTTTAATGTTGCGGGCTCTTTTACATTTAACGTTGTTAAAAAACCGAATGCATTTATTTTTAGGCTTATGGCGATATTAGATGAAGAAGAATGCAATAAAAACGGAGACCCTTCAGGTTACGATCAATTAAGAAAAAAATATTATATTCTGTTATCTGGAGATCAGGAGATTTTCATCAGAAAACAGGATGGTTTTATTGAGGAAGAGAAAAATTCTCAACATGATTATTATCAGGTTAAATATGAGGACGGTTTTTATTATTATTCTGATTCTGCAAGGGGCATTGAAGGACAGCTTTTATTTAAAAAAGCTGCCAACTGGCCTGTGAATTGGATTGTAGAGCCTTAATGTACTACCATCACAGGACATTTAGCATAATGAAGGACCTTATGGGTTACACTTCCAAGGATAAGGCCTTCAAGATCACTTTTACCTTTTGAACCCATGATAATCAGATCGACTTTTTCTATTCTGGAAGCCTCAGATATGCTATGTCCCGCTGGTTCTTCAAGCAGTAACTCAGATATCTCAACGTTATGTATTTTATACAACTCTCTGTATAGGGCTATGACTGATTCGGCATTATCTTTGATTTTATTAATCGCATCCTGTAAATAAGGTTCTCCCAGAATTGACGGAAATTTATGATGACAATGAAGAAGTAGAATAGAACTGCCCATTTGTTTTGAAAAATCTATTGAGTATTTTACGGCATTCATAGAAAAAACTGAATTGTCAACAGGCACCATAATTTTCTTGATTACCATGGTATTACCTCCTTTCAATAATTTCCAAAAATATAATATCACCAGTAAATAAGATTAGTTTTTATGTCTTACATAAAATTATTATACTGTTGATATTTGAAAGATCTGTAAGCCTACTAATGATAAGTAGGCTTATCATCGTCCTTATTTGCTCCGCCATCGATAACTGTGAATTTCGCTTTGTTTTTGCGCAGTCTCCACTGGAAGTATTTTAACTGTAGTGCTTTCGTGTTGAAGAGGTTGAGACGTTTAAAATATATCATTCCCATGAATATGCCACCTAAGTGATATGCTCCTTGGGGATTTGCTTTTGCTAAAAAAGTTAAGATCGTAATTAGAATAGTCCCGTAACTTAAATATTTGGCTTTTACTGGTATTATAAACATAAGCAGGATAGTAGATTCAGGGCTTAATAGACCAAATATTACAATTAACGATAATATACTAGGCATCATCCCGGAAAATGGCATATTTAATCCTGAGATACCACTGAATGCAAGCCCTGAAATTAAACCACCAAAAGCTGAGAGATAAAAAACAATCAGAAAGCCTTTAGTCCCAAATGCAGTTTCAATCGGTGAGGCAAAGAAGTAAAAGATAAGACAGTTAATTAAAAAACCGAATGGGTTTGACGGGTCATGTATAAAAATGTGTGTGAAAACCTGCCATATATGAAAGTTTGAATGTTGAAAGGGGTAGAGCTGTAGGTATTGAACCACAGGAATATGGAGCCAGTGTTCAAAAATAAGCTCTGCTACGTAAATAACAGCATAAATGATTAAAAGCTTTTTCCCGAGCATTGAAATACTGGACCCAAATTGAAATGATGTATTTCCACTATCAGTTCTCACTCTTTTAGATTCTCCTGAATTATATGTTGTGAATTTCTTTTACTTTTAATTTTATACCCAATAAACAAATCGGGCAATAGATAACTTGATATAAGTCAAACCACTTATATTCTAAGTGTGATATAAAATTATTATTTTTAATTTAAATATAAGAATAGCAAATGGTTATCAGTAAAAGAAAATGTGTGCAGTTTGCTTTTTTAGTGATTGTTCTTTTTATTGGTATAAGATTTTATCAATTTATTTCACTAATTGAAGCGGGCATTATACCAGATTTTGAAAGACCACCAGGTGTGGAGGCCTTCTTGCCTATAGGTGCGCTCGTTAGTTTTAAATATTTTTTATTTACTGGTATTATTAACAATATTCACCCATCGGGGCTGGTACTTTTTTTAATTATATGTCTGACAGGTATTATAGCTAAAAAAAGTTTTTGTGGTTGGGTTTGTCCATTTGGCTTATTTTCTGATTTTTTTACCAAAATTCATAAAAAGATATTTAAAAATGGATTTTTTATACCACCATGGCTCGATCTTATCTTGAGAAGTCTAAAATACATCTTTGCCGGTTTTTTTCTTTACACCATCTTTGTCAGGATGCCAATAAGTAGCATTGAAAGATTTATAAACAGCTCTTACAATCGTTTTTCTGATTTAAAGATGCTGCAATTATTTACTAATATAAGCGGCACTACTGTTACGGTCATAGCCACGCTATTAGTCCTCTCTGTGATTATCAGAAATCTATGGTGCAGATACCTTTGTCCCTATGGTGCTCTGTTGGCAATAATTAGCTTTTTTAGTTTTGGAAAAATAATAAGGGAACCAGCTAATTGTACTGATTGTGGTAAATGTGAAAAAGAGTGCCCCGGTTTTATAAAAATAAGAGAAAAAAAAGGGGTTAACTCAACAGAATGTATTGCCTGTTTGAAATGTGTTGATACCTGTCCAGAAAAAAAGGCAATTGGCTTTTCATATTTTTCAGGCAGATTTACAATGAGTTCAACTTCAATGGCTATATTTATCGTGCTTGTTTTCAGTGTCGGAATCATTATAGCAAAGCTTTCAGATCACTGGCAGAACAATATTTCAAAGCAGGAGTATCAATACTTTTTAAAGACATCAAAGTCACAAGCAGGTCCTGTTGAAAAAATGTCTCCTGAAAAAATGAAGAAAATGATGCAACTGATGAAAGCTCGTAAAAAGGTTGTCAAACCAGAAACATAAGAGTGGAATAGATTCGTTAGTTCTTTTCACTAAAAAATATATCGTTATCGATGAGTTATTGAATGAGAGTGACCCTATTTGTATATCCCGTGTAATATTTTAGCGTAAAAAGAGGGTGCCATGATCGATCTGTTGAATAATTTTTCTCAAAAAAACATTTTAATTGTGTCTATAATTTTAATGTTTATTTTTTTTATTGTCGATTCCATGATTCCTTTGGGTGTTGCGGGTGGCGTTCTTTATAGCGTGGTTATTCTTGTATCATTATGGCATGAGAATAAAAAAATCACTGTCGTTGCTGCAATATCATGTACTGTTCTTACTATCGCTGGCTTTTATTCTTCACCTGCAGGTGGTGAACTCTGGAAAGTTCTTTTTAACAGGGCACTTGCTCTTTTTGCTATTTGGACGATTGCAGTCTTGAGTTTGAAGATGAAGAAGAATATTAAAGACAAAGAAGAAGCTATTACTCAGAGAGAACAGGCAATAGCAGACTTAAAAATTTTAAAGGGATTTATCCCTATATGTTCTTCGTGTAAAAAAATCAAAGACGAAGAAGGTATGTGGAATCAGATGGAAATATACATATCGAAAAACTCTGAGGCAGATTTTAGCCATGGAGTATGTCCAGACTGTTTAAAAACATTATATCCTGACCACATAAGCAAAATCAAAGATTATTTTTAACAGGGCAAATAAAGATTAAGCTCAAAAAAAATATTGGGTATAATTTCTACTACTACTTTAAAAACCTGGAGGAGAGAATGAAAGCTATCGAAATTCTTGTAAAAGAACATGGCCTGATTTTACTTATGCTTAACACGCTTGATAAGGCTAAAAAACAAATTGAAAAAGGTCAATCACCGCCAAAAGAGTTTTTTAAAAAAGCTGTACTGTTTGCCAGAACTTTTGCTGATAAATATCATCACTATAAAGAAGAATACCTTATGTTTGGATTACTTGCTCAGAAAAAAGAAGGGGCTATTGATCTTGAAACTGGTGTTTTGCGTTTTCAGCATGAACGCTGCAGGGAGTGTATCAGCTCTATTGAAAACTCAATTGAAGGCTATGGTGATGGAAATGAAATAGCAACAACCATTCTGCTTGGGAATCTGGCCTCGTATATTTCTATGCTTAAATGGCATATACACATTGAAGATCACATATTCTTCGATATGGCAGAAAAAGAAATATCTGAGAAGGAAGCAGAGACTTTATATGAACAGTTTCTGGAAGAAGATTATACCCATGGAGGTAAAGATTTTTTTGAAAAGAATCGTGTACTTATTCATGAACTTGTTGAAATGCTAAATATACCCGATGTTGAAGAAATTGAATAATGTGTGTTAATTATTCACTGGGGCGATGACCGATGAAAAGAAAAACTCCTAATTGCTGGGAATATAAAAAATGTGGGCGTCAACCTGGAGGGGATGAGGTTGACAGTTATGGTGTCTGTGAAGCTGCTTCAGATTCATCTTATACCGGTATTAATGCAGGTAAGTGCGCCGGCCGTTTCTGTTGGGCCGTGAGTGGTTCATTCAGTAATGGTAAAAGTGATTGTTCTTTAGTAAAAAAAATTGAAAGCTGTATCCACTGTGACTTTTATCAAAATGTTAGAGCTCAAGAAGGGACCGTTAACCTGAGAACAAAATTTTTAAGATTTGTACCTGTGGGTGGAACTATGCCGTTTATTAATGAAATGCCCGTAAAGTATTTCAAAACAGGTGAGCGTATTATTTCCCAGGGAGAATCAGGTGAAGATGCTTATATCATCAAGCGGGGGGCCTGCCTTGTTATTGTAGAGAAAGATGGGGAACGCCATCCGGTCGCTCATAGAAGCGAAGGTGATATTATTGACATGATGGCTCTTTTTACCGGTGAACCCAGCGGTGCTCACGTCATTGCTGAAACTGATGTAACCGTATGGGTACTCAATAAGACACATTTTGAGGATATCTCAAGGAAAGACCCAGATCTTCTTGATTTTTTGTCAGAAATTGTAGCTGATCGCTTTGATTCCAAACGGCCCACTGCGGAAAGAACAATAGGGGATTACATTGCAACGGATATTATAGGGCGCGGAGGATACAGCATTGTTTATAAAGGTGTACATGTTAAGACCGGCCAAGAGGTTGTCATTAAGATGTTACGTCATAATATGGCAATGCAGGATGAATTTATTGAAAGTTTTAAAAATGAAGCAACCTTGATTGAGCAGTTTGACCATGAAGATATTGTGAATGTTTATGATTGTGTTGAATGTTTTAAGACAGTATTTATAATGATGGAGTATGTGAATGGGCAGGCTTTAAATGAGATTCTTCAACATAATGGGTCGCTGTCCCCTATGATCGCGATTGATTATTTGATCAAAACTTGTGAAGGACTTGACTATGCCCATAAACGTGGAGTTCTTCATAGAGATGTTAATCCCAGTAATATTATTATTTATAATACGGATAGGGTAAAGCTGATTGATTTCGGTCTTGCATGTCCTATTGGCGTTGTTGATGAAGATTCACTTGGTACACTTGCTTATGTTGCCCCTGAACAGATTTCAGCCGAAAAGATTGACCAGAGGACTGATATCTATGCTCTTGGCATTACCGCTTACGAGATCGTGACAGGTGAAAAGCCTTTCCCTGATGATGATTACGTAGAACTGATCAGGATGCATGAGGAAGATGATATTCCTGATCCTGGGAATATCATTCCGAACCTGCCCGTTGGGTTGCGCGATTTTATAGTAACAGCCGGACGTTGTGACCCTGAAGAGCGGTATCCTGATATGAGGTATGCAATAGAAGCCTTAAAGGGTATAACGATTACAGATAATAAAAAAAAATGCTGGCAGTTTATGAAATGCGGTAGAGAACCTGGTGGCGCGAATACTGGAAAGGAAGGGGTATGTCCTGCAGCTGATCGGATTGTGTTCCAAGGCCTTAATCAGGGAACAAATTCGGGAAAGGCCTGTTGGTTCATTGCAGGTACTTTCTGTAACCAATCTGTTCAGGGAACATTTGCACAAAAAATGACTACATGCATGGACTGTGATTTTTATAAAAAAGTACATTCTGAAGAGAGAGCAACATATTCAAAAACAAATTCTGCTGAAATGTCTGCTTATACTCATATTGGAAATACAAGAAAGGCCAATGAAGACAGATATTTTCTTCGCGAGTTGGACGATCAGTCGTTACTGGTGGCTGTTGCCGACGGTATGGGAGGTGAAGTGGCAGGTGATTTTGCTGCTGAAATAACATCCGGAGAACTTGCATCCCTGCATCATGTTGAAAAAGGCAACGAAAAAAAACATCTCTGTCGGTTTGCTTGTGAAATTGATCTTAAGATTTCTGAAATGGTGGAATCAGAGCCGGAACTTGAAGGCATGGGCACCACACTTGTCTGTGTTTTAATCCGTGATAAATATGCACATTGGTTAAATGTAGGCGATAGTAGATTATATCTTTATCGTGATAAAACAATCTTTCAACTGACTGAGGATCAGACACTTGGAAGATTCTTACTGGAAGAGGGTGAAATTACTATTGAAGAATTTCAAACACACCATTCAAAAAATTTACTTGAGCAGTGCATTGGATGTGGGTTTGTTGAACCTGCGACAGGAGGCCTCGAATTAAAACAAAATGATATGCTGATCCTTACTACAGACGGTCTTCATAGTTGTATGACTACCAAAGAAATGGAATTTGTCCTGAATCATAATACGAGTACTGAAAATTGTGCCAAGTCTCTTGTTGACATAGCTCTTGAAAAAGATGGCACGGATAATATTACTATTGTTATAACAAATATATTGAACCTGGATTAATTCTGACAGACAATAGAAAAAAATATTTTTATCTTTGCAAAAGAGTTTCATTTTGGTGATAGTTTGATTATTTTTAATCTTGACAAAGGAATCGTATTAACTATTCTCTAAATAAGAATAATAATGGACAATCCTATTCAGAATCTCAACTTGTAAAAATGTTGAGTAATAGTGGTGTAATAAATATAAAAAGAATAGATGTAGAAACTCATAATGGTGCTGGTATTTTGGCCGGTGAATTAAAATGAAAATCGATAACGTTTCAGTGGGTTTCCAACAATAATTAGACCTCATTCAAAAGTGAACATGGTAAACTCTTACCTGATTTCCTCTGGCTGCTTTTTCCATCTGCGGTGCATCCAAATCCATTGCTCAGGATAACGCCGTATAATCATTTCATAAAAATCAGAGCAGATCTGAGTATTGGTAACGATATCGGCTTCTTCATTGCCTGTATTAACGAGTTCCAGTGCATCGAAACACATAATTTCATATCTGAAGTCTTTTTTCATTCTTATGAACATTGGCATAATCGGTGATCCGATCTTTTTTGAGAGTACGACTGGTATCGTAGCAGTATGGGCAGGTTTTCCAAAAAAATTGACAAACACTCCTTTGACCTTGGTATCAAGGTCAAAAAGGAGTCCGTATACATCACCTTTTAAAAGAGAGTCAACAACGGCCTTAACTGCATTCCCACGTGCTGTATTGGCATATCCCGCCTGATTACGATAGTCTACAATCAGTTTATCTAATCTGGGGTCGTAAGCCGGTTTTGCGACAACTTTTAAATTGATCCCTTTTCTAACCAGCCAGGTCCCCATTACTTCCCAGTTACCGTAATGGCCGGTCATTAGAATAACACCTTTGCCTTTTGCAATACTGTTTTGAAAAATATGAAAGTTTTTGGCATCGACAATAGTGTCCATTGAACCATCAGCAACAAGAAGGGGTAGCCTGACAGCATCTGCTGCGCATGCTGCAAGATTTAAAAATACTTTTTTTGCCTGATCTGTAATTTCAGCATGAGTTTGTTCATCCCCATAAGCCATTGTAAGGTGTTTTATGGCATTTTCCCGCTCATGGTATGCAAACATAAATGCCATTCTGCCGACATAACGCATGATTGAAATAGATGTTTTTCGGTTGAAGAGTCTTAGAAAATGTATAGATAAAAGAACTCCTATATATATAAGGGTATTTTTAATTTGTTTTTTTGATAATTTTTTCACGATATTAACCTGTATTATTTTATCAGATGATTTTGTTGTACCAAATTTTAATTCAAGACAGATTTTTTATAAATATTTTTAAGTTTAGTTTTTCAGCTAGCGGATTTGTAAAAAAAATATAACAGATTTTAATAATCCCGACAATAAAAAATTCATTGGAAATACCGGTAGTTTTTATATTTAATATTATGGATTCAAAACTGTCAAACAGGATTTAAGAATCAGGGTGAAAGACAGACATTCTTTTCCACTGAAGCCCTGAGTACTTTGTCGTATGCTTTCCCTGTCTGAACCAGAAATTACTTCTGTTAAACATCATTTCAGGTTTATAATCCGTTTGAAGAATTGCTAAAGGAAAAACTTCAGTCATATTTTTTTTCTTGCTGGTTGCCTCAAGAAGATATTCCGAGCCATCCTTAAACAGAACAACCCATGCATGGCCACCACCTCTATATGTTCCAACTGCAACCCTTGCATCCTCGTTCATGGAGATTAGCCAGTCAGCCAGAATAAGCGCATGATCTTCGCAGTCTCCCCTTGGATAAAAAAAAGCCTGTCTGGAATTTTGCCACATTTCTAGAATACCTGAATACTGCAAATGGTCATATTGATATTTTTTTGTTGTTGCAAGTGTATAGAGTGGTTCCCATATACTGTTTGTCTCAAAAGGCTGGTAATCGACTAGATAACTGTTAACAAAATGTGCCTTTCTATCAAGACCGAAAGCAGATGCTGTTGAATTTTTTACACCACACCATGTCCAGGTATAAAAACTCGCTTTTTGTTTAAGTGACCAGTCTTTTTGAAAGTTTTGAAGCCATGATTCCTTCATTATTGGTTTTACACCAACGACCTCGACATGACCAGACTGATTATCCTGAAACTTTTCCGGGTCTGCTGTCAATTCTCTGGAAGAGGCGACACTGGTTTTTAGAGTATGGTTGAATGACCAGTTTCTATAGACCTGTGGTAGCATAAGACATAGAGTGAATATAACGATTGAAATAATCACCTTATTCATTTATTAGCCCTTTAAGCCAAAAGAAACGATAAGTGCGACAAATAATAGAATTGTTGATGCAAAAATTGCGACAGCAATGTTTCCTTTTTTCAATTCTTCATCAATATCAACTGTTTTTAACAACTTCTTATCAATAATAACCAGTGCGGCAACCCCTATGATTAAAGCGATCAGAGTGTATAACAGGTTTGTTCCAAGATTAAAAAGTGTTGCAAATACAATTTCAGAGCCCATAATATTTTCTCCTGTCTGTATTGATTATCTGTTTGTTACTATTGTAAATATCATTATCGATGATATTGATGTAAATCTTATTCAGAGCCAACCCAATATTTGATTTTTTCAGCAATAGGGAGTGAATGTTTAACCCACTTAAAGTGATTTAAACCTTTAGTCACCATTTCAGAGTCAGTCATATGCTGATAATAAACAGTTGCGTTGGACATTTTGTTACAAAGGTTTTTTGCAGATCCTACAGGTGCAAGACTATCTCCCTCTAATGTGATTGTAAGGATTGGCAGATTTACTGTGGATAATGCGGTCTCATAATTGAAAGAACTATTCTCTGGCTCATAGTAACATGTTGAAGCACAGTGTGCCCAATCTCTAATAACCGTTCTGGCTTCTTTTCCACCAAACCCAAGTTGTTTTCCTGGAAGATAACCCCAAATCTTAGAAATGATTTTAGCAAGTTGTGTACCCAAAAGAATACCAATAGATTTTGGGAATGACCAGCCTTTGTAGTAGACAGATCCAGCAGCAACGAAAATGATTCCAGAAACCTGTTCTTGATTTTGGCTTGTATAGAGAGCATTTAGTTGGCCTCCGAGACTGTGTCCAAGCAGGTAAATTGGACTATCGGGAAAGATATTTTTTACTTTTTCAACAACTGCAGGCCAATCAAAGTTGACCATTTCGTGGTATCCAAAATTGACTGATCTTGATGCTCGAACTGAGCTGTGGCCGACTCCCCTTAAATCAGATGTTATTGCATGAAATCCCTGGCTGCAGAGGTTTAAAGCCAGGGGCTCATAGTATGAAGCAGTTACACCCATTGCCGGCATACAAATAATTACAGGGGCGTTATTATTTTCTATTTGGAAAACAGTTATCTTTGACTGAACGGTTTCATCTACCCATATATCATATTCTGCTTTATTATTTTTCTGCATAATAGTTTTAACTCCAGTAGAATAATTATTATATTTTTAATATTTTAAACGGGCGTAATAAGTTTTTTTAGATGCTTCAACAGCATCTTTTAAGGTGAAAATTTCTCTTTCTGCTAAGAGATCAATCATTTTCATAAACATTTCCGCAGTGGTTATAGCATCACCAACGGCTGTATGGCGACCAATGACATTAATGCCTAATCTTTTGGTAATAGCTTCAATGTTATGAGACTCCTGCTCCGGGTTTACAACGGCTGACAAAAGAAGTGTGTCAAGGACAGGAGCAGTAAATTTTACTCCTGTGGCCTCTTCTTTCACCTTCAACATTGCCATGTCAAAAGCAACGTTATGTCCTACTAAAACAGTCTCTTCGGTAAAATTATAAAACTGGGGGAGAACAGTTTTGATATCGGGTTGTCCCTCTAACATTTCCGGTGCAATACCGTGAATCTTGATTGAACTCTTTGGAAGAGACCTGTGTGGATTTACAAGTTGTTCAAAAATATCATTGTAAAGCAGTTTACCGTTTACAATCCTTACTGCTCCAATAGAAATAATTTCATCTCCACCTGATGGATTCAGGCCAGTTGTTTCAGTATCAAAGACAGTGTATGCAATATCTTTAAGAGTGACATTCTGTAATTCAGATGAATAAACCTGTTGATCAAATAAGTCGAAGTCGTAAAATTCCGGGCGTTGTTCCGTTACAAGAGAAATAGCAGAACTTGTCTTAAAATTGGGGGTTTTTACGGGAGGAAGAAATATTTTTAAGGCTGACAATTCTTTTGAATCAGTAAATGAGTGAGGTAGGATTTCTGCATTATGATGCCCAGCTACTTCATTGAGTGTTAACTGGATACCCTCGTTTTCTACCATTAGAGGCATTTTATTCCATTTATTGAGTGTATCTATTTTTATCGATTCGCCATGCCATATTAAATCAATATTGACAAATTTGTCATTTCGGTAAGCTTTTATTTTAATTGTCTCAAGTGAATGAGAACTACATATTCTTTCAGTAAGAAAGAAAAGTGCCATGATCATCGAGTAGCTATCAGTCTTTATCCATAAATTTTCCTGTATTTCACTCGTATCGATTTCAATGTTCAATTTTTCTTTTGATTTTATTCTATAAGCGGTTATCAGTTCTTTAGCTGTGATATGGACAAGAGGCCATTTTGTATGAATGTGAGCTGAATATTCCTTTTGATTTAACTCAATAGTGTCACCTAAGTTTTTTGCTTCTTTTAAAATTATTTCGTTGAACATTTTTCTTTGGTCATTTTCCATATCAGGAAAATCAATAATTGTTTCAACTGCTGCACGGATTCCTCCAAGAGATGCTCTTATTGTTTTTGTTAGATTTTGCAGCATGATATCTGCTTTTTTATCAGTAATGATCTGAGAGGTAATATCAGACATAATGAATATAAAGCCAGTCATTGCCTGATTTGCATCAAGTATTGGTACTGCTTCTACTTTAAGTTGATTATTTTTTGCTCCGACAATTACAAATGTAGCCATGCAATTTTCATTATCAGAATTGAGTTTGCCCTGGATATCATCTAATGCGTGCATGACAATGTTTTTATCAATAATCGTAAAGACAGACCGCCCAAGTCCTATGAAACTGCTACTTCCGTCTTCTGAGCCTTTTGAAAGAAATTCTTTGGCCATTTTATTGAAAAGCAACAATCTTCCGTCGTGACGGCAGATTAAGATACCTTCAGATAATTCTGAGATAAAGGTAGCAAGGATGTTTTTTTCATCTTCAATCTGCTTTCCTGCTTTCTCTATTTTTTCTTTTACATTTTCTGACAAGTGTTCATATTTATCCGCATATTTATTAACCAAATCAGCAATAAGTCTGACTGTTTTGCTTCCCTTAACATCAATTCTGAAACCCGGATTTGCATTTTGAATAACGCTGGTGCCCTCAGATATTTTACCTAAAGGTTTTATCCATAATTTGAAAATGGCATTTAAAAAGATAATTATAAAAAGAGTCGGTGGAAAAATAAGAATGAAGAAGTATTCAGGCTTAAAGCTTTCTTTAATAATTGAAACTATTGATGGTGGCAGTTCACTCACATAAATATAACCCAATAAAAATAAGTAGCCTGTAACTATTGCCAGTAAGAAAATTGAAACAGTCCAGTATTTCGTTACAGCTTTCATCAGTCGCAGAGAAATCCTTTTACTTTTTCAACAATTTCAGAATTGGCAAACGGTTTTGTAACATAATCATTTGCCCCAAGTGCAAGACCTTTAGCAATATCTACATCTCTGCCCATAGCGGTAAGGAATACCACTTTTGTATTATCGAGCGTAGTGTTGTTCCTTATTATCTGACAAACTTCAAATCCATCAAGAATTGGAAGCATGATGTCTAATAGAATGAGATCTGGGATAGTATCATTTAAAATATTAACAGCAGCCTCACCGGTTTCGGCAACAAGGACACTGAACCCATGTTGTTCCATCAGAAATTTTAATGGCAGAACGATACTGGGTTCATCTTCAACTATCAATATTTTTTTGGTTTTATCATTTTCCATTGTATCAGCTTTTTTAAATAACAGTGCTTAAGGAAAAGGGCAAAGTAAAATAAAAATCAGCCCCATCACCATTGCTTTGCTCTACACCAATCTCACCATGGTGAAAATCAATTATCCGTTTTGAAATAGTAAGCCCTAAACCTGTTCCTTCCGGTTTGCTGTTGTCACTGTTTTTCAATTGGATAAATCTTTCAAATATTTTTATCCTGTCATGTTCATCAACATCTGGACCGTTGTTTTTAATATTTACTTTGATATTGTTTTTCAGTCGACTCAATTTGACAGAAATTTTTGGTGTTTCTTTGTTGCAGAATTTAATACCATTAGAGATAATATTGATAAGAACCTGCATCAGCATATCCTGATCACCTTCAATTGAAGGGCACGTATCAGGAAGGTCAACCTGAAGGTTGATTTTCTTTTCGTCTATCAAAGGTTTTAACGAAGTTATAGAATTGTTGATTACTTTAATAATATCGATCTCTTTCACGACCCAGTCGACAGTACCCGATTCAATTTTCTGGAAATCAAGTGTCTGGCTAATCAGTCTTTGGAGTCTGTCACTTTCACTTATAATCGTTGAAAGGAATGTTTTTTTTGTCTCAACATCAATGTCAGGTGTATCATGCAGGATTTCTGAAAGTGAGCGTACTGAAGTTAAAGGCGTTCGAAGCTCGTGGGTAACTGTTGCCAGAAATTCATCTTTCAGGTTATCCAGCTCTTTGAGACGAACGTTTGCTGCCGTTGCTTTTTCAAGCCTGCGGCTGTATTCCATGACCTGCCTTGTTTCATCTAAAACACCCATTATATCTTCTATATCAAGTGGCTCTTCTTTTACAACAGAGGCAACCATAACCCTTGCAGAGGCGGAACCGATAGCTCCTGAAAGAAGTTTCTCAGCATAGCTGACAAGCTCAGGATCAGCAGTGGGGTTTGATGAAAAATCTGTGTTGTGCTCAGCTGCGTATGTTTCAAGAGCTTTTTCAGCTCTGTTTTTACCTAGAAAGCGGATTAAAAGAGATCTGAGATCAGGTACATTAGCAGTACCTTTCCAGAATACTGAATCAGTTGAGTCGGTACCATATTTAAAAACATTAACAAAGAGTTCTGCCTGTGTTTGTTCAAGTGTTGACGGTCTGGAAAAAAGTGAAACAGTAATATAGGTAATAATATTAGCAAACAGGCTCCAGAATGCGGAGTGGGCAATTGGGTTTAACCCTGTAAGACCAAACAGATTATAAGGTTTAAGTATTTCAATACCGAGAGGACCTGCAGTAATGAATGATCCGGGTAAAGTCCCGGTCTTTGCTAACGATGGTAATATCAGTGTATATACCCAGATTGAGATACCAGCCGTTAGAGCCGTCATGGCCCCTTTTTCTGTACCGCCTTTCCAGAAAATGCCGCCAAAAACAAGAGGTGCAAACTGGGCAATTGCAACAAAAGATATTAACCCTGAAGATATCAATGCGAAGAATTCCCCAATATATCTAAAATAAAAATAGCCCATCAGTAAAATTGCTATGATTGAAATTCTTCTGATATAAAGAATGAGTCTGTTAAGGTTGCTTCTTTTTGAAAGATTAAGACCCGGCATCCATAACAGAAAGGGCATAATAAGATTATTGCTGATCATTGTTGATAGAGCAACGGTTTCAACGATGACCATATCAGTGGCCGCAGAAAGCCCGCCTATGAAAATAAAAAGAGTCAGCCAGCTGTTATTTTCAAGCATTGAAAGGCTTAATACAAAGGTATCTGCTCCCAAACCAGCATTTTTAAATTTTAAGAGCCCTGCCAGTGCGATCGGCAGTACAAAGATATTTATGATTAACAGGTAAAGCGGGAAAATCCAGAGAGCTTTGTTCAGGTGTTTTTCATCTACATTCTCAATAACAGCCATTTGAAACTGTCGGGGGAGTAATAAAAATGCAAACATTGATATGATAATATACATAACCCAGTCAGCGTGAGTTATTGAAGAAGTACCTATAGTGAAAAGATGTTGTAAATAACTTGTTTGATTTGCCTGAGCAACAATGTCCCGAAAGCTGTTAAAAGTCCCATATGTGATAAAGATGCCTGCTGATAAAAAAGCGACAAGTTTAACAATAGAGCCGAATGCAATTGATGCTACCATTCCCTCATGTCGTTCTGTTGACGTTAGTTGTCGTGTTCCAAAAAGAATTGCAAAAAGAGCGAGCAGGAGGGTTATATAAAATGCTGTATCTGCATATACTGGAATTGAAGAGAAATCTTTTAACACTGAAATATTACCGGCACCGGTAATAATAAAATAACTGACTGGAATTGCCTTCAATTGCAGTGAAATATAAGGAACAATGCCGAATACTGCAATAATACTTACAAATCCGCCTAGTATGGTACTTTTACCATATCTTGATGCAATGAGGTCGGCAAGAGAGGTGATATGATGAATTTTACTGATCCGGATTATTTTTTTTAAGATAATCCATCCGGAAACCATCATTAGTGTCGGGCCTATGTATATTGGGAGAAATCCCGCACCTGTTTTTGATGCCTGGCCAACGCTTCCGTAAAAAGTCCATGCCGTACAATATACGCCTAATGCTATAGAGTAGATATACGGGTTGTTGGTTAAGCTTTTTCCTTTTTCAGCTCTTTTTTCACAATAGTAAGCAATTGCAAATAGTATACTTGCATATATGAGAGAAAGTGAAAGCAGGGTATGTGGTTTTATTATATTATCCATTTAGTAAATTTGTATTAATAAACTGATTAAACTAAGTCCTTTATTATTCTGTGCTGTCCGGTTGCTCTGAAACATCATCATGACTGTTTTTGTTGATAATGAATGAAGAAATTACAATAACAGCAATCCAGAGAATAAAAAGGTACAGGTATAATACCGGTATGCCTAAAAACAATTTCGGTTGATTTGCAATTGAAATAAGTGGATAGTTGAAAAACAAAAAAGCGACAATTAGAAAGCCGGTGGCCCTTTTTGTTCTGAGTGCAAACAACGAAAGTGGGTGTTTTTTTTGTTTATTTTCTTTCATAACTCTTATCGTTTATTATTTTTTAGGTATTGAAAAGAAAAATGAGGATCCTTCCCCTAACTTGCTTGTAAGGCCAATCTCCCCATGATGATAATCAATAATTCTTTTGGTAATACTTAAGCCAAGACCTGTCCCAGGAGGTCTCCCTTTTTTTGTATCCTGAACCTGGCGGAATTTTTCAAAAACAAGTGCCTGATCACTTTCACTGATACCGATGCCGTTATCTTTTACTTCAATGTTTAATCTTTCGGTATCTTCGCTTAAACCTATTTCAATTTTACGATTTGTTTTATCACTGAAAATGATGGCATTTGAAATCAGGTTTTCAATCACCTGGATTAAACGTTCCTTGTCTCCGGTTGTTTCAGTAACTTTATCCGGAAGATTCAACTCAACAATGATCTTGTTCTCGGGTGCATTAAGATTTGTACTATTTACTGCATGCTTTATAACGTCAAGCATGTTGACGTCTTTCATTTCCCATTCCAGATTATTAATTTCCATATTCTGAAAATCAAGAACCTGTGTTAAAAGCCGTGTAAGACGGTCATTTTCCTTTGCTACAACTTTTATAAATTCACTTCTTTTTGATGGAGCTATATCAGGATTTTCTGTAAGAATTTCAACAATTGACTTGATAGATGTTAAAGGATTCAAAACTTCTTTTGATATATTTAAAATAAACTGGTCTTTAAGTTTATCAAGTTCCATCAGTTTGTCATTGGCTGATTTTAATTGTGCTGTTCTTTTTACAACCCTAAGTTCAAGCTCTGCATTCAGTGTTTTAACTTCTTCTTCTGCTTTTTTTTGTTCAGTGAAATCCTGAAGTGTTTCAATTGCCCCGGATATTTTTTTATTGTTATCGAAGATGGGAGTTGCGGTGATAAAAAGCCACTTCCCGTCAGCGCCTAATTCAGGGAAAAAAGCCATTGTCTCGTGGGCAGTATTGATGACGGCCGATTTTTTATAAGCCCCTCCATATAATCGCTCAATATCAGCAGCACCTGTATTTTCAACAATCAGATCTGCCATTACAGGTCTTTTTTCAGAGTAAAAGGCTAGCCATTGTTTTTTTGTTCCAATCATATCTTTGCCTGAAAAACCGGTCAGGTTTTCACAGGCTTTATTCCACTGAGTAATGGTATGATCTTCATCTATTACAAATGTTGGGACAGAACTTCCCTGAACAATCTGAGTCAGTCTGTTTTTTTCTTCTGATGTAACTTTATTATTTTCAGGATCAATTAATTCATTTGCCTCAATGGTTTTATCCTGTTGATTTTTGTCGTTCTGAACCATTTGACTCTCCATTTGCTTGATTATGGTAATAATGAAATAAAAGACTTTCTGTATCACAGTGTTGCTTTTGCATTATTATTGAAATAGGTATGTTTGTAAACAGATTATCGCTTTAATACCATATTATCGCCGCTTGTTTACAAGAATTTGGAACATGATGCAGAAAAAACAAAGTCATAAAAAAAGATGTTGAAGTTATGTTAAAAACATTTATAACTAAAAAAAAATTGTCGAAACTGTTTAAAATTAGATTTTGGGGATACTATGTACGTTTCAAAAAAAACATATAGAATAATAGCAGTAATTTTTATTTTGTTTGTACTATCTGTATTTATTACAGGGTGTAGTACATTCAAGGTTAAACGATTTTTAAAATCATGTGCGTTATTCGATAAGGAAGATATTGTTGGAAATTTTCGTAATATGCATTCATTCATAAACTACAACGAAATAGAGAAAGGCGGGGAAGTATTTAACTTTGGTTCTAAACCAACAGATCTTCCGGAGTTTTTCATTTATAAAGATGAGAAAATAAATATACAGCAATTATTAGATCGTACCTGGACGACTGGCTTTATTGTTATTAAGGATGACGATATACTTTATGAAAAATATTACAGAGGCAATACCAAAGAGGCTCTAAATATTTCATGGTCTGTTGGTAAATCGTTTGTATCAGCCCTCATTGGCATTGCAGTTGAAGAAGGTAAAATTAAAGATATTAATGAACCAGTCACAACGTATGCGCCTGAATTAAAGACATCAGGTTATAATGGTGTTTCTATTAAAAATGTATTGGAAATGTCATCGGGTGTAGGCTTTGATGAAAATTACGGGTCTTTTTTTTCTGATATTAATAGGATGGGCAGAGCAATTGCATTAGGCTCATCAATAAATGAATTTGCATCAAGTTTAAAACCTGAGCGAAAACAGGGTACCTATAACCATTATGTCAGCATGGATACTCAGGTTCTTGGTATGGTCTTACAAAATGCAACGGATACATCTGTTTCAAAGTACCTTGAGGAAAAGATATGGAAAAAAATTGGTATGCAGTCTAATGCAAAGTGGCTGATAGATGATACAGGTATGGAACTTGTTTTTGGTACGTTAAATGCTACTTTAAGAGACTATGCCCGATTTGGAAGACTCTATCAGAATTATGGCAACTGGGACGGGCAGCAGATAGTGCCGGCGCAATGGGTTTTATCTTCTACGACACCTACGGCTCAACATTTACTGCCTGGTGACAACCCTTTTTCTGGGGAAAGATTTGGTTATGGTTATCAGTGGTGGGTACCTGAACATCCGAATGGAGATTTTATGGCTCTGGGTGTTTATGGACAGTGTATTTATGTTAATCCGCCTAAAGGAATTGTTATTGTGAAAAATTCTGCATATCCAAAGTGGGTTGAAGACAAAGAAAGTGATTATGAATTAATTGCATTGTATCAGTATTTGTCGGGTGTGCTTTAATAGTAGAAATGCGTATTCGGTAGCAAATTATTGTAAAATTCTAAGTCATACTTGCATAAATAACCTTCAGTTTTATAAGCTAGGGAGAGTCCGCTTTTTTTGTTTTAAAGGAGTAAATAGCTTATCAATTCATTAATGATTTAATATGCATCCAATTTTATTAGGTGTTCTGCCTTATTAAAATAGGTTGTTTCATCTATGGTGTTGATATGAAAAATTTACTATAATTCATTCAATATTCAACACTTTTTGACAATTTCCTATTTAAATACAGACTGACCTGAAGGAGGAGGATGAAGCGGTTAATACTTGTACTTTTAACTTTGTTTTTTGTTTTTGCCTGTGCTAGTGAAACTTTTTTCTTTCCTATTAAAAGCAGTGCCCGTCTCAAAGATAAAAAAACAGTTACATATGATATAGAGATTTTTTTTAATGATGATGGTGGTGTTAAAGAAATCCAGAAAAAGGAAGATAAAATAACCCATGCGATTCGAATCATCTTAGGTCAAAGAAACGAAAAGCATTTAAAGGATGCTTCACGTCTAAAAAGTGTTTTGAAAAAAGTGTTTAAGTCTCAGTTGAAGAACAAGGTCAAGTCAATAAAGGTGAATTCTTTTATCGTAAAATAAATTATCCATATAAACAAAAAACCCCGGGACTAAAAAATAGTCCCGGGGTTTTTTTATCTGTTTATTTTATTGCGTAATCTGGACCGCACAAACCTTAAACTCCGGAATCTTTGCAACCGGATCAAGAGCCGCATTGGTAAGCCTATTAGCAGCCGCTTCCGCAAAATGGAATGGCATAAAAACAGTTCCCGGAACTGCCATGTCAGAGATTTGGACTTTTGCTCTGACTTTTCCACG
>JQIA01000356.1_pt1 | contig 22693 bp, 15 predicted proteins | sample 811431 | NCBI WGS metagenome assembly JQIA01 (sample SAMN02998118, study PRJNA258478) | marine sediment metagenome | biome: marine; feature: seafloor; material: sediment; isolation source: oil-polluted sediment collected from 3 locations (0.5 km, 0.7 km and 0.9 km)... | place: USA: Gulf of Mexico ...
TATCCCCTCTGAAAAAACGTCTGTTTGAATATAGTATGCAAAAACTCTCACCTCAGAAATAAATCACCCGGCTTACTTTTGTAAAAAAAATGTACCCCTTGTAGTAGGTTGTCTTTTTAGAACAAGGGCTCTTTCAAAGAAAATCCTTAATAATTTCACTCTATAAACAACTTACCTTCTGCGGTGTTCATGATTTATATTAGTGAATATTGTTCACTTTTTATACCATCGTATTATTTTTTCCTTGTTTTTTTACCGAGTGTATATTAAATGATTTTTATACATATGGGAAAAAATCTATAAGTCTAGCTACCAAGGTTTTGTATGAAGAAAGCGGGGAGGTTTTTATGATAAATATAAGGTTTTGTTTTTGGCTGATGGTTGTTTTTTGTCTTCTTTTTACTGCTTGCGGTAAACAGGAAAGTGCCTCTGATCTTAAATTCCAGGTAAATTCGGCTCCCTCATTTGTTTTAACTGATGTTTTTGAAGGAGAAGGAGCTCTTGAAGATGCCTGGGATTCAGCAGATGGTAAAGTTGTAAATGAGAAGTTAAATGAAATGATTACCGGCTGCAGTGATGAGTTCGAAACTTTTTCATATGCCACAAGTGATTTGCTTCAACATGAATCACAACCTGTTGCAAACTTGCTTGGTACAGATCTCAGAAAACTTGTGGCACGCCTTATTGATGAAAAGGAGAGCTTTAGACCGCAAAACAGTATCCAAAATTTTTACAGTAAACCGGGTGAAACCTACATGAACGGGTTTTACTCTTTGCTTGAAAAGCTTTCAGAAGATGATTCTGAGGCAGAAAGACAATACCTTAATGAAATAATCAATAGAATCATTTCATATTATATCCTGCCTGAAAACAATACTCCTGCTGAAATTGGTGAAGATATGCAGGAAATAATCGACACTGTTCTTGACGATGACTTTCATGGCGATTTTACAGACTTAACGGAAGCCGTTGCCAAGCTTCTTATTCGTTCGGATTATTCTCTTTATGTTAACGGCAGCGGTGTTCCGTTGAACCCTGAAGAAATTAATATTTCAAGCACCGACCTTCACCTTGGCAATGTGGTCAGGGGGGTGAATTCTTTGATGCAGGCCCTTAATGAACTGATGATAAATCCTGAATCAAGAGAATTGATACATAACCTCATACTCGAAACAGCTAAATTATTTGATCCGGATCCTGCTTCAGACAATGCCGAAAAAGTCAAAACGCTGGTTATCAACCTTGAAACTCAATTCACAACAGGTGGCGCTCAGTTCCAAAATGGTCCGATCTACAATACTGATAATGCTGAAATTTTTTCCGGTGAAGAACTTCATGGATGGACAAGAGACTTACTGCCCCCTGTTATCCAGTATCTAATGAGGGGCGACAGGCCAAATTCTTTGATATCAGACAAGTGGGACAAAAAGGCATACCCTGTTGATATTCTGGTTCAGAATCTCAAGAGTATGGAATGGGATACAGAGAATGCCAGAATTGAAGAATCAATCTATGATTTACTCCGTTTTGATTTAAGAGGAAGGGACCGGGTGAGTGATCCTGATGCGTCTCATACGTCCTTTCTGGAAAACCTTATCTTTTTTTCAGCACTTGGTGCTAATTTTGGTTTTTCCGATGGCGGTGTCACCGGGGAAATTACTGTAATAACAGATCCGAACAATAAACATGGCCATGGTGAAGGGGTGGGAAAACTGACCCTGAATGATGTACTCTTTTCGATGAAAACAACGAAAACACTTGATCTGCTGGGTATGTACGATCTTGCTTTTGCCGATACCAACAAGGACAATATCTTTCGGTCAAAAGACCCTTTCACTATTTCCAACAGAAACGACAACAGGTTTTACTATGATCAGAACTACGCTATTGGGCAGATGCTTTCCGGCACACCGGGAGACATGGGCTCGCCAGATGGCGGAATAAATCCTATCGACAACAGTGGTGAACCTGTACTGAACGCCTACAGACCGTATTGTCCTACCGGAGTAAGTGAGGATAATATTGCGTTAAATACCATGAGTGGTTCGATGCGGGCAGCATGGAGAGCTGAAGGTCCCTATTATTATGCCCCTGAAAATCCACCAACAATTAATCTCGATGGTAAAGAATGGGAAATTTTCTATACGCCGGGAGGTAAAATATATGCCTATGTTTTTAAGCCGACATCAGACTCAACCACATGGCAGTACACATACCCGGCACAATTTGATGGACAGGCGATGGAGGATAATGCATTTAGTATCATCCGGCCCAATCTGACCCACTCACTATTTACCTCCAGCGTTGATCTGACAGGTGGTGTAACCCACCCGTGGGGAATTCCTCAGCCGGAGTTGAGAATCATTATCGGAGATACAAGTGCTCCTGTTCTTGATACGACGGTGATTCTTCCACAGTTTGCAAATTCCTGTTCACGTGAGACTTTAATGGACCTTATCAATGATGCTGTTGGTGAAGATATCTGTTTTCCGCTTGATTCGAATGGAAAACAATTTGTACAGATTATAACAGATAAAGGTTCTGTTACCCTTAGTAATGAAGAGAGAAACCCCCTTGGAAGATTCCTGGTGTCCGGGGCCGGTAATGATAGTTCCGTTTCTAAACCTGTCAATGCGTTTAGTATAGATGGCACTGCTGTGGTTAAGATTCAACTGGATGATGAAGCTGAACAGACGATTACTTTTGGTGCAGAAGAAAACGGCGGATTTTGGACTGTTGACTCAATTGTTGAAAAGCTGCAGAGCAGTCCGATCGGTAGTAATGCTGTTCAGTATGGAAAATACATTAAACTCTTTGGTAACAGTAGTGATTCCGCATTAGCGAAAGTTTCGATTTCAAATGATAATAGCAGTGATATCAATAGTATTGAAACAATTTTTGGCAAATACGGTGATTCGTATACATCCTACCTCATGCGTATTGAACGGTATAAAGATATATTTGATTCAGATTATTATATGCTTAAAAGAGGTGGTGATTACAGAACAATTACCACTGATGAAAATGGTAACCACCAGATTATTCCAGTAGGCAGTGATGAAAAAGCACAAGCACTGGTTGTAGAAGAAGCTATCCCCGAGACCGAACCAATGCGCCCCTGTATCTCGCACGAAGAAGCACTTTTCAGAAACTATCAGTTCTTTTTTGCTGAGCGAAGATTTCTGCTTGTATTGCCCCTTCGTCTGGCTCTAATCGGTGTTGAGATGGCTTCAGTATTTCAGGTTATGGAAGCTAACGGTTATACAGGCTTCATGTATGCTAGAAAGTTTCGGGGCAACCATGAGTGGGCGAAAAAAGGAGCTGGTGGAGACTCATTTATTCCGGGAGATTACAGGCTGGAAATTTGTGCAGATGTTTCAGGTCTTGCCACTATAGCAATGTCAACAGACTCTATCTACAATGATACTCTCGGGTGCGGTACTTCCTTTAGCGGAGTTTTGCCTCATAATGCCGCTACCATATACCGAATGGGATTTCCCAGAGCTTCTAAAATCAATCATGGAAAGGATGACTTTGGAAATGACATCATTGATTATCAGGTCGGTTCAAGAGAGTTTGAAGTCGGTGATGGTTTGTGGAACCAGAGAAATGCATTGTTAATCGTCCTTCAGGCTTTGTGGGGAGGTCTTCATGATCATACAGAGCGAGGGTATCAATCGACAAAAGGCGGGATGCTACCTTTCTTTGAAATGACAACAACCCTCCTTCAGCCTCTTTTTTATTATCAAAAAAGTGAGGGTGACTATCCACGTAACTGCTGGAAACCCAGGATTGTTGATGGACACGGTTTTCTTGATCCAAGTGGGTCTTTTTACGATAATACCGGAGAGATGGACACCTGGTATGGAAGTGAAGATGAAAGAGAGTACTATCGTCCTGCTAAGGTAAAAACGGTTATAACGACTCTTATTGACAGTGATCCCTACGGTGATAGCGGGAGCATAAAACGGTGTGATGGACTTCTCCCTATGATAACCGAGTATGATCCGGCCTCAAACAGTGAGCCGGATTCAAGGCTTGTTACCACACTGCTTGATACTCTTCTTAAAACACGGGATACGGCTTTTGATGATCCTGCCGAAACCGATTATCTGGCAGCTGATTTTGATGCGGGTTGGGAAGATTGGGGTGCAAGGCGAAAACTCTATTATGGCATTGAACAGATTATCAGCGGCTGCAGGCTGACAAAAGGCAGCTTCACCACATTAAATGAAACTGAAAGTTACAAAAATATTCAATATCCTAACTGGATGTTCGCAACAGGTGTTGAAGCTTCAAAAGATATTTTTGGCAACTATACACAATACGAAAATGTACGTGATGATGACCTGATTCTTGATTTTGCAATTGATAAATTTGTTGGTCACGACAGTATCGACGCAGCAAATGAAGGGTATGGGCTTGCGCATTACCCCGATGACAAAACGGTGGATGCTGACTGGAAAGATTTTTATGATATGGCTGATTTACTTGAAGCCGTTTTGCACGATAGTAGCGAATATTCAGTGACAGAGCCTCTTCTGGCATTGCTGGATGAGATTCTTGCAAAGCCTCAGCCTTATACACCTGATGAGATTGCCGGAACGCTTTATGCTTTTGGTAAGCTCTTTGCCTATTACGATACTGCGGAATACAAATGGTATCATCAGGGAGATGACCCGGAGAATATTGATCCGAATGTCGATTTTAATGAATTGTATTCGCTCCTCTCTAAACACCTTCCGGCAATACACTCCGTGTTAAGGGATGAAACCGGCCGGAAATACTACGCGTCACTGGTTTTGATGAAAGAGTTGTCAAAGCCAGGAGGACTGCTTGAGTTCTTAACAGACAGTGTTTCAACGTCATCTGACTGGAAGGAGATTTTTGAGGATCTCGAACAATTTTTGGGAAGAGATATCATTAACAATTATGATCCGATGTGGTCTTCGATCGCGACACTTCTGGATGATCTGGGAAGGGCGGCTGATGATGCACAGGATGGTACATTATTGAACAGTATATATGAAAAATACGGCATTCAGATTAACTGATGCTTTGTTTACATTGTCTGCTCATTCAACGGGCGGAATTTTCTAACAGTATAAGGTAATATTTCAGGAGTGCTAATGAGGACTTTATTTTTTTCACTGACGACAGGTCTAATAATTCTAATTTCAGCGTCAATTGTTTCCGCGAGCAGTTTTGGAGATACCTACGGTTTTTCACCTACCGGTATCAGTACTGGGAATGCAATGACAGCCCATGTGAATGACTGGTCCTCTGTTTACTATAATATGGCAGGGTTGGGGAGGACTGTAGGGCAGAAACGTCGGGGTGAATCGATAAATCATCTTTCAATGAACTACCTCAGTACCTATCCTGATTTTAATCTGAGCATTAATCGGTATATTCTTGATGAAGACAGTAACCTTGTACCGGTTTCAACAGATGCCACTGAAGGGCTCGATTTTGGAATGTTTGTTCTCGGAGCGGCTTTCGATTTAAATAAAATATTTAAACTATGGGATTTTGTCTCATCAGCCCGGTTTGGCATTGGGGTAGGCATTAATGATGACCTGAGCGTGGTGAAATTAAATGATTTCGAACCTCAAACCCATAATTATCCTCGATACGGTCGTGATGCACAGCGCACAATGGTGTTATCCGGGGTTGGCCTAGGATTTATGGATGACACTTTCGGCGTTGGTATTGGAACAAATGCGACATTTGGGGGAGACGGCAAGGTTCTTCTTAAAGATGTTCAGGTAGGGACAGAACCTCAGTCTCCCGAAGCACAGAGCATTATGAATCTTAAATTAAAACCTGCTCTGCTGATGGGGCTTTATTTCAGTCCCGGTAAATTGTTTCCCGCTGCCAAAGGTGTTGAGCTCGGGTTTAGCTACAAGCAGAAATCGAGATTGGATATCTCTCCGTTCAGCACTGTAGCTGTGACAGAGGCCGGTGGTATTCCTCTGAATTTAGAATTATCAATTTTCGGCTATTGGCAGCCGGATACCTACACATTGGGAACATCTGTAGAAATTGGTAAAAAAACTGTGGTTTCATTCGATGTTGAATATCAGGAGTGGTCTGAATATGAGCATTCAGTTCATATGGAGGCAAATCATAAAGATATCCTGCCCGACCTTGATAATATTATTGTTCCCAAGTTTGGTCTCCAGTATCAGGTAAGTGACCCTGTTATGCTTCTTGGCGGTTATTACTATCAGCCGTCCTTTATTCCAAATAAAGCTGTCAGCGGTGATGTGAACTGGCTGGACAATGATAAGCATGTCCTTTCTTTTGGTCTGAAGTGGCGACTGCCTCTGATTGAAAGAATGCAGGGCCCGGTAGACTTTTCGATTGGTTACCAGATGAAATTTCTTGAAGACCGCAACGTTGATAAAACGGCACCCGATCTTTTAAACCCTGACTACTCTTATGACGGCACATGTCATACTCTCATGTTGGGACTTCAAATAAATCTATAACCCCTCTGTAAAGTTTAAAAGGCTCACAGTTTACAAACTGTGAGTCTCTTATTTTCTCTTCTTATCACGACTGATAAAATATACATCTCCGCTACCTCTGGGTTGGACATTTTCCTGCTCGGTTGTAAAACAATAAATGGTGCAGTATTTAAGAACTTGAATTGAATGATACTCTATGTGCGACCGGAGTGAAGTTTTGAATCAATCAACTGATATTTAACAATAAAATTGAACAGTAGACTTGCTTAATTACAATTGAGCTTTTGTTTTTTATGATTTATATGATAAGATACTCATGAGGATTAAATTTCACTTTGAGTCCCCTTATTTTTTTAGTGTTTGCTGGTTATATCTCTACAAGATACTGTTATGATTTCGGAGAAGACCCATTCTATCAAATATACTCAATAGGCGCACAAGACTTGATGGTGTTTTGGTATCATTTAACACCATCTATTTCAGAAAAGGAGAGGCATAATGATTAAGAAAATAATAATACTGATTGTTTTCTGTTGTGTTTTTTTGGGAAACAATGCCAATGCTCAAACCATTACCTTAGGCTATGTCGATTTTCCTCCTTACGAATTTGAAGATAAAAATGGTAAGCCTCAGGGTATTCTGGTTGAAATTGTAGAAACGGTTTTTAAGAAAGCAGAGATTCCTTTAGAGTTGAAATTTTTCCCATTCAAGCGGGCTTATAAAAGTACTGAAGAGGGTAGAATTGACGGGCTATTCAACTTCTATAAAACGAAAAAAAGATTGAAGTCTTTTGACTATACAGAGCCAGTTATCAGTAACCCATTGGTCTTTTTTATTCGAAAAGATTCTATGTTTAAATTTAACAAGCTTGAAGATTTAAAAGGGTTAAAGATCGGAGTCATACGTGGATACACATACGGAACAAACTTTGACGATAACAAATTATTTGATAGAGATGTAGTAAATTCACACTTCTCAAATTTTAAAAAGCTTGTGCACAGGCGAATTGACGCATACCCGTGTGATGAGCTTGTAGGTATTCATGTGGCAATGAAAAACAATTTGATGTCTGAGCTAAAAATACTACCTAAACCTTTAACAGTTATGGATGGTTATATTGGTTTTACGAAAGGAAAGCATCGAAATATTATAAATAAAATCAATCCGGTAATAATTGAAATGCATCAGAGTGGAGAGATTGAAAAAATTATCGACCGATATGTTGAAAATAGCTTATAGCTCTTGGATCAATTATCATTAAGCTTCAAACCTATTACAATAATTCTAAAAAATTCATTTACAAGAGGTTCTTTTCTGTGGAGGTGATTATGGATACCTGCTTTCTGAATACCCACTGATTTACTGATATCTTTATCGCTCATAGCATTAACCCTTACCTTCTGGATCAGGTCTTCCATCACGCCAGGTATCTGATTTTTTTTGCAGCGCTTGTAAAAAAAAATATATGATGGTAGAGCATTAATACTAAAATATACAAATGAGTAAAGAATCTAAAGGAATCAAAATGCGATTAAAACAGGTTGTTTCAAATGCTATTTTGTCGGGAATTATAGTCTTTACTGTCCTTTGCACAAATCCCAGGCCTGCAATATCAAGCGATTTAAAAGAAATTAAAGACAGAGGTGTATTACAACATCTCGGTGTCACCTATGCTAATTTTGTTCGTAAAACACCAGAAGGGTTCGACGGTCTTGATGTAGAGGTTATGAAGTTATTTGCAGCACACCTTGGGGTTGAATACAAATTAATTCATACTACCTGGGATACTCTTTTCACTGACTTAACAGGAAGAAAAAAAGACCCTAAAACTCAAACTTTTAATAAGAAACAAACAGAAATAATCAAAGGTGATATCATTGCAAACGGCCTGACGATACTTCCCTGGCGTCAGGAATTAGTTGCATTCTCAGAGCCTACTTTTCCAACAGGTATCTGGTTAATTGCTTCAGCTAAATCTACTCTAAAGCCAATTAAACCGAGTGGTGATATCTTTTTGGATATCACCAATGTAAAATCACTTATGGCAGGCCGTACAGTTCTTACTATGGATGCAACCTGTCTTGCTGCCGATATTTACAATCTCAAACAAACCAAGGCTCAAATAAAGTATTATACACGAACTAAAATTATAAATGATATTGCTCCGGCTATGCTCAACGGTATGGCAGAATCAACGTTACTCGATATTCCTGATGCAATGGTCGCACTTCAAAAATGGCCGGGTGACATTAAGATCATCGGTCCAGTGACAGAAACCCAGGCTATGGGCGTTGCTGTTGATAAATCTTCTCCGCAGCTATTGAATAAATTTAACCAATTTCTAAACCAAATCCGGAAAGATGGTACATACCGAAAACTTGTAGAAAAATATTACCCCTCTGTCTTCCTGTATTTTGAGAATTTTCTAAAAACAGATGATATGTAAAAAGGAAAAGTAGCTATGATTTCTAAATCTTTAACCAGATACACACAAACAATTTGCATAATAGCTTTAATTGTTGCACTTAATGTTGCAACCATTTGTACAGCTCTTGCCCAGGATCTTGATGACGTTGTAAAAAGCGGAGAGCTCAGACATCTTGGAATCCCCTACGCTCAATTTGTAACCCAGGAGAATAAAGGCCTGGACGTTGAATTGATGCAGCTGTTTGCAAAGCGCCTTGGTGTTGAATACAAGTTTGTTGAAAGCTCCTGGCAGACAATTATTCCTGATCTCACAGGTAAAAAGGTAAAACCGTCTGGTGATGACATTTTAATAACCGGTGAAAGTTCCATAAAAGGTGATGTTATTTCTACCGGTTTTACTGTCTTGCCCTGGCGGAAAAAAATTGTCGATTTTTCAGCAGCAACCTTCCCTTCGGGAATATGGCTGATAGCTAGAAGTGATGTGTCTCTGAGCCCAATCAAACCAACAGGTAACGTACTTGAAGATATTAACAGTGTAAAAAAATCGATTTCAGAAATTTCTGTACTTGGCTTGAAGGATAGTTGCCTCGATCCGTCTTTATACGGCATTGCAGAAACAGGTGCCAGGGTGAAACATTTTCCGGTTGATCAGGATCTTGCTGATATGATTCCTGCAGTGGTCGCAAAAATGACAGATACAACACTGATGGATGTTCCCGTTGCCCTCGTTGCGCTTGCAAAATGGCCTGGTAAAATAAAAGTCATCGGTCCGTTATCTGAACCGCAGGATATGGCGTGCGCCTTTTCAAAAAAGTCTCCAAAACTTAAACAGGCATTTGAGTCTTTTTTTATCGAATTTAAGCAAAGTGGAGGGTATCGTCTTTTGGTAGAAAAATATTATCCGTCGGTCTTCACATATTATCCAAATTTTTTAAAAACTGATTAATTAATGACATTTTTATCGATAAATAAATATAGTGGCCGATCAATTAATTTTCTTATTGCCAGTGGCCTTATCCCTGTGGTTTATATTATTTTTCTTCTGATTATTAATTATCAGAATAATTTAGAGCTTCAGGATTCTTCAATAAAGAGATTGAGGTCAGATACAAACACCCAGGTGGCGACACTCAGTTATTTTTTCCTGGAACGGAAATATGACATTAAAACTGTGGCTGACTCTCCTGAAGTAGAAACATACTTCACAAACCGTGATATGGGTATGTCTGAACAATACGGTCTTAAGGTCAGCCTCTTTTCAATTCAGCAACTGATGCGTAACACATTCAATACTAAATCTATTCAAAATAAATCGATTTATAAAAACGTTGCTTTTTTAAATCGAGATAAAAAAATCATCGTTAATACAAAATCACTAACCCCTTTAAAAAAAAATTTTCAATGGAAGTCAGATCTTGAAACTATTCAAGATGAACCGGATCTGCTCTTTAAAAAAACAGATTCCGGGTATGAAATACTATTGGCCGCACCTTGTTTTTATAATAAAAAGTTATCGGGCTGGGCCGTTGCCTGGCTGAATATTGATACTCTGTCTAAACATTTTCTGGGGCCAACTCTACAGTTATTTGTCAAGGAAACAGACCCGGAACTTAACGGCAGCAGAATCATCAACCTGGCTAACAAAACAGCGAATGATTTTCCCTGGAATAGTCTCCTGAAAAAATTTTCAAGCCCAAAAGAACCAAACTTTAATCTGAAAAGTGGTGTCTTAATGGACACTCCCCCTGTGTTTTTGTTACCTGCCCAGATTAAACCATTGCCCCTTTTTCTTATTGCTTATGTGCCGAAAAATGAAATATTAGGGAATATTGACACTTGGCATTATCTTTTGGGAACCAGTACATTAATTTTTTTATTTCTTTTCGGGTTTCTTCTGTTTGTTCAGGTCGATACTAAAAACCTGATCTTAAAAGCAAGATATGATGAGGAGAAAAATCACAAACATCTTTTAGCAAAGAAAAATGTTCGGCTTAAAAAAGAAATCAGCAAACGTGAAAAAGCTGAACTGGTATTAACTGAAAGTGAAGAACGTTACCGCAAGTTATTTGAATCATCAAGTGATGCCATTCTAATTGTTGTGGAAAACAAAATTGTCGCCTGTAACAGGAAAACAGCAGAGTTACTGGAATTGAATTATGAAGAAATTCTTGATAAAACTCTATATGATTTTTCTCCCGCCCGACAGATTGATAGCCATCTGTCAAAGGAAAAATATCTGGAATTAATTGGTAAGTCAGTTGAATCACCCCAGTCTGCGGAATGGATTTTGATAACCAGCAAGAGTCAACTAATTGATACTGAAATCAGTCTGACGTCTATGTCCCTCAGTTCAGGTACATATATTCAGGTAATCATTCGTGATGTTACACATCGTAAGCGGGCAGAAGAAGAAAAAATGCTGGCTCAGACGATTGTAAGCGAACAAAAAAAACTAGCTTTAATAGGTCAGGTTGCCGGTAAAATGGCTCACGATTTCAATAACGTGCTAGGTATTATAATGGGCCATGCAGAGATATCATTATTAGACTGTAATGACTTTCAATTGAAAGAATCTCTCGAGTTAATTTTTGAACAAACACTGCGGGGGAAAAATCTGACAAAAAACCTTATTGCTTTTGCTAAAAGTCATGAACCAAAACAGGAGTTTTTGATAATTAATGAAAGAATTGATCTTGCTTTAATTTTAATGAAAAAAGATTTGGAAAGTATTGAGCTTCAGGTAGAGAAAGATCCAAACATACCTGAGCTGCTGGCTGATCCGGGTATGCTTGAGCATGCATTAATCAACCTGCTACAAAATTCAATCCATGCTCTGAGCAAAGTCAAATTACCCAAAATCATGGTACGAACATATTGCAACAGCAATAATATCTACTTTGAGATTGAAGATAACGGATGTGGAATACCAGACGAAAATCTGCAGAATATATTTGAACCGTCCTTCACCCTGAAAGGCAATAAAGATATGACAGGATCATATCAGAATGGAATCAAAGGAACAGGCTATGGAATGGCCAATGTAAAAAAATATATTGAACAGCACAAAGGGACGATTAGTGTAAAATCTGAATTTAACGCAGGAACTAAAATAACCGTCCAGCTACCCGTTATTAAAAAAGAATTAACAACTCACGAAAAAACAATAATTCGCAAGGAGACCACGGAGTTTAATAAACGGATTCTTCTTGTTGAAGATGAAGTGACATTATCAGCCGTACAATACAGGATATTAACGGACTCCCCTTTGAATCACAACGTTGATATTGCAAATAACGGAACAATTGCAATAGACCTTTTTAACAGAAACAAATATGACTTTATCAGTCTGGACTATATTTTACCGGGGGGTATCACCGGAATGGATGTTTATAAACATATCAGACTAACAGATAAAGTCACTCCGATATTATTTGTGTCAGGAAATATTGAATTTTTAGAATCGATCAAACTATTAAGACAGGAAGATTCTTATGTAGATCATATTTCCAAGCCCTGCCAAAACAAAGATTATGTTAGTAGTATCAATACCTTGTTCGAAGCATCACTGGCTAATTAAATCTGAGGACTTTAACCCTGTTGATTGATTATGTTAAGAAATACTCGTAGTATAAACAGACTGTTCAAGTTCTTAACTCAACTTTCCGGATTCTCCGGAATTCCATAAGCTGATTTTGAAATATGGCTAAACAAACAAAAAAAGTAGAGTATTAAAAATGAAAGAAAAAAACATAAATAATGATAAGAATAAAAAAAGAGTGTTGATCCCCCTCCCATCTTATGGCTTTGATCCAACAGAAGTTGCCATTCCCTGGAAATTATTATCTGAAAATGACATAGACGTGGTATTTATAACACCGGAAGGTAAAAAAGCATTCGCAGATAGACTAATGCTTAAGGGAGAGCGTTTAGGCATTTGGAAATCAGTTTTAAGAGCAAGGCAAGACGCTGTGGATGCATATCACGACATGGAAAAAACGGAATCGTTTTGTAACCCCTTACAATATATTGATGTTCAGGAAGAGGATTTTGACGGACTCCTTTTACCAGGAGGGCACGATAAGGGCGTTAAGGAATACTTGGAGTCAGAAACTTTACAGAACCTTGTCGTTGATTTTTTTCTTTCTCAAAAACCGGTCGGTGCAATTTGTCACGGTGTTGTACTGGTTGCGCGAAGTATCAACTCAAATACAGATAAATCTGTGATTTACAACTACAAAACAACAGCATTATTGAAATCACAAGAATTATTAGCGTATAATTTAACAAGATTATGGCTGAATGACTATTACCTTACCTATCCAAACAATAAAGTGGAGGATGAAGTTAAATCTGCTTTGTTTGATAAAAAAAATTTTCTTAAAGGTCCTGGCCCTTTATGGAGGGATAGTGTTAAGCACTTAAAAAGAGGTTTTTTTGTAAGAGACAGGAATTACTTATCTGCACGGTGGCCGGGTGACGTCTACAATTTTTCTCTTGAGTTTATTAGAATGGTTCATGGGGTAACAAACTAACAGTCTCTATTTAATATAATGATAAATAAATTTATAAAAACATCTGATACCGGACTTTTTATTGGAAATATTTTTGACAATAAACCCCACCAACACTATGCAATTCAAATTAATATTTCATTAGATAATGCTATTACAATCTCGTCTGGGAAAATTGGCTATCGTCACAATTTTCTATCCATAAAACCCTTAGTCACCCACCAACTGACATGTAATAATCAAAAGGTTTTATTTATCCTTATTAACCCGGCATCTAAAACAGGGCACATAATCAATCAACATTTTCTTAAAGAAGGCATTGAAGAATTTGTTAATGAATGGACAAAACAAATAAGAATATTAGGTTCAAAATGGGACGTAAATGAAATAGATAATTTGTCTTTTTTAAATCAATATTTGTCGATAACAAATGATTATTTTTCTGAATGTTCTAACAGCAAGCATAAAACAGACGATAGAATTTTAACTGCGCTTAATTTATTAGAAAAACATCCTAATGAAGTCCTCTCCCTGGAATATATTTCAAGTAAAGTATTTTTATCACCAAGTCGCTTCATCCATTTGTTTAAGGACGAAACCGGGATAACATACAGACGAATGCAGCTTTGGATAAAACTAATGCGGTCATTCGATTTACTACAAAATACTTCAAACCTAACGGAGTTAGCTCACGCTTCCGGTTTTTCTGATAGTGCTCATTATAGTAGAACCTTTAAAGAAACGTTTGGAATGAAACCCTCTTCTGTTCTTAAAAAATAGCCAGTTTATTCAATTCTAATTTTTTAATACGAGCTACTATTAATTTAACTGGTTGCTTGTATAGCATCGGTTGTTGAATTTTTTTAAACAGTTAGAAGGAGCATGAATATGGAAAATTCAAAAAATAACAATCGTTATAAAGAAGAAACGGCCTTGCTTGATTACAGTAGTGAACTAATTCAGGAACTTATACAGGCCAGAAAGTGGAGAGACCTTCCAAAAAAAGAAAGAATTAATAAAATATATCTATATGTTAGAGATGAAATACTTTTTGGTTATAATAACAGAGATGAAATAAAAGCGTCTCAGGTCATCAAAGATGGCATTGGACAATGCAACACTAAATCTACTTTATTGATGGCACTACTCCGTGCTGTTGATATCCCTACCCGATTTCATGGTTTTACAATTGATAAAGCCCTACAAAAAGGAGCATTTTCAAATTTTTGGTTCAAATTAGTGCCTGGGAACATCATTCACAGTTGGGTGGAAATAAACTACAACAATAACTGGTATAATCTGGAAGGCGTCATCCTGGACAAAGGTTATTTGAGCAAATTACAAGCAAAATTTAAAGATAAAAGTGAAAACTTTTGCGGATATGGTGTATTTACAGAAGACTTGCTGAACCCTGAAATTGAATGGAATGAAAGCGATACATACATTCAAAAACTGGGAATTAATCAGGATTTCGGCTTATTTGATAATCCGGATGATTTTTACCTTGAGTACAGTCAAGATGCCTCATTTATTAAAAGGCTTCTTTTCAGGGCAATTATAAAAAAATCAAACAACAACAATGTGGAAACTATTAGAAATGGATAGATTTTTTGAGATAAGCAGGTAGTGATGGAATTATCGAATCACTTTTTGAACATATGATTGAAGATGTTTTTAAGAAAACAGTAGATATATGGTCACAAAATCAAAAAAGGCTTACAGCTTTTAACTGTAAGCCTTTGATTTTTTATGGTAGGCACGGACAGACTTGAACTGTCGACTTCTACCTTGTCGAGGTAGCACTCTACCAACTGAGTTACGCGCCTATAAAAACAGAGCATAAATAGCAGTATGGTTAATTTCTGTCAAGAAATAATGATGGCGTCGTAAAATGTCCCATCTACTTCGTTTTAGTGATTGGCCAGACTTTTGACGTACTAAATGTACTACTTCAAGCCTGGCCAATCACTAAACCTTGAATATGGTCCCTTTTCCATAGCCATGAGCAACTTACCTGTCAAACAGGCTGCTGCCAAGGGGAACCATTTCGAGTCTGACATGATTTCTGGTGACTTCAGAAATATTTAATCCGAAGTTTTCAAATGTTTCGCCCATAATTTTTTTTGCGAAGCTTTTTCCGTTGCCCATATGTTCAATAACAACAATGGCACGTCTTGGGCGTTTTTCACGCTGTGTTATTTTTTTCACCTCAGGCAGAGAGTTGACTCTCTTGATAAGTTTTGAGTAATTTTTGAAAAAATCAGTCCCTTCAACAACAACTTCAATCATTGTTGCCTTATCTGTTTCTTTTTTCATTGCAATATTGGTTGTTGAGGCAATATCACCTGCTGCAGTGATAGCCACTTCGATAAGGGCATCATTGCCACCGGTTGTTTCATCTGTGGCAACAGTTGTTGCTTTTGCTGAAACAGAATCGATTTTTTCTCCAGTATCAGTTCTGTAGATATTAAGGCTCATTGACCCGGTAAACGTTCTGTCTTCACCCATTGTATTTTGGGCTTGCTCCGCTTTAGCCACACCTGAGACAACAACATCGGCATTAAAGTATACTCCCAATGCAATAATATCATCTACTGAAAGTTGCTCACCGTATGGCTCCGTATTCATTTCTTTTGTAACAACAGCTTTATTTACAAGTCTGTGGCTTAGAACTTCAAAACCCCGTTTCTGCATTTCTGCTGTCAGGGTGGAATCAGAAACAGTCTTCATATATGCCATTCCCTGGCCCCACCAGAACTGGGCGTCTATATCCTGAAAGTTGTTCTCCGATATAAGGAAAAGAATTTTGTGCTTGTTTGCAGTATCAAGAACGATTCCGGCCGCATTTAATTTTCTGAGTAATTTTTTTGTTGAAACAGTCGCTTGAACCAATACATGGTAATCTTTGTTGTGTTTGGTTTCTGCCAGAACTTTATAACCTTCAATAAAGGTATTTGTATATTTGTATAGAATGTTTGTTATCATTTTGAAATTCGGAACCATGACATCTTGTGGCAGGGTTTCATTCAATACGGATTCAACTGCAGCAATAAGGCTGTTTGAAATGGCTTTGTCTTTGGCGCTTGAAGTGTCTTCGTCAAGAATAGTGCCGGTACCGGTAACTTTAACAGTTTTTGATGCATTTTTTGCTTTAGCGAATGTATTACCCGGGGTGGTGACAAGAAAAACTGTTAGGCACAACAGGAAATATTTACAAAATTTCAACATATGGTTTTACCTTTTTATCCAGGATGGTTAATGAAAACAGCCCTACACTTTTCTTACAAGTGCATAATCAGCAAGTAGCCCAAGAATTTGTCGTGTTTCTGATTCTTCAAAAACCAAGAGAGCTTCTTTTGCCTTATTAATATTATCAATGGCTTTCTCTTTTGTATATGACAGTCCGCCGTATTTTTCCAGTAATTTTGTCAAATATGCGAACTCCTCTTTTGAGAAAGTCTCGTTTTTTATTATTTTTTTCATTTCATCGCGATCATTGACATCTGCTTTTTCGAGGGCATAGATAACAGGAAGGGTTAATTTTCCTTCTCTTAAATCTGCACCTGTTTCTTTTCCTAAGGCTTCAGAATCGGCGGTGTAGTCAAGAAGGTCATCAGCAAGTTGAAATGCGATGCCGAGACAATATCCATATTGAATCAGAGCATCTGCTTTTTGCTGATTGGCATCTGCTATAAGTGCACCCGAGTGACAGGCTCCCCTGATTAAAACAGCAGTTTTTCGTTCAATAACATCAGTATATTCAGCTTCGGAAAGATCAAGTCTGCCTTTATTGTATAGCTGTTGAATCTCCCCTTGCGACATATCTTCAGTGATTTTTGCAATGACACTGATTAGATCAGGCTTTCTCGTTGCTGCAGCAAGTGAAAGTGACCTTGCCAGTAAAAAATCACCGGTGAGAACCGTTTCTGAATTTCCGAAAACAAGATGAGCAACTTTTTTGCCTCTTCTGAGCGCTGCTTCATCTACTAAGTCGTCATGGAGAAGCGTTGCCGCATGGAGGTACTCAAAAAGGACTGAAAATTTTTTATCGTCAGTTCCGTTGTAGTTACACAGCCTTGCTGATAATACCATCAACAGAGGCCTTAATCGCTTACCACCGGAATAGAGAAGGTGGCCGGCAATTTTTTCAACGAGCTCATAATGAGGGTTTAAATTATCCTTCAGAGCTGTTTCTATTTCGGCAAGATCAGTTGCCACCAGTGCTTTTATTTTTTCCTTTAGATCATTCATATTACTTCTCCGGCAAGATCATATTCGTAAGCATCTGTTATCTTTACATCAACAAAGCTGCCAATGGTAAGATTTTCCGAATAGACAAAGGTTACGCCATCAACATCGGGTGCCTGGAATTCAGTTCGCCCCAGGTAAAGCCCTTCGTCCGGATTTTCTTCAATCAATACTTTGTATGTGTTGTTCTTATGTCTAAAGTTGTTTTTTTGAGATATTTTCGCCTGAAGTTCCATGATGGCGTCGTGCCTTTTCTGTGCAACGTCTTCATGGACATGGTTTTTCAGTTTATGTGATGGAAGATCTTCTGAGTCTGAATAGACAAAAACACCAAGGTGGTCGAACTCAATATCTTCTACAAATTCCATCAGTTCATTGAAGTCTTCTTCTGTTTCACCGGGAAATCCAGTGATGAGAGTTGTTCGAAGGGTCGCGTCCGGAACCATCTCCCGAATTTTATCGTATAATTCATACAGCTCTTCACGGGTATAGTTTCTGCCCATTTTTTTCAGGATATTGTTTGACGCATGCTGAATGGGAATATCAAAATAAGTACATATCTTATCATTATCCCCGATGATTTTTATTACAGAATCTTCAAGGGTGTCTGGAAATCCGTAGAGCATTCTTAATCTGAAATCACCGTCTATCAGAGAGATACTCTTTAAAACATTTTCCAGGCTGTCAGTGCTGTCTCCACCTGTTTGACCATAATCAGTGGTGCTTTCAGCAACGAGTATTAACTCTTTTACTCCGCTTCCCACCAGTTTACCGGCTTCTTTCAGGATGTCATCTTCAGGCCGGCTTCTGTATTTTCCTCTCAATTTTGGAATAATACAATAAGTGCAGTGCCTGTCACATCCTTCGGCGATTTTAATATAAGCAATATCCGGAGAGGTCAGAATCCTCGGCAGATCAGCCTTTATGGGTGAAACATCGTTGGGGTCCGGCAGGATACAGTTGTTCTCACCGTAGTCTACGATTTTATCAACTGCTTCAGCAATTTTATCTGCGGCGCCTGTGCCTATGAAAAGGTCGACCTCTTCCAGCTCAGGGGCAATGTCTTCTCTGAATCTTTCAGGGAGACAGCCGGCAACTACAAGGTGTTTACACTTCCCTGATTTTTTATATTCAGAAAGAGTGAGGATCGTTTCAATCGATTCATCAACAGCAGACTCTATAAAACTGCATGTGTTAATGACGATTAAATCTGCATCGGAAGGATCGGAAATTATTTTCCAGTCAGCTTTTGCGAGATGTCCAAGCATGACTTCACTGTCGACAAGATTCCTTGCACATCCAAGGCTTTCCAGATAAACATTCATAAATTATTTTTTAATGTCAGGTGTGCAAGGTGGCGGTATGATACCACCACCTTTTAACCATCTATTTCCCTGTAAATTTTGGTTTTCTTTTTTCTGTAAAGGCAGTTACCGCTTCGAATAAATCGTCAGACGGGATAATGTTTGAGCTCATTACTGCAACATATTTTAAGCCATCATCAACTGATTTTCCTACGCCGTAGTTTAATACATCTTTTGAAGCCTGAACAGCAAGAGGTGAATTTTCAGCAATTTCCATCGCCATTTTTTCTGCTTCAGCCATTAGTGTTGCTTCGTCTTCGTAGGTTTCATTCACAAGCAGGATTTCTTTTGCTCTGTCGGCAGTAATATTTTTTGCTGTGTAAGCCAGCTCTCTGGCAACACCCTGTCCGACAATTAAAGGAATTCTCTGAAGAACACCAACGTCTGCAACAAATCCAACAGCAGCTTCTCTTAGAGAGTATACAGCATCTTTTGTACTGAGTCTGATATCGCAGGCAGTAATCATGTCAAGACCGGCACCGATACAGTAACCATGAACAGCTGCAATAACAGGTTTAGTGCAATTTTCAATACAGGTCATTGCTTCCTGAAGCGGATAGATTTTTTTGATCAGTTGAGCCTTCACGCCACCTTTCTGTGACGGTTCCATCAATTCCGGCAGTTCTCCAACCATACCCATCAGGTCGATACCTGCGCAAAATGCCGGGCCTTTACCGGCAATAATAACAACACGTATATCAGGATCATTGCTAAGGTCTTCAAAAATCGCTGGTAGCTCGCTCCATGCAGGTGGGTTCATTGCATTCTTTTTTTCTGGTCTGTTAAGATATACCCAGGCGATTGGCCCTTTTTTCTCTACTTTGTAAAATTCGTAATCACTCATATCTACTCCTAAATTTATTTAACTATCACCCCATTTTTTTAACAATCGTACACTATAATACACCAACCACCAGATGGCAAGTCGCAGACCCCGCATATTTTCGCAGAAGTTTATTAAGCCAGAGACGCTCATCGTTAAAAGTACAGTATAGACAGGACCGTGCAATGAAAATACCTAAATACCTATTTTCTTGACGGATTATTTATTCTTTATTTTTTTATCCTGATTATGTATAATGAAATCCTTAACAATCAATTCATATAAATCTATACTGTTTTTATTATTTACATCGCAAATAGCATAGCCCCATCCAAAGGGTGTCACAGTTTCTGTGTTTTTTAAACTTAAAGGGAAACAACTATGAATATTCAATGGTTTAATGATGTGGCTTTGGGAAAAAAACTAATGGGTGGTTTTCTTCTTGTTTCGTTTATAACAGCTTTGGTCGGTGGTGTTGGTTATCTTCAGATTTCAAGCAATATAGATGACGTCAAAGCAATGGTGGAAGACGATATTCAACTTATGGAAAATGCTGAAGAATTGAAAATAGTGGCACTTCTACACCGGCGTTATGAAAAAGACTTTCTTTTGAACATTGGGAACAAAGATAAGCAAAAAGGGTATATTGGAAAATTTCAAAAGGCTTCTGGTAAAGCTACAGAGCTTATTTCTGCAATTGTAGCTTTGGTGAAAACTGATCTCCACCTCTCTGCAGAAGTTAGAACGGCATCCGAAGAAATAGGAGTTGCTTACGCCGGGTATAAAGATGGTTTTATTAGCCTTACAGCAACAATTTTTACTGATGAAAACATTACTCCACAAAAAGCAAATGCACTAATGAAACCCTATAAATCATTTATTTACCAGTTTGAGAAAAGTGCAGATATTTTGTTGAAAGGTGCTCTCGAAATGGTTGAAGAAAAGTCCCATGAAATGATAGCTACAGGTGAGAAATCACGTTTTATGATAGGGCTTTTGCTTGTAATTGGCGTTTTCTTTAGTGTTTCATTGGGATTTATCCTGAAAGTGGTTATTACACGGCCGATAAATGAGGCTGTAAAATTTGCAAATAAAATGGCTGCAGGAGATCTTACCCAGACGATTAAGATTAATCAAAAAGATGAAATCGGAACCCTTGTCAAAGCGATGAATGACATGGGAAATAATCTGCAGGCAATGCTTCGGGAGGTTAGCCAGAGTGCACAGACCCTTACGTCGTCATCTACAGGGTTGCTGGCCGTTTCAGAGCAGATTACATTAAACTCGGAAGAAACCGCATCAAAATCGAACACGGTTGCAACAGCAGCCGAAGAGATGAGTACCAATATGAGTAGTGTCGCTTCAGCGACAGAAGAGACCTCAACGAATATTCAAATGGTTGTGGCCGCATCTGATCAAATGGCTTCAAGTATACAGGAGATTGCAAACAACACCTCAAAAGGTAGCGATATAACTCAGGACGCTGTCAATCAGGCAAAAGATGTTTCAGGGAAGGTGAATGAACTTGGTATGGCTGCTCAGGAAATAAACAAAGTAACAGAGACGATCGCTGAAATTTCGGAACAGACAAATCTTCTGGCTTTAAATGCGACGATAGAAGCCGCAAGAGCCGGAGAGGCCGGAAAGGGGTTTGCCGTTGTTGCCAGTGAAATAAAAGTGCTTGCACAGCAGACGGCAGATGCGACAACTGAAATTAATACGAAAATTTCCGATGTCCAGAACACAACGGCAGAATCAGTATCGGCAATAGAGTCTATTGTAACCGTTATTAATGAGATCAATGAGATTGTAACAACGGTCGCAACGGCTGTTGATGAACAGGCCGCGACAACCCGGGAAATTTCTCAGAATGTAAGTCAGGCAGGAGCAGGTGTTCAGGAAATTAATGAAAATATAAATCAGATTTCTGAAGTTACAGGTGAGGTGACTTCCAATATTGCTGCTGTCAGTCAGGCCTCTGATGAAACAAACACTGGTAGCAGGCAGGTTAACGAAAGCGCTCTTGAGCTGTCTAAATTAGCTGAAGATTTAAATGCTATGGTGACGAAATTTAAAATATAAACCGAAAACAATATACTTCTTGAAAAGATCGTGGGAGTGGACTATTGCAGAAAATTGAATGGAATGACGCATACAGTGTTAATAATATTGAGATAGATGAGCAGCATAAACAATGGGTTTCTATATACAATGAGATGTATGACCAGCTTGGTAATAAAAAAAGGGAAGAAGGAGACCCTGATCTCAGGAAAACGTTAAAATCGATACTTGACTATACCAGGTACCACTTTGATTCTGAAAGAGAGTATATGAAGTCGATAGATTATCCTCACATTGTTGAGCACTTGAGAAAGCATAAAGATTTTGATGACCTTGTATATAGGATAAACAGAAGTGTCGCCGATGGCAAGATTGTTTTGTATTCAGAGATAATGACACTGATAAAGCAGTGGTTTCTGGAACACATCCTTGGTGATGACAAAAAATACAGTCTATTTGCCAGTGGACAGGATGTGTAAAAATCGTTGTCAGCTCTAATTTCGCATATTAAATGGAACGGGTTCTATTGGAGCCCGTTCCTGTTTATTTCTTAGATTCTAACCCACTTTCTCTCTATTTTCATGAAAATAATCCTTTCATAAGATTTGCTGTTTTAGTAGGTTGCCAAATTGATGGCGTTGTAAAAAGTCTTATCGACTTCGTTTTAGTGATTGGCTAGACTTTGACGTACTGTATGTACTACTTCAAGCCTGGCCAATCACTAAATCTTGTACCCCAAGGGCACTTGCTTCGCAGCGTATATGGCACCTTTTCCTTAGCCATCTA
>JQIA01000357.1_pt1 | contig 22681 bp, 7 predicted proteins | sample 811431 | NCBI WGS metagenome assembly JQIA01 (sample SAMN02998118, study PRJNA258478) | marine sediment metagenome | biome: marine; feature: seafloor; material: sediment; isolation source: oil-polluted sediment collected from 3 locations (0.5 km, 0.7 km and 0.9 km)... | place: USA: Gulf of Mexico ...
CTTGAAGTAGTACATATGGTACGTCAAAAGTCTGGTCAGGCACTAAAGCGCAGTAGATGGGACTTTTTACGACACCATCAACTTTAGCCCGGAATAAAGTTACTCCGGGCTAAGGTCTTTATAATAAATTCTGTTTTCTTCTCCTTATAGCCGCCCATACTGCAAATGCCAGAAAAGCCGGAATAAGAGGTAGCAACGCATAGCCAGCGCCATTTAAACCGGAGCTGCCTGAAAAGTCACCATTATTGTACATCGGAGCTGCTCCGCAGCCGGACTTGGCCGCTGTTTTAGCCTGATACTCACCGGACCATCCGGTTTCATTCAGATTTGCCGAGGTATCACGGGCCTGAACCCTGAATGTATAATTTGTATCTTCATTAAGACCGCTGAAAGTATAAGAGGGGCTGCTCTGCCATGCCGAAGCAGCACCATTTCTTTCAAACCTGTACTCAACGCCGCTGCCTTCTGCATCCACTGCAGTAACAGCCGTCATCGTAATTGAATCCTGACTGCCGTTTGCAGACGGTACAGAAGAAAATCCGGCCGGATTCGGAGATGGTGGATTTAAATCCTCAGGAGCACTCGTCATTGCAGATCTGGTATTAGACCAGGCTGATTCATTCAGATTTGATGATTTATCCCGAACTCTTACCCGGTATGTATAAATGGTTGAGGCTTCAAGGCCAGCATCGGCATAGTCGAGGCTATCCTGCCAACCGCTATCGTTAGCACCTGCATTTCCACTTGTCTCTTCAAAATAATACTGCACACCATTTACTTCAGGATCACTTGCCGTTAATGCCGTCATTGTAATAACTCCTGCGCCTGTAGCAGCAGGATTAACAGCAAAACCTGCAGGGCCCGGAGGCGTTCTGTCCGGTGGTTTGATTGCAGCTTGGAATTCATCAATATTTGTGATGCCGTTATCATCAGCATCAGCACCGGAATCATTGATCATCGGATTCATATTATTATCAATTTCCCAGGTGTCAGGAATGGCATCGCCGTCATTGTCCAGACTGCCTGCAAAATTTATATTGTCGACCCTTGCAACATCGTTACCGCTTGTACCGGAAGCATCTTTTGAATAAACCCATTTAAAAGTATGAACCCCTGCAGCCACTTCATATGATGAAGACTGAGTATACCCAACCTCACCAGACCATGAATCTTTCAATTCATCGTCGATATAAAAATGAAGAAAATCTTTATTTAACTCGGAGCTTACCATATACCTGAAATTAACAACGCCCTTATCACAAAACATAAACACTTCAGCAGAGGCACTTTCATTATGTCCAAGCACAGGTGACTGAGCCACGTATGAACCGGCATATGGATTATTATCCGAGATCGCCCATAATCCATCACCATACATTAACCATGGAACGCTGCCGCCAGATTCAAAGGTTTCAGATACAGAACTGACGGTGGGAATATCTCCTGAGCCTGAGGGGCTTGTACCTTCCAGAAATTCAACCAGATTGTAAAAACCATCTGAATCATGGTCTGCAGCAGCGTCATCTGCATTACGGTTCAACCCTGACTGCAATTCCCATCTGTCCGGCATTATATCATTATCCGTATCAAGGCTTTCAGGAAAATGGATATCATCAATCCATGCAGCACTTCCGGCATTCCCACTGTTATCCCGTGAAAAACGCCAGCTAAACGTATGTTTACCCTGACTCACGTCATATTCATCCGACCTGCTATAAGCAAGGGTACCGGACCAGGAATCCTGTAGTACGTTATCGATATAAAAATTAAAAAAATCATGATTCAGAGCTGTACTTAAAGAGTATCCAAAGCTTATCATTCCTGTTTCACAATAAATGGTTCTTGTTAATGAGGCAGTCTGGCTTGTACCTAATACTGGTGTCGTAACAAGATAACTGCTCGATGTATCCGGGTTTATTCTTGAACCCGTTTCGGCAACAACATGCCATTTTTGATTTCCTTCAAGGGCCCAGATGAATTCATCAACTTTACCGGACTCAAAATCTTCAATTGAAGGAATACTGTATTCATTTTGAGGATCACTTCCACCAAGGTATTCGTTAAGATTTGTGTAATTATCCCCGTCAGGATCATACGACGAATCATTTGCCATTAAAGGATCAAGATTATTGGCAATCTCCCATGCATCCGGCATTGTATCATTATCATCATCTGTATCAGCGTTATCACCGGTTCCGTCATTATCTGTATCAGCCCATTCATCCGGATTGTTCGGAAAGGCATCAATATAATCAGGCGTCCCGTCATTATCAGAATCCGGCATCGCACACTGGTCTTCATCAAGGTAGTTTGGAACAGTATCATTGTCACAATCATCATCCGAGTAATCACCATTCAGATTGATATCTTCATTTTTAGTCGGAACCCCATCATTGTCGTCATCATTGTCCAGGTAATCCGGGTAAGCATCACCGTCAGTATTATCATTGTCATAATTTCCATCATGATTGATATCTTCAAAAATATCTGCAAGACCGTCATTGTCTGAATCTGTCGGATTGCTTGAATTAATATCCATAGCCTGAACATTACCTCGTTCTCCTATGGTTATTGTTGCAACCTCATCTTCCCCTATATAAATAAGGGCTTCAGCACCTGGCCTTGCCGTATTCGGAAGCTGCGGATTTCTTGCATCAATCGGAACATTGAGGACATAGTAATCACCTGCCTCAGGATCGCTTCCCATTTTATATGATGCAACCGGATCTGATTCTGCAGGCGCTGCGGTCAGTTTTACAGATACGACGACTTCACTGTTTGAAGCCTTTACCGGTACGCCTCCGATTTTTGCCGTTCCGTAATATATATTGTCCGGTTCAGGGATCTTTGCATAAGAATTCCCACCAGCAATCAGTACTGCTGTAACTACCAACATTATCAGCCTGAAGTGTTTCATTGTATTTCTCCTTTGGTTATCTTAAATAGCCTTTGTTTTTTATTATGCGTAATCAATTTTACTTGCAGATATCTCCAAGTATCTATTAAAATTGTTGGTTCCTTTTTGCAACTTTCAATATTAACTCGCCTAACACCCGATTAAGTTGAAAAAAACAAACAATTCATATTTATTCTTTGCAAAAACAATACAGAGTTACCAGGTTGAAACGTTTGCCCCCCCAACAAAAAAATAATTGGGAATTAATAATTCTTTATCATTTTCTTTTAACGTAATGAAAATATACCCTCTATACAAATAAGCTACACGGATATTGGTCCTTTTAATTACTTCTATAGCATTTCCATACTTATAATAAATAAATTCATCATTGATTTGTAGATAACTCCCCATACACTTTATATGCATATTTGCTATTAACATTACCGAACCAGTACCTAATATTAGGAAAGGTAGATCACCATAACAAAAAGGCCCTGGAATAATAAAAGGAAACATAAAAAACATCGAAGCCAAACCATATCCCAAAGAAATAATTATATAAAATAAAGGTGATACAATAATCCGATTTTGCTTTTCCAAATTTTTTTTATTAGTATAAGAGTACCACTTTACAAATGAAAATATAAAAGAAGTACTAACAACAATTATAACTAAAAAATAATAACTCCCCATCCCCATTATGTTTTCACTAATAAGTTCTCCGTTTGTACCCATCACTGAGGCACCTCATTGGTTAAATTAGTTGTTACAGCTTCTCCAAATTCTAACCCGAGTACTTGTGATGCGTTAGTGATTGAAAGAATTGTATTTTCTGAGCTTCCTACTTTTGCCATACCATACCCAATTTTATCGAACACAACTTGAATAGTGTCATCACTTGCTGCAGGCAAACTGCTTCTTATAGTTTCTAATTGCTTAGAGCTATTATTTTTAAGGACAGCATTGTGTGCCTTAAATAATTTTCCTCCATGAGCCAATGAACCACTGACAATGCCGAATCTTGCCCCCCACTTGGCAGAATTTTTTACTTTGTTTATATCAATTTTTTTAAAAGACTGCTCTGGGGATTCACCGTTCATTAAATGTCCTGAATATTGGGCGACTGTATTATCTACAGCACCTCCGGCAGCACCAAATGAGGAGCCAATAGCCATCGCCCCCCCAATGCCAACTCTTGCCCCTAAAGCAAGAATTAACCCTGCACCCGAACCGGTAATTGCTCCGCCGGCGGCACCACCCAAAGCGCCAGAACAAACGGCCTTCGCCATATCACCACCATTTACCATTACATTTACTGCCCCTGCAGCTCCACCAATGACCCCCCCAATAACGCCACCTATTAGTGCACCAACCGCCAAAAAATGGCCACTCGGATCTGTATACTTCATTGGATTATTCTGACAATACGCATACCTGTTCAGACTCTGGGGATCATAAATATCCGGCACAACAGTATCAGCACTTATAAAACGTCCAAACCCGGCCCCATATAATCTGGCATTATAATTATACAACCCGGATTCCTTATCAAATTCCTGATCTGTATATTTATATGCAGACTCAAATCCATCCCTGTTTTCATATCTAACTCTTCCGTAGGGGTAAAACTCCATGTGCTCAACCACGGCACCGGTCATATCAGTAACAATAGAATTACTGCCAAGATGATCCCCGTGGAAAAAAAAGGTGTTTTCTGTCAGAGTTTCATGGCGCGGAACCGTTCCGGCGGCATACATATTAACCCAATAGGCTTTTGATGCTTCAATAGTTGAGAGATTTTTCAGAAAACCAGGTTTTTCAGGATCAAAATCAAATCGTTTCCATTTTGATACAGTTTCATCATACCCGTGAGCAGAAATCAGATTCGACTCTACCGAAGCAAAAACATCGGCCGATGCCACTGTCCTGTCTATCGGCATCCCGACATAGTTCCAGCCTTCAGATAAATTAAGCGCATCCGATTTCCTGTAACCGGAGACAATAAGCGTTGCCTGGTATGCGACATTAACCATATATCCTTTGCCGGCATGAAGTTCAGTAAGCTCATTCACACCTTCAGACGGGACATACCCCTGATAATTACCCGATGGTGTATCAAAGGCCCAGATTTCCGTATAAGCACCGGCAATAGAACCTAAAACATTACTGATATCAGCGTTTTCAGGTTCAACCCCCAATGTAAAAAAATTCCAACCTGGTTTAAAAATCAAAGCCTGTTGAACAGGTCCTTCAGGAACGGCAATTTTGCCTTCGATCCGTGCTATTCGTTTATTGCCGTCAAAAACATACTTAACCGTCTTTCCGCTTTGAATCTCATAATTCTCACTGATATAGTATGTATGCTTGATCTCATTGCCATCAGTAACACGTTTTACAACTCGTCTTCCTGTGTAGTCATAAATATATTCAGAGACAACCGTCCCTTTTTGTATGCTAACCGGCCTGTCCTGAAAGTCCCATGAATAAATATCACCATCAGAATTCGCTTTCATATTCCCGTTATCATCATAGGTATACGACTGACCGCTTTGAGTCGATGTGAGTGCATGAGGTCCCGGCTGGTCGCCTGGTTCTCTACCGTTTCTGTTGGCTGTCCCTGAGGTCCCGCCGTATATCATATCTCCTGTATTGATCAGGGTGTCATCAATATGCCCGGTATCCAGAGCATCCGGAGATTTTTTCCAGGTTAGGTTTCCGATAGCATCATAATGATAGTTAATGGTTCCATAACCGGCGCCAGTGGCTGATGTCAGCCTGTAAAGGTCATCATATCCAAAACTTTGAGTTGCATTATCAGGAGAATCGGGGGGTAGAAGTCTTTCATCTGTGATGGATGTAATATTACCAATTCCGTCCATTACATAAGACAAATCCTGAAGTATACTGTTTCCATTACCTGAGTCTAAAGTCTCAAGTTCGGTTAGCCTCATACGTGGATCGTACCTGTAACCTGTTTTTATATCATTTGCATACGTTATGGATTCATATTTCCCTGAAACTTGATAACCAATCGTTTTTACAATCCCTGGAATTGAACTTATCAGGCCCTTGTTATTATAGAAATAGTCAACCTCATCACCGTCAGGAAATGAATTACCAGTAACCCTTCCCATGGAATCATATTTGATATTATACCTAAAGTCATTGGTTGTTCCATTACCGTCAAGATCTATTCTTTTTATCGATGTTTCTATATTTTTCCGGTTATCATAGGAAAAAAACTGCCCCCCGGAAAGATCCTTTACGTAGGCAAGTTTACCCATTGTGTTTCTAAACTCATGGTATTCAGTTGACGGTGTATCATAATGATAGGAAACATCAGGGGTTATGTTTGCAGCATCGAGATAATCTTCGGTTAATTTCCTGTTTGCACCATCATAGGTGTATTCTGTTACCTGACCTTTATTATCGGTAAATCGTTTAAGGTTTCCTGCATTATCATAAATAAACGACTGAAAACCCATATCCGGGTCACTGGATGTTACTTTTCTGCCAAGGCCATCATAGGTCATCTCTGTAACATTATTATAAGCATCGGTTAGTATTTTTAAATTACCGGATGGATCATATTGGTAGTTTGTTGTATAAATCTCACCCAGATTATGTTCCAGTACATTTATAACTCTGCCGAGCCCATCAAAAAATTTCTCTTTATTTTTAAGATTTTCATCAGTTATTATCATTTTTAGTGGAAGATACTGGTTTGAAAGAAAATGAACTGTGCCATTATTATCAGGTGGTGTAAACTGCCTTACAGTCTTCCCGGTTGCATCGTAATGAATTTCCGTTTTTTCATTTAGTATTACAGGTGGTACACTGTATGAAGAATTTTCAGAATGATATGGCAAAAACTGATAGCGGATACCGTTTCTTGCATTAAACAATACGGCTTCATTAATGATAAAGCCGGTTTCATCTTCTGCTACTATAGCAAGTTGGCGGCCCATGCCGTCTATATAAAGGAGAGTATCCTGTGTATCCGGAAGGCCAAATTTTTTACGTACTTTTGTTTCAATAGATCCGGGTGTAGCTACATCTGTTGTAAGCGTCAGTTCACCCTTTTTATCATAAGAATAAAGAAGACTGTTTTCAGGATCTGCAAGCCGGTATATATAACTTGCTGTTGGGAACGCCTCAGAATCACCCTGCTTTATGAGTCCTGAAATTCTTCCAAATGTATCATAGGAGTAAGTTGCTACATGCCCGTTAAAATCGGTGCTTTCCAGTATCAACCCAAAACCGGTATTATATCTGACTGACACTGATAAATCCATAGTGTCTGTATTGATTTTTTCCCGAACAGGATAGGTATGGAACTGCTCATCATATTCAACTGTCCGCTGATTATCTTCCGGGTCTTTGGTGTCGGTAATATTCCCATAAATATCAAATTTGTTTCTTATCTGATTAGTATAATCAGAATCCTTTTCCCACGCCTCTGTTCGGGTTAGGAGACCTTTTTCAATAAAACCGTATCCAAGCCCCACATAATCATCACCATCATAATAGTATCGGGTTTCCGTAATTTTTTTTCCGGCAGCATCAGTGGTGTATGTCTTTTTCTGAAATCCGATCAGCCAGCTGGCTTCATCGTTAATATACTCATTAAAAGTAAATGCTTCGTCATCAGACAAGGATACCGCGCCGTAGTTTTTTTCTTCAAGCATGTTACCAAAGTCATCATAGATAAAAGTTGTGGTGAGTTGTTTCGGAGTATCTGTTTTTTCATATACCCATTTGTTGACCTCGTTGTTTCTGGCGCACCTGACCTCAACACCATTAACGCCTGTCATCAGTGTTTTAATATTCCAGTTATTGATATCTTTATTAAAAATTTTCTCATCTTCTGTCTGAACTGTAACATCCAGCGGTAACCCTTTAAGCGCATCTTCCTCTCTGTACCCTGATGCAGAAATTTCATCGTTCTGGCCGTCACCATCATTATCAATACCGTCCGGCCTACCTGTATGAAAATTATGGACAGTTATATGTGTAGGTGATGTTTCATCACCATGTTCCGTTACCCGGACATCACTAAAGCCCCTGAAGGCTTTTTCGTTATCATCATAATAACCGTCCCTGTAGGTAAAATCTTTCAGGTATCTGTCATTCCCCGGAATAGTATCCACATTAAGGCCGGTTGTTGTTGTAATCGATCCTACAACCGCCACTGGTTTCGGCAGAGTAATCTCCCAGGGCGTTCCCGACTGTTCAGCTGCAACATAGTCATCGGTGCTGCTTTTATAACCAATCGTTGTGGTCACACCAAGACCGTTTTCAATGGAGGTCAAAAGATTTGGGGATTTTCCTCCAGTTACGATCTTACCAATATCAACGATTCTGAGTTTTTCATTATCGCCCATTGAAGAATCGGCATAGATTATATCCGCTGAACCATTACCGTTAACATCAGCCCAGCGGACAACCATATTGTCATAGTTGCCCGGCATGTCTGTTATCACGTGGCGGGGGGAAAAGGTTGATTCACCTGTATTGAGCCAGTACCACAACTGTTGAGTTGCAGCTCTTTCGATAACAAGATCGGCAAGGCCATCACCATTAATGTCCTTCAGTTGTGCCCTGCTGATCTGAATGTCGCTTAGGAGGTAATCCGGAATGGCAATCTCCTTACTGGTATCAAATTCACCAAACCCCTTTGCCGGGCAGTAAATTACTTTTTCTCCGGTGATTTTTGCGATATCACTCAGCCTGTCACCGTTGATATCCTCAAGTCGGACTCTGCTGTCTGAAAAGAGAAGAGCCTGACCATTATGGTAGGCACCATTGGTCTGAACTTTTTTACTGTATTTTCCGCCACCCAGGTTCAGCCAGACATAATAGCCGTACTCACCACTTTTTATGATGTCGATCCGTTTATCAAAATTCAGATCGGCTGTCTTTACATCATCATTTGTAAATGGCGCCGGTGGTGCAGTGTCCTGAACCGACATCGCCTGTCTTGGTCCCCAGCCGGTTTCCTTTTTGTTCTGATGCCAGGAGACGTTCCCAAAAGTATCTGTGTGAACCAGGTCAGAAACCCCGTCGCCATTCATATCTGCAAAATGAGTCTGAGCACTTGTGATGCTTCTGCTAATAGAAAAACCATCATCACCGGTTAGATAAGTTTCATCACTCCAGGATACAGTCTGGTCCTCAGATGAGACTGGTCCCTGATTGATATAGGCCTTATGGAAGTTTGCTGAACCGCCGGTACCTGTGTTCAGAATATCCGGAAGGCCGTCATTGTTGATATCGATAAAATCAACAGCCGAATGATCCATCACGCTGGAAGGCGGATTGACTGAACCGGTTGTATAGTCAGTTGCCGATGTTGTAACGGCAGGGGGTGTTATATCATATGAAAATCTTACCGGCGGCAGATAGTTGGCGTCATTATTGTCAGCACCGTATTGTGTGATATTTGATAAAAATGAGAGGTAAGCTGCTGTATCATCATAGGTAAGTTTATATTTCCTGATCAAAGCATCCTGAGTGCCATTTGAGTTCCAATCGCCTGTTGCCAGCCCCGGAATATTTTCTGATAGAGCTCCTTCAACGCAGACCGATATGGTTTCGAGTCTTTTCGTTGTACGGATATTAAATCCGCTTCTGTAATCGTCACGATCATCCGGCCTGTCAGCATATGTCAGAGAAACAAAATAAAAGGCAGAAGGATTACTGCCTGCACCATAACGGATTTCTGAAAGATATTTTCGGTTTTCCGATCCTGAAAATTCCGAATAGGCATATCGAATTACATTACCGTTAATATCGGTACTTGTTTCAAGCAGCCACTGGTAAATCTTTGCTCCTGTGGCATCCATTACACGGGCCTGCTCAGATTCACCAAATATAAGTTTAGTCCCGTTTTTTAGACTTGCTTCCCAGTGAGCTCCAATTTTTTTATATAATACAAAAGAGCCTTCAATTCTTGCCCGGTAAAGCAATCCTGAAGTGTTAACCAGTTCTTCACCGTCCGGGCCGATAAACCGATCGATCTCATCCGCTTCATCAATCTCACCGTCATGATCATTATCAATGCCATCAGCAACATCAACATATCCGGGAAGCCCCTTTTCTGTCTGCCTGCTGATACAACCGGGTTCGAACGACCAGCCGGTTCCTGCAAGGCCATAACCCGTCCCACTGTTATACTTTAATGAAAGCCCCGGCGCATGTCCGTTTACATTGGCAGGAAGTGCAATATCGACAGAATAACCCGCCATCCCGGTATTTAAAAAGGGCTGAAAAGAACCGCCAAGTCCTTCTATTGATCCCGGCCCCGTTGGTAATGATATTGTGTTTGGAGAAACGCCGTTTTTATCATCCGCATAAACAGATGGTAAAAACGGTATCAGCAAAAAAACTGCAATAATAACTGAAACGACAGAGAAATTAAGGTTCTTTTTTAATCCGGTCATTGCTTTATATTCCATGTTACAATTTTCATAAAACGTTCATTAATAATGATTGGGTTTGTGTTACATATTCAAAAAAAATACTAAACAGGCTGCTTCCTGATAATCCAAAAAGCAGCCTGAATCATATTAATTAAAGCCCGTCATAAGAATAGGTATCAAATACAAATTTGATATCCGTAATATTGCTGATAAATTCATCAAGAGCAGCATCCGCATCGGCATTCATATAGATCCCCGGGATAATCAGCATCCATTTTGTATTCCAGACAGACCGTCCAATCAGTCTTGTATCTTTCTGGATTCCCTGACTGATTAAAGAGTCGTCTGCATCATGCTGAGCCCTGAACCCGTCATACTGACGGATACTGAACATCTGGATTCCGCCGAGATTGTCGGTCGGCAACCAGTCAGGATTACTCAAATCATTTGCCTGGATATCATATGGGAGTGGCAGCTGCTGCTCAATAACATCAAACAACCGGGTGTTCACACTGTTGCTGAACGGCAGCCGTAATGTATCATCACCGGCCGGAACAAGATAAACAAGAGGTGTATTCCCGAGGTTAGTCGTCTCATAATTTGTAAACCAGACCCCAGCACCACTGATTTTTGTAGCCATGTTGTTTGGATTGTAAATATTATCGCCACCGCCATATGGCCAGCCAAAAAAGTTCATTCCCTGGGTAATATTCGTTGAAAATGTAATAACAATCCCCGGCTGAACTATGCTGTCATCACCCATCTGGCAGAGGCTCCGGAATTCAGGTACATCCCAGAGGTTTTCCACTCTGGATCGTGTCAGGGTATCTTTCCAGTTTTCGCCTGAGTCTATGCCTGTACCGATCCTGAACAATTCTTTCCTTAAGGAAAATTTCGTTGTAGCATTCGTAGGGTTATTAATTCCCATCTGAGGTTTTAAAACATCAAAATTTGCTGACATTTCTGCCATCTTACCCGCAAGACCACTGCCTGCAATCGGTCCGCCTGTTCCGATCTCACCGATGGTTCTCTGTTTAACAATATCAGTTAAAAAACCTTCACCGGCTGAACTGTTTGTATCAAGGAGACAGGTATCATAATCATAGGCTTTTGCTGCAAGGTAGACATACCTCGATGCAAGGTCAAACTGAGCCCTGTATTTCTGGAGAGCATCGTTTCTGAATACTCTGAACGCCATATCTTTATGACGATATTCAAGGATATTCCCTGCAACCTGCTTTCTGAACCGGGTCCGATCGGCCATGATTCTTTCACCCCTGCCCATGACTGACGTATACCGTCCGGTACTCTGAAGCAGGCTTTCCTGAAGCATATATAAATCAAGACGAAGCGTCGCTTCCTGCCTGATCATCTGTTCGATCTGCTTCAATTTCTGAAGAATGGCAAAATCATTCTGAAGTGATGTAATTTCAATGGAGCTCTGCGACTGAACCATCTCTTTTGCCTGCTGAATATCAAGTTCCACCATTGACTCATTATCGGCTTTTCTGGTCATGGATTCATTTATAACCGTACCGGCAAGCATAATGGCCGATCGTGCAGCAGATGTCAGGTCAGCGATAATACCGTTAGCAGCACCACCGATAAAACCTGTCATCTGTGGCAGAGCTTCAGCTGTTGCATTAGCAATTATCGAGGCCATTCTGCCGTCTTTTCTAAATTCAAACTGCCTTGATCTCGACCTGGTTATAGCATCATTTAATGCCATCTGTTTTGCCTGAGTCCCGTACATGATATTAATCTGCGCCAGGTTCAGATTATACTGTGCTTCAAGAAGTTCTGCTTCATTCTCAATCTGGACAAGAAGGTTTTCATAATCATCCATCCCTCTTTCAAGTCTTGCTTTCGCCTGAACCAAATCAGATCTTGCCATCTGAATTTCACCGGTTACGCGCCTGCTGCCTGTCCAGCTCTCCGGAGTCATAAAGCCAAATCCATCGTTGGATATGTGGAACGTAACGTCTTTTGTTGTCTCGACAAGGGCTCCGTTGTCATCAACATTTAAAAAATCATGGACTTCAATTTCAAAGGTTATAATACTGCCGGGTTTTTTATCCATTAAATTCGAGGCATCATAATAATCGTAGTGATAAATATCTGGTCCGTTGTAATCCGAGGCATAGGTTTTGCCCGGCCCCATATCATCAGAATACGGCGTGCCGTAGACTTCAACCAGACGGTTATTAAAATCGGCTTCACGTTCTTCAACGTTATCCTGATAGTCAGCAAGTGTATCCTGCTGTTTTCTGAGCATTTGAGTATTCTGGTTGGCGTGATTAAAGACACTGATGGCATTGTTCATGGCTTTTACCGCACGTTCATAGATCTGCTCAAAATGTGAGATACCGTTCTCAACCTGTTGAGGGCTGATATCAAACGGGATAACATCTTTTGCCAGACCAAGGGGGTTCAGCCCCTTATCCGCCTTATCAACTTCTGACTGAATATCGATCAGGTGACTTGCAATTTCATGCAACTCAGCAACGGTACGTCTGTCAATTTTCTGGATCCCTGTATTAACTGTATCTTCTGACGGAAGAACAGCATTGGCAACGATCCAGTCCAGATAAGCACCCTGACCTGCACGGGAAGCCCATTCAGAAAGGCCCCAGGCTCGGTCACTGTCACTGTCTTTGTAACCCTGCCACTGACCGGCCGGGTTATCGACATACTTTTCACGGTAGGTGAGATTAACAATCTCGGCACCGGTTCGTGCTTTTGCTGCAGCGGCCGCTGCAAATTTTCTTTCATCCTTAAAATCGACATCAACCGGTACGCCACCCACATTGACCGATTCTGCTCTTGGAACCCATGTAAAACTCTCATGGCGAAGAAGATCATAGTATTTCTTGACTGAGGTCAGATAATGGCCCCAGGCATCACCGTGACCCTGCGGATACATCTGCTTTGCTTCATCAAATGTCGCAACATCATAGTTCATCACATAGGCGAGTTCACCGCTGTCTCCGGTAAAGTTCCAGTCAAGCCGGTTGTAATAAGGTGCCGTATCAATTCCGGGTAATTTACTGTCATCCCTGCCTCTTAACAGGCCAAGTTCTTCAGATAAGAGGCTTGTGAGTTTATTCTCAAAACAGAACATCTTAGGTGCTGCTGTCCCCACCTGTCCGTCACTTGTTGTAAATCCGATCGTCGGATCAACAGCATCTGCATAAGCTTCATTACCAATCAGCATATAAAGATCAGAGAGTCTGCTTGTGGCAAACAGTATCGTATTATTGGCATCGGCATCATCAAGGCCCTGATCAATACTGGCCTCTTTTGCTTTTCTTAGAAGGGTTTCATAAAATTCTATGAGCCCGATCGAATTAAGATTATCCGCATCTCCGTTCAATGCAATATCACCTTCATAGCGCCCGCCGGCCTGCTGAATCATACTCACGTAAGTCGCTGTCTCTTCTGTGTGGAGTTCATTAACCCGCTGCTCAAAAGGATTGATTTTTGCCATGGTTCGTTTAACCCAGTTTTCATAAAGGGCCGGCGCTGTCCAGTCGCTCCATTCTTCTGATCCCTGAAATACACCGCTGATATTATTATTCCCATCATTATTCCTGCTGTAACCTCTGAAACGACAGGTGATAAACTTATCTTTAAGGATTTCTATTCCGGCGCCGCCAATAACAACATCGGCAATACCCTGACTTTCTGTTACCAAATCATTCCAGGCTCCCGGGTTGATATTCGGAAGATCGGGTGCTGAACCTTCTGTGGTTGGATAAGCGTATTTCCATTCAAAAATAAAGTCATCTGCATTGCCGCCAAAGCCCCCGCTGTGTTTAAACACGACTTTTTCGTCAAAGGCGTTCTCAGATTCAAAATATTTGATATCTCCCTTGTATGAACTCTCAAGAACAACTTTCACCACCTGAATATCAATCTGATTCATGTAACAGGCTGATTCACTGTCGTTAAATGCAAGGGTTACGTAGCCGATGCCGCCTTCCTGATCTGCAGCGGTAAGGATTTTGGTAATATTTGATCCGACAATCTCTTCTTCACCGTCAATATAACTTCGGGTCTCTGTAAATAAGGCTTCAACTGCATTCTGAAAGGCTGTGTATTTTGTATCAGACGGGTCCTGGGTCAGCCCTGCTATCTGAGTTTTTTCCTTATCTGTCATAATATTCCGAAGAAGCAGTGGCGTTCCTGCCATTGAATCATCAAAAACGCCATTAAACTGTAAGGTCTCATTGGCATAGTCGTAAAAAACACGATTTTTTAACTGGGGAGCAAGATCTGTAAAGCTGTAGAGATGGTTAAGTTCATCTTTTTTCTTTATATCTGCAGGCAGACCACCGGGAAGAGACACTTCACGCGTTGTTACTGCATCCAGAAGTTTGACACTGGCACCATTACCGGAAGCTTCGCCTTCGTCATAGAGAAGGTCAACACTGCATTGGTTTTTTATATCCGGCAGGCCGTTAAACGGCGTGATAAGGGTTTCTCCGATATGAATTTCAGGAATGGTTGAAGGCCAGGCGAATGAACAGCTTACATCAACCGGAACGCCAACAGTACCACCGGGGCGCCTGTCAAGCCACGGAATAATATCGCCTGCAACAGCTCCCGGATCAACGTCATAGAAAAAGTTCTCTTTCAGTTCATAATGAAACCGGGCTGTTCCTGTACCTGCTTTTTTGGCATAAAGGTTGCCGTCATAATCTTCCCACCAGAGACTGTCAGGATAGTTACCGCAGGTATTACCGCCTGTAAAACCGCAGGTTTCTTCCGGTTCATCAAGGGAGGTAAACAAAACAGAGGACAGTGGCATAGGCGCCCATACTTTTTTGGATATACCGACTGTTGATGAATAGCTGAATGGATAAAGGGCTGTCTCCCTTGTCACCTGAAAGGTTTTAAAATCCCAGTTACCGGCATTGTCCTCACACCTTAAAACAAGATGGGCATCTGAGGTATCGTTTCTGTTAAGGTCATTTCTAAGAGCATAGGCAACTTTATCAAGAACGACGGCATGCTCTTCATTCGGGTTAAATCCAGGTTGAGCAGAATCATTCTGATAATAGAGCTGAACGTTGGTATAACCTGTAAGTGATGTGCCGGAACCAAGGCCTGAGGCAATCACTATTTCTCCGCCTATTGGTGCTGATGTCGCCCATTGCGGATCATATCTGACGGGTTTATACGGCCAGTCAACACCTTTGGCACTTCGCTGATACCAGACAACAACAAGGTCGTTATCTGTTGAGGGAAGATTATAATCATTATTTATTGCAACTATAGGGCCGGTCCTTGTGGTTCTGTTATAACCGTTAAATGGTGCTTCTGTTTCTGTATTGACTGCATAGGGGGATATTTCGTTAAAGACATAACCGTCGCCGCTGGGTGGATTATGATATGAACTTACAATTTCATCACCTATAAACCAGTTCTCTTCAGACAGATAATCTGTATTTTTCCAGCTTACTGTAAGTACTACGGTAAATTCAGGGATATCACTACCACCATTGGTAAATTTTAATACAGTAAACCCCGGATACGAATTGCTGAACTGTCCTCCAAGGATTTCAGGTACGTCCGGATAGGATTGGGTATGATATATATCCTCTGCTAAACTGTATACACTTCCGGAAGGTAAAAGATCTACTGGTGCTGACCCGCCAATATGGATCTGTGGGGATAGTGGCCATCCGATTGATGCTTGTTTTGGTATAGCAACCTTAACAAGGCCCTGCCCTGAAATGTTTTCATAGTAATACCAGTTTACAGTAACACTACCGGGACTTCTGGCATAGACTTTAAAAGTTGAATCGTTCATCGGATGAACATATATTTTTTCAGCATCAGACGGGTCGGCAGTTTCAGGTATTAAGGTCAGGTCAGCACCCGCAGGTGCTGTAATTTCAGCCCCGACCTTCCAATGGCCTAATTCACACTTGTCAGTAGCAGGTTTGTAAAGACCATAATAGGGGCAGTCAGGATCTTTCTGGCATAAGGTGTTGTTACCATTAAGTGTAAAGTTTCCACTACAGTAAGGCGTTGCATCGATTTCACAGCGACCGTTTGCATATCGGTCTCCACTACAGGCATCGCTTTTACATAAGGTGCCGTCCTGAGTCATTCCAGAGGGACATTCACTGTTACAACTACCGTCATTTTTGCAGGCACCTGAGCATGATGAACTATTAGAGTACCAATCACCGGTTAGTGAGCATTGATACATATCCGATATTTTGCCGTATTCACATACAAATACACATTGGAGCATACCACCAATATCACTAATATTAACTATTTTTAGTGAAAGCTGAACCCAGTCTGAGGAGGGATAATTTCCATTAGGGCGTTGCACTATCGGTACTGAGCCCCATCCTCCAGGAGGTTCAAGTGTATCATAATCAGGGTGTGTGTATTCGCTCGGAAATTCAGGGTCGGTTACTGATGTATACATTTCATCAAAAACACTACATCTTTCAGTCACATAAGTGTCTAACCCACAGCTTCCATTATTGACACAATCATTTTGACATTGTGCCTGATTTGTTGTTGTCTCTCCGGTGAGAGAGCAGCGATATGCTGTTGCCTTTTCACATTCACCTGTCGACGGATTCAAACTGCTGCCGTTTGGGCAGACTGGATTTTTATAACAGACTGTCCCATCCAGGCTATACCCTGACGGGCAGGAATATTCCGGCGTTTTTATGCACTTATCCAGAGCCGGATCAAAAGTATCTCCTTCGCAATCCGGAAGCCCAATACAAAGGTTGCCCTCTTCTGTATACCCGGTCGGGCACTCCGCAATTGCATTAACAGACAGCAGCAGACAAAATGTTGCTGTTGTCAGTATTATTCTTAAGAATGTCTTTTTAAAAGACTCTTTTTTGTTTAAAACCACTTTGTTTTTTTTCATCATTATTTAGTCCTGTTTTTAGCAAATATTTATTGATGCAAATTGCTATATTCTCTATTGAATAAGGGAATCAATATCAGAAATTTTACTCAACCTGAAAACACCCTCAACCTTAACCGTTTCTTTATGGACCCCGGAAATATCTTCACGATAGATCCCGCCCATGGCAGTATCACCCCAGCCGGCAAGGGACATGTTTAGGTTGGTCTGGTCGGTGTCTGTCAGTTCAAGGCTTATGGTTCTGTTGATGGTAAATGCTTCCTCAATGGTCGTCACATAATGATCATCAAGGTTATTATGATCAGGGTGGTATTTATGTTTAAAAGGGTTCAATGGATCGTTAAAACCGATCTCAATCCCTGCTGTAATCGTATTTCCTGCTGTAAAGACACCGGACATTGAAACAGGATAAGAAAAACTGAACGCAGGAGAACTGATTCGTCTTCCGACCGGTCTGCCGTCACGGATCGAGGAGCCGGTGTAATTTGCAATCTGTGCGTCATCCGTTACAAGAACGTATTTTCCAGGCGTTGTATCGGTTCCATCTTCCCACATCTGGGTTACTTCTTTTAAAAGCCTTACCTGACCGGAAGCGTCGACATGGAGAATGATCCGGATCTGGGCTTCTGAGGCTGTCGGGGTTGGCGTATCCGAGACTGACGGTTGGCTGACCTTATTTATAAGGGCATAACCAACCCAGAGCCCGGTTCTGTCTGAGGTGTTTTCTGCTGTAACAGGGATTAGGATACTGATCCCGGAAGTGGTTGTGACAGATAAAAGAGACTGATAATTCCCGGTTCCAAGGGAGGCTCTGTTTGCTGCAAGCCTAAGATCTCTTTCTTCTCCTGCTTCCCAGTCAAGCGTTGTCATACTTGTCAACTCATTCCAGCCCGCACCGGCAGCAGGTGGCAGTTGCCACCAGGATAGCGGGAGTACTCCGTCTGCTGCAGGACCGGTTGTCACGGTCACCAGATTAAACGATACGGCTTCCGAGCTGCCGGTATGATTTGTTATCGTAAGATTGTTTTCAACAAGGGCATTGCCATAATCGAGTCCGGTTCCCTGTTCTGTTTTAACCTGAACAGGCCCTGTATAGTCTGAGTCGCCTGTACATTTTATCCAGTAGGCTTCGCCTTTATTTATCCGGGTTGTTGAGGGCGAGTTTATCTGCTCCCAGGAACCGTTTGTATTCAGCAGGTAGACTTCAGGCGCTGCATTGCCATGGGCGGCTGCCGGCTCAAAAAACTCAGAAAAGAAAGGCCCCTGAGTTGAATCCACATGAAACCCGACAAAGTTCATTGAGTCCGGCTTCCACTTTATTTTTGGCAGACAGGGCCTGCCTGTTATGGTGATCGTTTGAGGTTCTGAACCGTCAAGCTCTATAAGGTATGAACGTTCGCCACGGATTTTATGAAGATTGGTTTTAAAGCTGTGGGGCCAGGCTTCCGGAAAATAAACCAGCCATTGTGGCTGTTCCGGGACAAGCGAATTCGGGTCCTGAATATATTCAACAGAAGTTGTAGTGCTGTTCCACATCCACACACTTTTTACAGGAACACCGGAAAACATTTCCGTTGAGCTGTTATTAACCGGATCGACTTCAAGAAAAACCGCATTCCATCCCGGTTGAAGAACAATTTGCTGTTCACACCATTGCGCATTTGCACTTCCAACGCCAAGAAAAACAAATAAAATTGTTTTTAGACCATAATTTACTAATTGTTTGATACAATTCCTCATAATCATCACCTTTCTGAATTTTCAGTACTGTCAAAAGTATTTTTTTTATATTTTCTATGTACTTGTATTTATGATATTAATTCTTGATGAAGCGAATTAAATAAATTATAATAAGTGAATGTGAATAAGATATAAAAAGGGTGTGAAAAAGGGACATGTTTATCCGTTAAACTCAGAGCACTCTTTATATCTTTGTTTACTTCATTTACTGAACAATTATGCTATGTGTTATCAATAGGATAAAGTTCTTGTCTACTACTGGTGCCCATTCAAAACATGGTAATAAATTTTATTTGTTTAGTAAGGTTTGAATTTTCTCAAATTCGTTCATATCGGAAATTTATTATAGCTATATTTTTCAAAAGTCAACAAGTATTAATTAAATTTTATACAAACGCTTAATACTACATGAATGTTTTGTTCAATGCTGATATTATTAGTTCTCTTTGGCAAACCTCAGCTATAAAGCTGTTTAAAATATGCGAATTTAACAACCGGTTTAATTTATTAAGTAAAAAAATGAGTTTGAATAATGATTATTCCTGAAAACCCCTTACAGAGCACATTGTTTTACAAATACTATGGAGATATTTTTTAATTTATAGAGGATTACTTTTTTGTGATTTTTTTTACTGAATTATCACAGGTGCACAAAAAACATGTAATATTGTGTTATGAGAAATAGCAAATATTTACTATAATGAATATTGATGGTTTCGTAAAAGTCGAAATTTCCGATTTTTGTTATTCCGGGTTTGACCCGGAACCTATTTATTTCAATTGGTTATGGATACCGGATCAACAGGCTGGGTCACAATTAATTAAGTATTTAAAATAATAGAAAAAAACGTTATTTTGATTGCTTTTTGCATCGTAATGTGGTGTATATATTATTGTTTTTATTAGCAATAATCTTAATACGGGTAAATCATGGCAGCTAAAACAGGTAACCGTTATCAACAATTTTTATTTCCACCATCGATAGAAGAATATGTGGGCAAGGATGATCCGGTCAGGGCATATGATGCAATTATAGATGCTTTACCAATAAAGGAGATAGGTCTTAAAGAGCGAAAATCAGATGTTGGAAATCCCAATTACGATTCAAAGACCATGCTTAAAGTGCTGGTTTATGCTTACAGCTATGGCTGGCAAAGCAGCAGAAAGATAGAGAGAGCTCTTCATCATAATCTGTCATTCATTTGGATGACCGGTGGCTTGAAACCAGATAGCCGAACAATCCGGCGTTTTCGAAAGGATAACAGTGAGGCTTTAAAGCAAACGCTTAAACAGTGTGCCCGTATATGTATAAAGTTGGAGCTAATCGAGGGGAATGTTTTATTTTTAGACGGTTCAAAATTTAGAGGGAATTGCTCCATAAACAAGACATACACGGAAAAAGGATCGAAGAAGTTACTGGAAAAGATTGATAAGAGAATTGAAAAACTTCTTGCCGAGATTGACGCAATTGATGAGGCAGATCAGGAAGCCGGATTTGAAAAATTAAAAGAAAAACTCCATAATCAGGAGGTTTTGAGAAAAAAAGTCAAGTCGGTATTGCTGGAGATAGAAAAGAAAGATGGAGACAAGATTAATAGTACCGATAAAGATGCGATTAATTTTAAAAGCCGTCAGGGCAGCCATGCCGGTTACAATCCACAGGCAGTGACGGATGAGAAAAATGGTTTAATTGTAAATGTGGATGTTGTTGCAGAGTCGAACGATAAGAACCAGTTTTCATCCCAGATCATTCAGGCAAACGAAACCCTTGAGAAGCAATGCAAGGTAGCATGCAGTGACTCTGGTTATCATAATGTAAACAATCTAAACGAGTCTGTTGAGCAGGGGATAACGGTAATCGTACCATCTCAGAAACAGGCTTCTAAAAAAAAGAAAAAAGAAGATTTATTCAGTAAGGAGCAATTTACATATGATAAAGAGAACGATGTGTATATATGCCCGGAAAATCAGATTTTAAAGTATTCTCATTATTCGAAAGAGAAAGAGCATTACGTATATAGGATGCAAGGTTCGAAAGCATGTAATAAATGTATCCATTGGGGAATATGCACAAAAGCAAAGCGGGGGCGAACGATAAATCGTTTGAAAAATGAGGTGTGTCAGGAGAACTTAGCGAAACTATATGAAAGCGATTACGGGCAAGAGATATACAAGAAGCGAAAAGAGAAAGTTGAGCTGCAATTTGGTCATATAAAAAGGAGCCTGAAAGGAGGCGCCTTTTTAATGAGGGGCTTGAAATCTGTGCAGGGTGAGATGGCGATACATGCCAGTTGTTTTAACATCGCACGAATGATCACCTTATTAGGTGGGGTTGGAAATATGGTAAACCTCTTGTCAAATGAGGCGATAACTTAGCAGGGGGGATATCCTTTTATCAAAAGAAACGATAACGCCACAGATCCACCATGACCTTGGCAAGGAGATAATTTCAAAATTGATAATGCATAATTTAAACGTTGTAAGGCATTGGGTGTATTTTTTTTAAAGTGACGCAATATATTTAACGGAAATTAGGTGCCAGGTCACCATATCGCTATGTATGGCTCAAGTGGATTGTGGCCCAGTCTGCAAGTCCGGTATGACAAGGAAGAGACTTTTTACGAGTTCACCAATATTATTTCTAATGAGAATAAATTGAAAACAAAAAGCATGGGTAAACAATATGACAAAACGATGTGGTTGGGTTTCAGATGATCCGCTTTATATAGACTACCATGATAACGAGTGGGGTGTTCCGGTTTATGATGACAGGGTTCTTTTTGAAATGATTATTCTTGAAGGCGCACAGGCCGGGCTAAGCTGGATAACAATTCTTAAACGGCGGGAGACTTATAGGAAAGCCTATGACGGCTTTGACCCTCATAAAATGGCAGAATGGACAGACGAAAAAATGGCGGCTCTGTTAAAAGACCCGGGTATTATCCGCAATAAACTGAAGGTGGCTGCAGCAAAGCAGAATGCGCAGGCTTACCTTCAGGTGGTCAATGAGTATGGATCTTTTAAGGACTTTATATGGTCTTTTATCGGAAACAGTCCTGTAACAAACTGCTGGGAAACACTGGCTGACGTACCGGTGACGACCAAAGAATCAGACGCAATGAGCAAGGCCCTTAAAAAAAAGGGGTTTAAATTTACCGGATCAACAATCTGCTATGCCTTTATGCAGGCCGTTGGCATGGTTAATGACCATACAACCGCCTGTTTCAGGTATAATGAGATAAAGGCTTTATGACTTACAAAACGGCATTGATTTATTTCTGGAGTGGCACCGGAAATTCTTTTCGGGTTGCAACTCGTATTGGTGAGTTTGCTGAGGAGAAAGGGTTAAATACCCAGGTTATCTCAATTGATGCCGGTAGTCCCCTTGAAGAGATAAAAAAGGGGCGTGAGACTCTGGTTGGTATTGTTTTTCCGACGCATGGATTTACAGCGCCCTGGCATGTCCTGAAGTTTGCCTGGCAGTTGCCGGGAAGCTATTCTACTCATGCATTTTGTGTTGCAACCCGGGCAGGATTAAAATTCGGACCGGTTTTTATTCCCGGAATCAGCGGCAGTGCTGCTTTTATAATTGGTTTGCTGCTGATGCTGAGGGGGTTTAGTATGCGTGGAACAATGAGTATCGATATGCCTTCAAACTGGTTCTCACTACATCCGATACAGAGCAGAAAGAGTCATGCGGCGATAATCGAACGT
>JQIA01000358.1_pt1 | contig 22631 bp, 32 predicted proteins | sample 811431 | NCBI WGS metagenome assembly JQIA01 (sample SAMN02998118, study PRJNA258478) | marine sediment metagenome | biome: marine; feature: seafloor; material: sediment; isolation source: oil-polluted sediment collected from 3 locations (0.5 km, 0.7 km and 0.9 km)... | place: USA: Gulf of Mexico ...
CTTACTGCAAACAACTAAGTAGGTCTAAATAGAGCTTAATTAGTCTTTAAAGAAGGGGCTACCCTCTCAAACTCTCCCTAAATATGCGGGGTAGTAACGCTCGAGAAAGGCTCCTCTCCATTAGCACTGGGTTCAGATACATTTTCGGCTCTTTTCTCTTTAGAATCAAGGACTTAACCCCAATAATTTAATGGAAAGAGGTTTACACAAACTTGACATTTATAAAAAGAACCTTTTTAGAGTTTTGAGCTGGTCTGGCTCCCAATCTCCTTGCTCTGGAGAGCTTGGTAACTCCAGTCCATACTTACTTTCCCAGTAATTACGGAGATCTTCTAGGTAGTTTCCACTATATAACTCTATAAAAGTGTCGATAATGTAGGTGTATAAGACATCTCTATGGTTGCAGTGAGTAGAGAACGAGTCATGAATGAAGATCATTGGCAGTCCACTACCACTTAGCTTGGCGGCAACCATCCTGAGGTGAGTGGCATCACATCCATGAATAATGTTTGGTGCGATGGCAGATCTGTGCTTAGCTGTGTTGGGTATTTCCTTGGTGAAGTCTAGTATTTCAAGGGAAAGCTCTTTGCCAGAACTTAGCATACATACTATCTGTAGCCTCTCTCCCTTTACTTTACGCTGCATAGCCTCGAATCCATCCGGTGTTAGCCAGTGTATTTCTGTGTTACCTAGCTTAGCTATTGTAGTTGCACAGTCACTAACCCAGTCTACAGCAGCCCTTAAAGGCCCCAAAGTTTCGTTTAGGCGACGGTATAGGTCAGCCCCTAATCGTCCTGATACGGGCCGCTCCAGCCCCTCTCCCGACACCTTATACTCAGCCAAATCCCTGTCCCAGACATATTTTGCCCCAAACAATTTACTCATGTGCTCCATCGAAGTCATCATAGTGGCATTGTAGCCCCAAGTCATGACAGGTATTTTAGCTGCCTTCCTTGTAGCGAAACACTTCTGCTCCTCAGGTAGTGTATCTTTCCAATCTTCGGCCACCTTCTCATAAATGTCTAGCTCTGCTTCTTCCTTGTGCATACCTAAGTGTTTAGTAATAGCATTTGATCTAGTTACTGCTGACCAATGTTGGAGTCCAGAACACCTTCCATCCAAGGGTATAAATGCAGGCAATGCCTGTGTAGGATCTATCTTATATCGCCTGACCAAGTTAGCACAGGCGAGAAATGAGTACGGCTTATCTGCCTCTCTCCATACTTCCTCATATCTCTCTGGGTTTCCACCTATTTGAGATATTAAGTCCTCAGGCAAATCCAGCTCTGCATAGCCTAAGGCAGTTTCTAACAGTGCTGCGTACCCACTTTCTGTAAGTACTTCTGAGTGTACGGGTAAGATAATGGCCTTTTCATGGTCAGCACCCTGTGGAGTCATACCGCATGTGGTGCTTACATAGAGCCTAGAACGACTGTCAAGGAAGTAAGGATACCTAAACTCCTTACCCAACAACTCCTTAGCAGAGGACATCATCCTGTTATACATATACTCTGAGCCAGCCTCCTCAAACTTGGGTGGCATTGTCTTAAGGAGGTTGTAAATAAACTCATTTACTACGAATTTCTCTTGAGACATTGGCTTAGTTATCTGTGCTATCTTCTTATTTGTGACAGAGCTTACCCCACCACGGATAGGTGACTTGCTAATCCACTCGCCATTTAGCTTTGGCATGACTACTACAGACTCTGGAGCCTTACAATTGCCCAATTCAAGCTCTAGTAACTTCTTTGTTGGGACTACTATACGTTGATCCATACCCTTGTTAAACCTTAAATACCCAGATGCCTCCATTTCTCCCATGAATCTTAGGGAAATATTGAAAGGGTCTGTAGCTTCAAGCATCTTCTTGGCCATTCTAGGCACTGCTGAGTGCAATGGAAGCTCAAACAGCAGGTGCATGGAGTATAGGCAATGTGTATAGGCCCTAGTCCAGCGGCTTTTAAGATCTTTGTCCCATCTTCTTTGACTAACATCGTCCGGCTTGGTAAATCCCTTAACCCTTCTGGGTAGAGGCAATATAACTCCGCCATCTAGTATTAGCATACTGCCTCCTTAGTAGTTAAACGTCTGGTTCTTCCTTATCAAATCGGCACTCGCCCACTTTTGGTAGTCGTAGTTTGCCCTTACTTGACTCTTCTAGTGCATATACTTGAAATATCTTACCAATTGGTGTGTCTAAGTCCATGCGCCTGTTCCACATATCTTCTGCCATAGCGTGAGTCCACCCTTTGCCGAGCATACACTTAATCTGCTTCCCATCTTTCCATGAGAAAATCAGGTTAGCTACCTTCCCCAAATACTTTCCAGTACCTTCTTCCAAGCCTACACAGAATAAGTCGTAGTCAACTCCCTTGACCTTCTTCATAACTCGCCAGCCCTTGTGACCAGCTTCCCAACCAGCACTAGGGTCTCTAAATACCACACCTTCCTCTCCTGCATCTACATGCAAGTCGGTAAAGTTTTGTACTTTGTAAGAATCTGTAAGTGGAGTTATGGGCAGTACTTTAATATAGTTTCCCCCAATGGTGTAGCTCATAATATTAAGGGCCATATCCAGTTCTTCATGCCGCAAGCTGTAAGGCTTATCTGATTTACCATAGACAAAATCTTTAATACTTATCATGTCAAAGAAGTACATGTCCAAGTATGCAGGAATTTTACTATTTTCATGAGACAGAGGATTCACTCTGTTTGGATTTACTACTCCAGACAAGACTTCAAGGCTCACAAAGCTACAGCACAGCTCTCCCATGTATACCCCATTAGGCAATCTTAGGGAGGAAATAGAATTACTAATTAAGGCTGTATTAGTAAACAGCTTGCCTGTCCTGGAAAATATCTTTACTACTCCATCTTGAATGGCTGTCAATGCGCACACACCATCCATCTTTACTTGTCCAGCAAATTCTTTGCCCTTGTACTTGTCCGACACCTCATCGTAGTGTTTTACGAACTGAGTTACTTTGTCGCTTTTTCTGTGGTCTTTGTTGAGACCTAAATACTCAAATATATTCATATACATACCTAGTGCATTGTTGGTGGCTTGCTGGTTTCTAGCATCTTATCTATTATCTGGATAACGTATACTAGGGATTTTGCAGTGAACCTTAACACCTCTGTGGTATCTTCTCTGCTTAGCTTGTCTCTATTTGCATCATCTATCATAGTTTGGACAAACTTCTTTGCTGTATCTATTTCTATCTCTTTTGACATAAACTCTCCTAAGTGTGCCAGATTCTCTATGGCACAAATTTTAGTACTCTTCTATTAGTCTTTCCATACTAACAAACTCAACATCATAATCATCGTACCCAAATCTATTCTTGAAATGCTTAAGATGTACAAAACCTCTCAGCTCTGTATTGTTAGCTCCTCTATAGCTTTCATCGTGCATGTAGAAACTTCCAGCACATACACCGAAATGTGGCTTGCCTTGCATATTCTGCCTTCGGCCATATTGGTATTTCTGCTGATGTCCATGTACAAAGCTATGAGAAAACTTGTTGAGTTTATTCTCTATGCTTCCACCAACTGCCCTTGAACTTTCAGGGTTTGGTAAGTAGTGGATAAAGCATATCTCATCAATCCATAGCGGATCTAGGTAATCATTTACTGTCCAACCTAATCCCTCGACAATCTTAGTTAGATCAACAAACCCAGCCAGTATAGGGTTTCGCTCTATAAACCTATTCAGCCTAAACTCATGGTTACCCATAATAAAGTGCTTGTTTGGTTTATAAACCCTCTTCTTTCCTGCCTTGTTTTGTCGGTAAACTTCCTGAGTGATAAGGTCTAGGGCATCGATACCTCCTCTCAAATCATCAATAAGTCTCTTGCCTTCCATCTCGTAAGGAGATGCATAGGAGCTTAGGCTTGGGAAGTCCCAGTGATCTCCTATGTGGATAATGTCTTTAGGCTTATGTTTCCAAATATACTTGGAAAGTGACCTAAGGTGCTGGTCAGGTGCTCCAAGAAATACTTGGGGATCAGCAATAACTATCTTGTCCATATTACTTCCTCCGCTTGGTGGATTTCTGTTTTCCTGTTTTTGCGTCGAAGGTAGGGTGAATCAATCCAGAAGGATTCTTCTTGTGGTATTCTAAGTAGTCTGCCAAGTTTCTTAGCCAAGATATAGAATCCTTGTATGCCAAGTTACTTTTTGAGGTTCTAAATAGCATACCTGCTTTTACCTTACCCTCTCCTACATTACAGGACTGACACAAAGCACCACGAACCATGCCGTTTGCATGATCGTGATCCAGTGCTACTACGCCAGAGGCCAAGGCCCCTTTACAGATGGGACAGCGATATTTTTGCAAGGCAGAAAACTGCTTCCTTAGTGCAGAAATTCCAGTTGTTAATACCTGCCTTGCTACCAGTACTTTAGTCATTTTATTATTACACCCTTTATTAGGTCAAAGTACTCATCCCTGCCATCACATGTCCAGCGTTTTATTACTTCACCATCAAGCTCCCTTACCATAAAGAGCAAATTGGCTTGTGTCTCTATCGCCTCTTTCCAACCTTTACCAAACCTACTTTTATACTGCATAGAAACAGCGTGCAGCGCAGATTCCAGTAAGCTGTTGTTGCCTTTGTTGATAGCTGCCGTTGTGAGTATTTTAACTGCCTCCATTGGCCCGACACCTTTTCTCTTAAGGTATTTCTCACCTTTCTTAGCTCCACTTTTGTACACAGTAGGAATACGTTTACCACACCCAACGATGTAGTCAGTGTCATCACCAATAAGAAGTTGGTAATAAAATCCAATAGTTCCATCAAAATAAACCTTATTTGTAACCTTCCCAGCTTTAGACACTTTCTTATCTAATCTGAGTGTGCCTTCTTCTGAGATGTTAACCACTTTCTGGGTAGCATCATCTAAGTGCATCCCCGGAATTTGTCTTAAGTCTTTATCCAAGCTCCAAAGAATGGAGTTGGAGTTCATGTAAATGCCTAGTAAATCATCTGCCTCTAGTTTTAAGTGGTAGTGAGTGTTTAAGTTATCCAAACACCACCGCTTAGCCCATGCCAGATTTATTGGCTTATCTGCATCTTTCCGATTTGCCTTGTAATCATCTACTAAGTCGTCCCTAAAATTAGTATTGGTAGTGACGAACATGATGTAGGTATCACAGCCAGCAGACCTCAACAGATTATCTATCTTCTTGTTTATGTACTTAATAATCTGTCTTCGAGAAAGGTCGTCGTCATCATTAAATACGCAACAAGTCTGGTATACTATTAAGTCTCCATCAATATTAAGTGTGGGGCTTTCATAGTCCAGCAGACCTAGATCAACGAGACTCATAAAAGTCCTTTACTCCAGCATCGCCAGCCCAAGCCACAGCTTTCTGGTGTGCATCTGAGTAGGTAAACGCAGCAAAGATAGCTGTTCTGCCATCCCAACTGGTTGCTTGATATGTAGTCATTAGTATTCTCCAAACAAACAAGCCCCACCAATTAAGGCAGGGCTAGTTGTATCAAAAGTTAATCAAATACTGGATCAGTATTTGTGTCTTCTTCTTTAATATCTTCTACTTCAGTCTCTTCCAACTCTTCCAAGTCTAGGGAGTCCATGTCTTCTTCTGCACCTGATGCCACATACTCAATAAGTTCAGTAATGCAAACTAGCTGAGGGTATAGGTATAAACCTTTTGCACTTTCTACAGGACGGAACTGGAAGTGTCCTTTTGAGCCATTACCAACATTAGTATCTTGGTCAATGGTTAACCCATTCATATCCTGAACCTTACCACGAATGCCGATCTGGTTGATTGGGTAGGATTCTTTACGAACTCCATCTTTGTTGGCCTTACCGACTAGGCAAGTCTGAGAGAACTTAACCAGTACCATGTCATCTGCTAAGTCTCCTTCATTGAGGAAATCATAAGCTTCTAACAGGTCGTCCTTCTCCCACTCACGAGCATTTGGTAGGTTCTTAGCACCTTTCTGATCTTTCTTTAATTGCTTAAAGCGGTCTTCAGAAATAAGGATTTTGACTTCAAATGAGTGAAACTCTAAGTCAAATGTAGGTGAGTTTGCACCAGAGATAGGTGGCTTGTTATCAGTATTTAACTGCTTGACTGGCCGACTTACTGAGGTGTACATAAAGATAACATCTTTTAGTGTTACGATATTTGTTTCTTTCTTTTCTGGTTTTGCTGTCATAGTTTTGTCTCTAGTTTTAGTTAGGTTAAATCATCTTCTTTAACAAAGATTCCGTCTACCATCATGCCCTTGCGATCTTTAATGTCGTTCCAAGAGTGTTCTAGGCATTCAAGTATTGTGTGGTTGTGGTACTTAGAGAGTACTACCAGCTCTGCTACTACCCTGTCTATAGCTCTTGCTGGATGTACTCGCTCTTTGCAAATAATATCAGATAGATCCCCCAAAAATAACCCTATGCTAAGAGTTGACACAAATATTCTAGTATGTCTATATACATGGGCTAGCGTAATTGGGTCAGAGTTTGGAAAGAATATAGGTTGGTTATTCCTCACTGCAAGGTTTATAAGGACAACTAACATATCCCCAATATCGTCCACTACATCAAGAGAATTATTTGTATTCTCACAAAGCTCTCCGTACTCCTGTACTAGCTTCAGCATCTGGTTCTTATCTGTTGATCCAGATATTAGATTTCGGTCATGATGCCAGCCAGAAATCTTACTTACCATATTCTCTACTTCGATATTCATAAGTTCTCCAGGTCTAGCCCGATTGTGTCATCATCAATAGTACCGATTAAATAAGAACTATTTTGCAGTTCCATGTTTGCTGTTTGGATCTTGCTAGGGTCAACATACTTATCCATGTACGGCAGAGGATTCTCTCTCGGAGCCACAGGAGCTTTTAAGTCAAACAGCTCGTAAGCAGGCTTAGCTGAGTACAATATGTACTCTTTAAGCATTTCAGGATTGCATCCTATTACCTCTCTACCATCTGAGAAGACATAGCTAGCAGAGCTAAACTCTCTATTCACAATACTATCTAGTAGTCTCTTGATAGAGGGCTTATTTGCCTCAAAGTAAGGCTGCCACTTCGCATCTGCTTTGAGTATACTTATTATCTCGTAGCTCATTCTTGTGTGAAGAACTTCATCTCTACAAATGAGTTGCACTAACTTGCCAATGCCCTGAAACTTTCCAGTCTCCACAATGGCAAAGGTAACAGCAAATGAGGCCATAAATGCAATTGACTCAAGCCCTAGCAAAGCTGCCAACACCATAAGTATGCCTTTCTCCTCATTCTCTACGTTATTCTCTAGTTTATCAAATACATCAACAATGGTCTTGCTTCTGCTTAAGATGTCTGCGTCTGCGTAGATGTCACTGATTAACTCATTAGGATCAGTGAAGGTCTGCTTGATAATATGGCTGTAGGTTCGTGCATGGATTACTTCAAAGAAGCTCCACAGTGTAGCCAAGTTCATTAGCTCACTGTTTGAGATGTACTTACCCAAAGTCTCAATGATAGATCTTGCTGCCACAGAATCTGCAACAGTTTGCCACATCAAATTCTTTACCATCAGATCAACAGTGCCCTTGTCAAGAGCAATCATATCCATTTTATCTTGAGTTAAGTCTACCTCAAACTCATTCCAAATCTGGCTAACTTGCTCTTGGTATAGTTGCTCTAGTTTGGGGTATTGTACATTTACTGTATCAATAATCCCCAAATCTGGCCCAAGGAATAGCGGGTAGCCATCCTTGTAACCAGTGTTGTCCTCGTTAAATTTAGTCATTGTGTTCCTATAAAGTACAAGTGCCTTCGCAGGCAGTTAATGGTTGTTGATCTTGTATGCTGCCTCCGTTGTAGTCATTTGTATTTAGGTAGTACATCGACTTCAACCCAAGGTCTGCTTGAATTACCCACTCTTTGATCATCTGTGACATCGACACTCGCCCATTACCAACGTAATAGTCAGCAGAGATGCCTTGATCTGTATACGCCTGAAATGCTGCGTATGCTTTAGACAAGGTAATGTTATCAATATCCCAAGCGTACTCCTCTACTTCAGGTGCGATATATTGAATAGATCCCTTACGAGATTGCTTGTTGATTACTTTGGTACGCACTGGGTATAGCCCATTTGTCGCATCACTAAACAGTGCACTGCTTTCTGTAGGCATATGAGCCACTAGTACACTGTTTGCTCTAGGCTTGCCTCGTAGTGCATCCCAGTTGAAGTGAGTGACCCCTGAGCCGCTCTTTGTGTCAATGGGTAACCAGTCCTCACTAATTCCTTTTACATGCCCAAACTGGGGTACTAGGGCTTGTGAAGCCTTAAGTAAGAAATAGTAGTGTCGCTCAGCAATATACTCCAGCTCTTTTGTGTCAGAGTACTTAAGACCTTCCTGTGCTAAATAGCCAGCCAGTCCTGTAATACCAATACCCAAAGACTTCCTATACATTAACTTCCGCTTTAGGGATGGAGCAAACATGGTAGCTTTCTTCATTAGGCTGTTTAGTGTAGCTACAGCCACATAGCAAACTCTTTCGTAGTCTCGCACCTCTATCTTAGAGATGTTTATAGCTGCTAAAGTACAAAAGCCAACCTCTCCGTAGCTCCCAGCACTGTATAGATCATTCATATCTGAATAGGGCTTGGTAGGAATAGCAATCTCCATACACAAGTTGGACTGGTTAATTTTGTCAAGGAAGGGAGTGTGGAAATTTGCAGTGTCTAAGTTGAAACAGTATAGTCGCCCGGTCTCCTTACGCACAGTCAAGAAACTCTTTAAGATCTCTCTGGCCATGTACTTGGGCCCCAGACCTCCATCAAGAGAAACTGTCTGTATCTCTAAGTCTTTCTTAACAGCCTCTACGAAGAATTTGTCGTAGCACATTGAGTAGTCTAACTTGTCAATGCGCACGTTCTCAGGAGTTCGCTGCGACTTAACCATGATGATTTCCATCACCTCTGGGTCATATACACTGAACGAGACTGTGGCACTACCACCACGAGAGACCTGTGTAAACATCTTAACTGACTTATCTACAGATGCGTAAATAGGCAGCTTACCTAGGTGCTTTACTGTGTCGTTTCTAACACTGTCACCAATGCTTCGGGTGTTAAACTTAATTCCTATGCCAGCCTTCTTAGCGGTCATGCGATAGGCTAAGTGATCTGCCACCCCAATTGAGGGAATGCTGTCTCCGCCTTCCATAACACTACAGCTAATCGTATCCCAATCACCATTACGCACACCGTTCAGTGTTGGTGTAGGTAAGTTAATCTGTCCTTTGATTACACATAGAGCAAGGTCAAAAGCCAATTCGTTATCATTTGGGTGAGTAGAGTGCCCGATGGCTAAGGCTCCAGCATGGGCTGTCTCAACTGGTAGTCCGTCAAGCTGTAGCGAGTACTTATCCATCCACTGCTTTATCTGCCAATACTCTAGGCGAGTACTGAATAGCTCTTGGTACTGAGCTTCCATCTTCCTATCATACTCAAACTCTGTCCATAGCCCTAGCTCATTATAAACTTTATATAGGTCGTGGAAAGAGCCTTTGTCTGACACTCCAATACGCTTCATATTCTTGCGAAGTTGGGCATAGAGTAATCTTGCAGCTACTCGACTGTATTTAATCTGCTCTTTATCAAGGCAGACGTTAATCATAGTCTGGTGAATTTCCTCAGTGGATACTTCGCTTGGCAAGCGGGTTACTGTGGATGCTTGAATCTCTTCCCAGTCTACTGAATGTTTGGCTGCATACTTAGCCCAACGACCTACTTTTTCTGGATTAAATGGCTCCTTAGAGCCATCTCGCTTAATTACCATTCTGCTCATACTATACCTTAATTAATTCTTGTGTATTTATGATCTGGGGAATACACAGTTTGTCCCACGTCTAAGCTTATTACTTCTTTCTCAAAACTCTCTCTTTTACCTTCAGCTATGTAGTATAGGAAAGGTATATCCTCTCTGTAGGGATCAACATCTGAAAATTCCAAAACAGATCCCGGATAATTTTTACTAGATACCACCCATCTTTTAATCATGCTTAACTCAAGAATGATCTGTGTTGAGACCAACCTTTGAAGTTTGCATAGAAATCATCATCCTTTTCCGGTGTTGCTTGGTGTTCAAATGGAGAGGCGTGTATAGGTTTGGAGGAAACTAGCTGCCTATATATTTTCAAGGCTTTATCTAAAGAATCATCTAAGACTCTATAGCTTACTTGGGCGCAACATGAAGAGGAGATCATTATGGCCTGCTGTACAGTTAAGTCTGTTTGGTCTTCATTATCTATATAGTAGGTTAAATTCTCATATTCTGGGCAACGATAGCGAGATATATAGGGAGTGTGCCACTCTCCTCTACAGAGCTTAAATGGTACACTTTCTTTTGCAGCAGACAGCATAAGTTCAGCCAACACCCTAAACTCTGGCTGTGCATCTTTGTGTGCTCTTAACTCATAGAAATTTTGCCACTCTGTAGCAGTAACCACCGTTTTCATAGTCTGGAAAGGCTCAAGAACCCTGTTAACTATCTGCTTGTGTAGCCCTAACTTTTGTAATTCCGCAGCTTGCTCAACAGCACTACTTGCTGCCTTTAGCCAGACCTCTTTGCACTTCTCTGGATTAGGGTGCTCTTCTTTGGCTTTCATTCCAGACATGTCCATGCCCCAGAAAACTGGCGAGGCTGTAGCTTCTAGTACTTGATCCATCATCTTCCAAATAGGAATAGCCCTAGAGCTGGCAGCGTTGCGAGAAAACACTCGGTGAGTCATTAGTTCACTGTGTATAAATCTGGGGTACTCTAACTCAAAGGTTATTAAGTCAATGCCCTGACTAATACTGTGCTGTATAATCTTAGCTGTTATTTTCACTTGCCTTTTGCTCCTCTATGAAATCTTTAAAACTCTCTTCAGATACTTTCAGTGCTTGCTCTACTAAACCAGTCTTGCTTCGATTATCTATAAAGCTGTCTGTGTAGTGGGCATCAACAAGAATAGCACAACATGCCATTACATGAGCTAATTCATGTTGCCCCGACTCTTCATCAAAGTCTACCCCATCTTGCCATTTTAGGAAGTGTCGATTGATTGCTCCGATATGTGTCTGAGCATCAACTCCAGACTCTCGAAAGTTGTGGAAACCATACTTATAAGCACCACCAGCCATTACGTTAGCCATCTGAATCATGGGTAGCGTGGGCAGTGTGTGCATAGGAGCCTTGATAGCACCGGCAGCCTTCTTGGGGTTTACTAGTGGGTCATCAGATAGTGGGCCTGTAGCAGGCCCCAACTTACTCTCCTCTAGCAAGAACTCCCAGCTTATAAAGCTTATGTGTCCACACTTACTCGACATGAACTCTGGGTTACGCGATAGGTCATCTCTGTGTAGTGTTATTCGTTCTCCTACGGGGAAGGTACTTGCTCTAGATCTTACTACAAACGTACCCCCCTTATTGTAGGAAGTAGTCCCATCATTTAGCGGGTACTTATTAGTGGATTTCGGCATAGCTATCTCCAAAGCTTACATCACAATCAAGTTTGCGGTTTAGTTTAAGTTCGTTATTTACTTTATCTATTGAGTCTTTCAAAATCTTAGTCATAGCTTCTCTATTTCCTTTCGGTAGCTCCCAAATTCCCTCATCATGAAACTGGGCAGTTAGTTGCTCTCGGGCTTCAAGGACATGGTATAGCCATCGGTCGAAAGCATATGTGCCTGTAGACTGGTTAAGTGTTGAGAAACGATCTTTCTCTGCTTTTAAGTATACCCACATGTTAGACACAGGATTCCATAACCACTTCATGCCTCTTGAGTTCTTAACTAGGCACTCGTCAGCAATCGCATTCAGAGACCAGTTTCGTTCCCAGTATGCTGTGTGTAGCTGCTCTCCAAGGTCTTCGCTAACATTTGCACTACGGGCAATAGTAGGCCCAGTAGCACCGTAGGTAGCTGCGTAGTTAGTACTCTTTCCTGCATGTCTTGCTAGGGATATTTTGTCAAACAGCTCCTTCTGCTCCTTTTCTGGCAGTTTCTTCATTTCTGCAAGTGTCATAGACATGTTTGGCCTCCTTTAAGGTGTTATAGCAGCCTTTGCTTTTACTTTGAAATCTTACGCTAAACTTTCCTGCATCTTTTCTTTTAAGTATGCCTAAACATCCTAGTTCAGAGTCTCTGTGCCCTTCGCTAATGTTTAACCCATTTTGTGACTTGGAAAGTTCTCTTAGGTTGCTTTTGCAATTGTTTAGTTTATTTGTGTCTTCATGATCAACCAGTGCTGGCCACGAAGTATGGTAGATCCAGTATAGTACCCTGTGTACGTAGTACCTCTTGCCCAGTATTGATAGTGTTTTGTAGCCTCGAAGTCCTATTGTCCCCACTTCAGAGTGTGCCCTCCATTGCTTGTAGGTATTTCGTCTTAAAAGTTTGCCATCCTTGGCGTAGTAATTGCTTGATATGTATTCCTCAAGCTTTTCTAGTGTTGTTCCTTGTACCATCCGTAAAACTCCGACTCATCCTCTGTCATTAACCCTGCTGCTACTGCCATATCGCAGTGAGGATCAAACCCTGACTTCATCATGTCTCGAACATAGTCGGGGTCATGCTTCCACATATAGCTTTGTTTAGTGCGATCCTCAAGAGAGGACATATCACTTCCACACAACTCCCACTTCTCACCTTTAGTAGTTAGTAGGCTGCGGATAAGCTCTCCGTGGGGCTTGCGAGTAGATGGTATATTTACACAAATCTTATGCTTAAACCGTAGGGTATTAGTAAGGCCCTGAATAGCTGCATAGATAAACCCGTTGTAATCTACATTTGTTATGAAGCCGTTTACTATTGATAGCCTGTGCTTAACAACTGACATATCCTCTAGGTATTTTAATGCTGGCTCATACTTAATTAGAGCAAGTACTGAATCACATAACTCATCAGTTTCTTGATTCTTAATCTGGGGAACCTTTCGTACTTTGTTTGTCTCCTTATTTCGGACAAACTTAAAGCTTTCGGGAACCCAGCCCATGTAGAATAGCCAGTCCTTAATCTGTTGGGGAGATCCAGCATTAGGCTCTTTGTAGCCTGTGATAACCACTACCTCACCAAAGAAGTCCATTGGATCTCCGTGGTAGTATTCTTCAGGATCTACATTCTTCTCTACAGTTTCCTTCCAACGTTTGCCAGTAGCTGACATATCTCCATTTACTAGGAAGGGCTTCTTAGGACGAGTCCTCTTGGCCTTAATAGGAACTTGAGGCATATTCTTCTCAAGAGCTGTCTTGGCTTCCTCAAACTTTTCAGAGAACATTTCTGAAGCCTCTGTACACTTAACTAAATCCAGCTTCCACTTACACTTCTCTTGAAGAGTAGCCTGCTTAGCCTTAAAGTTTAGGTGTCGGATTAAGTGCCAGCACTCTTGTGGGTTTCTGTATAGTAGCATTAGGTGCTTCCATACCTGCTTCCATAGGGCTACTTGTATCTGTACATCTACTTCGCAACGCTCTACATATTCTTCTAAGGTTAAGCCTACCCAATCATCAATTTCTACTTTGGATATGCCTAGCTCTTCTCCCCATATAGCTAGGCCATGCCTAACCATTTTGGGGTACAAGTACCAAGACAGGAACAGAGTATCAATTACCTCTGCCTCCACCTTGATATTATAAATCTTTTCTATTGCAGGCGCATCAAATGCAACTCCATTGTGCATAATGAGGATGTTGTTGGGGTCAGTAAACAGTTCTACTATGCCCTCTTTCTCGGTGTGTGTTCCTGCATTCAGTACATCCATGCTTGGTGACATTTCTGCATAACTGGTGCAGTACACCTTAGTGATCCCATCTAGTAGGTTGTCACCCTCAATATCTGCACAATAAAGTCTATGTTTCATTCTAAGCTCCTTAGGCTATTCTATCACTGCGTAGTTGCATTCTAAAGGTTGACTCTTTTATAAGTACGGCCATCCTTTTCTCTCTTGCTATGTTGTATGCCACAAGTGCTTCTTCAACACTATTGAAAGTCCCAAGGCAAGTAGATTTGCATCTAAAACTTATTTGAGCCTGAAACTTATCCCTGTGCCTATGTACTCCTGTTGGCAACCCCTCTGCCCTTATTTGCTTACTTGGCTGATTAAAACTGTTTAATGCTTTACAAGAATCTCTTAGGTTGCTTGGACTGTTATTTAACTTATTTTGATCTATGTGATCTATAATATCCGGCCAGTATCCATGCCAAATCCAAAATACTACTCTATGGGACTTTAGCTTTCTACCTAGTATATTTATGTACCTATACCCTTCTCTTAAACTTAAAGTACCTGCTTCTTCTCCAGCCAAGAACTGTTTGTTAACTGCTACTTTCCTAATTAGCTTTCCATCCGCCAATAGTAAGTTTTCTCTTATATATTCTTCTACTTCATTACTAACTCTTTTGGCCTTCATTTTTAATGTATATTCCGTCCCCTATGTAAAATCCTAAGCCTGGGGATTCTTCCCAGCCATCGGTGTTCATTACTGTAGGTCTTGCGTTTATGTTTACGCCAAGGTCTAGGTCTTCGTCTAGGATCTCAACTATTTCTGGTAATTGTGTCATGTTATGTTCTATCTATTTCAAGGGCCATTTTACCCATTTCTCGGGCTAAGTTGTTAGTCACTGCCTCATTAGCATCTTTGATGCCTTTTGGCTTTTTGGCTGAAGCAACTTCTGGCCATAAATTTTTAGCAGTTTCTACTGCTCTCTCTCCTACTTTGTCGCTGTCCAGTACTAGGACTTTGTATTTGAACCTGTGCCTCACTCTATTTTGTATGTGGCTTAGGTTCATTGCTATGCTATCTCCGCCCATAGTAAGCGATACTACAGGGTACTCTTTGTTTCCTCCAGCAAGTGTTAGGCAGTAGTTTAGTGCTATTGCATCAAACTCTCCCTCAGTTATCCAGAGTGTGTCTCCACCTATCCTTAGTGCTCGTACCAGTCCGAAGACATCTACATCCTTAGTATCTCCCACACACCAAAAAGTTTTCTTGCGAAAGGGTCTAGCCTTCCAACCAGATAACTGTCCGTAGTCTGAGAAAGGAAATGCTATAGCGTACTTAGACTTTCCATCAAACTCACTTAGCAATGTCCTGCATCCCCAGCCCTCAAAGAACTTGGGTGGGATACCTCTATAGGGCCTAGCCACGGAAAATGGCTCGCAACTGGTAACTACGTCAAGCTCTTCCTTAATTTGCTCAACAGTCTTTACTACAACTGTTGGTGCAAGCTTGCCTGCGTATGGGTCTCCCTTCTGTTCGTAGCACTTGCCAAAACAAAATGAGGAGAACCAAGTCATGCCTAGTTCTTTATCCTCATTTGTGAAAGCCTGTACGGAGTCAGAACTGCCGCAATCTCTGCAAGGTATTCTGTCTCCATACGTGCTACTATTACTCACTAAATGATTCCATAATCTGAATGCTTGATAGTAAGTCTTTTGCTTTGTTTCTTGCAACTTTTAAATCTTTTTTACGTGCGTCCTGTTGTATCTCTACTGTAGCGATCCTACTTAGTCTATCCTTTACAATCTCTTCTTGTGCTAAAAGTGCTTTTCTTAATATCTCAACTGATATACTCATATTAATACTCCAACTATTTTCTTACATATTAGGGCAGACTCAACCTTACCAATCTCTATTATGTCCCTTGGCAAAGATCCTCCCAGCATAATAGCTGGAGTCTTCCTACCGTTAACTAGTGGCCGCCGTGACCCTGCCTTTATCTCATAGCCAAGCATTTCAAAGTGCTTACATAGCAACTCTCTCGCTTGGGGCAAGGTCACACCAATATCCAGCTTAGTCTGTATCGTCATAAAGATGTCTAGGGTCTCTACGAGGAGTAGGCCCTTGTATCCTCTTGATGACAACTCAGCAGACAACAAGGACATGGCCTCGTCATCCAAGCTGGATTCACAATGCTCTAAGTAGTTGAAGATCCCTTCCTCTACCTTGTGCCTCGTTCTTACTGCGTACTCATAAACCTTTCCTAATTCTTGAAAGGCAGATACCAAGTGGACTTCTTTGAGTTTAACGCTCTGCTCTATCCCTAGTCTTACAGCCTTAATAACCCGCAACATTTCTGTGACGGTAATTCTCTGCCAACTGTATCCCGATTTTCTACCTGTAGGGCTAGTGTAGTAGACAGCATAGCCCTCCTTGGCTAAGTAGTGAGCATCCTTTGCTTCTATGTAGTCTATACAGGCATCAATCAAGTCGTGCGAACTACTCACTTAACATACATCTCTAAGGAGTTGTTTAGCATTGCCCTCGAGTGTCGCAGTGCTCTGGCATTAGTCTGTATGGCCCATTTTGAGTCCATCATTTCGTTAGCTGCCCAAACAAAGTTATTACCGTCAATTGCTGCCCACATCTTCTTAAACTTTAGCACTCCATAAATGCCCAGCTGGTATGCCATAGATACTATAATAGCTTTCCTCTCTGTGCTTAGTTTGTTAAATGCTCCAGATACTGATGATAGTGTTAACCTAAACACCAACCTGCTCACCTCTTCTCTTAAGAAACTTCTGGCGATGTCTGGAGTTACTCTTATTGGGAAATCGTCTGGGTTCATTCCTTTTTGAGTGTGCAGCTTAGTTCCGTAGCCAACCGTTACATACCCTTCAGAGCACAAGTATGGCACAGCCCTAAACCCTTCTTCAAGTTCTATAATGTTCTCAATCATTTGCGTTATGACCTCTATTTCCGGTTTAGGTAAACTTTTGTTTACATTAGTTTTTACAACTATTTCAATTTCTTGTGGTGCTTGAGTGGCTACCTCTCCAGTTTTGTAGGTAAGTATTTCCATAAATACTGAACAAATCAAACCAATAAACAGCACCACAAGAATTGCTATCCTACACATCTCTCGATTCATAAGCTCCCCATGGACTCATATCTAGTAAGTTATCATACTCGTCAAGTATTTGACTGTACTCTATCTGGAACTCCCTATGCACCCAAAGACCTCTGACTAGCAGGCAAGTCCTTACAGGAACCAACATTTTCTCATCATGCTTAATAAATGCCATGACTTCTTCTATTGCTTCCTCCTTAGGCTCTATCTCACCCAGTTCTAGTTGATCTTCCTTGTTCTTGATGTACTCATCTAGGTAGTCATCAAATACCCACACATCATCTACTTCTGTACAGCTATCTTGTAGACAAGTTTTAACATCTTCTGAGTCGTCTACTATGGCCTCTACACAATCTTCCTTGTGCTCATACTCATCTTCGAAGGTTAGTATAGAGTCATTCATGTGAATACATCCTCTCGATGACTGTACTACGTCATCAGTTAGGTAGTACTCCCCATCTTCTGTCTCTGCTACTTTCTCGCCTCCAACCCAGTACGTACTTCCGTCAAGCCAGACTGTAGTATTGTCCCAGCAGTCGGAGCACATGAACTCTTCTCTTTCACTACAGTACATTTCCTCTTCTTGATTAGTGGTATCTCCACAACGCTCACACCTGCGGGTATTTAAGTACCCATCTACATCTTGTGTTGAGTGCTCCCCATAGTTAGTAAGTTCTATACTGTACTCTCCTATAGTTGCCCTAGTTCCACAGTCTAGGTACGGACAAAGTACTATGTCGTCTTCTTCTATCTTGCTTAAGGTACACCCTTCTAAGTCTCCAGAGGTATATCCCTCCACCTCTAACAAAGACTTAAGCAGCTTTGAGTCTCCATAAATCGTGCTGTACATAGGATTTTCTTCATCAGACAGGTTTAATACTGCCCTAGCCACAATCCTATCTTCTACCTGAGCAAATCCTACACCTATATTAGGGGACTCATAAGCTCTTACAGACCTGCTCGTAGACATGCACGAGGTTGGCCCTGTTTCGTATACAAACTCTATCTCATCTCCTGTTCTAGCTATTTCAAGTTTTACCCCTGCATATTGCTTAACTAGGGTACTCATGCTAGCTGATAAGTCTGGTATTGTGCTCTCTGGTACTCCCAGTTTATAGAGCATTTTACCAAACTTCATAAATCTTTTTGTAACCTTGTCTACCTGAACTTCTACCAAGCCTGTCTCTAGGTCTAAACCTATCAAGCCCTCAGGTAGGCTATCCTTAAACTCGCCAAACACTGCAAATTGGTCTAGTGCATCCATTACTCTTACAGCTGATATAGGTCCTGAATCTAGTGCGCGATGTTGCCACATAAAAATCTCCTTAGCTCAAATTAAAAAGCCCCACACTAGGCAGGGCTTTTGTCAAACTAAGCAGTAGTGCTTAGTCTTCTTCGCCATCTTCGTCGTCAACTACAGGGCCAGGCTGGCCAGCTTCTTGCCATTGCAGGAAGGCAACGATTACGTTGGACTTACCTTTGGCATTCTTTGAACCGGCTTCGATACCAGCGTGAGCACAGAAGTCAGCAGCGATTTCACGCTGTGCTGCACCGTTCTCATACTCGCTCAAGGCAGCCAGTGCGTCAGCTTCTACTGGGAAAAGGACGGGGCCTTCACCAAGATCAACTGCGAATTGGCCAAATACTTCTTGAATCTTATCGTTCATATAACTTCTCTCTTTAATGTACATCATGAGCGGAATTGCTCGTTGGTAGTAAGATACCAGCTATCAAGCAGACTTAAGAATTTTGTAAGTACTGCGTGGATTATTAACAAGCCTTAGGGTAGCTGTTTTAAGGCTGCCTAAAGGAGTGCCAGATATGTCTTTGAATATTTTGTTTCGTTGGGTGTGTGGAATCTCTTCGTATTTACGATCTTCCTGAGTTTCCTTAGTTACACCGGCTAAGCCTCGTAATCGTTTTGCTGTAGCTCCTCTCATGGCTTAGCTCCTAACCACTTCTTCCGAGAAATCTTTAAAGGCTTCCGATTCTGCCTAGCTCGCCAATCATCTACATCATTTGCAGAGCAACCATGGCTTGACGTGTGTACCTGATTCTTAATTTCACCATTCTTCACGATATTCTCCAGTTCATTTAAGTTAGTTTGCATCTAATTCTCCCTCTATAGTCACATAATCAGAGGCCCTTGACACTGCTGTGTAAGCCAGCCTAGTCTTTTGCTCTTGGTCACGTACTGTGTTAATGTCCCATAAATCAATCAGGGCATGGCTTAGGGTAGTCCCTTGTGCCTTGTTCACGGTCATGGCATAGGTAAACCTAATATCTGCACAACCCTCTTTAAGGCTATAGAAAGCTCTCCATCTATCTTTAGAGCCTTGCTCGTCACCATCTAGGAGGCAAGCTTTGGCCTCGTTTGCTATCTTCTTCAGCCTATCTTGAAGCTTTGCAGGGCTTGCAGGTACAAAGACTGTCTCTTCAACCTCTTCTCCCTCTGCATTATTAAAGGTAATAAATGCTCCTGCCAGACCATAGCTCTCAGTCTTCTCTACCTCTGCTACTATGAGTAGTTGGTTGTTCTTAATTAGTACATCATCTCCAGTTGCAGTAGGGATAGCTGTGTTAGCCACCATCTCCTCTCCCACGATAGGGGTAGGGTCTGACAGGCCCATTACCTTCTTGCGTATTTTCCTGTTCAAGTTAAGGCATCGCTTGTTTGTGAAGGCTAACACCTTAATATCTTTGACATTTCCATCACGTACACCTGCCTCAAAGGCTAAGTATGCGTATTCCTCTATGTCATCCACTACTCTTACACCCTTGCCAGACCCGTCAGTGTTTAACATGGTCTTTAGCTCAGGCTGTCTTGCACCATCCACTGCTTTCCTATAGGCTAGGGAGAGCTTGTAGATCATATCACCCTCATCAGTACGCTTTGGTATCGTCAGGGTGAACTTTGTTTCTGTTGCATCATAGGCTGGGACACATAATTCCTGCCCATCCCGCACTACTGGGAAGCACTGCTTATTGTCACCAATAAATAGCACCCTAGCCCCTGTCTCGTCGCACTCTTGCAACAGTAGTCGAAGCTCGTCATGCCCAGTTAGTCCTGCTTCATCAAGCATGATGAGCATGTTAGACGTTAAGCGTGGGTCTGAGTTGGGATCTCTCATCTTGGGAGTACTTAAATATGTCTCCCCAGTCTCTTTATCTGCCTTAGGAAGCCAACCCATGACACTGTGTATTGTATTGGCCTCTCGCTCTGTAAATTCAGACAAGACAGCCACAGCGGAATGGGTCATGCTTACCAATATTGGTTGGTAATTGGAGTTCTTCAGCACTACCTCATCAATAAGGTGCTTAGTCATGTGTGACTTTCCGAAGCCAGCCCCAGCCCACAAACCAGCAGTCTGTATAGTGGTGTTGTTTAGCCAATCTTCAAACTCTATGGCTACTTTCTCTTGATCTTCGTAAAGCCCTTTCATGATTAAGTCTCTATTGTTAGGTTAAGTCGTCTAGCTGCCTCTTCCAAGGCTTCTCTGGTACTAAGCCTCTTGTTCATTAGCAGCTCACAAATAACTCGTACATCAGCTAATCGGCTAGCATCACGGAAAGCTGTGTATTCCTCTACATACTTCTTAAGTGCAGTGTCTGACTCTATTAAAGTCCTGTTGCTAGTTTGGTTAATCAGCTTAACAAGCTTAATTCTGGTTAGTGGGCGATCTGTTTCAGACAAGCAAGTTACTGCTCTTACTTTATATCGCCCATCCGCTACTAGTAAATCAATTATCTGTCTTGCCGATATGTCTGCATCTAAAATTAGCTTTGCCATTCTAAGCCCTCACTGTATCTTCTATTTGTTTGTACAGTATATCAACACACTGCGATACTTCTTCTAGGTTATACCCTTCAGAGATCATGGCTACTAAAATACTAACCTTCAACCCTGCTTCTTTGTAAAATTCTTCTGAGTGTACCCTTGGTTTTGGTTTTGGCCTATTCATATTCATAATCATCCAGACAAGAAAGCTACCTACGTCTGTTAAGACCATAGGTAGCTTAGTTAGTTAGCCCTAGAAAGGGTTGTCTTCTGTGTTTACTGAACCCATTACGCAAGGCTCATCACCATTTGCTTGGGCTAACACTGTAATGTTACGCTCATCTTCGAGCCAAGTAGTGAATTCTTCGTGTGACTCAGCAACCTTGACATCGAACTCGCCTGCAACAGCCTTCTCACCGAAGTAAGCTACCGAGACAATTGAACCAACAGCAGCGGCTACGTCAGCATTACTGAAGTTTCCGAAGTTATTCCACTCATCATCGTAGTTAATTGCTACGCGATAGGGTAGGTCAATGTCAAATCGGTTAGGATGTACATTATATCCTCGGTTGTCACGAAGGATTGCTTCTTTGCACTGTACAAACTGCTCGTCAGTCATTGGTGTACGACGCTTGCTTGCATCTACTTTGTTAAGCTTGCTCATTTTTGCTAGGATTGATGTGGTCATAGGATTCTTCCTTAGGTAAAGTTAGTTTCTTGATTAGTTTCGCTACGGCTCTCCAACAGATTTCTAGAAAGGCTAACCATAGTAATATACATACAGCTACTGTTATCCAAGTAATCATGTTAAATCTCCGTTGTAGTGCTGAATACACTACTAGATATGCTCACATTCACCAAGCTAGGGTATTAAGCCTTGATGTTTAGAGCATATTTAGTAATATACTTTGAGTGGGTTAGGTATACTACAGGCCGGTTACTATCTCAACAGTTGCTACACTGCACTTCGATAGCCTCCCGGCCTGTAGGTATTCCCAGCTAAAATATTGGCAAAGATCTTTTAGTCGCAGCTAGTCCATGTGCATCCCTTTTCGGGAAGGAGACTGCGTAGCCATCGGGAGCAACCCCGAATCAAGCCCAATCTAAGTACACCCAATAATATAACAACTCCTCGCCCGCTAAAGCTTGAAGTAGAGTTACCACCTCCTTATTTAAAGCCGTTTGGCTGGTTACGGATTACGCATAGTCACCTTGCACAATGCATCGGGGGCTAAGTTAACTTCGTTTCTACAAAGAGTAACCAACTCTCCTTACAATGGTTTGGCTGACATAAGTCAGCAGTGCTTTCAACACCTTAGCATGTTCTCCATACTAGCCAGATAGTTTTAATTGCTTCTGACATACGCAAAGCTATATATTTAAACTGGCGAGCAACCAGTATGAAACTGCTCCAACACTAGTAATCGGGCAGTTAGACATTTGGACGCCGACCTAAAGCAGGCATGACTTACATAGGTCGGCTAGAGCCAGATTTACTTGAATGCAGACTCTAATTATCAAGGCCATTAGCTATCTGGCAGTATTGAACAACACCTCGGAACCCCAAGACATTGACAATTTGGTTGCCAGCCAGTTATTAAGGCTGGACTAAGAGCTTATGCTTTTACTTGCCTGCTCCCTCAGTGAGGTATGAACAGTACTCCTGTGGCAAGGTCTAGGTCTCGTTTTGTGGGCTAATTAATAGCTAATATGAGATGCCTAGAGGAAATCTTTAATGTGTTTAATCTTTTGTCTTTAAGGTGTTTAATATTTGGTCTAAGCTTTCCCCAGATTTGAGTATGTTGTTGCGGTGTCTTTTCCAAGTCCAACCCGTATCTACCTTGACACGCTCTCCAAGGTCTCCGATCTGCTTGTTTTGTGCTAGGCAGATCTCTGTCAATTCATTTACTGCTTCTGTTAAGGCGTTGATTTGTAGTTGTAGCGTTGCATGATTCATTAGATTCTCCAAGTTGAGTTGCCCTCTAGCCAGTA
>JQIA01000359.1_pt1 | contig 22616 bp, 19 predicted proteins | sample 811431 | NCBI WGS metagenome assembly JQIA01 (sample SAMN02998118, study PRJNA258478) | marine sediment metagenome | biome: marine; feature: seafloor; material: sediment; isolation source: oil-polluted sediment collected from 3 locations (0.5 km, 0.7 km and 0.9 km)... | place: USA: Gulf of Mexico ...
ATTGCCACGATTGTCACCGCCGCCCCATGGGCCTCCGGAATTGTTTCCAGCCATTCTTTAAGAATCCTTATTATTGAACTTGCGCATTAAGGGGTACTTATCCCCAATTGTCAAAATATCAACCGCCAACCGGGGTTTTCATCGTCACCAATTCTTCCGCGGCAGTTGGGTGAATGGCCATTGTACGGTCAAAATCTTCCTTAGTTGCACCCATTTTCAAGGCAACGGCCGCCAATTGGATCATCTCGCCTGCTGCATGGCCCACAATATGACACCCCAAAACTTTACGGGTTGCTTTGCTGACAATCAGTTTCATCAACATACGTTCAGATTTACCTGCCAGAATATGGGCCATCGGGCGAAATGCCGCGCGGTAAACCTCAATCTCTTCGCTTGCGCGCGCCTCTTCTTCGCCCATACCAACGGTGCCAATTTCCGGTTGTGTGAAAACTGCGGTCGCGATCAACTCGTGATCAGGCCGTGTCGGCACCCCGTGAAACACCGTATCCACAAAAGCCGCCCCCTCAACGATGGCCACAGGCGTTAGATTTACCCGATCAGTCACATCGCCAACAGCATAGATTGAGGGCACATTGGTTTGTGAATAGCCATCTACGGTAATCTCACCTTTACCGCCCATTGCCACATTTGCATTCTCCAGTCCCAACCCTTGCGTATTGGGCACCCGACCGGTGGCATACATCACCTGATCCACAACAATCGTACCGCCATGCGTATTGGTAACCAGCAAACCGTCAGCGGTTTTTTCGATTGATTGCACATCTGTGCCCACATGCAAATCAACCCCTTTGACCCGCATTTCTTCAGCAACAAAACCCTGAACCTCGTTATCAAACCCGCGCAACACCTGTTCACCACGGTAATATTGCGTCACATCAGAGCCCAAACCGTTCATAATACAAGCAAATTCACAAGCGATATAACCACCGCCCACAACTAAAAAGCGTTTAGGTTGCTGTTCCAGATGGAAGACCTCATTTGAGGTAATCACATGCTCATGGCCTTCAATTTTTGGTACAAACGGTGTACCGCCCGTTGCCACAAGAATATGTTTAGTGGTAAATACCTCACCGGTCGATAATTTCACAGTATGAGCATCAACGATTTCAGCGCGTGCCAAGAACATATCAGCGCCCGCCGCCATCAGGTTTTTGCCGTAAATCTTTTCTAGACGCGTAATTTCCACATCTTTAGCCGCAATCAGTTTTCCCCAGTCAAAACGGGTCTCGCCCACGGACCAGCCGTACCCCTTGGCATCTTCAAAAGCCTCTGCGTAACTGGATGCATAAACCATCAGTTTTTTTGGTACACAACCTCGTATCACACAAGTACCACCCATGCGATATTCTTCGGCTAAACCAACTTTAGCACCAGTACCAGCCGCTAAACGACCGGCACGAACACCACCAGAACCGCCACCAATGACGAATAGATCATAATCAAAAGACATTCGGGTCTCCTAAAGTTTTAAAATTAGATATCTAGGAACATATTATCTTGTTCAACAACGTCAATCTGTTCAAATTCAACGGTTCCTGTGTTAATGTCACGCACTTCCACGCGCCCCCCTAAGTGTCCAATCACAACAGCGTCAGCAATGTCCAGAAACAAACCCGTCTCAACAACACCTGGAATTTGGTTAAGAACCAAAGACATTTCGCGCGCATTGCCGATACGTCCCAAGTGCAGATCCAAAATATAATGTCCCTCATCCGTCAACAAAGGTACATCTCCTTTCATACGCAAGCTTACGTCTTGGCTCATCACATCTAGGTTGGTTATTGCCTCTTCGATTAACCCTTTAGTGGTCATCCAGCCAAAGCGCACCACTTCAACAGGTAACGGAAACCGCCCTAAAACTTCCACCGCTTTGCTGCCGTCCGCAATCACCACCACTTGATCCGATGCAGTTGCCACAATCTTTTCTTGCAACAACGCGCCGCCACCGCCCTTAATCAGGTTCAGGCGCGGGTCAAATTCATCAGCTCCGTCAATTGTCAGATCAAGCCATTTCACCTCATCCATTGTGCGCACTGTAATCCCGCATTCAGCCGCTAAAGTCGCAGTTTGCTCTGAAGTCGCAACGGCAATGATCTCTAGCCCGTTATTACGTACTTCTTCACCGATCAGGCGCACAAGCCAAGCCGCAGTAGAGCCAGTTCCCAGTCCCAAACGCATGCCAGGCTTTATAAAGTCCATCGCGCGTTTTGCGCAGATAAATTTTGCCTTATCGGCAGGTGATAGCTCTTCAGACATCTTATTCCCCAACATTCTATGCTGTAGCTATAAATTGTATTGCCTCACACGACGAGAGTAAATTCACTCAAATTTAAAATTTTCATGCAAATTAAGCAAACTTACTTTGTTTTGGTCGTTTTTACGGTTTCAGTTTTGCAAAAATCTGCCAGATTGCCGCTAAATCTATGGAGAGTCGCGCGATGTTTCTCAGCATCTTTGAAATCTTTAAAATTGGCATCGGACCATCCAGCTCACACACTATGGGCCCCATGGTTGCGGCCGAACGGTTTTTGCATACACTCAAGAGCCAGAACATCACCGCCAACCACCTACGATGTTCATTACACGGCTCTCTAGCTTTTACCGGCAAGGGTCACCGAACTGATCAGGCTGTTATCTTAGGCCTTGATGGCTTTATCCCTTCGCAATTTAACGCAAAACTTGCAAAACAAGCTGAAGAGCGCATCACCGAACAAAAAGCCGTACGGCCCAAAGGGCACCCAGTTTATCAATTTGATCCGGCATCAGACATGGTCTTTGATTACGACCGTATATTAAAAGGCCATGCCAACGGCATGATCTTACAGGCGCTACAAAATGGTATTATTGTGTTTGAACAGATATATTATTCCATCGGTGGTGGTTTTGTGCAAACGCCTGAAGAAATGGCCGCTGATACAGATCCCACCGCGCGCAAGCAAAAAGTGCTTTATCCATTTCGCACCGCAAACGAAATGCTGGCAATGGCAGAAGCCAGCGGCATGACCATTGCAGAGCTGAAAAGGGCCAATGAAACCATTCATATAAGCAATGATGAACTGAAACAAGGGATCCTGAAAATCTGGGAAGTGATGACTGAATGCATCGACACAGGTTTTGACGAAACCGGGATCTTGCCAGGTGGTTTGAACACCCGCAGGCGGGCTAAAGCTATTCACGATGAATTACAGGCCGAGCGCGGCAACAATATGGCCGCCCCCCACATCATCAATGATTGGATCGCTTCTTACGCTATGTCCGTAAACGAACAAAACGCCGCAGGTGCGCGCGTTGTCACCGCCCCGACCAACGGGGCCGCAGGTGTGATCCCGGCTACATTACGTTACTATCTTGATCATGTCCCTGAAGCGGACGCTGATAAAGTGGCCGAGTTTCTGCTAACCGCTGCGGCCATTGGTGCCTTGATCAAGTCCAACGCTTCAATCTCAGGTGCCGAGGTTGGTTGCCAAGGCGAAGTCGGCTCTGCATCTGCTATGGCTGCGGCAGGACTTTGCGCAGTCTTGGGCGGTACCAATGAACAAATTGAAAACGCTGCTGAAATAGCTCTGGAACATCATTTGGGCATGACTTGTGATCCCATCAAAGGTCTTGTGCAGGCACCTTGTATCGAACGCAATGGTTTAGGGGCAATTAAAGCTGTGTCCGCGGCATCCCTATCGTTGCGCGGTGACGGGCAACATCTGGTATCCTTGGACAATTGCATTGAAACCATGCGCCAAACAGGGTTGGATATGAATTCCAAATATAAAGAAACATCTCTGGGCGGCTTAGCGGTAAACTTACCGGCTTGTTAAAGCATGTTTTACCGCATCTATATGCTTAACAGGTAACAGCACAATCGCATCACCCTTATCTATGTAAAGCCTCACCGCAGTACCAGTTGCCTTGTTAGATGTCCCACTGCGGCTGGTCGGGGAAAGTGCCACATCATCAAGCGGCCACTTTAACCCAGTTGAACGCATCTTAGTGTCACTCATGGGAAAGATCGAAACCCGCGTGCCTTTGGGTAAATCCAACATCAGGTCTTTAGGGCAACAAAAGCAAATATCCTGATCCCCAACTAAAATAACAGACCGCTCAGGATAACGCACCAGCACCGAAAGTGCGGTCAACTCATGGTCAACTCGCCCGCCTAAGAAGCCATATCCCAGATAAAGCGGCGCTTTTACTGAGTACAGGCATTTCTCAAAATCCGTGGTGTCCTGTTCGGGCAGATGAATAACCTGCCCGTCAAACGCCCCTGAAAAACTATCCATGTCGCCGACAATCAAATCAGGCGTCAGTCGAAATTCCACCGCCGTGTTCGCCCCGCCATCTGCACAAATTAAAGGCGAGGTAGAATCAACCAGAGGTCGCAAGTGGCGTGATGGCACTTCTGCCCCACCCAAAAGAACAACCATGTTGTCATATTCTACAGTGTGTCGTTGCTTGTGATCATTGTTTCCCATAGATGATCAATAAAGAAAACATTTAGTAAAATTAACCTCAAAAACGACATTATACCTATAAAAGTAACAAAATATATCGTATAAATAGAACTCGTCGTGGGGGCGTGTAACGAGTAGAATGAGTATATTATGGATTCGCACCCTCAAGTTATGACCGTATCTTATGGTACATTTTCATGTACCCTAGACGGTTTCGATGACCCTTTCACAACCATGCAACTGGTCGCGGAATATTTTCGCAAATTATCTGCAGATGATCGCTATTTCGGTAGCGAACCTTTGCAACCGGACGCATCGAAACTACATCAAATAGCGCGGGATGCGAATCCAAATAGAATAGACGCCGAAGTATCCGAAAACAGCGTGGTACTCCGGCAGGCTGATGTCATTGACGCAAGCCCCGAAGAACAACCGGTAACAATTGAAGCTATTGATGCGGTTGACGCGGTTGACGCGGTTGACGCGGTTGACGAAACCAAAGTTCAAGGCACTTCACAAGATGAAAATGTCAAAGCCGCGTTTTCATCGCGCCGTACATTGGACACTAAAGAGGCCAGCTCAGACAAGCTGGTCGCATCTTTAGAAGACAATATCACGGACACCACAATAGCAGACGAACTAGCGCCAACACTGGAAGAGGAAATCCCCTCTGAAACTGTGTCCGCAGCGGTTAAGGCCCTGAAAAGCGGTGAAGCCGTAGATCGTTGGTTGGAAACCGCGAATGAAAAAATGGCGATGCCGGAACATGTTTCAAAAGCAAATGCGCTTGAACGTCTCAAAGCCGCTGTTGCGGCAACTGAAGCAGAGCGTGCTACCCGGCTGGAAACTGTTTCACCCCAAACAGTCATAGAAACTGGCGAACAACGCCGCGACAACACAATTTCATTTCGCCGTGAACTGGCTAAAGTTCGCAAAGCTTACGAAAATGAAACCAGCGTATTCTCACGACCTAAGACCCGTAAGACGAACGACGGCAGCTCACGCCCACTGGTTTTAGATTTAGGGCAACGCATTAACCGTAACCGCTCAGATGAAAAAGCTGTACCCGTGGTCAATTTGGAAAAAAAAAGCGCTCTAACGCTGGTTAGTGATCAAGCTGCAGAGCAACCTAGCCCGGAAGCTGAAGCAAAGCCAAAAATGACGATCAGACAGAAGTCGGAAACAAACTTGCCAAGCTTCGATACATTCGCCAAAATCATGGGCGCAAGCACATTGATCGAACTTTTGGAAGCGTCAGCTGCTTATATGTCCCTTGTTCTTGGTAAGAACAGGTATTCTGAAAAACAAATATCAGCCAATTTGCCAGAGCATATCAGGAACATTGTTAAACAAGAAGAATATGCAGGCACCCTAAATCGCTTAAACAAACGCGGGTTTATGGAAGCCGACAGTGATGGAACGTACACAATCTCTATCGCACGCAAAGCCGCTTATCAGAAAAAGTACCTTGCAGGTTAAACTTTAAGCGTCGGGATCATCTTTCCCGACGCCCTTGAACACAAACTTGAACGGTATTGCCCAAGCCACTCCCAAAACCAGATAAATCAACAGCTCTATCAACATTGGCAGACGTGGAATTGACGTCATAATTGTAGCTGCAACCACAATATAAAACGGCAACCAAATCAACAGAACAACCAGTGACCAACGGCGGCGGGCTTTGTAAGACAAAGCCATCAGTCAGCAAACGGATCAGTGACAAGAATTGTATCTTCGCGCTCTGGGCTGGTAGACAGCAACGCCACTGGGCACTCAATCAACTCTTCCACACGGCGCACATATTTGATCGCGGCAGCGGGTAAATCATTCCAAGAACGCGCCCCTTCTGTGCTTTCAGACCAACCTGGCATTTCTTCATAAACCGGGGTGCACCGCGCCTGTTCATCTGCCGCTGTCGGTAGGTAATCCAGCCGTTTCCCGTCCAAATCATAAGCCACACAAATCTTTAGCGTTTTAAACCCGTCCAAAACATCTAGCTTAGTAAATGCAATACCGGACACGCCCGATGTAGCACAAGTTTGCTTGACCAAAACCGCATCAAACCAGCCGCAACGCCGTTGACGGCCTGTATTAGTGCCAAATTCATGGCCCCGCTCGCCCAAGCGTTGGCCATCGTCATCCTGCAATTCTGCCGTAAACGGACCCTCGCCCACACGTGTTGTATAAGCTTTGACAATCCCCAGAACAAAATCAATCGCGTTCGGGCCAAGGCCAACCCCGGTTGCCGCCTGCCCAGCAATCACATTTGATGAGGTCACAAACGGATAAGTGCCGAAATCAATATCCAAAAGCGCGCCTTGCGCGCCTTCAAACAAGATCCGCTTACCAGCTTTGCGTTTTTCGTTCAAAACCTTCCAAACCGGTGCTGCATAAGGTAAAATCTTCGGCGCAATTTCTTGCAACTTGGCCAGCAAAGCATCACGGTCCACAGGTTCCATACCTAATCCACGACGTAAAGCATCGTGATGCATTAAAGCACGATCTATACGCAGTTCAAGCGTTTTAGCATCTGCCAGATCCGCGACCCGAATAGCGCGACGCCCAACCTTATCTTCATAAGCCGGCCCAATACCGCGCCCTGTAGTGCCGATCTTGGCCACACCATTTTGCGCTTCACGCGCCCGATCTAATTCACCATGGATAGGCAGAATAAGCGGCGTATTCTCGGCAATCATTAAACTCTCGGGTGAGACTTCGACCCCTTGCTTGCGAATACCTTCGATCTCTCCAATCAAGTGCCAAGGATCAAGAACAACCCCGTTACCAATCACCGATAATTTACCACCGCGCACAATCCCCGAAGGCAGTGCTGCCAGTTTAAAAACTTCGCCATCAATGACCAGCGTGTGGCCCGCGTTATGCCCGCCTTGAAACCGCGCAATGACATCAGCTCGTTCGCTAAGCCAATCCACGATTTTACCTTTACCTTCGTCACCCCATTGAGCGCCCACGACCACTACGTTTGCCATATTTCAAAGACTCGCTTTTGATTAGAACCCTAGCGGGTATAGCCTTGCTTCGCGCTTAGGCAAACCGAAAAAGTGACGCGGGACAGAAATCTTACGACCACAGGCAGCAAATAACCCATCGACAAGCCGCGCTGCATATATTAGACCCCCGCAAAGATATTCATATACAGGCAAACCCATGGAAAACGTCGTACTCGTCATTCACCTGATCCTAGCTTTGGGCTTGATCGGCATTGTGCTGATCCAACGCTCCGAAGGCGGCGGCCTGGGTATTGGCGGCGGCGGCGGCGGTGCAGGCCGTTCAGGGCGCCCTGCATCCACACCAATGGCCAAAGTCACATGGGTCTTTGCTATAGGTTTTGTGATCACCAGTATCGCACTGACCATCATTGCTGCCCAAAATGCCGGCTCTGGCAGCGTGATCGACCGCTTGGGCTCGGATCTGTTGCCTCCGGCCTCTGAAGCCGGCACCCCAGCCCCTGCAGGCTTGGAAGGCAATCTTCTGCCGCCCACAACAGGCGATAAACCAACGTCTCCGCCGGCTGCAGAATAACCCCTAACCTCAACAAATAGTTGGGGTTTTTCAAAAAACCACATGATCTTGCGGTTCTGCTCTTGTCAGAATCGCCCAAATCCGTTACTAATCAAATCCCGTGATACAGGCGTTTTTTGACTGCTCAGGGACGTCTCAATAATCAAAAACCACGGGAGATGCCAGATCTATGGCACGATATATATTCATTACAGGCGGTGTTGTTTCATCCTTAGGTAAAGGCTTAGCCTCTGCTGCTTTAGGTGCCCTTTTACAAGCGCGCGGCTACACGGTACGCCTGCGCAAACTTGATCCTTACTTAAACGTCGATCCTGGCACCATGTCACCGTTTGAACATGGCGAAGTATTTGTCACCGATGATGGCGCCGAAACTGATCTTGATCTGGGCCATTATGAACGTTTCACAGGGGTCGCTGCCCGCCAAACCGATTCCATCTCCTCAGGTCGCGTTTACACCACTGTTTTGGAAAAAGAACGCCGTGGCGATTATTTGGGCAAGACCATCCAAGTGATCCCGCATGTCACGAACGAGATTAAAGATTTCATCAACATCGGCGACGATGAGGTTGATTTTATGTTGTGTGAAATCGGTGGCACCGTGGGCGATATTGAAGGCCTGCCGTTCTTTGAAAGTATCCGCCAGTTTTCCCAGGACAAACCGCGCGGTCAATGTGTTTTCATGCATCTGACCTTGCTGCCTTACTTAACTGCCAGCGGTGAATTGAAGACAAAGCCCACCCAACATTCGGTCAAAGAACTGCGGTCCATCGGCATTGCACCAGACATTCTGGTCTGCCGGTCTGAGCATACCATCCCCGAAAAAGAACGCGCTAAACTTGCGCTATTTTGCAACGTGCGCCCGGACAGCGTGATCCCGGCTTATGATCTGGGAACCATCTACGACGCGCCCCTTGCTTACCATAAAGTTGGCATGGACCGCGCGGTTCTGGCTGCTTTTGGCATCACGGACGCGCCTGAACCCGATTTGACCACGTGGCAAGACGTGTCTGAACGTATGCAAAATCCTGATGGCGAAGTAAAAATTGCTATCGTTGGCAAATATACCCAACTGGAAGACGCTTATAAATCCATCGGCGAAGCTCTGACCCATGGCGGCATGTTCAACCGCGTAAAAGTAAAAACCGAATGGATCGACGCCGAAACATTTGACCGTGAAGACGTCGCTCCGCATCTTGAACGTTTCGACGCGATCCTTGTCCCTGGCGGCTTTGGCGAACGCGGCACCGAGGGCAAGATTAAAGCCGCGCAATTTGCACGGGTTCACAACATCCCCTATCTGGGCATCTGTCTTGGTATGCAAATGGCCGTGATCGAAGCGGCCCGTAATTTAGCAGGTTTGGCAGATGCAGGGTCGGAAGAATTTGACCATGAAGCGGGTAAAAAACGTTTTACCCCAGTAGTTTACCACCTCAAAGAATGGGTCGAAGGCAATCGCACCGTGGCCCGTGCTGTGACAGATGACAAAGGCGGCACCATGCGTTTGGGCGCTTATAATGCCACTTTGACAGAAGGCTCTAAAGTTGCCGCTGTCTACGGCGGCACTGCCATTTCAGAACGCCACCGCCACCGTTATGAGGTCGACATTAAATACCGCAAACAACTGGAAGAATGTGGCTTGATCTTCTCAGGCATGTCACCAGACGGCAAATTGCCAGAGATCGTCGAAGTTAAAGACCACCCATGGTATATCGGAGTGCAATTCCACCCCGAACTAAAATCCAAACCGTTTGACCCTCACCCACTGTTTCGGGGTTTTGTGAAAGCGGCAGTGGAACAAAGCAGGTTGGTGTAGAAAGTTATATAAGAAAGCTTAGTTTCTATGCATGATTTTTCTAAAGAACGTGCCGAATACCAAGTTGAATTATTAAAACAATGGTCTGATCAAACTGACGGTGCCCATGACCTTGGGCACATACACAGGGTTTGGAATAATTGCCTGAAAATAACACATGATGAAAGCATCCAATGTGATTTAGAAATACTTGTTGCAGCGGCATTCTTCCATGATCTTGTGAACCTGTCTAAAGGCTCTTCACAAAGACACTTAACATCAACGTATTCGGCAAAAAATGCTGCCGAATACCTATCCGGCACAGATTTTCCGGATGAAAAGATACCTGCAGTCCAACACGCAATTGAAGCTCATAGTTTTTCTGCAAACATAGAACCCACCACATTTGAAGCACAAATATTACAAGATGCTGATCGCCTTGATGCGCTTGGTGCCATTGGTATTGCCCGCACTATGTATGTCGCAGGCACGATGAACAAAAAACTTTTTGACACAGATGACCCCTGCGCTAAAAACCGCCCTCTTGATGATGTGGCGTTTGCATTGGATCACTTTGAAGTAAAGCTGTTTAAGATCGCAGATACACTAAAAACCAGAACCGGTAAAAAACTGGCACAGATCAGAATCACGCGTATGAGAACCTTCTACAATGATCTCATCAAAGAGGTTCAATGACCTATCGCAGTAAACCCGCCCTTAGCCTTCCAGACAATCACAATCTGATATCAAAGATATGCACAATGCATGGCTTCTAAACACTGACCATACCGCCCCGAACACGTAAAAGCCGCGCTGATTTGCTCCAGCGCGGCTTTCAATTTCAAGGCTTAACCTTAGTTTAAAAAGTCAGGGTTATTTGCCAGAACTTTGGCCTCATGGCCTTTTAGACTTGTACGTGCAGCAGGCCCGTAAGCTTCCACATTATCGCGCAGTTCTGGGAACAGCGTATAGATCTCATCACGTGCTTCATTGGTCAACGCGTTGATACCAACCTCACCGGGATGAAAACTTTCTGAGGCTGCACCATTGGCGTAAACAATCTCATGCGTGTCAAACAGCATGTGGAAATATTCCACCATACCACCGGCTTGCACATAGATAGTATCGTTATTTACCAAATGCTTAGCAGCTGCCAGAACTTCACGTTCGCCAAACAACAATTCTGCTTTCCAGCCTTCAACAACCATACGGTGTTGCGGTGAAACCAGCAAATCACGGTCATTGGCCATGGCCCCGGCTTTGATCATGATCGGCGCAAAGCTGTCTTTTGCAGGCACGGCACGTGATCCGATCCAGCGCAGTTCCTGCAGCCCGTGATCCTTGGTCATAACCTTGTCACCCGCAGCCAGATTTTCAATCGCTTTCTCGCCTGCATCAGTTACAATCATGGTGCCACGTGTGAAACAAACAATCACATTCTCGATCTCTGAGAAGTTCACCGTAACATCATCACCATCATCATTGGTATAACTAAAGTTACCACTTTCACGTGAAGCATCATCATAGTTGATGTCGCCTGCAGTCACCAGCCCGGCTGAAAACAGATTGGTCAGGTCCAGAACATCGCCAAAGTCATTTGGTGCGCCAGGGAAATCATCATTTGTCGTGTCCTCATTGTCAGCCTGATTGGCTTCCCCTGTTTCACCACCGACAATATCCAGTGTCGTCGCCCCAGCGTCATTAGCCGAAGTGTCTATTGTAAAGACATCATCGCCATGACCCCCTGATGCGATATCGCCTGCGCCTGTGATAATCGTGTCGTCATCCCGACCACCATTTAACACATCAGAACCAGCACCGCCTTCCAGCGTGTCAGCAGCGTCATCACCAGACAGCTCATCATCACCAGTGCCGCCAAACAGCATATCTTCATCGATACCGCCAAACAGCACATCATTGCCTTCGTCACCGTACAACTGATCATTGTCATCAGCGCCATAGATCGTGTCGTTACCAGCACCCCCATGAACCAAATCATCACCGTTGTTCAAAACCGGATCAGCATCGTCTGGAATGTTCAGACTGTCTGGAAAGCTTGGATCAAGAGCGGCATAAATAACGTCGTTACCAGCACCCCCATCAATCACATCACTGCCTTCGCCACCGATGATTGTATCGTCACCGTCGCCACCATTAATGCTGTCTGCATCAATACCTGCGTTGATAAAGTCATTACCGGCACCACCATCAATCGTATCGGCGTCGTCACCGGTTAAGATAGTATCATTACCAGCACCACCATCAACAACATCTCTGTCATTGAAAGGGTCTGCATCCGGTGTCACTAGTCCTGGGAAGCCCAGATCAAGCGCAGGGTTAGCCCCTGTAGAGTTCGGGCCAGACGTGTCGATCACATCGTCGCCATCACCACCTTCAACAGTGTCATTTCCGGCACCACCTGTGATATCATCATTTCCGTCACCGCCAAACAGCACGTCATCACCAGTGCCACCATCCAGCACATCATCACCGCCGAGGCCTGAAATAATATCATTCCCCGCGCCGCCAAACAATTCATTGGTAAATGTATCGCTAGGGCTCGTACCCTGTTGATCAAATCCAGTTAGAACATCATCAAAGTCAGAGCCTATAACACCATCAACACCGCCCAAAATTGTATCATTCTCAGCGTCGCCACCAAACAGGCTTGATGTGGTCAGGTTTACTGTCACCGCAGCATCTGAATTACTATAATCAAGGTTATCTTGGCCTGAGTTACCCTGGAATGCATCGGCACCTTCACCGCCGATAAATACATCGTCGCCTGAACCGCCATACAGAACATTCGTACCGGCACCTGCAGCAATTGTATCATCGCCACCATAACCGAAAATGATGTCATCATCGCCATCGTCGCCATCGATCGTATCACCATCCACATCGACAAATAGCGGCAACATCACGTCGTTGCTGCCAGTACCATCTACTTGACCATTGCCGCTGCCTGATCCACCACTGCCGCTGCCTGAACCACTGTCTTTAGTTGTATCACTTGATTTTGGGCCGTTATAATTTATCCCCCCGGTTAAATAATCATTTGCGGCCGCTTTCCCGGAACCACTCGCATTATAATGGCCAGATCCGCTGCCATTTTCATTAAAATCAGTCATACTACACTCCAAAATTCGTTAACTACAGGCGTTACATTGTGTCATCTTTGTGCAAATAATTTCGGCAAAGTCTGGTTTTGCGCACATTTCAGACATATTCTGACTTTTTAATGACACATTTGAAGATAAAGTAAAATTCATTTTTCCAAATACTGAAAATATGATATGTAAGGAAACAATAAGTTAATATTTAGTAAATTGCCGCGCAAAATAAGAGGCGATTCCTCGAAACCAGGCCCTTTGTAGCAAAAACAGACACAATGAAAAAATGCAATCCACGCACCAACGCAACTTCATTAAGCCACCAACCGATTCTCGTGTCTGTATTACAGCATTTTCAAGACCAATCTGGGCACATCGGGCACACGCCAGATGGTGTAATCTCAAACCACAGATTATACCTCAATTGATATCAAGAACAGCTTACTGGAACATTCCATGGGATCACATAAAATCACATTTTCAAAATACAGAGCATATGCATGAGGATTAATATATCCCCTGAAGTTATCGCCAGCCGGGTAGAGTCTTTTTTCGGAGAGCAGGTTATAAATATTTCTGCCCCGGGTGGAAAAAGCCGTGGCAGTTATCGGGTAAACTTCCAAAATAAATCCATAATCGTAACTTCGCGCGATACCCTTGAGCAAACCAGTTACGAAGCTTTGATCCTTGGGGAACTGCAAAAGTACACCAAAGCATCACCTGCATTTCTGGGGCAGGATAATGAACTGATGTTCCAGTCGGATGTCGGTGCCAAACGGCTTGGACAACATATGTATCAACTGGATACCGCGGCACAAGAATGCATGGCCCAAAATGCAGTGACCGCTTTATTTGATATCCACAAAGCTGCGCGCCAGACCAATTTGGCAGGGAAATTGCATCAAATGGGCGGGACATCAGATTGGGTACATGCCTTTGTCGCGGCAATGGATAAGCTTGCCGATGTTTTAGACATAGATCGGTTACAGTGTGATCAGAATGCCTTGTGCAATTTTGTTGGCACCCCAAAAAAACAATTCGTGAAATGGGATTGCCGGGCAGGAAATGCTGCAATCGATATAGATGGTAATGTCAGGTGGTTTGATTTTGAATACGCAGGAATACGCCACGGAGCCGAAGATTTTGCGTGGTTGATCGCAGATGAAAACTGGCCGGTAAACGCGGATATAATGCTCGAAATCATTAACCATGCATACCCAGCTGATAGCAGTCACAATTGGCAGGATTTCAAAACATATCTAGAGGTTTATGCTGCACTTCATGCGATCAAAAGATTGATTTTGATCGTTAACCGCGCAAACCGCAAAGGCTGGGTTTCACAAGCACAGGCGTTACGCAAAGATGGGATCGGTACGAACCCTATCTTAGCTATAAAACTCTGTGAAACAGGTATAATCCTTGCCCAAAGAAACACAGTATCCTTGCCATTGGTCAAACTGTTTGAAGCCGTCGCAGGTAAATTTCGAAAAACCATGTCTTAAAGCTGCAAAAGGTAGGTGTAATGAATTACAAGACCACAGATATGCCCCGCCCCCTTATCGGGTCAGCCGCGCGGGCCTTTATGGTGTTAGAGATTATTCTGAAATATGGCCCGGTAAAACCTGCTGAAATTTGTCAAAAATCAGGCCTTGGGCGCAGCCCAGTTCACCGTGCCATCCATTTGCTTGTAGATCAAGGCTGGGTACGCCAGCAGCTGGGTGACAGGGCTTGTGTTGCAACTTACCAACTGGATCAGCTGGCGGTTGACGCCAATTTCAGCCAACCAGTGCAAGATCAGATTTACCCTGTTTTAAAAGAGTTATGCACAGCCCACTACCTACATGGGGACATTGCCTTTATGTTTAGTGCCGGGCGTATAAAACTGGTCGAAAGCACAGATAGCAAAGCTGACACCAATGCAGATCTATCTTTAGTTTCATCCGATATTGCAACAGCGGTATACAGTATTATGGAACCAGCCCAGATCACTAGCCTGACATCACGCGCCTTAAAGAACGTTGATGCAATCGAAAGTGATGAGGTGGTTTCAGGTCGACTGGCCAAACGCATTGTTCAAGCCCGCCAAGACGGAAATATGGCCTGGTCACCAGACTGTTCTATGGTCAGCATCCCGTTTCAAGATGAGACCCAACTCTTTGGCGCTGTGCGTTTACGGCAAAAGACGGCAACCAGCACCGCAAGACAGGTATTATTATATGTAGCTTCAGAATTACAACGCAGCCTGCCCAGTGTCTTTAAGTAACATTTGCATAAATCTTAGGAAACCATTGCCCTGCCCTGATCAAATGTTTATCTTTGCAATATGATAAAAGATATTCTGAATGCCTTTATGGCCAAAACCGCCCAACCACTTAATTCCGATGATGCACGTATCGCATTAGCCGCGCTTATGGTGCGCATTGCGCGCACCGATGGCGACTATGCACAAATAGAGATCACAACGATTGATCGAATGCTGCAAAAACGTTTTAACCTTGATGCTCAGGCCGCAACGGCTTTGCGCCAACAGGCCGAAGACCTTGAAGCACAAGCCCCTGACACTGTGCGTTTTACCCGCACAATTAAAGAATCGGTTCCGTATGAAGAACGCGCTGCCGTCATTCAAGCCTTATGGGCAGTGGTTTTATCAGATGGTCATCGCGACGACGAAGAACATGGGCTTATGCGTCTCTTGGCTAATCTGCTGGGTATTAACGATCGAGACAGTGCTTTTGCCCGCCAACGTGCACAAAAAGATTTGGTATAATTGTATTTTGAAAATCTGCGGTTTTAGGGTAATCACTAAAGCGTGAACACATTACCCACCTAAAACCGGAGAACCGCATGTCGCAACAAACGCGTCTGACGAGAGCCTATGAATGGCCAACACTTTGCTTGCTTGCAGCAACCTACGCCTTGTGGGCAAGCATCACCCTATATGCGCAAAACCTCGGACCCGTCCTGTCGATATTGTTATTAACCCCGATCATCACAATGCATTCGTCATTACAACACGAAACCCTGCATATGATCGAACCGCGTTGGAAATTCTTTGGCCAATTACTGGTTTTTCCTGCCCTTGGTCTTGCAATCCCTTACTTGCGCTTTCGCGACAGCCACCTGACACATCACATTAACGAAAACCTAACCGATCCATATGACGATCCCGAAAGCGCTTATATGGTCAAAGAAGTCTGGACAACCTTGCCCGGCTGGCTGCAAAGCATTTTGACATTCAACAATACACTCGCTGGCCGCCTGTTGCTTGGCCCATTGATCGGGCAAATCGCGTTTATGCGTGCGGATTGGCGCATGATCAAAGCTGGTGAGCCCACAGTATTAGCCGGCTGGTTAATGCAAGTTCCTGCCTTGGCACTTGTTCTTCTCTGGCTTATGACCATCGGTACAATGCCGTTTTGGGCTTATATCGCAGCGGCATATTTTGGCCTATCGATCCTAAAAATCCGTACGTTTCTAGAACACCGCTCACATGTGCAACCTAATGGCCGCAGTGTCATTATCGAAGGTCAGGGAATTCTATCTTTCTTATTCTTAAACAACAGCTTGCATGCGGTACATCATGCGCACCCAAATGCGGCATGGTATACCCTTCCAGCCCTTTATCGCGCAAACAAGGCAAAATACGTTGACGGAAATCGCCGTTATACATATGCAAGCTACCCCAGTATATTTCGCAAATACTTTCTTCACACGAAAGAGCCCGTCGCCCACCCTTTGTGGAATTTAAACAATCGACAAGATCACTAACCTAACGATACACGGCTAGCCAGAAAATTAAAACCTGTTGCCCCGACATCATCCTTAAACATATTAAAAAGACCGCGATTGCATAAGCATTCGCAGTCTAATGTAGTATAAAATATCAATTATTTAACGGTTAAAACCTAGAAAAATGCCTGTAAACCAGTTTGCGCACGCCCCAGAATAAGCGCATGCACATCATGGGCGCCTTCATAAGTATTCACAGTTTCAAGATTAACCATATGGCGCATCACCTGAAATTCTTGACTGATCCCGTTGCCGCCATGCATATCGCGCGACATACGCGCAATATCTAAGGCTTTGCCACAGTTATTGCGTTTGATCATGCTGATCATTTCTGGCGCCGCTTTGGCTTGATCCATCAACCGACCAACTTGCAATGCTGCCTGTAGCCCCAACGTAATATCTGTTTGCATATCTGCCAGTTTTTTCTGGAACAGTTGGGTTTGCGCCAACGGACGCTTAAACTGGATGCGATCCAACCCGTATTGACGCGAAGCATGCCAACAGAATTCAGCCGAGCCCATCGCCCCCCAAGCAATGCCATAGCGTGCGCGATTCAAACAGCCAAATGGGCCTTTCAAACCTTCTACATGAGGCAATAGCGCATCTTCCCCCACCTCGACACCATCCATCACAACTTCCCCTGTGATCGAAGCCCGCAGCGATAACTTACCTTCAATCTTAGGTGCGCTCAGCCCTTTCATGCCTTTTTCCAGCACGAAACCTTTGATTTTTCCGCCATGCTCTTCGGACTTGGCCCAAACCACAAAAACATCTGCTATCGGTGCATTTGAAATCCACGTTTTGGCCCCGGTTAGCTTATAACCTGTTGCAGTTTTGATCGCGCGGGTTTTCATACCTCCAGGGTCAGATCCCGCATCTGGTTCGGTCAATCCAAAACAACCTATATATTCACCTGATGCCAGCTTAGGCAGGTACTTCATTCGTTGTTCTTCACTACCATACGCATAGATCGGGTACATCACCAATGACGATTGAACTGACATCATTGACCGATAACCACTGTCAACCCGCTCGACTTCACGTGCAACCAAACCATATGTCACGTACCCTGCGCCAATACCGCCATATTGCTCTGGTAATGTTGCCCCCAGCAAGCCCATTTCACCCATTTCACGGAAAATAGCAGGGTCAGTTTCTTCATTGGCATAAGCTTGAATAATACGCGGCTGCAGCTTGTCTTGGGCATAAGCGCGCGCCGCATCGCGGATCATGCGCTCTTCCTCGGTCAGTTGCGTATCCAGCATCAACGGGTCTTCCCAGTTAAATGCAGCAAGTGCGGGGGCATCTTTGGGCTTAATGCTAGGTTTATCCGTCGACATTGCAATCTCCATCATACAATTTTTCCTTTTGTGGCTAGACAAGATACTCGTCGCTTGCAAGTCACAAATTTCATAAGCAGGTTAAATGAAAGAATAATTTGATCAAATTATTCTTGCGCGCCTCATATACGATCTGTTAGCCATTACGGAATAACTCCGGAAACAGGTGATAAATGAAGATCGGTATATTACAAACAGGTATGGCCCCCCCAGAGATGGTGGAACGCCATGGTGAATATCCTGACATGTTTGAACGCTTTCTTGGCGCACACGGATTTGACTTTAAAACTTATAATGTTTTAACCCACGATATCCCCAGCAATCCTCAAGACACAGACGGCTGGCTCATCACAGGTTCTAAACACGGGGTATACGAAGACCACCCCTGGATTGCCCCGTTAGAAGATCTAGTGCGCAGAATTTATACCGCTAAGATCCCCCTTTTAGGTGTCTGTTTTGGCCATCAGATCATTGCTCAAGCTTTGGGCGGTACGGTCGTGAAATTTAATGGCGGTTGGTCAGTAGGTCACACCGAATACACACTAAATGGTCACAAGGACCCGGTTATGCTGAACGCATGGCACCAAGATCAGGTTATTGATCTGCCCAAAGATGCGCGGGTCATTGGGTCTAGCGATTTTTGCAAATATGCAGCCCTTGCCTACGGTGACAAGGTTTTAACAGTACAACCCCACCCTGAATTCAACGATAATTTTGTTGCGGATTTGATCAAATACCGTGCCCCAGGTGTTGTGCCTGATGATCTGCAAAAAGACGCAATCAACAATATGGGCCGCCCCACTCAAAATGAAATGATTGCCGATATGTTTGCAAATATACTAAAACAGCCCAAGACTGAAGGAGATGCGTTATGAGCACTGGTTATGACTGGATCAAAAAAACTTCCCAAGCAGCGCAAGACTATGTCAAAGACCGCAAACTGGAAGAGATTGAATGCATCATCTCAGACACGCCAGGCATCAGCCGTGGCAAATGCATGCCTGCCCGTAAATTCAGCAAAATGGACAAGATGTACCTGCCAGACAGTATTTTTTACCAAACTGTCACTGGCAGTTATGTCGATATTGATGAAATGGAAGATCAATACACCGAGGGCGACATGGTTCTGACCCCAGATTTTGCCAGTACCACAGCAGCGCCTTGGACTGGTGATATAACATTGCAGGTCATCCATAACGTAGAAGATTTAGCAGGTAATCCAATGCCCTTGGTGCCGCGCAATGTGCTAAAACGCGTGCTGGCTTTATATCAAGCCGAAGGCTGGAAACCCGTTGTTGCCCCGGAAATGGAATTCTACTTAGTAGCTCCGAATACCAACCCTAATCTTCCCATTGAACCCCCCATGGGGCGCACCGGACGTAAAGCGGCCAGCCAACAGGCTTATTCAATGTCGGCAGTTGATGAATATGGCCCGGTGATTGACGACATCTATGATTTTGCCGAAGCACAAGGCTTTGAAATAGATACGATTATTCAAGAAGGCGGCGCAGGACAAATTGAGATTAACCTGCAACATGGTGACCCGTTGAAACTTGCGGATGAGGTATTCTTCTTCAAACGGTTGATCAAAGAGGCCGCTTTAAGACATGATTGTTTTGCCACTTTCATGGCCAAACCCATGAGCGATCAACCCGGATCAGCGATGCATATTCATCACTCTATTCTGGACATAGAAACAGGTCAGAATATTTTCTCAGACAAAGCTGGCAAAGCCACCGAAGCTTTCACCCAGTTCATCGCTGGCATGCAAACTTACTTGCCTGCCGCCACCCCCTTTATCGCCCCTTACGTGAATTCTTACCGCCGTTATGTTGCTAACTTTTCTGCTCCGGTCAATTTGGAATGGGCAGAAAACAACCGCACTACAGGCATTCGTGTGCCCATATCAGGCCCTGAAGCACGCCGCGTGGAAAATCGTGTTGCGGGCATGGATTGCAACCCATATATCGGCATCGCCGCCAGTTTGGCCTGCGGGTATTTAGGAATGAAACAAGGGCTGGAACCACGCAGCCCTGCAAAAGGCGAGGCTTATGAGGCAAAACGCGATATCCCGCCTTCTATGTACGAAGCGCTGTCACTACTAGATGCCTGCCCAGAGCTGGCTGAAATTATGGGGGATGAATTCACCATGGTCTACAAAGCTACAAAACGCATGGAATATGATGAATTTCAAGAAGTTATCTCACCTTGGGAACGCGAACATCTGTTGATGAACGTGTAATGAACTTGCTTCATGAAAATGATCGTTTAGGCAAATATCCAGACAGTTGGTATGCGGCAACAGCAAATAACCTGCCAGCATTTCCAGCCTTACAGGGTACTAAAACCACTGATATTTGCATCATCGGCGCAGGTTACACAGGCCTTTCAGCAGCACTGCATTTAGCATATGCAGGTTACGACGTCACCCTTTTGGAAGCCCATCGCGTAGGCTGGGGCGCATCGGGGCGCAATGGCGGTCAACTTGGCAGTGGGCAACGCCAAGAGCAAGACACATTGGAAAAGATGATGGGTTTTGAGCACGCCAAACGATTGTGGGATATTGCAGAAGAAAGCAAAGCCACAGTACGCGAGCTGACCAGAACCCACGACATTCAGTGTGATTTGCGCGATGGCATTGCCCATACTGATTGGCACGCGGCAGCTGTGCCAGATGAACACGCTTATGCAGAGAAATTACAGCGCGACTACGGCTATGACAAAATCACGACGCTGGATAAGGCTCAGGTGCGCGATCTGGTAGGGTCAAAAGCCTATCACGGCGGCACACTGGATATGGGTGCAGGTCATTTACACCCATTGAATTTCGCCCTTGGGCTAGCAAAAGCGGCGGCGGATACAGGCGTCCACATCTACGAAAAATCCGAAGTTACTGCAATTGAAAGCAATGCAAAACATAAAGTCACAACAGCAGATGGTATAGTAGAGGCAAAGCACCTGATCTACGCATGCAACGGGTATTTAGGCCATCTGCAAGGCAAGGTTGCGGCAAAAGTTATGCCGATCAATAATTTCATCGTTGCCACCGAACCTTTGAGCTTGGACACGGCTGAAAGCCTTATCAGTAAAGATATTGCTATTGCTGATAGTAAATTCGTTGTAAATTATTTTAGACGCAGTGCCGACAACCGCTTGTTGTTTGGCGGTGGTGAGACTTATAGCTATCGTTTTCCAAAAGATATCAAAGCCTTGGTCAGCAAGCCTATGTTAGAGGTTTATCCGCAGCTTAAGGACGTCAAGTTGGATTATGCATGGGGCGGCACGTTGGGGATCACGATGAACCGGATGCCAAGCTTCATGCGCTTATCGCCAACATCCTACTCCCTTTCGGGATATTCAGGCCACGGCGTTGGCATGGCCACAATGGCCGGAAAAATCATCGCCCGTGCCATTCAAGGCCAAGCTGAGCAGTTTGATGTCATGGCCGCTGTCCCTACCCCCAGCTTTCCAGGCGGTGCGGCATTGCGCTGGCCGGGTCTCGTATTGGCAATGACATGGTATTCACTGCGTGACCGGTTGGGGTTTTAATCGAAATCAACCAATTCTAATGATGACAGATACATTCACTTCCTGTATTATTGAAACTAAGTTTCGGATAATACGAAGGTAGTTATATGTTGAAAGCAAACCTGCACCAAGCGGAACCTATTCCCGAAGAAGCTCGAGACTATATCGATGCAATGTTAGCCTCTGGCGATTTGTTTAGATACCATGCTGCAAAGGATGCCCCTGTAACTTTGTTGGAACAGGAATTTGCTCAAATGATAGGGGCTAAATACGCATTGGCTGTAGCTTCTTGCTCAGCCGCCTTATTCTTAACCATGCGTGCCCTAGATCTACCAAAAGATGCAAAAATCCTGATCCCTGCCTTTACATTCGCCGCGGTTCCCTCTGCTGTGGTTCACGCCAATTGCATCCCGGTTTTGGTTGAAGTTAGTGATAACTATCGTGTTGATATGGTTGATTTTGAAGCTAAATTCACTGATGATATTCACGCGGTTCTGATCAGCCATATGCGCGGTCACACATCTGACATGGATCAGATCAAAGCTCTTTGTGATGCTAAGGATATCCCCCTGATCGAGGATGCCGCCCATTCGCTTGGCACCACATGGAACGGCAAGAAAATAGGCACTATCGGCAAAGTAGGCTGTTTCAGCTTTCAATCTTACAAATTACTGAACGGCGGTGAAGGCGGTATATTGATCACGGATGACGATGATATTATAGCGCGTTGCGTGATCATGTCGGGCGCTTACGAAAGCAACTGGCAAAAACACGGGCTGGATTGCAATACATTTTCTAAATACCAAAATGAATTACCGCTTTACAATACCCGCCTGAACAACCTGTCAGCCGCCGTTATTCGCCCGCAAATTCAACATATTGAACAGCGTATCAGTGATGGTTTACGCAACCATGATTTGATGGCCGCACAACTGAACGCATCACCTTATCTGTCAGTTCCCCCCGCTTTGGCTCCGGAAAAACGCGCACCTGACAGCATTCAATTCAATCTTGTTGGTTTTAACGATGATCAAGCGCGTGCCTT
>JQIA01000360.1_pt1 | contig 22533 bp, 19 predicted proteins | sample 811431 | NCBI WGS metagenome assembly JQIA01 (sample SAMN02998118, study PRJNA258478) | marine sediment metagenome | biome: marine; feature: seafloor; material: sediment; isolation source: oil-polluted sediment collected from 3 locations (0.5 km, 0.7 km and 0.9 km)... | place: USA: Gulf of Mexico ...
TAATGTCAATGCAGTCCACAGGACAGGGTTCGACGCATAGGTCGCAGCCAGTACATTCGTCAACAATCACGGTGTGCATCTGTTTTGCAGCACCTAATATAGCGTCCATCGGGCACGCTTGGATGCACTTCGTGCAGCCAATACATTCATCTTCACGTATATAGGCAACAACGGGTGAGTCGATAACATCATCTTCATCGGCATCAAGAGGGATAAAATCTTTACCTAGCAGGTCTGCTATTGCATGAATGGTATCTTCACCGCCAGGGATGCATTTATTAATTTCATCTTCGTCACTTGCCACCGATTCAGCATAAGGGCGACAGCCGGGGTGTCCACATTGGCCGCATTGGGTTTGTGGTAATAAGGCATCGATTTGATCGGCGACAGGGTCATCCTCTGTGGCGAATTTAATCGCCGCATAACCGAGTAGTGAACCAAATAAAATCGCCATACTGACGAGTGAGAATATTGCGCTTAAATCTTCAGACATAATCATAACTACAATTTAATAAGGCCAGAAAAGCCCATAAAAGCTAAGGACATCAATCCGGCTGTAATCATTCCGATAGAAGGCCCTTTAAAGGGCTCAGGAACATCGGCTACTGCAATACGTTCACGCATGGCTGCAAAGAGTATTAATACCAAGGAAAAACCAACGGCAGCACCGAAACCATACAATAAGGCTTCTATAAAGCTGTCTGTACCTTTCTTAACTGCCAGCAATGCAACGCCAAGAACCGCACAGTTGCTGGTAATTAGGGGAAGGAACACACCAAGCAATCGGTATAGAAGAGGGCTGGATTTTTTAACAACCATCTCTGTAAATTGTACGGTTACAGCAATAACTAGAATAAAAGAGATTGTTCGAAGGTATTCGACCCCGAGAGGTTCAAGAACATAGGCAAAGGTCAAGTAACTAAGCGCAGAAGAGAGGGTTAGTACAAAAGTGGTGGCCAAAGACATACCCATGGCCGTTTCCAACTTGTTAGAAACCCCCATGAAGGGACAAAGACCTAAAAACTGTACCAGTACGAAGTTATTTACCAAAATCGTACTGACGAGAATAATCAGAAATTCAGACATCAGGTAAGAACCTTGCTCAATGAATTTGAACGCTAAGCTATTGAAAATATTGCATTTGGTGTGATTTTAAAGGTCGCTAAGCTACTGGCGCACGATTTTATCACAAAAACACTTATGTCTCGCAATTGAATTGCATGTGAGGGTAGTAACATATTGTTATAAGAGTAAAGGTGGGTTGTAAAGGGACGCGGGACATTTGAGTGTGTTTTGTCATTGATTGAAAACGTAGCAGGTTATTTGATAAGCAGGTAAAATGGCATTCTTATTGTGGGTACCGAGTCGTTACGTCAAGGTTGTTGTCATGTTGCAAGTTGATCATTCTTTTAGGTGTAGCTGAAAATATGGCGTGGAATACGAAGTCATTTGAATTGCTGTCTCGGCATGTTTCAGCATATTTGGGAGGTGTTAAAGAAAAGTCTTGTTCTTTTCAGGGACAGGAGTGGAAGTATCTTGAGGCTGGTGCTGGAGAGGTTGTTCTGTGTTTGCATGGTTTTGGTAGCTCAAAAGTGCAATGGCGGTCATTTATGGCAGAACTCTCAAAACATAACCGCATTGTTAGCCCTGATGTTCCTGCATTTTCACTTCGGTTAGATATTCCCGAAACTGAACATAGCAAACGTAACGTATCCAATTGGATAGTGGATTTCATGGATGCAGTTGGCGAGAAAGAATTTCATATTGTTGGTCACGGGTCAGGTGGAGGAGCTGCAGCGTATTTGGCCCATACATTAGGGGACAGAGTGAAAACATTGGCGTGGTTTAATCCGCCAGATATGGAGGCTGTTAGAAAAGGGGAGAATATTGCTTGGGAGAGAGTTAAAGCAGGCTTTGATACGATGGAACAAGCGGAAGCTCATCTTAATAGTCTTTTTTATGAGCCTCCCCAATTCCCCGAAATTGTTAGGCGCTTTTATATGAAAAAAATCATAGAAGCGGTTGATAAAGGGGATGTTGTGCCTCTAATTGATAAAGCAGTGGAGTCACTGCCATTGTTAATGGCTCAATTAAGAGAACTGAAGCAGGAAACCTTGTTAGTTGCAGCGGATCATGATGTTTGGAGTAGTAGCGCGTGGGTTGCTGAACTGGACGCGGTGATACCAAATAGCACACTTGTGCCCCTAGATCGCTGTGGGCAGCGCAGTTTGGCAGAACGGCCAGACCAATTAGCTGAAATATATCTAAATTTTTTGAAAACACATGGAAGCTAATTGATAGCAAGGATACACTCTCCGTTTTTGCAAGCAGTCCCCTTTGTGGGGTTTATCCCAGCAGTCACTAGAAAGGAAGCCCAATGGCCTATCAAACACCTGAATCAGCATTAAAACTTATTCTTAACACCACAAAAAACGTTGCGCCCCAGACAGTATTACAAATAGGGGCTGGGTGTTATGAAAGCAGTAAAGCATTAATAGATGCATTAGGTAGCTTAGAAGAACCACAGTTTACATTGGTTGTTGGTGATAATGACAATTCAGTATTAGAGCAACTCAATAATGATGGCCTTGATGAATGGGCTGATATCGTTCCACAATCAGCAGATCAGGTGTTGCCAGATTTCTATTTTCAAGAACATCGCTTTGACTTGGCTATCATCAATCCAGGTTATACCTACGATGAGACACTGGTATGCTTTTATTACATGAACAAGATGCTCTCAAAGGGCAATAAAATAATAGTTAATCAAGCGGCTGATGAAAAAATGCATGCTCTTTGTCGTCATATTTTGGATGCGGGTGATTTTGTTGTTAGCGCGGCATCAGAAAGCCCTAAACAAGTATCTAAATTAGAGAGCCTTGTTCGAGAGCAGTATAAAAAGCTTCCAGCCTGGATTCATCGTCAGGCCGAAATGGTGATCAATCCTGCTTTATTGGAAAATGCATCAGTCCTTGGTCTTGATGGTGATGTGATTGTGTTTGAAAAAATCACAGAGGTTGAAGAGAAGCTGGAAGATGAGATAGATGTGGACGCCATGATTGAGGCGATGATATAACGTACAGTCTATAACTGAACCCACGCCGGTTAGACTCTTAATCAAAAAATAAAAATCAGGTAATTATGAAAATTTCAAATGCCAGTTTCCCCATTGGTTTTCTGGGTATAGCGATCATAAATACATTTTTTACCCAATGGATTGTTTATTATCATGCGGAAACGGGGATTGAGTCAGGTACCTGGATCGGTGTGGGCACAGTATTGTCTATGGGGTATATATTACAAGGGATTTGGAGTCCATTTGTAGGGCATTGGATAGACCATATCAAAATGACCCGAAAGACTATTATCCTCTTAACGGTGATACCTTTTGCGGGTCTTTTTTATTATCTATTCCAAATAGAGAGCTTTTATTTATCCGCACTTTGTATGGTGTTATTCAATTTGATATTTGTGTTGATTGTGCAGCCTTATATGTCAATGCTGCCAATTATTGAACCCGTCAAAGATAAACGTGTTATTTTGGCTGTTGTTGGGGCGCTTTTAGCGATATTTGGGTCTGTAATAGCATTAAGCTCGGGGCCATTAATTATTGAAAAGTATGGCTTCGACGGAATTGGCATCGGCGGTGGGGTTGTGCTGCTGCTGGCTATCGGTTTACCTGTTCTGGGGATTTCGTTACCTGCGAAAAAGGATATCCGAGATTCCAGCGATTTTTTCCGTGATTTTATACATTACTGCATGAAAGTCCGTTCGAAACCTAAAGTGATCATGTTTTTGCTAGGTAATGGGTTAACGTTTGTAGTGGTGACCACAATTACTATTATTACGCCATTTGTTGCGGTTGGCGTTTTAGGTAAAGAGCCCAGTTATACCTTTACATTAAACGTTAGTTTATCTGTAGGTATGCTTTGTTCAACGGTGTTCCTTTTTATCTTTGCCAAGCGGCTTAATATGCTGAAGACGCAAGGGTATTTGGCAATGGTTTGTGCGTCAGCACTGTTGGCACTGTGCATCGCCATGATATTACTGCCTAATGGTGAGCATTTGGAATTGGTTTGGATTGTTGTTTATGGATTGTTAGGAGCGGTGGTTCTGGGTGCTTTAGTTTGCCCTTCGCTCGTACTCTCCGGCTTTGGCGATGAAGATTCAGGTGGTAACGAAGGCCTCTTGTTTGGTCTGAACGGACTGGGGGTTAATTTCGGAAATGCGTTGGCGTCTCAAATAGTTGCGCTATTCTTATTTAGTAGCTTTGATTTTGACGCAAGATCACAAGTGCAGTACTCAATTGTATTTGCCTGCGTCATGTCTGCTATGAGCGCATTATTGCTCTATAAGGCAGCGAGACTTTCCGAAAATACATTGTAAATTATTTGCAGTGTGCCCTGAGGAATGTTCGGAATTGTTGTAAAATATGCGCTTTTGGTGATGCAATACAATAATTCGGAACGATAACATGACAAAGAAACGCCGCTTGGGGTTAAGCCCGCATAATTGGTTAGACGCTTTTTTTGATGCAGATAGTTTTTTATCTATAAATAGTCGGTCTGACGGTGATGATGTAAAGCATTTTGGTGATGAGGTTATTGCTGGAGTAGGAACTGTTGGAGGGGTACCTGTCGCAGCCTATGCTCACGACCCTAAAGTTGATCGCGGGTTTATCAGTGTGCAAGGGGCAGAAAAAATTTGCCGATTAATGGATAAAGCCTTGGCACATCAAACTCCCATCGTGTGTTTTCTTGCCTCACCTGGAATATCTATAAGTGAAGGTATTCTAAGTGGTGATGCCTATACTAAGGTAATTGCTAGAACTATTTCAATGTCAGGAGCAATTCCGCAAATTGCTGTTGTTATTGGTGTGACAATGGGTGCCCCCGCATACTCTGCAACTTTAATGGATTTTATTCTTTTTAATAAAGTACGATCACATCTAATGGTAACTAGCCCGAACATTGTGAAGGATGTTTTAGGTGAAGATACAACCTTAGCCGAGTTAGGCGGTAGCGAGATGCACGCTACAAAAACGGGCTTGGTAGATTTTGTTGATAAGAATATTGAACAGCAGATTGAACGAGCTAAAGCTCTCATTCGCCTGTTTCCTTCTAAGGCATGTGACCACGCGAGAAAAATAGCATCGCGTCCGCCTCGACATTTGCTACCCAAACTCCCTATTTATGATAACTATGCTTTTGAAATGTCAGAGGTTATCGGTGGTTTGGTTGATGGTTCTGAGTTTCTTCGGTATAAGGAGGGATTTGGTAAATCAATGATTTGTGCTTTTGCTTATATTGATGGAAATCCTGTGGGAATATTAGCGAACAACTGTAAGCATTTGAGTGGTGCAATTGATACTGATGCAGCGAGTAAATCGGCTCGTTTTATTCGTCTTTGCGACGCATATGGCGTGCCTATTTTAACCCTGATTGATGTTCCGGGGTTTATGCCCGGGTCTGTAGAAGAACAAAAAGGATTGTTGCGTCACGGAGCGCAATTCTGTTCTGCAATGCAAACCAGTGTAGCTAGAATTTCGGTGGTGATTCGCCGTTGTTACGGTGCCGCTGCCTATCTAATGATGCAGACAGCCTCTCAGGAGGGGGATTTAGTGGTAGCCGTGAAAAAATCCAAAATAGGTATCATGGGGTTTGAAGCTGCGAGAAATGTATTGTTTTCGGATGATGAACGCTCAGAAGACGAGCTGCGAGAGTTTTATTTTAATCACTATGAGTCACCAACATTAGCGCTGGAACGGGGTGTGATTGACAAAATCATTGAGTATGAAGATATCAGGAATGTGTTAACCCAGCATCTAATATGGTCGCGGCGAAAGCAGCCTGTTGATATGATTAAGAAAAAACATAGCATTATCCCTTAAACATTTAATGAGAGGCTGCCATGCAGTTAACACCCAATAGTAGTGATCTTGATGTTTTTAGCTGGTTAGATGATATTGTTACAGAGATTGATGACATTTTTTTGCGAAAGAGATTTTGCGATTGTTCAGTATCTGAAAGCATTAATGATGACCTAGGTTTAGACTCATTAGGTCGAATTAATTTGTTTTATGGGATTATTGATGCGATTGATATCGAAATTGATGAGGCTGCCGTTGAGTTTTGGGTATCCGTGAAGGATGTATTAACCTTTGTTAGAGAACAGCTGGGCAAATGATATGGGCAAAGAAGTGTTGTGTGTTTGTGATGTGTCTGATCAAGAGTTTTGGCGAATTCCAGAAAGTTTGTTGCAAAGTATCCGTGAACAACTTCCTGAAAATATAGAACTTAACGTTGTCCATACAACAGCAGACTTCTTGTCAGAAATTAAAACGGCCCATTATATTATCGGTTTTCCATTTTCTGCAAACTTGATCAGGCGTAATAAATCCCTAAAGTGGGTACACTTTTTAACGGCCCATGTGCCTTCTTCATGGGACAAAATGCGAGATAAAATTGATATTACCGATTCCAAAGGTATTAACTCCTCATCAGTATTAAATCACGCAACGTATTTAGTATTTAAGGCGTTACGAGGTGAGGTGTTTGATGTCACGTCCACTCGCTGGCAACCGAATGATTTTTTTGTCGCTCAAGACCCTGACGTGTTGTCGTTAGGAGTGATGGGGTATGGGGAAATAGGTTCAAAAATCGTAGGAAGAATGAAAGGTTTTTTTCGCGATACCAATGTGCTTAGTCGTAGTGAAAAAGAATTACCCGGAAACTGTTGTTTTTACTCATTGGCTCAAATATCGGAATTTCTTCAGATGTCCGATGTGATCATAATGGTTTTACCCCTAAATAAGGAGACAAAACAGCTCTTTGATCACGCATTTTATGGAAACTTAAAAGAGGGCGTTACACTTATCAATCTATCAAGAGGAGAGTTGATCGATGAGGGGGCTTTATTATCACACTTAGCCGAAGATAAAAAATTTCGATACTTAACCGATGTCGTTACCCCTGAACCATACCCTGAGGATGGAGAATTATTAAAACACCCTCGTGTTTACGTGACCCCTCATATCGCTGGCAGGCAAAAGGGTGTTTGGAGTGTGTTAGAGAAACGAATTTCCCCACTAATTAACCAATATGTTAAATGAGCTATGACCAATAAAGCGCAACGATTAGAGAACTCACTCGGTAGTATCCAAGAAATGTCATCGTCAATTATTAGTGATGATGAACTGGAGGCGTTCCCCTCAGAAGTTAATGTGTTGATTGATGATCAATGTTTTTTGGAAGAAATAATTCCGGGATCAGAAGGTGGAAACCTGGAAGATTTATGTTCATTGCTGGAAGTTAGTCGAGTGTTGTCACGAAGAAACCTTACAACAGCTATTGCCGTTGGCCAGACGTTTTTAGGTTCAATACCTGTTTGGATTGCTGGAACAGTAGAACAAAAATCGAGATTAGCAGAGATACTCCGTTCTGGAGGGCTAAATTGTCTAGCGTTAACGGAAGAGCTATACGGTAGCGATTTACAGAGTAACCAGGTTTCGATTGTAGCGACAGATAACAACGAATATCGTCTAAATGGAGAGAAGTGGTGTATCAATAACGCTACAAAAGGCGAGGCAATGTCGTTGTTTGTCAGAAGTAATGTAGGCGGCGGCGGTAAAGGTTTTTCTATGTTGTTTGTCGATAAAGCGGCTATTGACCCGACAACGTTTACTGGAATCCCCAAGATTAAAACACATGGTTTACGGGGAGCTGACATTAGCGGCATTCGATATAACAATGCACTGATTCCCCGGGATTTTCTTTTAGGGAAAGAGGGGGGAGGACTGAATTTAGCGTTAAAAACCTTGCAGTTCTCCCGAACCCTTTGTGCAGGATTTTCGCTAGGCGCTGCAGATACCAGTTTACGTCTAACGACGCAGTTTGCATTGGATCGGGAGCTGTATGGAGCACCGGCTATTTCGATTGGAAGTGTTCGAGATAAATTGGCGAAAAGTTATAGAAGCATCCTTTTAGCGGAGGCAATGGCTTGGATTATGACTCGTGCATGCACCCTTATTCCAGAGCAATTGTCAGTATATTCCGCTGTGGTGAAATATTTTGTGCCAAAAACAATGGATGACCTTATTCAACAATGTTCGGTGGTGATAGGGGCGCGGGGGTATATTCGAGAAGGGCAGTATGCACTTTTTCAAAAAATGAAACGTGATCATGCAGTCGTGTCATTATTTGATGGAAGTTCAGAGGTTAATCTGTATGTTATTTGTGGCCAGCTCAGAAACCAACTTAAACAAAAAGCGAATAAGAAATCCTATACTATCCCTTGGAAAGCACTTTACGATTTGAGTGTGGATGCACCAAAATTTGAGGGGGAGGGGCAGAAGCTGTCAAGTCGAGGGAATGATTTTATCTGGGAGGGTCTGTTTGAACTTTTGAATGAGACGGAAGAAGATCTTTCTTCCATGCTAGAGTTTTTGGCTAGTGGTCACCGTCAGTTAACTGCGGATATGGAGTTACTAACGGATACGGTTGATCAAATGGATTCATCGCTATTTGATTTGGCTAAACGGTATTGCGAGTTAACCGCACAGGCGTTGTATGTGCAATTTTGGCATTACAATAAGTCGCATTTTTTCAGTGAAAGTATGAAAGATATTGCATGGTTGAAAAATATTATAAGTAATAAATGCAGCGCTGATATGGTGCAAGATAATGAGGTTATGATGTCGTTGTTGGTAGAGCAAACTCAGGCTAATAAACGGTATTCTCATATTGGATTTGATGTGGATATTAGACTCCCGTGATAAGTGCCGTATTACTAATACGGCACGCTCTAGGATATCCGCAGGTTTGTCATTATTCTTCAGGAATATTTGCAATATACTCAATAAGTTGACCAAACGTCTTTATCTTCATGGCATCTTCTTGATCAACGATAACATCGAAATCCTCTTCTAATGATGCAATTAGATCTGCGATGTTTAAAGAGTCCATTTTTAAATCTTCTTTGAATGTTGCGCCAGCAATAATTGCACTTTCGTCGATACCGCAAATCTCAACAATAAGATCTTTTAAATCACTTTCCGTTACTTGCATGTTTATACTCCTAATTCGTTAACTAAGCTGTCTAGCATAAAACGTTTTATTTTTCCTGCCTGCTCGATAGTTGCAATAATCGCCGCTTCGTCTTCAGCATCTATGTCGATGTTTAATAATATGTCTTGTTGTTCCGCAACATGGTCAGCGTCAAGGTCACCATGCTCCTTAAAAAAACTAGTGGCGGCTTTTTCATTGTCAGCAAGGCATTGTGCAATGCCGGGAAGTAGGCCAGGAGCTAGGTGTTTTGCCATACCTTCAAGAAAATACAGAACCCCAAAAGCACAAAATGGGTTGTCGACACTTACCTTGTAGTAAAAAAAACTGACCCATGCGAGGACGCCAGTGGGGACTTCTCCAGATTTTACGGTTTCCTTGTCTAGGCCTAGCAATTCCAAATCATCTAGAGCCATTGTTTCGTGGCCTAGTTCTTCAGCTGAATGTTCTAATATCCATTTTCGAGTACTGATGTATTCAATGTTCATTCGTCTCGCCGCTAAGGGGGTAAATGATGAACTCTGACATACATAGTGATACGCGTATTCGAGGTATTTTGTGTAGAGTTTTTTGGCATTTTTTCCAGTGCTTAGCTGCTGATAGAATTCAGATTCTTTTAATAGATTAATGGATTTATCGAGTGCTTTATCAAGACTGTCAAGATTCTTCATGTTGAGGGGCCTCAGAGGTATGTGGAGTTGATATAAGAATAGCGGGGTTTCCGCCCCATGTTTCACCTTCTTTTATTCTGGTTGATCGATCAATAATTGAATTGGCTTTGATGGTGACATTATCAGGTAGTTTTGCTCCCGAGCGCAGAGTGGTTTCCGGCCCAACACTGACATTGTTACCTATTTTCACGAGTGGGTTTATTACGCCGTTGTGTCCAATAATAGTGTTGTTACCAATAGATGTTGATGGTGATATCATCGTGTATGCACCAACAAGAGAGTTTTCTCCGATTTTTATACCGCCCTGACAATGCCTTTTTCTGTCAGGTGAGTAGTGCCCAACGATGGTGCTGCCAATCCCGATGACAGTACTAGGGCCAATTTCAATCAATTCGGGCTGCCGAATAGTGGCATTGGTTCCGATGAGGGAATTAATGGGTAGCTTCATTCCCATTAAGTTGTAGTACATCCAATTTAAGTAAAAAACGAAGAATATTTGTGATGCAAAGGGTGATGCGATTACTATCCCGTGGAATATGCTATTAAATCCCCATGCGATGTAGTCTTCGTTGAGGCCTATAGGAAAGGTACCTTTTTTTAAGGGCTTTTGTATCAGTTTTCGTAATAAGGCAACCGTTATAATAAAGAGATGAAGAAATACAAAATAGCCGATAACAACAGCAATAACCTTTGATGGAATGCTCTCGCCCCATATGAGGCTTCCAAAGTAGCAGGCAAGTGTCCCAGCAACGCTGTATACGATGATGGTAAAGAAAAGATAAAGGGCGTCAAATAACAAAAATGAATTTTTCATATTAGTACTTAATGTTTTGGTGTATTAAATTGGCGATACGCTTAGGGTCTTCGAGAGGTGAGTAGTGCCCTATATCATCCAATAAATGGAATGTAGCATCGTTGGCTAGTGCCATAAACTTTTTATACATTCGAATGGAAAATATCTTGTCGCTTTTACCCCAAATGAATACGTAGTTGTCAGAATCACTTTTAATGTGTTTTTCATAATCGACTTCTAGTGCCGCGTTGATCATTTGAAGGAATTTATCAGCCTTCATTCTTTTTTTTCCAAAGTCCCAAGATTCACGAGCGTATTGGTTCCAGTATTTTTCGACATTTGGCGATAGTTTGTGAAATTGCCTACCAAAGGAAGACTGTTCAAAAGTATCACCATCTATGGCAAGGGATTGACAAAGAAATGTTTCGATAGAATTATTATCCATTGCCCAGCGAATCATTGATTTTCTAGCATTGGATACGCGTAAACCTCCTGGCGAGATTAAGAGTAACTTGTTTGGTTTGTTTCTCATTAGGTGATTCATTCTTATGCTGAGTGTTGCTCCGAGTGAAACGCCACCTAGGGCAATGAATTTGATGTCAGAATGTTTAGATAAAAAACACTCAAGGTATTCAATAAAATAATTGGCTAATGTCTCTAGGATTAGTTCGGGTTTTACGTTTGCAATGTTTGATTCGTAGGGGTATTCGGGCAGTAATACCGTATATTGATTCGAAATCAATTCTACCAAAGGATGATAGAACGATGGGTCATGCCCAAGAGGGGGAATAAGCATAATAAGAGGCTTTACCATTGTGCACCTCCGGTTAGTTCGACTTGTTGTCCGCTAAGAACTTTTATTGTAGGGTCGATCAAAGGAATTGTGGCGTATACAACGTCTTCGATACTTAGTAACTTTCCAGATGTATTCGCGCTCGCAAGTCTTTCCAAAATTTCACTGTCAACACGGTCACGTATTGTCTCTGTGTCTATTACGGAGGGGTGGAGCACGTTGGTAGAAACCCCTGCGTCATAAAACTCAGCAGAGAACCCCATTGCCAATCCATTGAATGCAGATTTCTCAACAATGTACGATATTTTCCCTGCACCACCATAAATTGATATTTGACTCCCCATAAGTAAGATTCTTCCAAACCCTTTCCTGTACATAGAACGGGAAATTTGACGTAGTAACGCGTATAAGGGAGCAATATTTTCACTGAGTGATTTTTCAAAATCCTCAGGTTTAACTTGAAAAATGAGATTGCTGGTGGAGAATATATGGGCGCAATGTACCAACATATCAAACGTAAGTTTTTTCGACTTGATGTTTTTAATTAGAGCGGAAGAACTAGTGTCTTCAGACATATCCCAGTGGAAGTTGGTATTTGAATTTGCCTCTCGAGATGTTGTGAAGACGGTGACGCCTCGTGCGATTAGATCAGCAGTAATGGCTTTACCAATATCCCCCTTGCCTCCGGTGACGAGTGCCGTGCATTGATCCCAGCGCTTCATACTCTACAGTTCCCAGCGGAGTATAGTGATACCTGCGGAAAATCCACCACCCGTTGCAACAAGGCACACCATATCGCCTTTTTTGATATTGCCATTAACTGTCGCTTCACTTAATGCAACTGGAACGGAGGCAGATGTCATATTTCCGCGTGTAGAGAAATTCTTAGGGCATTTATGCTCGGGTAAATTTAGTGATTCTGCAACTTTATCAACAATGATGCCGCTGGCTTGATGAAAAATAAAGTGATCAATGTCGTCGGAGCTTAGGTTTGCGGTCTGTAGGCCTTCGGTCACTAGATTTGACATTTCTTTAATAGCAGACTCAAATATGAGGCCTGCTTCTTTCATGGTGATAAATCCATTGTGAGGTACAGATATCGCGTCCCAATACCGGCCATCACCCATAGTTTTAGTATAGATAATACCAACTTCATCGCCTTCACATTTAGCAAGGCTTACGCCAGCTGCACCGTCCCCAAAAAGCATTACCGTGCGTCGGTCTTGTTTGTTCAAATTTCTACTTCGTATTTCAGAAGCAATACAAACGACATTGTCTAACCCTGTTTGCACAAATCGCCGACCGATGTCGAGAGCATAAATAAAGCCGCTGCAGGCTGCAGTTATGTCAAAGCAAGGGAAGTTTTCCCCTGGTGCTGATAGTGATTGAACAATGGAGGCGGTAGAAGGTGTCCTCACATCTGAAGACACAGTGGATACAATTAGTGCCCCTATATTACTTTGTGTGACTGCGTTTAATTCAACGAGGTTATTGAGTACGTTCGCAGCAAGACTAGAGGCGTTTTCATCATCATTACACCAGCGTCGCTCAGTAATACCAATATGAAGACGAACCCATTCGGATTTTAGGCGAAGAGAGTGTTGGGTAATGATGTCGTCATTTGTCATTACCGTATCTGGCAGGAAGTGACTGATGCCGGATATCTTGCAGCCAATATTTGTTGGATTAACCAAGGCTCTTGTCCTTAATGCGTTGTGAAATTTCGCTGCGCTTTATTTTTCCTAATGCTGTCCTGGGCATTTTTTCTAAGAAAATAATTTGAGCAGGAATATGAGTGTCAGGCAACACCGTTTTAAGGTGTGTTAATATCATTTTTTCAAGATCAGTGCACCTGGAAGTGCTTGTTAGCTCGCATATGAGTATGGGTACTTCTCCGTAGGTTTTTGATGCTAACCCTACTAAGCATAGCCCAGAGATATCTTCGAAGTGTGTCAATTTTGACTCTATCTCGCTGGGATAAATATTGACACCCGCACGTATGATTGTGTCATCTGAGCGCCCTAAAACTCGAATATTATGTTGTTCGTCAAGGGTGGCGTGGTCACACGTGTTAAAGAAATGAGTCTGCCCGTTGTTTATACTAATTGCTTGAAACGGCGATTTGACGACAAGCTGATTGTCTTTTATCTGTAACTGGACACCTTTTAACGGAGATCCAAGCGGCGTAGGCTGATCGAGGTATTTGTTGAGAGCAGTGTTAGGTTGGTTGCCTCTTCCCGCATAAAAAGTACTTACACGGGGCCCTAGCTCTGTTAGGCCGTAGGTGGTGTAGAAATTAGTGTCAGGAAAGAACTGCATAAGAGAGAGTAATTCACTGGCGATGACAACGGAGGATCCAATGCTGATGCGTTCTAATGTGGGTATGTGTATGTTTCGTTTTCGTTTCAGAAATTTGAAAAGTTGAGCCATGTGGGAGGGGGTTAGATAAAGTGAATCAATCCCGTACTTTTCAATAACATGAAGGATGCCCTGTGAATTCAAGCTTTCAGGGGCAATGTAAAGTTCTGCATTATATTCAGTCGCGCCAAGAACACCCGCCATCATTCCAAAGCTGTGGGAGATTGGCATTGGCAATAAAATTTTATTTCCGCCGTCGCGTACAAAATTAAGGGACGTCATATGGGCGGCGGCATTTTCTATGCTGTTGTTTAATGCATAGGTAAATGACTTCGGTAACCCTTTTGTTGTACTGGTTCCGCTGGAGCAGAATACATGATGGGGAAGAGGGAGCGATGACTTTTCTTCGACAATAGAACCCCGGGCATCATACTGGTAAGTGCCATCATTGGTAACTAGCTGTTGGCATCGGAGTTTTTCTGCTAGTGTCTTTGTTTGTAATGTGGGTAACTTGGGGTTTAATACGACCGGCGTATTCCCACTGGCAATGTTGTTGCAAAATTGACGAATGAATTCAATAGGTTTATTCAGTGACAATGCTATACGTTGATTATTGGCCGTGTGTGTGTTTGTTTGTAGTTTTTCTTTTATATCGGCGACTGAAATAGCATCAAGCACAAGGTGAGGGGGAGTGCTCGAAATATGATAAATAGAGGAGGTGCAGCCTTTCGTTTCTTTGTCGGTTGGATTCACGAGGTCACCATTTTCTTTAACCGAATACGGTCAATCTTGGAATTGTGGCGATCATCGACAGGTATTTCATCAACAAATTGTATTTTTACAAAGCTGATGTTTAATTTTTCAAGTGTTGCGTTCAGGCTGTGGATTTTTTTATCATTGTCCTTTAGCTGGAGGATAAGGTATACATTACTATTTTTCTCTTGCTGTATTATTGCAGCTCTTTTTATATTATCTAAAGCATTTATTTCTTGTTCCACGATGTATGGTTGTATTAAACGATCTTGATAGTGGATCATATCGCTTTGACGACCCGTCAGCCAGAGTCGATTTTGACTGTCGAAATAACCCATGTCGCCGGTTCTATGCCACCGATCGCCATCAATGTCAGTGATTTTATTTTTACTATCAGCATTCTCATTATCTACATACCCCTGAACAACATGAGGGCCCTTAATGATGATCTCGCCAATAACATTGTCGTCTAGAAGGTAGGGGGAAGAACCCTGGCTATCAAATGTATTAATGTTTGTTGGCAGCTTCACGATGTTTACGGTTATTTCTGGGATTGGGCGGCCTACCAGGGACCCATCGCCTTCGGCTTCTGCTAACTCCTCTAGAGGAGTGAACGCAATAGGAGCGGCTTCTGTCGATCCGTATACCATATTGAGTTGAGCGTTGGGGAATACATGTATCATTTTTTTACAGAAGTCTTTAGTAATAGATGCACCACCTAACACAATATTGTTAACTTTTTCTAGGCTGATGTTATTTTTATAGGCATGATCAATAACTTGACCAAGAAAACGCGGGGCGCCACTCATGCGTGTGACGTTATGTTGTTTTATTTGCTCAATAATAACGCCTGGGGACATTCGACCTACTTCTGAAAAATTGACTGCCGGGATAACGGTTTTAATACCGAAGCACAAATTTAAAAAACCAAACATAGGGAATGTAGGGAAATCTATTTCTGTAGAGTCACATGCCCAGCTATTTTTAATGATGTCAATTTGATTGTATAAATTTATAGCGTTGCGATTGGTTCCCTTTGCACGCCCAGTGGAGCCTGATGTGAATGTTATTAAGGCATGATCAGATGGAGATAGTATTTCTGGAATAATTGGGTCTGTAGTTTTTATCTTCAGCGAACTCAACTCTTGTAGGAATAGCCCCTTTCCATCGGCACTGTATTTGTCTTTTAACCATAAAGGGGGAATAAACCATCGGTATTTTAGTAGCTTTTCAATGCTGATAATGGCTTTTGCCTTGGAGTCCTGTAATGCAACGATAATTTTTTTAAAGCCGATGCCGGGATCAAGAAAAACAGCCACAAGACCCAGGCTAAAAATGGCTAACATCAGTGCGTAAAATTCTATGTCAATAGGCATTAATATAATAATTCTATCGCCTTTCACATAGCCTTGTTTAATCAGTCCTGCTCGATATTCTGTCGTTAGTTTATATATGTCGCCATAGGTGTAGGATGTTTCACTCGTAATGTGCAAATTATCATCGATACTTGGAGATACAATGGCTATCTCGGTGTTATTGGTTTCGGCATAAGTCGCAAAAAATTGAGTGATGTTGTAGTTGTTAGTCATTATTTATATACGTCTTATCTGGCGTTTGATGGTGACATTTTACTAAAAATAATACGTGTTTTTGCCCGTAGTGTCAGGGCTCTATATTCCAAATAGCGGTAAGAGAAACTAATCTGATTTTCAGGAAATTGACCTTGTTCAAATAATGCTTTCATGTCGTTTCTACGCACTTTACCACTGGTCGTCTTTAGAATGCTTCCAGGAGGTAAAAGGGTTATTTGTTCGTTTCTAACGGGTACAAATCGGGATACATGTTCTGATATCTGTTTTTTTAATTGCCTTCTGTGTTTCGGAAGAAGGTATTTGTGTTTTTCTTTGGTTTCAACAAGAATGTGGATTTTCTCAGATGAAGTCTCATCATTTTTTACCGCAAAAGCGACAAGTCGGCCGGCACGTATGTTTTTCATTTTAATGGCCTGGGTTTCAATTTCTTCAGCATTGATATTTTGGCCATTAACGATGATGACATCCTTTTTTCTACCCGTTATGTATATCTCTCCATCAGCGATATATCCCAAATCACCGGTTTTTAGCATGCCGTTAGTAAACAGATCCGTATTTAGGTCGTCTCGATCGTGGTATCCCGTCGTTGTAGATGGGCCGCTGATGAGAATGTTTCCAATGTTACGTTCGGGTAGCTCGCCGTAGTTGTCATCTACAATTTTTACTTCGATGGCGCGTAGGGGTTTTCCGCAGGCGACATACTCTATAGCATCATGATTTTTTGTTGGTGTGGCTTTGTTGTTTTTTAGGAAATCATCTTTATCAATTCTATCAATGAGGATTTTTTTATCGACGTCATATAGTGATACACCTAGGGTGCTTTCTGCCAAGCCATAGGCGGGTAAAAATGCTTCTTCTTTAAACCCACACTCTTTGAACGCTTCATAAAAATCATGTAGCGTCTTGGCATTTACGGGTTCTGCAGCGCACATGGCTACGCGAACATGGGACAGATCCAATTTCTTCCGATTGGCAGGTTTGATTTTTTTCATAGCCATGTGGAATGCTGAATTCGGCCCTGTGAGGATGCTTGCTTTAACCTTGCTAGCTAGCCTAAGCCATCGGCTTGGATTTACTGCAAAGTCATAGGGGTTCATTAAGTGAGAATCTAGCCCGCTGTAGATGGGGATCAAAATCCCGGCAAGAAGCCCCATGTCATGATGAACAGGTAGCCAGCAAACCGTGGCGTCTTTATGTTTGTCGACACTTAAGTGTTCTGTTAATTGCTGAACATTAGACATGACGTTATAGTGTGTAATAACGACGCCTTTAGGGTTTCCTGTACTGCCTGATGAGAACTGTAAGTAAGCCTCGTCATTTTGGCTTGGCAATATCAATGTAGACTCATCTATTGGGAGGTTTTTTGCTCGTTTCGCCAAATCATTGCTGTTGGCTATTTTAAGTGTGATGACATGTTGTTGATTGTCAGTTAATAGATGTTGTGTAGAGTCACTAGCAATGAACATAACTGCTTGTGTGGTTTCAGAAATACTTTCAATGATCTCAAGGTATCTATCCTCTGCCACCCATAGACTGGTAGCCACGGGGACAGGGATATAACCAGCTGCTTGAATCGCAAAAAAATTAATAATAAAATCGACGTCGTTGGTGCCTTCTAGAAGTACATAACCAGAAGATGCCGGGGTTTCTTGTATTATTATTTCACGATGTTGGAGCATGCGGCTGTAAATTGTGTGATAGCTTATAGACGCTACTTGCTTTCCCGCATTGTGAGTGTGCATCCATGGGCTTTTATCGGACTTTCTTTCTTGTAATAAGTGCAACATCGTTGAGTGAGTAAGCTTAAATTCTTGTGCTGTAATTGTCATTGTTGTTGCTCTCATTTAATGGAGTAGGTCTTTTTTTTCGCTTAAGCTGTTTCTTCTGATTTTTTATCTAGAGCTATGATTTTCTCGACAATACGTCTGTCATTATGCAAATGAAGCAATTTACCTTGTCCAAAAACAACATTTTCCCGCACGTAGTTATCGATAGTTCCTTTTGATAGGTGATATAACGACGGTGCGCCAAAGCTATTGCCGTTCCTATAGAATGCATAGGGTGGGTTACATTCCTGAAAGTTTTTATCAAGAAGTTTTAGGAATGTGTCACTGTTATGGGGAGGTGTTTCAAATTCTATACACCATTCGTAACCTTGAACTTTGGTGCCTTTAATATCTTGAGGACATACAAGAAACTGATTGATAACTGTTTGGGTTTCTGAACAGGTCTTATCGAGTATTGCTTGTGCTTGTTCTAATCTAAGATGTTCGTTGCTTATATTTATCTCTTCTTTATTTCGGCCGGAAAAGACGAGCACATAAGGTTTTGTAGAAATGAATTCAACTCTGTCTCCAAGGGAATAGGCAAAGATACCGCCGACGGTTGTTATGGTTATCTCATAAGGTATGCCGACTTCAATTTCATGGATGCCTAAACGTCGACCCAGTTTCTTTTTCTCATCTTCGTTAATGGGTTCAAATTCATAATATGTTGACAGTAGATCAACCAATAATCCTTTCTTTCCAAGCTTATATTGGTATGCGATAGGGGCTTCTGTTGAGGAATAAAATTCCACAAGTTCTACTCCGTTACCAAGGAGGCGCTTAATCTTCCCTTCAAATATATCCAGGCTGCTTCCACTATAGGAATATACTTTTAGGTTTGGCCAGATATCTTTTGCGCACGTGGCGGGTATACCTTTGCTATTGGCATAACTAATTAAATATTCTAATAGGGCAATAAAAGGAAGAGGAACCCCTGTAACGATACGGATATCAAGGTCAAATGCCTGCTCAATGGTTTTATGAATTTTTTCTTCCCAATTAGAAATTTCAAGAATGTCATTGCTGGGACGAATTAAGTTTTTAGCGAAATTGGAGGAGTGTAATGTGGCCAGCCCGCTGCTATAACCAAGAGTTATTCCGGTTTCTGGCCTTTCCTGTAAGCCCAAGGAGCTTGTGATGAGAATGTTTTCATCTAACAGTGAGTAGTCATTTAGCTCTCGAAAAACATGAAAAAATACATGGTTACTGAATTTTCGAAAGTTGGCGAGTTGTTCGTCGGGGAATGGGATGTGTTTTGAGTTGCCCGATGTGCCAGATGAAAGCGCCATATAACGTAATTTTTTGGGGTGAACTATACCTTCGGTATTTTCACTTAGTGCTTTCTCCCACCAGGGAGAGTGTTCTATCGATGTGCGGGTAGGTATCTTTTGGGAAAATTCCGCTGCTGATGTTATACCTGCGAGATTAAAATCGTGCCCTAGTTCTGTATTTTTATAGCGCTTGAGTATGTTTAATAACAGCTTTTCTTGAACTCTCTGAGGGTTTAGGTGAGCTTTTTGTTGACGAGTTTCTGTGAACCAGGATGCTAATCTTAGTATAAGCTTTGGTGGTTTCATTATCTCTAGGGGCCTAAAATGTTGATTCACGTAAGGTAAATACAGTTATTTTTCTTGTTTGTTACTTTATGTAATTGAAAACTGATGCGTCTAACTGACTTCGCTAAGATACTGGAGTTGAATGTTAATGTATGTATTATTTTCGATACGAAAGATTAACGCATAATATCGAATGCAGGTAATGGGAACCTGTTAAGATTCAATAGACTTATTTTAGTCTATAATATTTGGAAGCGTGGCATTTTTTGGTGTCTATAAGCTCGTTTTTAATACCTTATCGTTCTTTTCGAGTTGTGTTCACTTTAGAACATTTATCCTGTCGTATTTTATGGAAATGGTTTGTCGAATGAATTTTGATACTATTTTTCGCTCCCCTAAGCGTTATCTCCTTATTTCTACCTTGATTGCCGTTATTGCAGTCCTAGGTGTTCAGTTTGTAAAGTTATCTACTGATATTAGGGATAATTTTGATAGGGAAAACGTTGATCTACTTGCGTTTACTGAACTTGAAGATACTTATGGTTCAACGACAACTGCAACGTTTCTTCTTCAACAGCCCGTAAGCTCTTTTGATAAAGACATATTGTTGAGGCTGAATAGTTACACGGAACTTGCAGAGCGTCTTCCATTTAGTATTCAAGTTAATTCTTTAGCGACCTCTTTGGTAATTGAGGCGGAAAGTGATCTTATTACGATTTCGACCATTAATGATTTGTTAGTGGAAGGTCGAGTACCTCTTGATGACATTCGAGATTATGCTTTGCGTGACCGTAGCCTGATTCGAGGGGTGCTTTCTAAAGATGAAACTGTTAGTGCAATTCACGTGTTGTTCGAGTTTGACAGAAATAATGATAAGAGTCGGGCGGAAATCGTGAACGCGTTACAGGTAATGAAGACTGAAATCACCTCTTTTTCTAGTGGTCAGCGAGTATATTTAACGGGTAGTATTGTGATTGATGCAGCCAGGAAAGAGGCGACTCAACGGAATTTATCATTTCTTGTTCCTTTAATGTATTTTTTAACGGTAGTGTTTTTGGGGGCTTTATATCGAAGTTTTCCGTTGGTATTGATAACCGTCAGTATTGCCATGCTAACGGTGGCAGAAATGTTGGGTGTTGCAGGGTATGTAGGTATCACATTAAGCTCCAATTCCATGAGCTCAATTTCTGTGATGACAGGTATTGTTATTGCTGCTGTGAGCCATTTATTGGTTCAGATGTCTCAACGTGTTGATTCGCTGGGGTATCCTGAGGCGGTAAAAGAAGGTGTTCGTTTAAACATAAAACCTATCGTATTAACGGGGGTTACGACATTTATTGCATTTATTTCTATGAATATGTCTGAGTTGCCCCCTCTCAGAGATCTCGGGAATTTGGTTGCAATCGGAATATTTTTTTCCTTAATGAATTGTTTGATTTTATTGCCGTGTATTCTGTTGACGGTGAAAGTTACCATAAAGGATTTTAGCGCCTGGCAAGTTAAATGGTTTAGGGGGTATGGTGCTTGGCTCCTGAAACACCCAAAAGAATATTTTGGTGTAATTGTCATTATATCTATCAGTCTTGTTCTCTGTTCCCAATTTAATCAAGTTAGAGATAACTTTGCGCATTATTATGATGAGAGCTTTGATTTTAGGGTTGCTAATGATTTTGCAGATAAGCATCTTTCTGGGTTATATACATTGGAGTATTCGTTTGAGTCCTTAGGAAGTGGCGGAGTCACTAGTGCTAAGTATTTAGCTGACTTGGATCGATTGGGGGAGTGGTTAAAACAAAACGATAAAGTAAGACATGTATCGAGTTTGGTCGATATCATAAAGCTGATGAATCGTACAATGCATGATAATGATGAGCGCTATTACAAGGTTCCTACAGATAGCGCTCTAGCATCTCAATTTTTGTTGGTTTACGAATTGTCATTGCCTAATTCTCATAGCTTAACTCAAATGGTGAACCTTTCCAAAACGTCCAGTCGACTTGTTGTTACCGTTCCGAGTATGCCGTCGGACGAACTGTTGGCGTTGGAATCGGAAATATCTCAGTGGCTGACGATAAATACAGATCAGTTTAAGTTTCACTCTGTGACTGGATTGTCGTATGTCTTTGCCAAGGTTTTCAAAACAGCAACGATTACCAGTATGCAGAGTGCAGCGATTGCATTGTTTTTGATTGCTGGATTGTTAATTTTTGCGTTGAAATCATTTCCGCTTGGCATATTGAGTTTGGTACCAAACATGCTGCCCTTTTTCTTTGCTTTTGGTATATGGGGTGTTATTGATGGCAGCTTGATTGCTGCGACAACTGCGGTTGTTGTTATTACGCTAGGGATAGTTGTCGATGATACGATTCACTTTTTACATAAAGTGCAGTATTTTGTCGAAGGGGGGGCTGAAACAGAGGAGGCGATTATCAGAACAATGGAAGAGGTTGGGCCTGCCATGGTTATATCTACGTTATCGATAGGGCTGGGTTTTCTTGTTCTTGCTTTTTCAGCATTTTTGCCAACGATTCATTTCGGAGCGTTGGCTTCATTGGTATTGTTTGCTGCTTTGTTGTTGGATTTAAGCTTGTTACCCTTACTTTTGTATTTTGCTCGTAATCGCTTGTTTAATAGAGTATGAGTGTTAGTGCGCTTGTACTTAGTCCATGTACAAGACTTTCTGCACGTAGGTGTGTTTTATTTACCTGGCTCTGAAATGCCTACTATGCGAGAAAAAATGCGAGCAACTGAACGGATTAGAGCATCGTTAAATTCATAATGTGGACTATGGCAAGGGGTGCAAAATTGTTCCTCTTGCCCCATGCCTATTAGTGCATAAGCCCCAGGGATTTCATTTAGATAATAACTAAAGTCTTCTGATGCCATAATAGGAACAGCGATATTTGTGCCTCGCCATTGGTCACCGAGTTCAGCCTCTAATATTGTACGGTAATGTTCTGCTGGGCCCGCGTGATTAATGGTTGCTTCATAACACGGTTTAATAAGTACAGTAGCTTCGACACCATAACTGCTGGCGGTATCTTTTGCGATTTGTGTTATTAATGTGCTGATTTGATCTCGCAGGGTAGGGTCGGTCAGGCGAATGCTGCCTTCTACTTTTGTCGTGTT
>JQIA01000361.1_pt1 | contig 22506 bp, 19 predicted proteins | sample 811431 | NCBI WGS metagenome assembly JQIA01 (sample SAMN02998118, study PRJNA258478) | marine sediment metagenome | biome: marine; feature: seafloor; material: sediment; isolation source: oil-polluted sediment collected from 3 locations (0.5 km, 0.7 km and 0.9 km)... | place: USA: Gulf of Mexico ...
CATTATCATGTTTAATATTAAGCAAGACATAAAAGGGAAAGAGTTGTGTTTAGAGAGTATTGAATCTGCAAGAAAGTTAAAAGATATTAAATTAGAAATCATTTTTTTATATTATTTAACAGATTTTCTGATTTTAGAAGGCAAGCTGCAAGAATACATCGATGTAAGTGAACAAAGTTTAGAGTTAGAGAAAAAGTTGCCTGAACAAACGGATTTTCATAATGCAATATTAGAACATTTAATAGATGCTTATATTTATAAGGGGGGTAATAATGAGAGAGTAGAAAGTTTATTAAATGAAGTTTATGAGAATGAAAAATCAAAAATACATTCTTATGAGTTTTACGCTAAGTTTGTTTCAAAACTTGATGAAAAATCGCCTCAGAAAAAAGAAATTTTAGATAAGTTTGAAGTTGAAAATGTATTAGGCTTAATAGAGAAGTTTAAAGATTTAGGTAAAGATTTAAATCAGCACGATTATGCTAATTTGATTAGTGGGTGTGCAAAAGCTTTAGTTGTTCATGGTTTTTATAAAGAAAGTATTTTATTTAAGGATAGTCAAATACAATTAATTAAAAATATTTACTCAAAAGACTTATCAGAAACATTGGCAAATTACAAAACTGATATAGCTGTTAAAGAAAAAGAAGTAGAGATTACTTTTCAGAAAGAGAAAACAAAACTTTATGGTTTAATAGCTTCTTTAGCAGGAGTTTTTCTGGTTGTTTCTTTACTTGTTTTAAGAAAGATAAGAAAACAATCTAAAGAACTTTCTAAAAAAAATATTTTAATTAATAAGTCTTTAAAAGAGAAGGAGTTGTTAGTTAAAGAAGTGCATCATAGGGTGAAAAATAATTTTCAAATAGTTTCTAGTTTACTCGAATTACAAAGTAAAGGTATTGAAGATGAAAGGGCTTTAGAGTTGGCTAATGAAGGTAAAAATAGAGTAAAATCGATGGCGTTAATTCATCAGAAATTATATCAAAATGAAAGTGGTTTAGTAGATTTTGATGAATATATACTGCTACTTGTAAATGAACTTTCATTACTTTATAAATCAGAGAATGAAATTGAAACCAATATTACTTCAAGAAATATGGAGTTTGATGTTGATACAGCAATTCCTTTAGGATTAATTATTAATGAAATAATTACTAATTCTTATAAATACGCCTTTAATAACCAAAAAGAAAACTCGTTATCAATTTCTATAAATAAAGAAAATAATGGAGATTTTAAGTTGATTATGGCAGATAATGGTCCGGGTTTACCTTTTGGCTTCAATGTTAAAAAAGCAAAAAGTTTGGGGTTACGATTAATTAATAGATTAGTGAAACAGTTGCATGGTACATTAAATGTGTCGAATGAAAATGGAGCTCGATTTGAGATTATATTTAAAGATGTTCACGCAAGGAGACTGGTAGATTAAAAATTATTATTTAATGGATAAAATAAAGGTTTTAGTGGTTGAAGATGAGGTGATTATTGCAGATGATATCTGTGATGCATTAGAAAATTTAGGGTATGAGCCTTTAGAACCAGCCATAAATTATACCGAAGCTATTGCAATAATTGAGGAAGAAAAACCAGATATTGCAATTTTAGATATTCAATTATCAGGAAGAAAGACAGGGATAGATATTGCTAAAAAGATATTGGATAGTTTTCATTTTCCATTTATTTTTCTCACTTCAAACTCAGATTCTATTACATTAAATCAAGCAAAAGAAGTAATGCCGCCAGCGTATTTAATAAAACCTTTTTCTAAAGAAGAATTATATGCGTCTATAGAAATTGCGCTGTCAAACTTCTCAAAAAATGAAGAAGTGATGAATAGTGAAAGTCATTTAATTAAAAATTCGATTTTCATAAAATATCAAGGGTCATTTATTAAAATTTATTTTGATGATATTTTATATCTAAAAAGTTCTCACGTTTATGTAGAGTTGTTTTTAAAAAATGATAAAAATTTTCTAATAAGAAGAAGTTTAAACGATATTCTTTCAAATCTAGATACTAGTTTTATTCGTGTTCAAAGAAGTTTTGTAGTTAATATAAAATACATAACAGAAATTAAAAGTTCTTCAGTAATGATTCTTGACAATGAAATTCCAATTGGGAAAAAGTTTAAAGAGGAATTATTAAATCACGTAAACTTAATCTAGTGAAGTATTTTTAGAACATAAAACAATGGTTTAAGAACATTTTTCAAGCTAATTGTATCTGTTTTTGTTACTTTTAAGTTTAAATATAATGTTGGGGGACATTGATGTTTACTAAAGTTACTCATTAATTTGAGTAACTTTTTTTTATGCTAGTATTTTTGAGTATTAAACTAACTTCTATTTTGTACTTTTACACTAATGAATTTTTTGTACAGTACACTCGTTTTTATAGCCGCTTTTATACTTAGAATTGTTGGCCTTTTTAGTAAAAAAATTAAGCTCTTTATTGATGGAAGAAAAGAAACGTTTTCTAAAATTGATGTATTAAAAAATGAAAATGTTATTTGGTTTCATGCTGCGTCATTGGGTGAGTTTGAGCAGGCAAGACCTATTATAGAAGAGTTAAAGAAAGACTATAAACAATATAAAATTTTAGTCACTTTTTTTTCACCTTCTGGATATGAAATTAGAAAGAATTATAATTTAGCGGATGTAATTTGTTATCTGCCTTTAGATTCAATATCAAATGCTAGAAAGTTTATAGAAATTGTAAATCCAACGTGTGCGATTTTTATTAAATATGAATTTTGGCCAAATCTTTTAAATGAATTAAATAGAAAAGAAATTCCAACAATTTTAGTTTCTGGTATTTTAAGAGAAAATCAATTGTTCTTTAAAAGTTATGGTGGTTTTATGAGAAAATCTCTTCAAGCGTTTAATCACTTTTTTGTGCAAGATGAAAACTCTAAAACATTACTAAATTCAATTAATTTTGAGAATGTTACAATTGCAGGAGATACTCGATTTGATAGAGTTTCTAAGATTTTAGAACAAGATAATTCTCTTGATTTTATTGATGAATTTAAAAACAATCAATACACAATTGTTGCAGGTAGTACTTGGAAAGAAGGTGAGGAGTTGTTGGTGAATTATATCAATAATAATGCTTCAGAAGATGAGAAATTTATTATCGCACCTCATAATATTAAGCAAGAAGCAATATTAGAGTTACAGAAATTGATCAACAAAAAAACTGTTTTATTTTCTGCTAAAGCGGATAAAAATTTATCAGAATACTCTGTCTTTATAATTGATACCATAGGGATTTTAACTAAAATTTATGCAGCAGCAGATGTTGCTTATGTTGGTGGAGGTTTAAAAACGGGTTTACATAATATTTTAGAACCGGCAACTTTTGGTATTCCTGTAGTGATTGGAAATAAATACGACAAATTTAAAGAAGCTGTAGATTTGGTTAAAATTGGGGGTTGTATTTCAATTAAAAATCAAGAAGAATTTACATCAAATCTCATCAATTTAAAGGATGATGAAAGTTTTAGAAAATTAACGGGAGTTATCAATAAAAGATACATTAAAGATAATCTTGGAGCGACAGACTTAGTTATGAATTATTTAAAAAATACATTATAAAATGGAATTTATTACACAACCCTGGCCTTGGTATGTTGGTGGCCCATTAATTGCTTTTGTACTATTTTTAACCTTCTATTATGGAAAAGCATTTGGGGTTTCTAAAAGTTTAGAAACTTTTTGTACAATTGGTGGGGCAGGAAAAATTTCTGATTATTTTAAAGTTGATTTAAAAGAAAGAAAATGGAGCTTATTTTTTGTAGCAGGAATTATTATTGGAGGTTTTATTTCTTCAGAATTTTTAATGCAGTCTCAAGTAATAGATTTAAACCCAGAAACAGTTGATGAATTAGCAGATTTAGGTTTTGCAAATGCAGGAAGTTCTTATTTACCAGCAGAAGTTTTTAGTTTAGAGAGTTTACTAACGGTAAAAGGATTTTTAATTTTAATTGGTGCAGGAGTTTTAATTGGTTTTGGAACTCGCTATGCGGGAGGTTGTACTTCTGGTCATGCAATTACAGGTTTAAGTAGTTTGCAATTCCCATCTTTATTGGCAACAATTGGCTTTTTTATTGGTGGTTTAATAATGACTTGGTTTTTAATCCCTTTAATATTTTAGCCAATAATTGGCGTTAAGTAAAAAATAGAAAATTGTTTATTATGTCACTTCGAGCGCAGTCGAGAAGTTAATAGTAAGTTTAAAAATATATTTAAATGAAAAATATCAAATTTTTAATAATAGGAATTTTATTCGGAATCATTTTAAGTAAAACTGAAGTGGTTTCTTGGTACAGAATTTACGAAATGTTTAAGTTTCAATCTTTTCATATGTATGGCATTATTGGTAGCGCAGTTGTTATCGGAATTGTATTAATGCAACTCTTTAAAAAAGGAGTCATTAAAGATTATTTAGGAAATCAAGTAATTGTACAAGAAAAGGAAAAAGGATTTATAAAAACAATTCTTGGAGGAACAATCTTTGGTTTAGGTTGGGCTTTGTCAGGCGCTTGTCCAGGGCCATTATATGTTCTTATTGGTCAAGGGTTTTTGCCGATTTTAATTGTACTTCTAGGAGCAGTTTTAGGAGCATTTATCTATGGAATCTTGAGTGAAAAACTACCAAATTAATGAGTAAACTAGTAGATAGTTTTGGTCGACAAATGGAATATGTGAGATTAGCAGTTACAGATCGGTGTAATTTACGTTGCCAATATTGTATGCCAGCTCATGGAATTGATATTGTGCCAAGGCAAGAATTACTTTCTTACAAAGAAATGTACAGAATTATCCGTGTTTTAACTGAATTAGGAGTTAAAAAAGTACGATTAACTGGTGGTGAGCCTTTTGTTAGAAAAGACCTTGTTGGTTTTTTAGAAATGTTGTCTTATAACGATTTGTTAGACGCCATAAATATCACCACAAATGGAGCTTTAATTACTAAAAGTTTAGATAAAATTGAAAAACTAGAAAAAGTAAAAACCATCAATTTAAGTATTGATAGTTTGCATAGAGATAAGTTTGCTAAAATTACTAGAAGAGATGTTTTTCCAGAAGTTTATAATACGTTTGAGTTATTAGAGAAAAGTAGATTGGACTTAAAGCTAAATGTGGTTGTTCAATCTGGTTTTAATACTGATGAAATAGTTGATTTTGTAAGATTGACAAAAGATAAAAATGTCGCTGTCCGTTTTATAGAAGAGATGCCTTTTAATGGTAAAGGTCAGCGAGAAATGCAAGAGAATTGGACTTTTAATAAAATATTAAATGAAGTGAAGACGGAATTTGATGTTAAGGAAATTCAATCAGAAAAGTCATCTACTTCTCGCAATTATGCCATTGATAATCATGTAGGTACATTCGGAATTATCCCCGCTTTTACAAGAACTATTTGTGGTGATTGTAATAGAATTAGAATTACATCAACAGGAACTTTTAAAAATTGTTTGTTTGATGATGGTGTTTTTAATTTAAGAGATTTTATAAGAAAAGGAGCATCTAATGATGATTTAAAAGAACTTTTTTTAGGTTTAGTAAAACAGAAACCAGAAAATGGTTTTATAGCGGAAGCAAATAGAAAAGATGGTGGCGCTTCTGAAAGTATGAGTACAATTGGAGGGTAAGAGAAGTTTAATTGTGTAAAAGTTTAACAGTACAATTACACAGTTACACAAATAAACAATTTCACATTTAAAAAATGATTTCAGTAAAAGAAGCAACAAAAATAATTTTAAATTCAATCCAAGATTTTGGAGTTGAAGAAATTCCGTTTATAAAATCTGTAGATAGAATTTTAAAAGAAGATATTAAAGCTGATAGAGATTTTCCGCCATTTAATAGAGTTTCTATGGATGGAATTGCTATTGATTTCAATTCATTTAAAAACGGACAAAGAAGTTTTAAAATTGAAGGAATTCAAGCTGCAGGAAGTAAACAGATCACTTTAAATAATTCTGAAAACTGTATTGAAGTGATGACAGGTGCTGTTTTACCAAACAAAGCAAATACTGTTATTAGGTATGAAGATGTAACCATAGAAAATGGAGTAGCAACGATTAATGTTGATTCCTTAAATGATGGACAAAACATCCATAATAAGGGGAAAGATGGTATAGTTGGCGATTTATTAATCAAACAAAACACCAAAATATCAGCAGCAGAAATAGGCGTTTTGGCAACTGTTGGTAAATCAATTGTAAAAGTTGCAAAACAACCAAAAGTAATGATTGTTTCTACAGGTGATGAATTGGTTGGTGTTGATGAATTTCCTTTAGAACATCAAATAAGAAGATCTAATGTTTTTACGTTAGTTTCTTTATTAGAAAAATTAAATATTCCTTCAGAAACAGCACATATAACAGATGATAAACCTGTTTTGAAATCTAAAATTAAAAGCTTTTTACAAGAATACGATGTGTTGCTTTTTAGTGGAGCAGTTAGTAAAGGGAAGTTTGATTTTTTACCAGAAGTTTTCGATGAATTAGGTGTAGAAAAATTGTTTCATAAAATTACTCAAAGACCTGGGAAACCATTTTTCTATGGAAAAACTGAGAAATGTAATGTGTTCGGATTTCCTGGAAATCCCATTTCTACATTTGTAAATTGCTTAGCGTATTTTTATCCTTGGTATTATAAGTCAGTAGGATTAGAAGTTGAAGAGGAAACTGCAATTTTATCAACAGATGTTACATTTAAACCTAATTTGACGTATTTTTTACAGGTGAAATTAAATTCAATATTTGGGCACTTAATGGCAACTCCAATTACAGGAAATGGTTCTGGAGATTTAGCGAGTTTGGTAAAAACAGATGCTTTTATTCAATTACCAGATGATAAAATTATGTTTAAAAAAGGGGAGGTTTATAAAATAATAAGATATAGATAATTGAAAAAAAACATCTCGATACAATTTTGCGAAAAGCAAAATCACTCGAAGTGACAGTATGTGAGAAACCAATAGATAACATATAATAGTGTGAAAACATGTTAATTCGAGAGAATCTTGAGGTGCTAAAAAATTGTATCGAGAATATTTTAAATATGAAAATATATTACGTTTATATTCTAAAATGTTCAGATAAAACGTATTATACAGGAGTGACATCAAATTTAGAAATAAGGATTTTTGAGCATCAACATGGTAAACACGTAGAAAGTTATACGTATAAAAGAAGACCTTTAGAATTGGTCTTTTATTGTGAATTTACAGAAGTAGGATTGGCAATTGAAACAGAAAAGCAAATAAAAAAGTGGTCTAAGGCTAAAAAGAAAGCTTTAATTAATGATGACTATGAAAAACTTCCTAATTTAGCGAAGAAGAAGTTTAAATGATATAAAACTTCTCGATACAAAATTTTTGGAAAAAGAATTTCATTCGAAGTGGCAATACGTATTATCAGATTAAATATATTTTAGAATATCTAAAAATGAACAGCTTTACACACATAAATAAGAAAGGAAATCCTAAAATGGTAAATGTTTCTGATAAGAAAATTACCAAAAGAACAGCAATTGCAAAAGCAACAATGTTTTTAGGAAAAGAAGTAATTGGTCATTTTACAAATGATGAGTTAATCACCAAAAAAGGGCCTGTTTTTCAGACGGCCATTATTGCAGGAATACAAGGTGTTAAAAAGACATCTGATTTAATACCCATGTGTCATCCATTATTAATTAATGGAGTAGATATTGATATCAATATTATAGATTCGGAGCATATAGAAGTTTTTTGTGAGGTTACGATTACAGGGAAAACTGGTGTAGAAATGGAAGCTTTAACGGGTGCAAATATTACTTGTTTAACTATTTATGATATGTGTAAAAGTATCAGTCAAGAAATGATTATTAAAGAAGTGAAATTATTAGAAAAAACAGGTGGAAAATCTGATATTAGAAACTAAATGTCATTACGAGGAAGAATTACGAAGTAATCTGTTAATAAAAGATTGCTTCACTTTGTTCGCAATGACAAAATGAATAAAAATTTTGAAAAAACACAAAAAACATACAAATTTAGACAGAAGAGATAATGATATTTTTGCTCCGAATGAAATCGCAATTCTCGGAACAAACTGTGAAGTTATTTCTGATTTAGTGCATCAAGTTTCAGAGAAATTATCAAACTATAATTTAGCATATTTTGATGCTTCTCATGCAAAAGATGTTGCCAAAAATAAATTATCAGAATTTACTTTTCATCATCAAGGAAACCTACAAATTACAACTTTAGGAAATGTAAATAAGTTTGAACAACGTTTACAATTTGCGCAATATGATTATGTTTTTATCAATGGAAATCATTATCAAGGAGCAAAACAAATTTTAATTTTAGATGAAGCAAAAGAAGCTTCCGTTTTAAAAAGATTAGAACAATTAGATAATATTCAGTTTGTTGTGAAATTGAATAATGACACTGAATATTTTACGTTTTTAGAAGAGAAGTACCCGCAGATTAAAAATGTCAAGTGTTATACGATTGATGAAGTTGATAAAATCTCAGATCACATACATAACTTAATTCAAGAAAAAATTGCATCCGTAAAAGGGTTGGTTTTAGTTGGGGGGAAAAGTACAAGAATGGGAACAGATAAATCTGAACTCAATTACCATGGCAAGTCTCAAAAAGTAGCTGCTAAAGAATTGTTAGAAAACAATAATTTGGAATCATTTTATTCTGTACAAAATCCATCAGAAAACGATGATGAAATTCATGATAAGTTTTTAAATTTAGGTCCTTTTGGCGGAATTTGTTCTGCGTTTCAAAAGGATCCAAATGCTGCTTGGTTAGTTTTGGCAACAGATGTTCCGTTTATTAATGAAGACGTAATTGAGCAGTTATTAAAACATAGAAATCCGAGTAAAGCTGCAACAGCAATAAAAGGGAAAGGAAAGGAGTTTGTAGAGCCATTAATTACAATTTATGAGCCAAAAGCATATCCTATTTTATTACAGTATTTAGCACAAGGTTATTCTTGTCCAAGAAAAGTATTGATTAATTCAGAGGTGGAAATTGTAGAAATTGATGATTCTTTTATCAGAAATATTAATACACCAGAAGAGTTTGAACTTGCTAAAAAAGAGATAGAAAGTAATTAAAAAAGTTCTCGATACAATTCCGATGAAAAATCGGAATCACTCGAACTGACATTACGTTTTTCACACTCATAAACAAACAGTCACTTCTAGTGAATTTGTATCAAGAAGAAATAATCAATTTAAGAATAACAAAAGACATTAAAACTAGTACAGCGTAAAATGAAACCAACAAAAAATCAACTTTTTAAACGTCAAATTACTTTATCAGAAATTGGTGAAGTTGGGCAACAGAAATTGCAAAACGCAAAAGTTTTAGTGGTTGGTTGCGGAGGTTTAGGAAGTCCGATTGCAGTTTTTTTAGCTTCAAGTGGCGTTGGAGAGATCCATTTAGTAGATTTTGATACGGTTGATGTGACCAATTTACATAGACAAGTCTTTTATTCTTTAGAGGATGTAGATAAGCCGAAAGCGGCAGTTTTATCAGAATTTATAAAAAGGAGAGCGCCATTTACTGAAGTTAGTTTTACAAATAATCCAATTACAAAAGACAATGTTTTTGAACTGATTTCTGATGTTGATATTATTGTTGATGGAACAGATTCTTTGCCAACAAAATACTTGTTAAATGATGCTTGCGTTATTAAAGGAAAGCCTTTGGTTTATGGTTCTTTATATAAATTTGATGGTTATGTTTCTGTTTTTAATGTGAAACAAAAAGACGAAAGTTATTCGTCAAATCTTAGAGATGCATTCCCGAAAATGGCAACGGATATTCCTAATTGTGAAGAAGCTGGGACATTGAATTCTATTGTTGGTATGATAGCTACTCAGCAAGTAAATGAAGTTCTAAAACTAATCACAGGAATTGGAAAACCTTTAACAGATCAGTTGTTGATTTATAATTCACTTCAAAACACACAGCTAAAAATGAAGTTAAAACCAACTATTTTAAAAGAGCAAATAAGCAAGATTTTTAAAGCTCAAACTTATTTTGATTTAGCGTGTTCTACTCAAAATCCTGATTGGCAAATATCACCGAAAGAATTAGAAAAACGCTTGTCACTTCGAGGGGAGTCGAGAAGTATAGAAATCATTGCCGTTTTATCCAATTTAGAATTGCCTTTTAAAGTGGATCAAACAATTCCTATCACTGAATTTAATGTTGATGAAATCACTATTGATGAACGTAAAACGTATGTAATGGTTTGCCAAAGAGGATTTAATAGTTACAAAGCAACGACCAAATTAAAAATAAAATATCCTAATTTAGAAGTGTTAAACCTAACCGGTGGAATTTCTAAATATAAAGAAGAAATAGCGTAAATGAGAAACCCTTTAGAGTATTATACTCAAGAAAAATTGGCTTTAGAAAATGAAGCGAATAATTTAAAAAAGAAATCTGCAAATTTGAGTGTTTTCAGGTTTGCTGTTTTTTTAGTCACTTGTTTTTTAATCTATCTAACTTTAGGTACATATCCAGATGTTTTTATTGTTGCATTTTTAGGTTTTTTACTGTTTGGTTTTTTAGTCATAAAATATTTAAACCTTAAAAGAGAGCGAAATATTATTAATGAAAAAATTAGAATTAATACAACAGAAATTAGGGTTATAGAAAGTAATTCTCATCATTTAGAATCTGGTGAAGAGTTTGTTAATCCTACCCATTTTTATAGTAATGATATCGATTTATTTGGTGTTGGATCTTTTTTTCAATTTATAAATAGAACGGTTACTAAAGATGGAAAAAGTCTTTTAGCAAATACGCTTACAGAAAATAAAATTGAAGGAATTGTAGAAAAGCAACTTGTGATAAAAGAACTATCACAAAAAACAAAATGGAGACAACATTTTAATGCAATTGCAAGTTTAGTTACAGTAAAAAATACAACTGGTTTTATAACTGATTGGATTGGGAATTACACTTCAGTTTTACCTGCTTTTTTATCAGTGTTAACAAAAGTGTTTTCTTTGATTTCTGTAGTTTTAATTGGTTTGGTTTCTTTTGATATGCTATCTTTTACATACATTACAATTTGGTTTTTTCTTGGTCTTTTTATTACTGGTAGATATTTAAAAAAAACAAGTAATTTATATTCAGAAACCGATAAAGTAAGAGAAACTTTTAAGCAATATCACGAATTGCTAAATGAGATTGAAAACGAGAAGTTTCAATCGAAAACATTAAAAGAAAAACAAGAAATCATTAAATCTGAAGATAAAAAAGCATCCTCAATTTTTAAATCATTTTCTAAGATTTTAGACGCTTTTGATCAACGAAATAATATATTAATTGCTGTAGTTGGTAATGGATTGTTTTTAACTGAAATAAACAATGCTTGTAGCGTAGAAAAGTGGATTATCAGCTATAAACATACTGTTGAGAAATGGTTTGAAGTTGTTGCTTTTTTTGATGCTCAAAACTCATTAGGAAACGTTGTTTTTAATCATCCAAGATATATTTTTCCAGAAATTACTTCAGAAAAAAATGTTGTTTTTGCTACTAATTTAGGACATCCTTTGTTAAAAGCAGAAAAAAGAGTTGATAATAATTTTAGCATCAAAAAAGAAGAATTTTTTATTGTTACGGGTGCAAACATGGCGGGCAAGAGTACGTTTTTAAGAACGGTTTCTTTATCTATTGTTATGGCAAATTGTGGACTACCTGTTTGTGCAGAAGCGTTTACCTACGCTCCAATAAAATTGATAACAAGTATGAGAACTTCAGATTCTTTAACAGAAGATGAATCGTATTTTTATTCTGAATTAAAGCGTTTAAAATTTATTGTTGATGAAATTGCTACCGAAGATTATTTTATCATTTTAGATGAAATTTTAAAAGGAACAAATAGTAAAGACAAGGCAATTGGTTCTAAGAAGTTTGTTGAGAAATTAACAAAATCTAAATCAACAGGTATTATTGCGACCCATGATGTGAGTTTATGTGAGTTAGAAAACGAGTTTTCTGGAATTAAAAACTATTATTTTGATGCAGAAATTATTGAGGACGAGTTGCATTTTGATTACACGTTTAAAAAAGGAATTTGTAAAAATATGAATGCTTCTTTCTTATTAAAGAAAATGGAAATTGTTGATTAAAATCGAATGCAAATCTATTTTTCAACAATTTCTACAAATAAATTCTTTTCATTACTAGAAAAATTTCTAAAGGTTTCACCAGGAAAATTAGCAGATACACAGACAATATTACCTGAAGTATCTTCAGCAATAAATAGGGGGTAACCTTTTGTAGTTAGCGTTTCTGTAGTACCGGTTTCAATATTTAAAACTTTTATTTCTTTTTTTGCCGTATCGTAATTGTTCGTTAAATCTTGTGAATTATTTGTACCATAAACTTTCTTACCATCAATACTTAAACTAGAAGTTATTGCTGGATTTGTATAATTTTTTATCAAAGAGAAATCGTTTAAAGAATATATTCTATTTTGCTCTTTACTTAATATATATTCAGATTCTGTATTTAAAGAAACAGCACTATTATCAGAATAATAAATTAATGGAATATTTTTTATTCCGTTATTTTCTATTTCACCATTTTCATTTATTTTATAATAAATAGCTCTTCCTTCATTATCATGACTAACTAAAATGTTATTGTTATCAATCTTTAAAATTTGATAATCTCCACCACCTTGATGATCGGAGAAGTGTGTTTTTTTATCTAATAAAGTAAAAGTTTCATTATCTCTTTTGTAAGTAAACACATCATCACTATCTGTAACAACCCAAATATTATTGCCTAAATAACTAAAGCTACCAGTACTTTGGTTAGATAATTGTATTGAGTATTTATAAGTTAAATCATCTGCATTATAAAACCAGAGTTCATCACCTTGAGGATAAATGAATTCCTTACCATAAATATTATCAGAATTAACTATTTGCATACTGGCACTTGTCGAAATTGTGGGTTGTTTGTAAGACTCTGCTACAATTTTTTTAGCTAGATAATTATACTTTGCTATTTTAAATGAACCATAAGTAGATTCTTTGTAGTAAAATATAAATGAGTGGTCATCTTTATCAAATGCCATGCGCTGTAGATAATAAATATCTAACATTCCTGCTCTTTCTAAATTAACTTTAATAGTTGTTTCATTTCTAATTAAGTAACTAACATTGCCAAACTTATTGTGAACAGTAATTGAGTAAACTGGTTTATAAAGATATGGTGGGTTTGTATCTGTGAATGTAATCGTGTTTATATCATTAATAATTACTACATCTTGGCTTTGATCAGATGAGTAATCTACTGTATCAAAAACTTTTATTTCATAGTGCGAAAAATAAGGGGCTGTAGATTTTTCCCATGATAAAGAAACGGTTTCACCATTTACAGATGCATCTTGAAATTTTACACTATTTGGAAGAAGGCTATGTGTTGATATATTTCTTAAATCGCTTTCACCTAACAATCCATCATCGGTATAAATCTTTAACATATAACAATGCTCTGCAGAAAATGCTTCTAGATCTACAAAGAAATTTTCATTAATATTTGTAATCGTTTTAATCAACTTTGTAGATAATAAATTACATTCATCATCTGTTCTGTAAATTTCATATTTCACAAATTCATTGTATCCTTTATACTTATCCCAAGTAAACTCTACCTTTTCGCTTGATTTTTGATGAAAAGTATTCGTGTAAATATCTTTTTCTTTTGGAGGGATATGTTTCAGTGCAGTAAATATGTATGCTTCTTCTCCTTTATTTGTATCTAAATCTAAATTTGCTTGAAAAATAAAAACATCAGAATTCAGTTTTCTAATTTCTAATACTTGTGATTCACCAGTATTCGTATATAAGTTGATAACACCATCAGTTAGTTGCCAATTCACAATGTTTTTTTGAGCATCACAATTAGAGTTGGTAAATATTGTTTCTTCGTAGGTGTCATCAGCAGTGTAAGAAAAAAAATCTCTTCCGCATTCAGACATGTTTATAGGGACTTCAGATTTATTACCATCAACTTCTACATTATAAATTGCCCAAGTGCCAATCAAATCTTCTTTGTTAGCATTTCTTTGAATATAGTCGTCTAAATCATCATTTTCACAAGAAAAAAATGACAATAATAGAACGGATAATATAATTTGGAGTATATGTTTTTTTTTCAAAATGATGAAATTAGATATGAAAATTACAAAATAAATAAGGAATCACCTAAAGGTTTAATATAAAAATCGGCACATTCATTTTCCAAATCTTTTTAGGCTATTTGGAAAGCAGAAAACCTTAGGATGGGTTTTTCCATTCTAAAGTTTCTATCAAACGTAAAACATCTTCTTTTATATAAGAAACTGCTGGTAAAATGGAATCGTAGTTAGGTTTTACATAAAAATACAAAGAACCTTTTATAAAGTTATTTGTACTATCTGTAATGTGAAACTGAATTTGAGAAGCAGCATTTCCTGTGATTTCATACAAACTACCAAAAACTCTTTTTTTTGGATTAACAAAATCTTTAAGCGGTATAATTTGTTCAGCCTTTACAGTGTGTTTAAAAACTAGTTTTTCTGCTTCGGTTAATAGTTCTTTTAAGTTGTTGTTTACGGGTCTATACGTGATGTCTATAGAAGCTTTTAGAGTAGGATATGTGATCTTTAGCCAATTATTTTTATCATCAATTACAGTTGCATATTTTAAAACATCAAAAGTAAAAGGTCTTAAAAGTGCTAAATTTTTATATTTCTTTTTAGGGTATTCTAAACTTAAGTATGCTTTTGGTTTTGGTAAAACATCTTCGTTACAAGAAAGAAAAATCAATGAAATTATCAAGATAAAAATATTACGCATTTCTAGTCGCTTTTATTTGTTTAATGCGTTTTTTATCTAACGCTTCAATGGTAAACGTATAATTCTTGAAGTTTATTTTCTCTCCTTTTTTTGGAAACTTACCAGAAATTTCTAGAATAAACCCTGCAAGTGTTTCGCTTTCTCCTTTTTCTTCTTCAAAAATAGCTTCATCTTCATCATCTAAAACTCTACAGAAATCTTTAATACTCGTTTTTCCTTCAAAAATATAGTTGTTTTCATCAATTTTAGAATAGGTTAAGTCGTCATAATCAAATTCATCATTAATGTCACCTACGATCTCTTCAATAACGTCTTCTAAGGTTACGATTCCACTCGTACCTCCGTATTCATCAACAACAATTGCTAAATGGTTTTTACGTGCTCTAAAATCACTTAATAAATTGTCTAATTTTTTATTTTCAGGTACAAAAAATGCTTCTCGTATTAAATCTTGCCATTTAAAATTTTTCTTGTCTAAATGAGCCAATAAATCTTTAGAGTATAAAACACCGATAATAGAATCGATACTTTCTTTGTAAACAGGGTTTCTAGAAAATCCGTTTTTTGAAATTTTCTCTAAAACAGCTTCATAAGTTTCATCGTCAGAAAGCGCAAAAAGATCTATTCTAGGTTTCATGATTTGCACTGTTTCGGTGTTCCCGAAATTTACAATTCCTTCTAGTATTTTTTGTTCATCTTTTGTGGTTGCATCTGGTGAAGTTAGCTCTAATGCTTGTGATAAAGTTTCAACAGAAAAGTTAGTGTTTTTACTTCCTAATTTCTTTTCAATAAGCTTTGTTAGTGTTATTAAAGGCATGCTAAACGGTGTTAAGAAAATGTTGATCGCATGTATAAATTTAGACATCGTTTTAGAAAAACGAAGTGCGTTTCTAGAAGCATAAACCTTTGGTAAAACCTCTCCAAATAGTAAAATTAAGAAAGTGACAAGTATTATTTCGATTAAGAATCTTACGGAAACAGTAAATAATTGTAGGTCTATTTGGTAATCGAAATCAGCAAATAAACTTTCTGCTAGTGAAGCAAATAGCAGTACAATTAAAATGTTTATAAAATTATTTGTAATTAAAATTGTTGCTAATAATTTTCTAGGTTTTTCTAACAGTTTAACAATAATGTTTTCTCCTTTTCCTTCATTAGAAAGTTGGTTTAAATCAGTTTGAGAAAGAGAGAAAAATGCGACTTCTGTGCCAGATATTAATGCAGAACTAATAAGTAAAGCAACTAAAACAAATGCATTAAGTGCAGTTAAAAAGTCAATTGTAATAAATAATAATAAAGGTATGGGATCAGGATCCAAGTTCTAAAAGTTTAATTAATTAAAAAGGTAAGTCATCGTTTTTTTCTGAGGCAGCAGATTTAGGAGTTGCGTCAGGTTGTTGATTTTGTTGATTATTGCTAAGACTTTTTTTAGTTGATAAAAAAGTCATTTCATTTACATAAATCTCTGTAGAATAACGTTTAACGCCATCTTGTTCCCATTGACGGTTTTTAAGTTTTCCTTCAACATATACTTTATCGCCTTTTGATAAATATTTTTCACAAACTTCTGCTAATTTATTTCTAACAACAATATTATGCCAATCTGTAGTTGTCACTTTTTCGCCAGTTTGTTTACTTGTATAACTTTCACTTGTTGCAATTGGGAATCTTCCAATGGCATTACCTCCATCAAAATAATGCATTTTTACAGCATCACCTAAATTACCAATTAAAATTACCTTATTTACTGTAGCAGCCATAGCGTTCTATTTACGTATCAAATGTACTAAAAATATCTTATTACTTTTTATTTTGAAACGCTTCTAAAAAATTGGCAATTAAAACAGGAACAGGGTAATTTTGAATTGCATTCCATTTTATTTTTGCTTCGGATGACGTTGCTGTTTCTACAATCCAGAATTGTGTGTATAAATGTTGATGTGATAATTTATGAACAATTTCTTTTTTATTGAAAAGTGAGATAGTCGTTTCATTAGGGAATAAATTGATAAATTCTTCTGATGAAACAAGTTCGTTTTTATTGATGTTACTCTCGCTTTCAATTAATGGGAATTGGTATAAACCTTGCCAAATTCCTTTTCCTGTTCTTTCTGATAAAATAGTAGATTGATCATCCGTTTTAACGACAAGAAAATTGAAGTATCGATTTCTAACTTTTATTTTTTTCTCCTTTACAGGTAGTTCTTTAATTAATTTTTTCTCTAAAGCAACACAACTATCAGCAAAAGGACAGGTTTCGCAAAGCGGATTTTGTGGTTTACAATGCAATGCACCAAAATCCATAATTGCTTGATTGTAAGTTCCTGGTTGAGTTTCATCAATCAAGGTCTGAGCTAGTAGTTTAAACTCTTTAATTCCTGCGGATGAGTTAATTGCTGTGTGGATTCCGTAATAACGAGAAAGCACTCTATAAACGTTTCCGTCTACAACAGCAGTTGGTTCATCAAAACAAATAGATGCAATTGCAGAAGCTGTATAATCTCCAATTCCTTTTAATTTTATAATCTCTTTATAAGTAGATGGGAATTCGCCATTCAATTCATTTGCAATGTGTTTTGCAGAATGATGCAAGTTTCTGGCGCGAGAATAATATCCTAGACCTTGCCACATTTTTAAAACGGTACTTTCATCCGCTTTAGCGAGGTTAAAAACAGTTGGAAAATTTTCTGTAAATTTTAGATAATATGCCATTCCTTGCGCAACTCTTGTTTGTTGAAGCATGATTTCTGACAACCAAATAAAGTAAGGATTCTTAGTTTTGCGCCAAGGCAATTCTCTGTTGTTTTGTAAGTACCAGTATATTAAATAATTAGAGAATTTCATGGCTAAAAAATAGATTTGCAATAATACATTTTAAAATTCACATAAATTTAAGTCTTAATCTTCTTGGAATTGATTAATTATCATATATTTGCATCCGCATTTTTGAGCGTAAATTAATAAAAAAATAGTAAAAATAGAGACATGACGAAAGCAGATATCGTATCAAAAATTTCAGACAAATCTGGTATAGAAAAAACAGATGTTTTAGCAACAGTTGAAGCATTTATGACTGAAGTAAAAGGTGCATTAGAGAATGGCGATAACGTTTATTTACGAGGTTTTGGTAGTTTTATTATCAAAACTAGAGCAGAGAAAACGGGTAGAAATATTTCAAAAAATACGACTATTAAGATTCCAGCTCACAATATTCCAGCTTTTAAACCAGCAAAAACTTTTACTGAAGGAGTAAAGAATAAAGTAACTGTAAAGTAACAAAATATTAATCTAAACCTAATTAAGGGTTTAAAAAAATCAGAAATTATGCCAAGCGGTAAAAAAAGAAAGAGAGCAAAAATCTCTACACACAAAAGAAAGAAAAGAGCTAGAGCAAATAGACACAAGAAAAAGTAAGCTAACGCTTACTTTTTCGTTTATAGTTTAGCGAAAAAGAGTACCATTAAAAAAAGTTCATTGACATTCGAAGGTTTATTTGTTGTGTAAAACAGTAAATCTTCTCCGGTATTACAAATAATACCTGACAATATTAATCCATCTACACAATAAAGTGTAGATTAAAACCAGTTCAGTATGAAAACAGAATTAATAATTCGTTCAAATTCATCTGATATTGATTTTGCCTTATTAAGAGATGGAAAACTTATTGAATTAAATAATGAAACAACTGGTAACAAGTTTTCTGTAGGCGATATTTTTTTAGCCAAAATAGGAAAAGTGTTAACAGGTTTAAACGCGGCCTTTGTAAATGTAGGATACCCGAAAGATGGGTTCTTACATTATCATGATTTAGGTGCGCAAGTAAACTCATTAAACGCATTCATTAAGAAAGTAAGCACAGGTAAGCATAAAGAATTCACTTTAAAAAACTTCCAATTTCAGGAAGACATTAACAAAGACGGTAGTATTAACAAAGTGCTAAAAACAGGACAAAACCTATTAGTACAAATTGTAAAAGAACCAATCTCTACAAAAGGACCCAGATTAAGTTCTGAATTGTCTATAGCAGGTAGATTTTTGGTTTTAGTTCCTTTTTCTAACCGAGTTTCTGTTTCTCAAAAAATAGCAGACCCAAAAGAAAAAGAACGTTTAAAAAGATTAGCAAAAAGCATTAGACCTAAAGGTTTTGGTGTTATTTTAAGAACTGTTGCCGAAGGTAAAAAGGTGGCGGAATTAGATAAAGATTTGCAAAATTCATTAGAACGTTGGGAGAAAATGTGTAAAAGTATACCTAACACAAACACACCAACAAAAATATTAAGTGAGTTAAACAGAGCATCTTCTATTTTAAGAGATGTAATGAATGAGTCATTCACAAACATTGTAACTAATGATGAAACTTTGAAAGTAGAAATACAAGAGTATCTACAAGAAATTTATCCTGAAAAGGAAGAAATTGTAAAGTTACATCGATCTGATGTTCCTATTTTTGAAAAATACGGAATTGAAAGACAAATTAAAACATCGTTTGGAAAAACAGTTTCCATGAGCAGAGGTGCCTATTTAGTTATAGAACACACTGAAGCTTTACACGTTATTGATGTTAATAGCGGAAACCGTTCTAACAAAGCAGGTTCTCAAGAAGATACTGCATTAGAAGTAAATCTAATTTCAGCTACAGAAGTAGCACGTCAGTTACAACTGCGTGATATGGGAGGAATTATAGTTGTAGATTTTATTGATATGCACAAAGCTGAAAACAGAAATAAACTGTATCAGCATTTGAAAGAGCAGATGGCTTTTGATAGAACAAAACACAAAATTTTACCTCCAAGTAAATTTGGATTGGTACAGATTACAAGACAGAGGGTTAGACCTGAGTTAAGTATAAAAACTACCGAAGCCAACCCAAATATTAATGGACAAGTAGAGGCTCCAATAGTGTTGTTAGATAAAATTGAGGCAGATTTAGAGAAATTTATTTTAAATTCTAATGATAAATCAAAGAATAAAAAGGTGCAGTTACACATACACCCTTTTATTGCTGCTTATTTAACGAAAGGAGTAAACTCAATTCGTTTTAAATGGTATTTGAAACACAAAAAGTGGATTACAATTATACCTAGAGATGCTTACACATACTTGTATTTTAAATTTAAATCTGTTAAATAGATTTTTATAAATATAAGAAAGGCAATAATTTATTATCAAAAAACCCCACAACTTTTAAGTTGTGGGGTTTTGTATTTTATAAAAAGTAAGTTTATTGTTTCTCTTTTATTAAGTACATATATACAGGATAATGATCTGAATATCCGCCAATATAAACTCCGTTAGAAAAACTTCTAAAAGGATACCCTTTATATTTTCCTTTTTTAGTCGTTAAAAAGCTTTTATTAAAAATCATTGCTTTAAACATTTTGTAGGTAGAAAAATCTTTTTTTCCTTTATCTAATAGCGGAGATGAAATTAAAATCATATCAAAAAGATTTATATTATCTCTGTAAACTAATGTGTTAAACCCTCTTCTAAACATATCCTCATAAGGATTGTATATATCATTTTTGCCTACATTTTTTTTCTTGCTTTTCGTTTTTAAAACCTTTTTAAAACTTGAATTTATCGGGTCATCATTAAAATCACCCATGGTCAAAATTTTGGCATTTTCGTCTTTTTCTCTAATCTGAGCAATTATTTTTGTATTTTGATAAGCCGCTTTTTCACGCAAAGGTCTACTTTTTGCTTCGCCACCACTTCTAGAAGGCCAATGATTTACAATGATATGAATCAATTCATCATCTAAGTAACCAGAAACTAGTAACTGATCTCGTGTATATACTTTCTTGTTTTCCTTATAGATATTCGGATTAAAAGCTTCGTGATATATGGGGTTAAAGTATTTTTTTTGATATAATAAGGCTACGTCAATTCCTCTTTTATCAGGAGAATCGTAATGTATAATTCCGTAATCGTTTTTAGCCAAATGCTTAGATTTTATCAAATCCTCTAATACACTTAGGTTTTCAACTTCAGAAACACCTATAATTGCAGGGCTTGTTTTTGCTTTGTCTTCTCCAATTTGTGCCAGTGTACTACCTAACTTATCAATTTTATCCCAATAAACTTTAGATCTATTAGATTTTAATTCCATCATTGGGCTTGCCTCATCATTCTTAGTCACATCGTTTATGGTGTCAAATAAGTTTTCTAAGTTGTAAAAAGCAATGGTTCTAATAAAATGTTTTTTCTCTTTACTTTGAGATTGAAATACTGAGATCATTAAAAATGAAATAGTAATAAATGAGAATGCTTTTTTCATAGATTATAAATTTTGAGGCAAATTTTAGAAACAAATTTAAAGCTAATAATTATAAAATGTTATTTTAATATTCCTAATTATGGAAACCCGTTAAAGATTGTCACTTCATGTTTTTAAATTTATAAAAAAACTATGAAGAAATATTTACTGACACTATTATTTTTATTCTTCATTAAAATTATTGGCGCTCAGAGTATTGTAAAAGGAATTGTTCTAGAAAATGTTTCTAAAAAACCGCTTCAAAATGTTTCCATAAGTATAATAAATACAAGTTCATTAAAAACCACAAAATCGGATGGTGTATTTGTATTCAAAAATATACCAAACGGAAACTATATTCTAAGAATAAAATTTGTTGGTTATGAAATTCAAAATTTCCCTATGACACTTGAAGGAAATACTTTGGATTTAGGGGTAATTACATTATACAAAGAGATTGAAGAAGAACAGGATTTAAGTATTATTACAATTACGGATGATGAATTAAGTAGTGATACAAGTGCAGCGGATAATATTTCTGGTCTTTTACATGCGTCAAAAGATATTTTTTTAAGAACTGCTGCTTTTGAGTTTAGTGCTGCTTTTTTTAGAGTTAAGGGTTTAGATTCTGGAAATGGTAAAGTTTTAATTAACGGAATTGAAATGAATAAAGTTTATGATGGTAGAGCACAATGGAGTAATTGGGGCGGATTAAATGATGTGTTAAGAAACCAAGAATTCACAAATGGATTATCTCCTTCCAATTTTACTTTTGGAGGCGTTTTAGGTTCTACAAACATGAGTACGAGAGCTTCTGAGCAAAGACCAGGAACACGGCTTTCTTATTCTTCATCAAACAGAAGTTATGAGCATAGAGTTATGGTAACACATGCTACTGGTATTTCTAAAAATGGTTGGGCTATGACTTTTTCTGGAAGTAGAAGAGCAGGAAATGAAGGTTTTAATGAAGGTACTTCCTACAATGCGTATTCTATTTTTACATCCATAGAAAAGAAATTTAATGAGAATCATAGTATTAATTTTACAGGAATATTTACACCAAATAGAAGAGGTAAATCTTCTCCTAATACACAAGAAGTTTTTGATTTAAAAGGGATCGCATATAATGAATACTGGGGCGAATTAAACGGAAAAAAACAGAATTCTAGAATAAAAGAAGTTGTAGAGCCCATTTTAATGTTGAACCATTATTGGGATATTTCAGAAAACACAACGTTGCAAACAAATCTATCTTATCAGTTTGGTAAAATAGGGAATAGTCGTTTAGATTTTAATGGAGGTTCAAACCCAAGTCCTTCTTATTATCAAAACCTACCAAGTTACTTTTTAAGAAAGAATGATTTA
>JQIA01000362.1_pt1 | contig 22496 bp, 16 predicted proteins | sample 811431 | NCBI WGS metagenome assembly JQIA01 (sample SAMN02998118, study PRJNA258478) | marine sediment metagenome | biome: marine; feature: seafloor; material: sediment; isolation source: oil-polluted sediment collected from 3 locations (0.5 km, 0.7 km and 0.9 km)... | place: USA: Gulf of Mexico ...
AGTAATTGATTTAGATAACACGGCAGTTACTGCGGGTAGCTATACTCTTGCAAGTATTACCGTTGATGCTCAAGGTCGTATTACTGCTGCAAGTAATGGTAGTGCAGGTGCGATGACATCTTTTAATGTAGCGGGGGACTCGGGTACTGCACAAACAATAACAAACGGAAACACATTAACTTTTGTAGGTGGTGAAGGTATTGATACTGTAGCAGGTGCTACAGATAAATTGAATATTGTTCTTGACCTTACGGAACTTCCTGTAAGAACTGCAACGATAGCCCCTAAGACGGATTACTTAATTGGATTGTTTGATAAAGGTCAAGACCAAAACAAAACAATAATTAATGACCTTACTCTCTCTATGTGGGGAGCACCAACGGCTGACTTAAGTATAGCTTCTAACAAGCTTACTGATGTTACAGACCCAACGGCTGCTCAGGATGCTGCAACTAAAAACTATGTAGATACTACGTTTGCAGGTTCAGGTGCATTGATTTACCAAGGAGGTTACGATGCTGCGGCTGCTGCTCCAAATGCTAATGCACTAAAAGGTTGGACATACGCAGTAACTAAAGCCGGTGACGGTGGTGGTTATTTCTCTACACCTTTGGAGGTTGGTGACTTGATTATCGCAAACATTGATAATCCTGCATCAGAAGCAGATTGGACAGAGATTAACAAGAACATCGATGTTGCAACTGCAACAGTTCAAGGTATTGCAAACTTCCCAAGTGCAGGTGGATTAAGTGTATCAAGCGGTGCGGTTAGCTTACCTAACGTTGTTACTGCAGGTAGCTTTGGTTCTGCAACGCAAACACCAAGCGTGACTGTAGATGCTAAGGGACGTGTAACGTCTATCTCTAATACATCAATTCAGATTACCTCATCGCAGGTGACAAACTTCTGTGATGATGTTGAGACTTGTATCAAAGGAAGAACTGAAATCGCAGCTACAATAGGTGATGGTGCGACACTACCTTGGAGAGTTAATCATAAGTTAGGAAGTCAAGACGTTATGGTTCAGGTATATGATACCAAAACATTTGAGACGTTGATGGTGAGTGTTGTAAGGGTAGACATAAACAATGTTGATATTGTGACTACCAAGCCAATAGCACCAAACGGAGCAAGAGTCTTGATTAAGCAGATTGGATAAAATAAAATAAATATATGTCGTCAATAAAATTCAAAGATGGAATTGATGTTGACGGGACGATGACTGTAAATGGTAACGAGATGGGGGCTAACGCCTTCACCTCGACTACCATTCCTACAAACACTAATCAACTCGTTAACGGAGCGGGGTTCGTAACAAGTAGCGGTAATACAATTATCGGTACAGATACAAACCTCAGCACCTCAGGTGCTAATGTAGTAAAATCACTCACACTAACTGATGGTGTTATTACAGGGCACACAACGAGGGTATTGACTTTGGGCGACCTTGGTTATACAGGTGCAACTAATGCAAACTATATAACCAATAACAATCAGTTAACTAATGGCTCAGGCTATATAACAAGCGGAGGTTCTACTGTATTTTCAGGAACTAAGACATTTAATGACGATGTTTACTTTAATGACTCCTGTTTTCAACCTTACCATTCTGTAGCAAATAACGCTTACTACTATGATAGTTATTCAGGTAATAACAATTTAAGATGGTTTGTACAGGGTGCTAAATCCGACATCATTAGATACCAACCATATTCCAATACTGAGTATTGGGATGGAAGTAAATGGGTGTCTTGGAACAACCCCACTATGTTTAACAACATATTGGATGGTCAGAAGTCTACAAGTGCAGGTGGTTCTATTACCAACACTACAAAGAAATTTAGATTTGAGGTTAACTCTTCAACGGGATGGCCAACAACTGCTATCCTTTGGATAGAAACTTCTTGGTCGGGATTTGCTTATCCCGGAGTAACTGTTGAGATAGAAGAGTATGATAATGCTACCGGAAGATGGGATGTTAACGCAGGAGCATTTTCTGATTTTACAAGAGATAATGGATTTACTAATTGGGGCTTAAATGCTCACGTTATAAACTCTATACATACAGGAGATAGCAGAACAAGGCTTACCTTAACTTGGGGTGATATACCTACATCAGGAAACTATAGAACTGTCCCTTTATTAAACGTTATGTTGACTTCTAATTTTTCAGGAGTTGATAATGCTCAGTTACCTTTTACTGTAAACTACAATAAAGACCTAACCACAACAGGGGGGCTTTATGCAGATGGAGGTAACTCAATAGAGTGGAACTCTGCTTATGATAATCAAATCACAAAGCTTGCAGTTACAGGAACAACAACAAAAACATTAACCGCTACTCAGCAGGATGGCGGAACTCTTACTGCATCTTGGTCTGACAAAGACAGTACACAAGACTTAGCTATAGCGGGTACAACGCTTAGTATTAGCGGGGGAAACTCTGTAGAAGTGCCAACCTCTATTGGTCCTCAAGGACCTAAAGGAGATACCGGTGCTCAAGGTCCTCAAGGTCCTCAAGGAGATACCGGGGCTAAGGGTGATACCGGAGCAGTTGGACCTGCAGGCGCAGCCGGAGCAAAAGGTGACACCGGGGCTCAAGGACCTCAGGGTGAAACAGGAGCAACCGGTGCGGTTGGACCTGCGGGTGCTAAGGGTGACACCGGAGCAAGAGGTCCTGCAGGGGCTAAAGGAGACACCGGGGCTAAAGGAGACACCGGGAACGGCATAGCCAAGACGACTCAGGTTGGGTATAACCTTGTGTTAGATTACACAGATGGTACTCAATTTGAAACCACAAGCCTACGTGGTGCAACCGGTGCTGCCGGTGCACAAGGCCCTAAGGGAGATACAGGTACTACAGGAGCACAAGGACCTAAAGGAGATACAGGTGCAGCAGGCGCTACAGGTCCTGCGGGAGCGAAGGGCGATACAGGTGCACAAGGTCCTAAAGGGGATACCGGTGCTGCGGGGGCTACAGGCCCTGCCGGAGCGAAGGGTGATACCGGTGCACAAGGTCCTGCGGGTGCGAAGGGTGATACAGGAAATGGAATCGCCAAGACCGCTCAAGATGGATATACTTTAGTATTAGACTATACTGATGGGACGAGATTCCAAACTACAAGTTTACGTGGTGCAACCGGTGCTGCCGGTGCACAAGGCCCTAAAGGTGACACCGGGGCAGCCGGAGGAACAGGGCCTCAAGGTCCTAAAGGAGATACCGGAGCAGCCGGTGCTGCCGGAGCAAAAGGAGATACGGGGGCAAGAGGTCCTCAAGGTATTCAAGGAGAGACCGGTCCTACAGGTCCTGCAGGCGCAAAAGGTGATACAGGTGCAGCCGGTCCTACAGGTCCTGCAGGTGCAAAAGGTGATACAGGCGCTGCAGGTGCGACAGGTCCTGCAGGCCCTAAGGGGAGCACGGGCGCTGCAGGTGCAACCGGTAACGGTATAGCCAAGACTGCGCAAGACGGATATACTTTAGTATTAGATTACACAGACGGGACAAGATTCCAAACTACAAGCTTACGTGGCGCTACAGGTGCAACAGGCGCAGCCGGAGCAACAGGCGCAGCCGGACCTACCGGTCCTAAAGGAGACACCGGAGCAGCCGGAGCAACAGGCCCTCAAGGTCCTAAGGGAGACACCGGAGCAGCCGGAGCAACAGGGCCGCAAGGACCTAAGGGTAATACCGGGTCTACCGGTCCGCAAGGTGAACAAGGCTTGCCGGGGGCTAATGGAAAAGATGGTGCGACAGGGCCACAAGGACCTGCCGGGGCAACGGGAGCGACAGGGCCACAAGGTCCAACCGGACCTAAGGGTTCAACAGGGTCAACCGGTCCAACCGGACCACAAGGACCTGCGGGTGCAGACGGTAATGACTTTCCTGTTGCTTTTGACGGAGAACAGGCAGGTAATGTGGTGAGTATGGACGTTGATACAAGAGGGGGAATTTGTACTATAACAACAACAAAAGGAGTAGTATTCAATCTTCAACTTGCTCTTAAGTAACATAAACAATAAATTCATATCTTTGTAAAAATTAAACAATTCAATAAAATGGCAAAATTGACAAAGCAAGAGTTGGAAAGAGTACAAAAATTGGTAAACGATTTTAACGCTTTGAAGGTGCAACTCGGTGATACGGTAATCACTCAAAATAATCTTCTAAAGAACATTGAGGAATTAAAGATTCAGTACGCTTCTGAAGAGGCAGTATTAATCGATAAATACGGAAAGGATTCTGTAATCAACGTTCAGACGGGCGAGATTTCACAGAAGCCTTCTGAAGAACAAACAGAATAAATGGGAAAGATTAGCACATATTCAATTGACGCATTACCTACGCTAAAAGATAAGGTAATTGGCTCTGATGCCGATGATAGTTTAGTAACTAAAAACTATTTACTCAGCGACATTATCGGTCTTGTTGAGACACCAAACCTTCAAAAGGTTTTAGATGCGGGGAATATTGCTACTCAAAACATTTTTTTAAAAGGAGTCGTTGACACGGAACAGTTAAGTGTTGGTGTTAGCGCCTCCTTTGCAGGTACTGCAACATTCACAAACAATGTTCTTTTTGACATTGGTGATGTAGAACTACAGGGGGGTGTAAAAGACTCTACAGGAAACTATGGAACTGCAGGTCAGTTCCTTCAAACAAATGGTAGTTCAGTAGAGTGGGTAACACCACCACCATTCCCTGCTGATTTACAATCTGTTCTCGACACAGGCAATACGGCTAAACAAGATATCAATCTTTTAGGCAACATAAATCTTCAGGGAGATTTAGTTCAGTCTGTAGGTAATACTCAGCTTATTGATTTAGTAGTAAAAGGAAAATCAATATTTGAAAATGTCGCTGAGTTTCAAAAAGAATTAGTAGCCTTAGGACCTGTACTCGATGCCGGTGGCAATCCGGGTACTGCGGGCCAAGTTCTTGTATCTGCAGGAAGTGGAGTTAAATGGGTTGACAATGTTATTGTAAACCAACCTACCTTTACTAAGGTATTAGAGGGTTCTTCGTTTGCAGACCAACTACCCACAGGACAAAACTCCCCACTACAGATTGAGTTTGGGGCTAACCAACAAACCCCTGAGGTTAACTTACTTCCAACAGGTGAGATTAACTTCCTTGTTGATGGAACGTACTTCTTTGAAGCATTTGGTAATGTAGAAAGAAATGGTAACTCAGGTGGAGTAGCTATGGTGATGTATCGAATACTACTTAACGGAACTCAGATAGGAATAACAAGAGGAGTTGATATTAATAGTGTAGGTATTATGATACCGCTTACAGTATCTGAACCTATCAATGCTGCTGCGGGAGATGTTCTTACGTTTGAGATACTAAGAGATGCAACCGGTGTAAACCAAGGTGGGTTATATCCTCATCCAATTGCAGGTGGTGTTTGGACTACAGTACCTTCAGCATCTATTTCAGTTTGGAAGCTGACTTAAAATATAAATAAAATGGATATAAGAAAAATCAGCATAGGCCCTGACTACAAGTCAGGAGCAATGCACTATATAGTTAATCAGGAAATTTTAAACGGTACTCACAAGATTCATCTTATTAGATATGATGAAGAGTCGGATTCAATAAAGATTTGGATTGAGAGCGATAGAGAAGAGATACTCTTATGGAAAGAGTTTACAAGCACTATGCCCATCTCTATTGAGTATAATATAAATTTCTGAAGATATGACTAAGGAAGAAAGGCAAGAGATGCTTGTTCATTTAGAGCAACTAAAAGCAGAGAAATCAAATACCGATGACTTTGGTGAGCAGATGGAAATAGCTGACCAAATTCACGCAATAGAAATGAAATTGAACGGAGTTAAACCAACGGATTCTTACTTTGAATGTGAAGGTTGTGGCTCATAAAAAACAATATGCGGTCTCCATTTTACTTTATAGTGAGCCCCAAGAAGGGCAAGCGTTATGATAACACCAAAGATATAGGTGGGGTAGAGGTTATAACTTCTACATCAGAAGAGGATTTTCGATTTGCGAATCGAGAAGCTATAGTAAAAGAACTACCCTTAGGGTATCAAGGCCCGGTCAAAGTTGGTGACACACTTCTTGTGCACCACAACGTATTCAAGTTTTACAATGACATTAAAGGTAGAAGAAAGAGTGGCAAGAGTTTCTTTAAGGACGACTTATTCTTTATAGAGCCTGACCAATTCTTTATGTACCATAATGGCACACAATGGAATGCCTATGACAGGTATTGCTTTGTAGAACCAATTCCCGTACAAAATTCGTATATTTATAAAAATACTAAGGAAGAACCTTTAATGGGTTTGATTAAGTATCCTAATGAATACCTAATTAGTAAAGGAATAAACAAGGGGGATATGGTTTGTTTTAGACCTGATAGCGAGTATGAGTTTGTGGTAGAGGGTGAGAAGTTATATAGGATGTTTGACCATAGTATTACAATGAAATTATGACAACAATATTCTTGACTGACGTATTCGAAGACCCCGACAAGTATGTTGCGGGTATAAAACAGAAAGGCTTTACTGATTTTAAATCAGGAGATAATGTTTTTAAAAACGTTCAAGAGTTAGAAGGGGATGATGTTACAAAAGCTATAGAGTCTTTGTTAAGTGCAAAGCTTGTTTTAAGTTTTGCAAGGATGTCTCCTTTAGGCCAAGAAGAACCCAACTTTATACACAAAGACGATATGCACGGTGACTACACCGCTATATTGTATTTGAATAAAACGTATCCAAGTGGATACGGTACAACACTATACGATGAAGATGATAATGAGATATCGATATGTAAAGCAAAGTACAATTCTCTTTACATATTTCCCTCAAGTGTAAAGCATTCAAGAAATACTTTACAGAACTTTGGAGAAGGTGATGATGCAAGATTAGTTCAAGTTATGTTCTTTAAGATTTAAAAAATGAAAAAAGACAAGTGGGTGTTTTTCGAAGATAGTTGGAATGAGCACGATGGTAGCCCAATTCCTTTTAAGAAAGAAAAAAGATTTAGAAGTGAATTCAAAAGAAACAAAATTAAAAATAATAGAGGCAGGTCACAGGGCGGTGGAGCAGCTTATAAAGGTGGCGAAGGAAGCGATTATTAAACACGACCCTGAAGACGACCTATCTGCTGACAGGTTAAAGAATGCAGCAGCAACAAAAAAGTTAGCAATCTTTGATGCGTTTGAAATCCTAAATAGGATTGAAGCAGAGAAGGAGGCGATAGAGTCTATGGAGAACGGCTCTAATGAAGTAGATACTAAACAAGGGTTTGCAGAAAGAAGGTCTAAATAGTTTATATAGGATTGTACAAGATTACGTACCTAAATCCGTACTCACCAACAAGAACAAAGCAAAGAGTTGGAAGTATGGGTATGATGATACCTATGACCTTATTGTAATATCAAAAGACGGAACTTTAGGGGACGTTATAGAAATACAAAACTTAAAAATAGGTTTACCCCTTGCTCCAAAAAAGTGTCTTCAAAGACACTCAAAAAAAGAAAATCAGTATTGGGAAAGAAAAGAACTCCCTAAAGAACTGAATAAGATTCAATCTATATTTCAATGGAATGATATGCCTAAGGAATTTAAAAGCCGTTGGGTTGATTACATTGAAAAAGAATTTGATTATCGTGAAGACGGTTGTTGGTTTATGAATAACGGTAAACCAACTTACATAACCGGAAGCCATTATATGTATCTTCAATGGACATCTATTGATGTTGGATATCCTGATTATAGAGAAGCTAATAGGTTGCTTTATATTTTTTGGGAAGCTTGTAAGGCAGACAAGAGAAGTTTCGGAATGGTCTATTTAAAGATTAGACGTTCAGGGTTTTCCTTTATGTCTTCATCAGAGTCTGTTAATACGGCAACACTTGCAAAAGATGCGAGGGTTGGTATATTATCAAAGACGGGTTCTGATGCTAAGAAGATGTTTACAGATAAGGTAGTTCCTATAAATAGTAGGTTACCATTCTTCTTTAAACCTATTATGGACGGTATGGATAAGCCTAAAACAGAGTTGGCTTATCGTGTGCCGGCATCCAAGATTACAAAGAAAAATATGTTTGACTCAGATGCTGAGCAAATAGAAGGATTAGATACTACTATTGATTGGAAGAACACCGATGATAACTCATATGACGGTGAGAAACTTTTACTGTTAGTACACGATGAGAGTGGTAAATGGATAAAGCCAAACAATATTCTTAATAATTGGCGAGTAACAAAGACCTGTCTTAGATTAGGTAGTAAGGTTATAGGCAAGTGTATGATGGGTTCTACATCCAATGCATTAGCAAAGGGTGGTGACAACTTTAAAAAACTATACACAGATTCAGATTTAGGAAAACGAAATGCAAATGGTCAAACCAAAAGCGGTATGTATTCACTTTTCATCCCTATGGAATGGAATATGGAAGGGTTTATAGACAGGTATGGTATGCCTGTTTTTAGAAATCCCAAGAAACCATTGTTGGGTGTTGATAACGAAATTATCAATCAAGGCGCTATCGATTATTGGGAAGCAGAGGTTGAGTCATTAAAGAATGATGCTGATGCCTTGAATGAATTTTATCGACAATTCCCAAGAACAGAGTCACACGCATTTCGTGATGAGAGCAAGCAATCAATATTTAATCTAACAAAGATATATCAACAAATAGATTACAACGATTCCTTAATAAAGGAACACCACATTACTCAGGGTTCTTTCCATTGGAAAAACGGAATCAAGGATAGTGAAGTTGTGTTCTCTCCGACAAAGAGTGGCAGATTCTTTTTAAGTTGGATACCAAGTTCAAGGGTAAGAACTGCCCCTGTAGTTAAGAACGGGGGTAAATTTCCTCCGAACGAACACATAGGTGCATTCGGTTGTGACTCCTACGATATATCAGGTGTTGTTGGTGGAGGAGGTTCTAATGGCGCTCTTCACGGACTAACTAAATTTAATATGGATGATGCTCCAAGTAATCATTTCTTTTTAGAATACATAGCAAGACCGCAGACCGCAGAGATATTTTATGAGGACGTACTGATGGCTTGTGTATTTTACGGTATGCCTATCTTAGTAGAGAATAACAAACCACGGTTATTATATCATTTTAAAAATAGAGGATACAGAAACTATTGTATGAATAGGCCGGACAAACACAAGAACAAGCTATCCAAAACAGAAAAGGAACTTGGAGGTATACCAAACTCAAGTGAGGATGTAAAGCAGGCACACGCATCTGCTATTGAATCCTACATAGAGAAGTACGTAGGTGTGGATATGGATGGTACATATAGAGCCTCTGATGAGATGGGGGATATGGTCTTTACAAGAACCCTTGAGGATTGGGCAAAGTTTGATATTACCAATAGAACCAAGTATGATGCGAGTATATCTTCAGGCTTAGCTATAATGGCTTGTCAAAAGCACATATACCAACCTGAGAAAAAACAGTCAAAAATAAACATTAACTTTGCAAGGTATAATAACAAGGGAACAACAAGCGAAATTATTAGATGAAAGATGTTAAGGTAAACATAACATCGACAGGGTTTCCAAGTCAATTTGTTTCTGATGCAGAAAAAGCATCAGATGCTTTCGGTTTACAAATCGGGCAAGCCATTCAGTATGAGTGGTTCAAAAAGGACGGGACACAATGTAGATTCTATGACCAATGGAGAAACTTTCATAGGTTAAGACTATATGCACGTGGCGAACAACCTGTTGGTAAATATAAAAACGAATTAGCAATTAACGGTGACTTGTCTTATCTAAACTTGGATTGGACTCCTGTACCTATTCTTCCTAAGTTCGTGGACATTGTAGTCAATGGGATGTCCGATAGATTATTCAAGGTTAAGGCGTATGCTCAAGATGCTATGTCTCAATCTAAGAGAAGCAAGTATCAGGATATGATTGAAGGTCAGATGCTTGCAAAACCTATGTTAGAGGTTATTCAAGAAAAGACAGGCGCTAATCCATTTACTATAGAGCCTGAAGAGTTACCGAAGTCAGATGAAGAGTTGTCGTTATATATGCAACTCAACTACAAGCCTGCTATTGAAATAGCAGAGGAAGAGGCTATCAATACTATTCTTGAAGAGAACAAGTATATAGACTTAAGAAAACGTCTTGACTACGACTTAACTGTGTTAGGTATATCTACGGCTAAACACGAGTTTCTTCCCGGAGCAGGTGTAGAGATTAAGTATGTTGACCCTGCTAACATTGTATATAGCTACACAGAAGACCCACACTTTACAGATTGTTTCTATTGGGGTGAGATTAAAACACTCCCTATTACAGAACTATATAAGATTGACCCAACGCTTACTAAAGAGCAGTTGGAGGAAATTGCTAAGAGCGGGCAGAGTTGGTATGACTATTACAATACCGCTCAGTATTATGATAATGATATATTCTACAGAGATACTGTTACCCTAATGTACTTTAATTATAAGACCACTAAAAAAATGGTCTATAAGAAAAAAATTAACGAAGAGACAGGGGCGACAAAAGTTATTCAAAAGGATGACACCTTCAATCCACCACAAGAAATGATGGATGAGAATAGCTTTGAAAAAATAGAAAAGACTATTGATGTATGGTATGATGGTGTAATGGTTATGGGTACTAACTACTTATTAAAGTGGGAGTTGGCCGAGAATATGGTTAGACCAAAATCATCATCACAACACGCATTACCAAACTATGTGGCAGTAGCACCAAGAATGTATAAAGGTGTTATTGAGTCTTTGGTTAGGAGAATGATACCATTCGCTGACCTGATTCAGATTACACACCTCAAGCTACAACAGGTTATTGCTAAGGTAGTTCCCGATGGTGTATTCATAGATGCCGATGGCTTGAATGAAGTGGACCTTGGTACAGGTAACGCTTATAATCCTGAAGATGCATTGAGACTATACTTCCAAACAGGTTCTGTTATTGGTAGGTCTTATACTCAGGATGGTGAGTTTAATAATGCAAGAGTTCCTATTCAGCAGTTAACATCTAATTCAGGCGCATCTAAGACACAAATGCTTATAGGCAACTATAACCATTACTTAAATATGATACGCTCTGTAACAGGCTTAAATGAAGCGAGAGACGGTAGTATGCCTGACCCTAATTCATTAGTTGGTTTACAGAAGTTAGCAGCGTTAAATTCTAATACTGCAACACGTCACATTCTTGATGGCAGCTTGTATATGTTTAGAAGTCTTTCTGAGGCATTAACATATAGGATTGGAGATATATTGGAGTATGCCGATTTTGCAGATGATTTTGCAAATAAGATTGGAAAGTACAACGTAAGCATCCTTAATGATATTAAGGACTTATATATTTATGACTTCGGAATCTTTATTGAGGTAGCACCTGACGAAGAAGAGAAGGCACAACTTGAGCAAAATATTCAGATGGCACTATCTAAAGGCGATATTAACCTTGAAGATGCTATTGATATTAGAGAGATTAAAAACATTAAGCTTGCTAACCAACTCTTGAAAGTGAAGCGTAAAGCTAAGCAGGATAGAGAAGAGCAGATGCAAATGCAGAAGCAGGCAATGCAATCTCAACAACAATTAAAATCTCAAGAGATTTCTGCTCAGTTAGCAATGAAGAAAATAGAAATGGAAACTCAGGCCAAGATACAGATTCAGCAGTCAGAGATTCAGAACCAAATTATGAAGCTTCAGCAGGAGGCAGAACTTAAATCTATACTTATGGATAAGGAGTTCCAAATCAATATGCAGCTACGTGGTATGGAGGTTGGCGCTTTACAAGAGCGTGAGAAAGAAAGAGAAAAGGCTAAGTCGGGTAGGATTAGTCAGCAGAATACAGAACAATCAAAGCTTATTAATCAGAGAAAGAATAATCTTCCTCCAATGAACTTCGAGTCAAACGAAGATAGCTTAGATGGTTTTGATTTAGCTGAGTTCTCACCTCGATAAATGTCTAAATTTTTTATATTAAATTTGTAACTTAAATTAAACTCATATGGAATTAAAGGTAAGAGCCATTGATGGCATCGAGCAGAAGTCGGTTCAAGAAGTTGAAAACGAACTGCTTGAAAAACACGAGCAAGAAGTAAACTCAGAAGTTGATAGTTCAACAGAACAAGTAAACTCAGAAGTTAACAATGATAGTACAGAAACTCAATCCTCAGAGTTAAGTGAGGATGACGTTCTTTCATTTATAAAAAACAAGTACGATAAGGAAATCAATTCGGTACAGGATTTGTTTCAGGCACGAGAAGAGTCTGAACCACTACCTGAAGATGTGGCTACTTATCTAAAATATAAGAAGGAAACAGGACGAGGGTTCGAGGATTTCTCTAAACTAAACAGAGACTTTGATACTGTAAACCCTGATAGACTTCTTAAAGAATATCTAATGGCTACTGAAAAGGGTCTTGATGAAGAAGATATAGACTCTTTAATGGAGGACTATTCTTATGATGAAGAACTTGATGATGAGACCTCAGTAAAGAAAATTAGATTAAAAAAGAAAAAAGATATTGCTAAGGCCAAAGAATACTTTGAGTCTGAAAAAGAAAAATACAGAGTTCCTCTTGAGTCAAGTGGGGGTTCTATTTCTGAAGATGACAAAAAAGCTTTAGAGGATTATAAGCAGTATGTACAACAGGCGACCACTTATGAGGAAGAGGCCAAGCGTAAAACCGATTGGTTTATGCAGAAAACTAACGAAGTGTTCGGAGGTGAATTCAAAGGTTTTGAGTTTGCTATTGATGAAGACAAGAAGGTAATCTACTCTCCGGGTGATGCAAATGAGTTGAAGAGTGCTCAAGAAAATCCTGCGAACTTTATTCAAAAGTTCTTGGACGAAGATGGGTTACTCAAAGATGCAGTTGGATACCATAAGTCATTAGCCATCGCAATGAACCCTGAAAAGTTTGCTAAGTTCTTTTACGAGCAAGGCAAATCAATTGCAACGGAAGATGTAATACGTCAAACTAAAAATGTCAATATGACAACACGTAGTGCACCGGAAGTGACAAACAAGGGGGGAATGCAAATTAGAGCCGTTAACCCTTCATCGGGAAAAGGCTTAAGGATAAAAAGTAAAAAATAAATATTTAAAAAAAGAAAAAAATGGCAGGACAAGTAAACCCTACTCCGGGATTCGCATTACAGCCAAGCGCTGAGCAAGTCCCTTTATCGACTAACTATATCACAAACTTTGATTTCTTGAATCAGTATCTTCCTGATACTTACGAGAAAGAGTTTGAAAGATATGGTAACCGCACAATCTCTTCATTCTTAAGAATGGTAGGTGCGGAAATGCCTTCTAACTCTGACCTTATCAAATGGGCTGAGCAAGGAAGACTACACACTAAATATGTAAACTGTGCTTCTGCAGGTGCAGCAGGTGACCTAACGGCTACTATTACTGTAAACGACACTTTGTCTCCGGGCACAGGTGGTATTGCAGTACGTAAAGGTCAAACCATTATGGTTTCTGACAATGCAGGTACAGGTTCTAACAAAGGTATCGTTGTTGATGTTAACACAACTGCAGGTACTATTGAAGTAGCTTACTACGAAGCGGCAGGACAAGCATTTGCCGGTTCAGCAGTTGCGAGTATCTTCATCTACGGTTCTGAATTTAAAAAAGGAGTTCGTGGTATGGAAGGTTCTTTGGAAGCTGACGATGTAATCTTCGAGAACTCACCAATCATCATCAAAGATAAGTATGCAGTATCAGGTTCTGATATGGCTCAAATCGGATGGGTTGAGGTAACAACTGAAAACGGTGCAAGCGGATACCTATGGTATTTGAAATCAGAGCACGAAACAAGACTTCGTTTTGACGATTACTTGGAGACTGCAATGATTGAAGCAGTTCCTGCTGAAGCAGGTTCAGGTGCTGCAACACAAGCAGTTAACGACCAAGTTGGTGACAAAGGTTCTGAAGGTGTATTCTACGTAGTAGAAAACCGTGGTAACGTTTGGGGCGGTGGATACCCTGCTTCATTGACTGAGTTTGATACTATCGTTTCTCGTTTGGATAAGCAAGGTGCTATCGAAGAAAACGTATTGTTCATTGACAGAGAGTTCTCTTTTGCAATTGATGATATGTTGGCAGGATTGAACGGTTACAGTTCAACAGGTGCTGCTAACTTCGCATCTTTCGGTTTGTTTGACAACGACAAGGATATGGCGTTGAACTTAGGTTTCACAGGTTTCCGTAGAGGATATGACTTCTACAAGTCTGATTGGAAATACTTGAACGACCCTACAATGCGTGGTGATATGTCAGGTGCAGCCGGTTCAGGTAAAGTAAGTGGATTGTTAGTTCCTGCAGGTTCTACTTCTGTTTATGACCAAATCCTTGGTAAGAACGCTAAGAGACCATTCTTACACGTTCGCTACCGTGCTTCTGAAACTGAAGACAGACGTTACAAAACTTGGATTACAGGTTCAGCAGGTGGTGCAATGAATAGCGACCTTGATGCAATGGAAGTACACTTCCTTTCTGAAAGAGCGGTATGTACCCTTGGTGCAAACAACTTCTTCTTGTTCTCAGAATAAGAGGTTTAATATTGGGGGAGTGTCTTTAAAGACACTCTCCCTTTTTTTAATTTTAATAATATCTAATTATGAAAAAAACAGTAAAGTCAGTAGACCGTGTCTACAAATTAACAAGGGAAGCAGCCCCTTTATCTTACACGCTGCCAACACGTAACTCACGTAGATTCCCATTAATGTATTTTGATGAGGATACAAACACTAACAGAGCGCTTAGATACGCAAGAAACCAAAAGAGTCCATTTGAGGACGAGCAGGATGGTAATTCTATATTAGACCCTGTAATCTTTATTGATGGTATGTTGCAAGTTCCAAGAACTAATCCTGTACTTCAGGCATTTTTAAGTTATCATCCATTGAATGGTAAAAGATTCGTAGAGGTTGATAATGAGAAGGATGCTGCACAAGTTGTAGAGAATCTCAACTTGGAGGTTGATGCACTTATTGAGGCAAGAGGTCTTGACTTGGAAACGATTGAAAGTGTTTCAAGAGTTTTATTCGGAGGTGACACATCTAAGATGTCAACTGCAGAATTAAAAAGAGATATCTTGGTTTATGCCAAGAGAGAACCTGAAGATTTCTTAAATGTACTTAATGACCCTATGCTAAAGCTACAGTCTAAAATTCATAGTTTCTTCGAGAACAATCTCCTTACATTTAGAAAAAACAAAAAAGAGGTTTGGTACAACACAAGTTCTAATAAAACAAGAATGCTTGTAGTACCTTATGGTGAAGACCCTTACTACTTAGTGTCGTCATTCTTATCAAGTGATGATGGTATTGAGAGTCTAAAGCTGCTTGAAAAAATGTTGGATTAACCAACTCCTATTATAGGTTATGAGAGGGGGGTCTGTTTTCAGACCCCTCTTTTTTTTTACTTATCTTTGTAAAAAAGTTTACGATGATAAACACAGTAAGAAATACAGTTCTGTCTGTGCTCAATAAAAATAACTACGGATACCTATCGCCATCGGACTTTAACTTATTCGCTAAGCAGGCTCAGTTGGATTTGTTTGAAAGTTATTTTTATCAGTACAACTATCAGATTAATAAAGAGAATGCTCGTACCTCAGGTACAGGGCTTGCGGATATAACGAAGGGGATTGAAGAGGAGTTGAATGTTTTCTCTGTTTCTGCAGGGTTGTACAATCAGAGTGATAATGTGTATTTCACACCATCACCAACCACAACGGGTAGTGATTATTACTTATTAAATAAGGTATTGATTTATGATACCGTATTAGATGAAGGAACAACCACGGGTACTGTTGGTGGTCAAAATAAATTGATTGACTCTGCAGCAGATTTTACCGTAGATGTTCAGGTAGGAGATATAGTAGCAGTTGAGAACTCAGGAGTTCAGTATGTTAATGTTTTATCTGTAGATAATGCTAACGAACTAACTGTATCTGCATCGGTAATTAATGCTATTGGTTTACCATACGCTATATACAGAAGAGGTACAAGAATGAATGAGGTAGAGAAGGTAACCCATAGTAAGATTACTATGTTAAACAATTCTCATCTAACATCTCCTAATACCACATTCCCTGCTTACACTACGGAAGGCAGCATAATGAATGTATTCCCTGAATCTGTTGATTCTATTGGGAGAGTGATGTGTCAATATATAAGATACCCAAGAGACCCTAATTGGACGTATGTTTCATTAGCTAATGGTGAACCTGTATATGACCCATCTCAACCTGATTTTCAAAACTTTGAATTAGCGTTAGACTCTGAGGCTGATTTAGTTTTGAAGATATTACAGTACGCAGGTGTGTCAATTAGAGAGGCTCAGGTTTATCAGTTTGCTCAGGGAGAAGAAACACAAACTAACCAAGAACAATCATAATGGCATATATATCAGAATATCAGTATTACGAGAATAACGGGCTAACGCCTGAAGATGCTAATTGGGGTTCATACCAATATGTTAGCCTGTACGATATCGTCAACAACTTTATGTTGATGTATGCCGGCAATCATAATCTGATAAACAACGAAGAAAGATTTAAGGTTTTGTTTCACGCAAAGCGTGCTATACAAGAACTAAACTATGATGCCTTTAAAGAAATAAAGGTATTAGAGTTAAACGTTACAGAAAACCTCAGGTATGTACTACCCTCTGACTATGTGAATTGGGTGAGAATATCTATGTATAAAGATGGTGTTCTATACCCTCTTAGTGAGAACGTACAAACACAAACATCAAACGCATATCTGCAGGACAATACAGGTAGAATACTATTCGATATAGACGGTAATATATTAAAGCCTCAGTTTTCTCATATTGATTATGACAGAATTACAGGAACTAAACAAAGCATTTACTTAGACCAAAACAACGCACAGTTTAACGGGATGCCCGGATACAACGTTGATGGGGCTTGGTATTTTGATTTTGAGGTTGGCGCAAGGTTTGGTTTAAATACTGAGACTGCTAATGCTAATCCTACATTTACGATTGATAAAAAGGCAGGAGTTATAAACTTCAGTTCAAGCATAGGTAACAACTTAGTTATACTTGAATACGTGTCTGATGGTATGGAAAATGGAGAAGATTCAAGGGTTTCGGTAAACAAACTTTTCGAAGATTATATTTATGCTGCTATCGAATATGCTATTCTAAGTTCTAAGTTCGGTGTACAGGAGTACATTATAGCAAGAACAAGAAAAAGAAAAGGCGCACTATTAAGAAACGCTAAGATTAGAATAAGTAATATTCATCCCGGTAGGTTATTAATGAACCTAAGAGGACAAGACAAGTGGCTGAAATAATATGGCAAATCTGACAAGAAACTTCATTTCGGGAAAAATGAACAAGATGGTTGATGAGCGACTCGTTCCTAACGGGGAGTACATTGATGCATTAAATGTTCGTATGGGTTCTACTGAGGGCTCTGAGATTGGTGTAATAGAAAACACAAGAGGTAACCTACCTTTAACTCAGTTAGCATATAACGGTACGCCATTAAGTGGAGCGGCTCGTTGTATTGGTGCTTTCGATGATGGTGCAATAGAAACCCTATATTGGTTTGTACACGACCCTAATTTCACGTCTTCTCCAACAGGTAAGTTGGATATGGTTGTTTCTTACAACGATAACACTAACACTACTACGTATCACCTTATATCAGTTAATGACGGAGGTGGTGTAAATACCACGCTAAACTTCGATAAAGAATATCTTATAACAGGTGTAAATAAGATTGAGAACCTACTGTATTTTACAGACAACCTCAACCAACCAAAACAGGTTAATGTAAAAAGAAACTACGCAAACCCTGTGGCAGGGGTAGATGGCTTTAGTGAAGAGTCTATTCTTGTAGTTAAGAAGCCACCTGTAAACTCGCCAACTATTGTACCTGAAGCAACGTCAAGCCAAGACAACTTCTTAGAAGACAGGTTTATATGTTTTGCATACAGATATAGATACGAGGATGGGGAGTATTCTGCAACGTCTCAGTTTTCTGAGCCAAGCTTTTTACCCGGACCGTTTAGATACAGTTCGGCTACCGCCCTAAACGAAGGTATGTTAAACATTACGAATCAATGTAAGATAACATACAACTCAGGAGGACCCCTTGTAAAGTCTGTGGATTTATTATTTAAGGATATGAATAACTCTACTATCAAGATTATTGAGAAACTTGATAAAGAAGAGTTGGGTCTTGCTGATAATACAGACTATACATATACGTTTAACAACAGTAAGATATTTACTATCGCTCCATCAGGAGAGATTCTTAGGTTGTTTGATAACGTGCCAAGACTTGCTCAAGCACAAACCCTAATGGGCAACAGGCTTGTATATGGTAACTATGTTGAGGGATATGATTTAAAGGATGCGAACGGCAACCCTACAAAATTAGAGTACATTTCTACGTTAGCAACTGAGGATATTGGTTTAAGTGAAATAGAAGCTGAAACCTCGTCAGGAAATTACTCTTGGGATGGTGCTCAAACAATACCACAATCGGTATTAGAGATAGACCTTACTGATATAAACTTGATTGCAGGTGCGGTAATAAACATTCTATTTAGATTCTCTCATAACCAATGGTCGGGAACACCTCCGTTTCCTAATGAAACCACAGAAGAACAAACTGTTGATTTCACATACATACTTCCGCAAGACTTTAGTAGCGTATATGCCCTTGCCACGTCAACTGATTTTCAGGAAAAGATAGGTATTGTAACAAACATACAGACAATCGCAAACTCTTGTAACGGTCAGACGTTTACAGATTTATTTAATTGTATTATACCTAACGAGTTAAACGGGTTGTTTAAATACAGAAGCGGGATATCAGGCCCTGACCAACCTATAGCAATAATTACAAGCCCCGGTTCTGATGTAATCGGTTTTCAATTGCCAACTATGGAGTTTGTGGATGACCCTACAGGTGTTAATATTACACAAGAGGTTTATGAATACTACTCTATCACAACTGCAAACGTGGAGTTTGCAGAGATAGGAGACCCATCAAGCTTACATAGCAATAGAGGTTATGAGATTGGTATTCTTTATATGGATGAATACAATCGTATGACAACCGCATTGGTTAGTCCAAATAATACGGTTCACGTACCCTGTAGTAATTCAGAATTAAAAAACACTATAGACGTAAATATTCCTACTGCTCAAGTTGCTCCAAGTTGGGCCAAGAGATATAAGTTTTGTATCAAGCCTGACAAGAAGGATTACGATATTATATATTCAAACCTATTCTTTAGAGACCCTGCATCAGGTGCTGACTATTTCTTACTTGAGGGTCAGAACTCTCAAAAGGTTGAGGTTGGAGATGAGTTGATTGTAAAGACAGATACTCAAGGTGCAAGAAATAGTTGTACTTGGACAACGGTATTAGAGAAGGATGCTCAGATGGCTGACTTTATAGAACCCGTTGATGCACAAGGAACTATCATCCCTGTGCCTGCCGGTACTTATATGAAGCTTCGTGCTAACAACTTTAGCACAGAGGTTGGTGAACTTCCTGTGGTTGCTTATGGAGAGAAGTCTAATAGCGGAAGCGGGTGTAGAACGGTGGACTATCCTGTAGACACAGAAGACCCAAACACACCGGGCAGCTTTATTGACTATACAATTCCTGCAGGAAGTAGAATACGAATAAGAATTGACAACAACAGAAGGGGAAATTTATCTTCACTTTTTGGTAATGTACCTCCAAAACATTGGTCTGTTGAAACAAAATTTACTGCATCACAAGAGTATCCAAACTTCAAGGATTGGTTTGTTGGGGATAATGTAGCATCCTCATTAGAGGCGCAAGCTACTGATGGCGGAACAGGTGTGACAGGACCGGGATTTAATTCAATCGATGGGACATTTGAAAATTGTGGTGTAGGTAATGTATCTTCTACATTTAGACAGATAGGTAATAGATATTATTTTAGTGTAAAAAGTAGTGAGGGTTATAGTGGAAGCAAGAAAAAAACTACATTAAAAGTAGAGATTGAAGTTATTAGAACTGCAGATACGGTTGTGTTTGAGTCAGACCCTCAAGATGCTGAGCCGGATTTATGGTACGAAAGTTCTGTATCATTTGGTATAGGACCAAACGGTGAACACCTTGGTAACATTCAAAACCAAAACTTTGGTACAGGAGCACCGGGATTAGTTAAAACTGCATTCTTTAATTGCTATGCATTTGGGAATGGTGTCGAGAGTTATAAGATTAACGACTCTCTTGTAGGTAAGGAACTTGTATTAGGTAACCGTGCCACAACAACTGATTCAAAACTATATGGTGAAGAGTTGCGATTTGCTGACCTTACCTATAGCGGTGTATATAACGCTGAGACCAATATAAATAGACTGAATGAGTTCAACTTAGGTTTATCAAACTTTAAACCTTTGGAATTTTCATTTGGTCCTGTTATGAAACTCTTTGCAAGAGAGACGGATATATTAGTTCTACAAGAGGATAAAATATCTTATGTATTAGCAGGTAAAAACTTATTATCAGATGCAGGAGCAGGTAATGCTATCGTATCAACACCTGAGGTTTTAGGAACTCAGATTGCAAGAATAGAAGAGTATGGTATCTCACATAATCCTGAGAGTTTTGCTCAATGGGGTGCAGACAAATACTTTACTGATGCCAAGAGGGGTGTGGTTATACAGTTAACGGGTTCAGGACCAAACAATGATTCGCTACAAGTGGTATCAACGTTGGGAATGAGAACGTGGTTTAGAGATTTATTTAATACATCTTTTGAAACTCAGAAGTTAGGAGGGTTTGACCCTTATATGAATGAGTTTGTTTTATCATCAAACAACCAACAACTACCTCAAGATGTTGAGTGTGCTGACTGTGGCATCACCACTACGATTAACATAACCAATACAGAACCATACGAGTTGTGTTACAACTTAGGTAACTTAGTTGGGGATGTTGAGATAGTATACGAGGTTGTGTCTGTATCAGGTACATTTAATGTGTCAGCAGAATATGACGGCTCTACGTACACATCAGGAAATGTTAGTACGGGTGGTAAGTTGACCTTTGATAAATCTAAGATATTAGAAGAAGAGGCAAACATCAACATAACATCTACAGGCAGTTGTGTGTTAACACTAACTGTTAATTGTCCATTAGCCCAAGAGATTGATATTATATTGGTTTGTTTGACAAGTGACAATGAGGCAGGTTTGTTTATACATAATGATTACAGATGGACTGATAACGGTTTTGTTTCTCCACTACATAGTGAGCAGGTTGAGTTTGGTTCAGGTGCAAGTCCTATAGTTTCTCAATACAATATTATTTCAGGACCACAAGGTGGTGGTACAATACCTGCTAATCAGGCGGTTATTTCTATTAGAAGTAATAAGATAGGCACGGATGATTTTAATTTTGATATCAATGCAGATAAGTTTAGATATTTAAGAACAAACACATTATACCAAAACACACCATCTGATATCATTGACTTGATTAATGCAAGTAATACTGCCAATCCTATACAAGGGCCAACACAGGGTAATACATACTACCAAGCGCAATTCAATATGCCAAGTGTAGCGGGTGACAAGTTGTATATGATTTGGGATTACAGAAACAGTACACCTATTGACCTATGTCAAGGTTTAGATGCTACAGAAGCTTGCTGCGGATGTGAAGGTAGTGGTAGTGGTGGCGGTGGCTCAGACCCTGACCCCGACCCAACTCCTCTTTGTAAGAGATATACAGTTTCAACACGTTCAGGAACAGGGAGTGGATATTCATACACAGACTGTAATGGTATATTCCAAGAAGAGTATATTGGTGGGGCAAGTGGATTTGATTCAGAGACATTCTGTGCTCAGGAAGGAACAGTAGACCCCGGAGGTAACAACTTATCTGAAGATGGAGACTGTTAATTTTAAATTAGATTAAATTATGGCAACATACTATATAGACGGAACAACCTTATCAAACTCAACTGCGGTGTATAGCAACGCAGCAATGACGGTGTGTGCCGCAGATGGATTTTACTCAGATGGTGTAAACGTAAGGGAGCAGGTTAATTGTAACCTTCTTCCTGCTCAAACGTGTCCCACGTGTGCTGAGCCTTGTGGAGGAGCAATTAGCGGAAGTGGTAACCAAGGTATATATCTTCTTGATTTAGATGTTGGAGGAACTCCTACTGATATAGGTGCGATTATCGTAAGATTTAATCCGTTTGGTATACCTGATGGGATTAGAGCAACATTTGGTAGCACTATATATAATAAAATTAGTTCGCCTGTTGATGGGTATCACGGTTCAACAAGTAACTCTAACTATACATTTATAGGTAACACAAATGATGACTGTGGTGTAGCGGGTTCTACCTATACCCTTAACGAGTTTAACTATACGAGTGGTTCTTTTCAACCAACGGGCAATACTCAAACAGTTACCGCAAATGCGGGCGATGTGTCTTTTAGTTCAACC
>JQIA01000363.1_pt1 | contig 22495 bp, 19 predicted proteins | sample 811431 | NCBI WGS metagenome assembly JQIA01 (sample SAMN02998118, study PRJNA258478) | marine sediment metagenome | biome: marine; feature: seafloor; material: sediment; isolation source: oil-polluted sediment collected from 3 locations (0.5 km, 0.7 km and 0.9 km)... | place: USA: Gulf of Mexico ...
CCTCCATCTGGCTGGGCTTGGGACTTGTCTTGACTTCGATTATTTGAAGCGATAGACTCACCCTTAAGATGTGTGCCGTGCCAGGCACACAACAATAGGATGATACGGAACAATCTACGGTTTCGTTGATTAATCTTTAACATGTAATTAAACTTTATCGATATGTGGATGGACTCGTAGTATTACCGATCCTCCGCATATCCTAGACGTTCTCATTAAACATAACTTTACTTATTTTTAAATTATGGTACGATATTAGTATATAATATAGGAGAATAATAGTATGGCACTTACCTTACCACTGAGAGATATGAGTCTAAACGAGAAATTTATGGCTATTGAAATGATATGGGATGATATATGCCATAACTCGGCTGATTTCCCATCTCCAGCTTGGCATGAAGCTATTATAGAAGAAAGAGATAAAAAAATTGCAACTGGAGAAGATAAACTTATTGATTGGGAAGTTGCAAAAAAACAAATGAGAAAATCTATAAAATGAAGATTCAGATATCTGATTCTGCATACAATGATTTGGAAGAAGGATATTCATTTTATAATTCTCAAGGCGAAAACCTTGGGAACTATTTTCAAGACTCTTTATTTTCAGATATAGACTCTCTTAACATTTATGCCGGGATACATTCTAAGCATTTTTGGGAAATATAGGCTTTTATCAAAAAGATTTCCCTATGCTATTTATTATATTCTCAAATTAGATGTGATAATTGTCTCCGCAATATTAGATTGCAGAAGAAATCCTTCTTGGGTAAAAAACAAACTAAAATGAGATAGGGATAGGGACGCCCATCACTGAGCCGCCCCTCCCACACTACCGCACGTACGAATCGCGTATACTGCGGTTCGGCTGGTAAAGATACTATCGGCTGTGAGTACTCCCACCGACAGGCCGGATTTTCAGATTGCTAACGCTACGTACATTTCAGCCACTGCTGCATTTTGCAGGTAAGTATGGCATGGTGCGCATCTTCCAACGGAGCCTGTGCATTATTAGTAATGATTTTGTCCGAAGCCCGGAGGGCAATGAAGCCCTTGGCAGTTTGCCAGGAAAGAGACTCGTGAGAGGGCCTCAACTCTGGAAGCATTAATCCGGATGGGAGCTGAAATAATGGTATGCGTAACATATGTAAACTGTGGATAAACATCGTTATTTGCGCAGGCTAAAGATGCTGACAAGCCCGGACCAAAACGGTAAGAGGTATGGATAGAGTGTTCCGCTGTCACTCTACGTGATTTATGATTCCTCCGGTGAATATACAGGCGCGTATCGTGAAGGCGGTAAGATCAGGATTAAAAGAAAAGGCCCGTGGTCGTCAAAGATTGTTGGCCAATTCACTCGCCGCAAAGCTGACTGCTATCAATCAAGCGGGTTATATCCAATCGTGGAAAACGAACTCCGGGTATTGATGGCATTTTACTTGATACTCCGGAAAAGAGATGGAGAAATCTGCAAAACTTAAACCTTCCCGACTACAAGGCAAAACCTCTGTAAGGATTTAAAAAATAGGATATGAGAAATATGAATATAAAAACACAGTCCGACGAGGCATTGCGAAAGATCTGGGTTCAAACTCGATCTGTTATGGAAACGGAAAATATCAAACATAAACGATATAGTAAAAACCAAAAGCGGCACTGGAATTTATTTGAGATTTTGATTCATATATTCGCATATTTTCTGAAATTTTCAGGGCTCTATGCCATTGGATACAAGAATGCAAAAAAAGTGGTAGTCAATCATTTGACACTGGAGTTTCTGAATTTACCGGAAGCATTTGACGGATATACCTTACTTCATATGACGGATCTGCATCTGGACGGATTACCCGGAATTGAGGAGGACATTATCGAAAAAATAAAACCTCTCTCCTATGATTTATGTGTGCTAACGGGTGATTACCGGGAAGCCGTATCAGGTGGTTTTAAAGCGATAGTAGAACCGTTTCGAAAAATTATATCCTCCATTCACACGACAGATGGCATCATTGCGACCCTTGGCAATCATGATTCCTATTTGATGATCGATTATTTTAATAGTCAGGGAGTCAGGGTTTTGGGCAATGAGAAAATCAGGATATGGAAAGGTGAGGAATCAATAGAAATAACTGGAATCGACGATACGTATTACTATTATACAGCTCAAGCAGATTACATTATTGAACAGAAATCAGATAACTTTAAAATATTACTGACTCATACACCTGATTTATACGATATCGCTGCACAGAATGATTTCGATCTCTACCTGTGCGGTCATACTCATGGCGGGCAAATCTGTCTGCCAGGCGGGCATCCAATCATTACTCATGTTAATTGCAGGAAAAAATATACTAAAGGATTATGGAAGCATCGTAATCTACAAGGTTATACGAGTCGGGGTTGCGGTGTAGTTGGGATTCCAGTTCGTCTGAACTGTCGGAGTGAAGTAACATTGGTCACACTGAAAAAAATCTGATCACAATTTCTTTATCATTAGTCATCAGTTTGCAAATGGACATCTTAAACTTACACAGCAAATGGGATACTGTCGCCGTACTCCAAAAAAACAAAACTACCGGTACTTTACACCAATATTATTCATTATGAACATTTTATGATGATAATATAATCCTGGAACAGGCCAATTATGCAATATTTTATCCTGAAGCACCCTATTTTATTGATTTATATTTCATATTAACGTAAAATAATAAGATATTACTGGTTATTTATAGTCGCAGGCTAAAACCCAGTTGTTCCAACAGAATCTATAACGATTTTCAGTTCCGCTTATACTTCAAAATACGATAACTGCACGCTACCAGCCTCATTTAACTTCCAGTAGTTTCAATTAATTTATAATTATACAGGTGGAATATGAAACACACGATCATTGGCATTCTGGCTATTGTGGTGTTTATTTGTTTTTCTTCACAGAGCTGGTCTGAAGAGACAATTATAATTTCGACTGAGGACTACCCACCCCATACATCGCCTGATTTAAATCACTATGGTTTAAATTGTCATATCGTGACAGAAGCATTTGCATTGGAAGGAATTACGGTAAAATACAGGTTTTATCCGGGCAAACGGTCCTATATAACGGCGAAGGAAGGGAAAACTGACGGTACAGTTCCCTGGGTTTGGCGAAAGGATCGTGCAGAACACTTCTATTATCCTGATCCGGTCCATACCGCCGGATTTGATAGTTTTTTCCACCTGAAAACGGTGAAACCTGGCTGGAATCCTGAAAAACCGAACTTCGCTAATTTAGCAGGGTTGAAAATCGGCGGCGTTATTGGGCATAATTATGGCGAACTTTTTCAAAATGCTGAAAAATCAGGAATTATTGAAGTAGAGCGGGTAGCGACAACAATTCAGAATTTCAGAAAATTATTAGCCGGTCGTATTCAATTGTACCTTGTAGAGGATTCTGTCGGTTATTATAAACTGCACAAAAACTTCAGCAAAACGGATGTTGAATTGATAACGCATATACGAAAAAATACGAATCCTGCAGCAACCTACCACCTGATCATTTCAAAAAAATCGAAAAAAGGGATATATTTTGTTAATGCATTTAATAACGGTTTAAGGAAGCTGAAAGAAAGCGGACGCTTTGATCAATTCGTAAAAGCGTCAATGCAGGGTGATTATATATTAAAAAAACCCTAAAAACCGCTATTGTAGAGGCAAGTGAAGACACAAGCGGCAAATTTGGGGGGGGGCCGGACCAAACCGTCCTTTATAACCAAAACAATTACCAGTGTTAAAAACAATTCTTAGCGACACCATTTTTAATAAAATCCCGGGGCCAATTATGTAGCAATCACTTGACAGGGAACCCGAAATTAAATTATGTCTATTTAATAAAAAACCGCCTAATTCAGAGAGGGAGAATAAAGTGAAAAAAGGTTTGATAATAATTTTAGGTATTGTTGTACTAATTTCCGGCATTCTTTATACAAACAGAGGCAAAATTATCCTTAGCCTCGCTGAGGGTAAAGCTGTTGAATATGCAGAATACTTTTGTGATTCGCATGAAATTATCAACAAACTGGGTGAGATCGCTTCAGATGTAACATCTCAATGGGAAACCTTAACTGAAGAGGATCAGGTGTTTTTTGCAACATGTTTGAAAAGAATTAAAAGCGCTCGTGCTTATAAAGCTTTAGGTTCATCTGATGATGAAGAATTATCCGATACAGATTTTCAGGCAATGCTTGATGAAGCAGAATCACGCCTTTCAGATTATGAAGATTAATAATTATTTTATAAACATTTTTTATTGGAACCAATGCTAAAGACCACCTCAAATACCTTAATAAAATTAGCAGCAATAGTATGGTATACAGGCGTTATTGTTTTAACTGCTAAAAGCTGTTTCTTGTTTATTGAGGTTCTGAAAGGCGGGACAGATCAACTGTACGTCATACTGGCCGGCATATGTGGCATTGTAATAGGAATGATTAAAGCAAAGTATCTGTTCTGTGATATCTGTAAAAAGAATATTGCCCGGATCAATGGATTGTCAAAGCCCAAACTGTGGCAATTTTACCGAAAGCGCTTTTTTATCTTTTTAATATTAATGCTTACCCTGGGAAAATATTTAGCCTGGGCTGCAAAAGGTCAAAACCCAGCTCTTATTGCATTGGCTGTACTGGAAATTTCAATCGCGTCGGCTCTGTTTTCCAGCAGTTATTATTTTTGGAAAAAACAGAGATAAGCCTGAGACTGAATAATGAAGCTATAATTTTTTAATACTCATTAAGGTCAAACCGAGCCACCTTCCCTTAACGTTAAAACATAAAGTCCTGGTTTCCTTCCGGCTGCTTTAATTTTTTTACCTTTGGTTTTTCAGCTGTAAGATGAACAGGATTGCCCTCTACATAGATAGCCTTGAAGGGTATTGCCGGGCATGCATATTCACAGGCACCGCAGCCGACACAAATGTCCGGTTTCACAGCTGGAACCCGGAGCCTGTTTTCAACAACCATATAGACAGCCTTGGTAGGACAATGCTCTGAGCATGCGCCGCATTCTGTCTTCTGAGTTATTACGATACAATTCTCACGGATAAAGACAACTTTTCCGATCTGGATCTGCTTCTTCTCTTCCTTTTTCACCGGCAGTATCGCACCTGTCGGGCAGACCTCACTACACCTGGTACAATTAAAATTACAATAACCGTACTTATTCAACATTGCCGGCATCAGTACGCCCTTTCCGCCAAAACCTGCAAAATAAGGTTGAATAACTTTTCCAGGACAGGCCGTAACGCATAGATAGCAGGCTGTACATTTATTTGTAAAATTTGCAATGGAACGTGATCCGGGAGGTGTAATCGGATATTCCCTTTTGACCCGTATTTTGTTCATGACATACACAACCGGTCTTTTCGCTGCAAAAGCCGTTTTAGAAAATCCGGTCATCACCAATGCGGCCAGTGCCATGAATGCCCGGCGCTGGTGATTTAATGATTCAGAGCAACCTGAATCCGTGGCTGACTTTCTGTTTTTCATATAGCCGATACTGTTTTCCGGACAGGTGTTGATACAGTTATAGCAGGCAACACAGCGTGATAAATCGATATATTTTTCGTTCGAATCGATGCACGAGGATTTACATTTTCGTTCGCACCGGCCACAGGTTGTACAGCTATTTGGGTCAATATGAAGTTTCAGGAAAGATACTTTTGAGAAAAGCCCTAAAAGGGTACCGACCGGGCAAAGTGTATTGCAGTACAACCGCCCTTTCCATACTGCCAGAATAAGAATAAGAAGCATAAACAGAGACACAAAAATATAGACCGATAAGGGAAATCCGTGATGTGCATATGGCGTCACTGAATATATATCCATCATTTCAAGAATACGTGAAAGCCCGTTGTTGAACATGGCAAAAACGGGTTTAATAATTAAGGCCATTATTCTGCCAAAACTGCTGTACGGATCCAGAATATTGACAACCACCATCGTTCCTGAAAAAAGTGAACCAATTGTCAGTATGAGAATACTGTACCGGAGAAATGAGTGGGGTTTTGAGTATCGATTCTTTCGTTTCATTTTTTGGGATGAAAGGCGTGATATCACATCTGTTGAAATGCCCAGCGGACATAGAAAAGAACAATAAACCCGCCCACCCAGAAGGGTCATTATAAGAACAAGAACAAACCCTGCTGTCAGCAACCCTGCATTGGATAAAAACTTCAAGAGAGACGGGATAAACTGAAAATAAAGGATACCGGTTGCAATATCTCCCGGGAGACTTCCATTAAGATCGAGAAAAAGAAGGCTGAAAAAAAAGAGAGTACCGACCGCAATTACTCTGCGTATTGTTTTTAACGGTTTTAATCTTTCTGCCCCTGGCCCCATAGATCCCAACCTGAATTTCATTCCCTGACGTTTCTGGAATAATCATAAAACATTTTTAATTTAAACATTGATGGCGTCGTAAAAAGTCCCATCTACTTCGCTTTAGTGATTGGCCAGACTTTTGATGTACCACATGTACCACTACGAGCCTGGCCAATCACTAAATCTTGTATATGGGCCCTTTTCCTTAGCCATCTAAATACTTTTTGCGGGAGCATCAAACATTGAGAGGCTGACGAAAAAAAACATCCCCCCGGTCCGGGATTATTATTTCATTCTGATTCGTTTTATATCCAGACTCGTTAAATCCATTGTTCCAACCCCCATGTCGTGTGCCATTTTAATATAGGGAATATCAGTGGGATTCATCCCGAACATCTTTGCAGCCGCAGCATCAGCTGCGACAGGATCAGTACTGAGTATCTGTGCTTTCATCAGAATAGTATCATCGACACTTACGCCCATAGGCCCATTTTTCTTCATAACCCGATAGGCATCAACCACAGTCAAATCAGGAATTCTTACTGTGGCGAAATCGGCAACACACTGATGAAGATTATGTGAATGCCACCAGCCACGATCCCAGACCACTCCCATAAGGTTTTTCATGCCAATGGTCAGCTTCGTGCCACTGTGATTTTTAAGCACAGGTACATTGATAAAGACGTCACTTTCAAGAAAAAGCTCATGGGCATAGCCACCGGTAAGACTTTTCCCTTTGGGGACTTTAATTCTCTGATAGTTTCGCTCATTATTTCCCGGAACTATTTTCCCGCCGGCTCGCATTACAGCATTTTTTATCCCACTGTGTGTATAACATTTGTGCCAGACATCACAGGTATGGTCAAAAACATAAACTTTTTTTGCACCTGCATCCAAACACTGAGCAACGATCTGTTTTATCAGATCCGGATTCGTATTCGCTGCCTGATCCGGTTCCTTGTCCCAGCCAATATTCGGCTTAACAACAACTGTCTGGTTCGGTTTAACGAATTTTCGGATACCGCCAAGAGCATTAATGCCTTTATCAAACATCGGCCCCGGCTTTCCGCCCATAACGCCTACAAGCCCGGGCCTGTTTTCTGCCTGCCCAACAGCACCAAAAAGCGTTCCCGGTGTACCTAATGCAAATATTGACCCTGCCGCCATGCCACCGACAGCAGCACCCATTGATACAGATTTTTTCAAAAAATCACGTCTTTTCATAGCCGTTTCTCCCGAAATGATTATAAAGAATCTAAAATGCAATATACGCCGCATTCCAATGATAATCATGATCATTCATAAATACCACTTCGATTTTTTTTGTCTGATTTTTTTAGATATAATCTAATCGCCGGAGCACAAAAAGCGCAACATGTTTTTGTAGAAAGTATAGAAGAGAAAAGACTGATTTGCAAGGCAGCGCCTGCGGTACTTCAGGTAACTGTTGAAGCAGGTTTAACACTCGTCAATCGGAAATGTTAAGTAAAAACGACTGCCGATACTCACTTCAGATTCTATCTTCAGCGTTCCACCAATCTGTTGAATTGAGTCCGAGACAACATCCATACCGACACCTCTTCCGGAAATCTCGTCAGCAGCATCTTTACAGCTGAGCCCCGGCAGGAGAATAAGGTTATTTTTTTCATGTTCCGTCATTTTGCTGACCGCACTACTTTCGACAAGACCTTTTTCAACAGCTTTTCGACAGATTAAGTCCGTATCTATTCCGAGACCGTCATCCTCAAATACAATCGTGGCTTCATTTCCGTTTCGTATCGTTCGAATACGGATTTCACCAGTCAGTGATTTACCGGATTTTTTCCTGAGTTCAGGCGTTTCAAGCCCATGATCCAAGGCATTTCTCAACAGGTGCAGCAGAGAATTTATAATCAAATGATGGGTTCTGTATGGAAGTAGAATCTTATCACCACCGGTATTGATTCTGACTTTTTTATTTAACGATGCGGAAACGTCTTTAACAATTTGATTAAGCCGTTTGTAGATAAGTTCAAAAGGTTGCAGAGAAATTTCTTTTATACTGTTTTTTAGAAGCTGTAAATCTTCTGATGTTTTTTTCGGTTCGCGAGTACCATTTTCGTCAATCGTGTTACAAATAGTCAACAGTTCTTCCATCTTTTCGTAACTGACCTTAATCCAGCGTTCCCGTTTTCGAATCGCAGTTGCAGCCTCCATCCCCTTTTTAACAAGTTTTTTCAGTATTCCTTCAGCTTTCACAAGAAGATTCTGCATGGTATCAACCAATTCAAAAAGCTTTTCTGAAACAGGTTCACCGTTTACCATTCCGGCCTCAAAAGTTAAATCTTCTGAGCGAAGACTACTTAAAAGTTCCTCTGTATCATGTGCAAAACGACCAAACTCATTCATGCCATATGTACGTGCAAGTCCTTTAATCGAGTGCATATGCCTGAAAATATCATTGTAAACTGAAAATTTATCTTCAATGTAATAGAGTGTTTTTAATAATTTTGCGCATGTATTTAGTGTGTCCTTGGTATCAAAAATAAAATCGGCAATTTCACTGCTGTTCTCCTGTCCTGTCATCGCAGTAAAAACTTCCATTTCAAAATTATGTAGTGCTGTCTTCTCCTGAAGTATCTTTTTCTGACGCATCCGTTCTGTAATATCCACAACGTATATCATCAGAGACGACACTTTATCATCGTTAAGAAGCCTCTGATAATTAATGCTGTAATAAAGCGTGCCGTCATCGACTTCATATTCAATAATATCCGGACCAATATCACCTATAAGATCCCAATCACGTGAAATATCAAATACCAGATTGAGCCAGCTAACAAAAGTTTCCCGGTCCCGCCTGCGGCCATCTTCCCAGTAGAGAACATCTTCGATAAACATCCCTGATATTTTTTTCAGATTAAACAACTTATGCATAATCAGTGAGTAAGACGGTGTTACAAGCCGGTTTTCATCCACAATTACAATCCCGACTGGGATATTATCAAGAATGGTTTTCATTTGCCGAATGAGCTGATTTAACTTCTCATTATATTTATCATTAAGCTGAGTCATTCCTTGTTGGCGGCACAGTTTTTTATACTGACCAAGAATATCTGAAAAAATATTTTCAGCATTGGTATCAGACCCAAAACCAGTTTCAATCAGTTTATCAGCTTCATTTATCAGACTGTCAATTTCAGTTAACGAATTCTCTTTGGGCATAGTTTCTCCGAAACAGTGGGGATTTTACCTGAACCGGCATTTAAAGGTTGAATTTCTGACCCAACCTACAACGCTAATTATCTGACGTTATAAAGAAAACAGGATATTATCTACTTCTTATTCTTGGCTATTTTGCGATTTTTTTCAACAGATTTTTTATTTTTTGCGATAATTTTACTACCGAAAAAAACGAATAGAATGCTCAGGCCTTATTAAAAAGCGCCTGAGCAATTGGGTCTGCAACATGTACAAAACACGAAACCAGCTTTATTTGAAGAGCTTTACCAACGATATAGTCCCGTGTTCCTATTTCCATTTGGAAACAAAAGAAACCATAATTTTTCCATAACGTGGAATTTCCTCCCCATCATATTCTCCTGTTTCAGAGGAATACTGGCCTGCGATGTCCAGTTGAATCCACTTTAAACCGAATCCAAGACCGGCAGTCATAATAGTCCCTTCTTCTGTCTCCTGAAGATTCTGCATCACCCCACCCCGGATTGAGAAAAAACTTGCCGGGCTGAAGCTGATTCCACCACCTATAAACTGAGAATCATATCCTTCAATATAGGTTTCATTCACAGTAAGGTCCAGGTCACAGGCAAGTGTTATCTTATCATTAAAAAAGCTCAAAGCCGCTCCGGCACGAACCTGAGGGTCGATTGCAAGCACAGTACCAAGGGCCGTATCAAATTCCGGCTTATTCAGGTTTTTACCAACAAGCCCTATTGATAAATTTTTAAAACACGTCGGTCTATAAAGAAGACCAAGGTCAACGCCCATAGTCATCTCGTCCTCTTCAGAATCTTTAAGCTCATCTTCCAGATTGTCTGTTTCCGAATCAATATCGATTTTTGCACCATAGGTAGTACCCTGAATCATTTTTATCGCTCCGCCGATGGCCAGATTTCCGGATGGAATTTTAAAGTTATGTCCGTAAGCAACCGGCAGTTCACTGTAGACTATCCCTGAAAGGGTCAGATAGGTAGAGGAATCTCCTGTCGTGGGTGATATTGCGGTCTGAAGCGAGTTTGCATTGAAATCCACCTCATTTGATACAGAAAAAACACCTCCTGAGCCTACAGTTTCATCATATTTTATATAGGCAGTCCCGTAACCTGTAACTTCCTGAGAAATGATAAAGTCAAGTCTGTCAGAATCTATTGTGGCAAAGGCCGTTGCTTCCCCCATATTGTAAAGACCAAAACCAAAGTTCCCGAGTTGTACACCAAGTGAAATATTTGGCATAAGCTGTAATCCGTTGACTATTGAGATTGCCCGTAATTCTCTTTTGATTATGGTAACATCACTCTGCAGTGCAGTACTATCAATTGCAAGCGTACCATCTCCTGCAATCGCAGCAAGCACAGCAGACGAATCCAGCCCTGTTGCTAACAATTCTTCCATTTCAGTAAACGTCTGATCAATATCTATCTCTGACAGTGTATCAATATGATCTGCCAGATTGATCTCTCTGAATCCGGCACCGGCAGAAAGGCTTATTTCGCAGCCATGTTTATGGTACGAAAGAAGGGCCGGGTTATAATATGTAGCAAAGCTCCCTCTTGAGGTGGCAACACCAGCCCCACCCATGGAGACGGCTTTAAAACCCATGGTTTGAAATTCTGCGCTGTAAGCAGGATTTGTAAAAAACAAAATACCTGAAGCTATTATTGTATAACAGACTTTTTTTAGCATGATGCCCCCTTTGGGAAAGAGATCTTTTTTAATGATTTGCAGATTGATTCATATTTCAACCCGATTTGATTAACTTTGATACGAAGATTAACTTTGATAATACTCTTTTTTAAAAGAAAAATCACATAAAAAATTATTTTTTAGACAATTTGTCACGGTTTCTCTGTGTCAGATAAGCAACAAAGCACCCTGAAATCTCATTTGAGTCACTGACAACCCGGCTGTCTCCCTCTGGCAATTCAGGTGTTTCAATTTCACCAAGCCTGAAGTAATCGTCAAAATAATCGAGTTTTACCGGCTCGTAAAGATACAACGGGTCTATCGTCGTATAAGCGAGAAGAGGACCGGTTTCATTCTTCATTCTTGTAACCGTTACAAGATAGTCTCCCTCGTCTATACGTAACGAAATATGTGAATTTTCCTCAAGCCAGTTATCCAGAAGGGGTTCAGTCTCTTTATAATTCCTGTCTGGTGCGTGCAGATACACATGGTGAATCGTAAACTGACTTTTATTCGCTATCTGAAATTCAAACCGGCTCTCTTCAGGGTCTGTGACCGCTTTATCACCAGAACATCCGGCAGAGAGTATTAACGCTGCAACAACAAGAAATGCACCACAAACCGAAAATATTTGTTTAGCTGTGTCAAAAGCCATGTCTTTATTCATTTTATAATATCCTGTATTTAACATAAGGCTTCAGTTTTAAAAGTAATATGTTAATGAAAAACAGACTGTACTCATATAAAGCTCAACTTCGTCTATGAACAAGCGCTTTCGTTCATAGACATTCTTTTCCACATTATATTCATATTTGTATTTAAATTCTGCTTTGTCTGGCAGGTCTATCCCCGGGTAAACAGCCAGGCCACCTTTTAATTCGACCCGTGTATTAATAGCATTAATCAATATACCACAGGATAGGCCAGCATCAAGAGAGCCGCCAAAATACCATTTTTCGCCTTTTGAAATATCCTCGCCAAGCTCAATCTGTGTATCAAAGAGTTCAACAAGGCCTACGCCTGCATGTGTACTTAAAAATGCCTTAAAAGAAGAAAATGTCTCTTCAGAATCCCATTGCAACTGCCCTTTTAGAACCAACCCGGCAGAAAGCATCTCTATGCGATACCGGTTAACATCCAGAGGATCTATCTGATCACCAGTGTCAAAGTCAGTGACAATATAGTCAATGTTCTGAGTATTCGGAACATCAATATAACGGACCTCTTCTCTGAAATCTGCAATTTGAATCCTGTGGTTCATAAACCGCGGGTGTATCAACCATGAAAAACCTTTTTTTTGTTTATTCTCAAAAGAAACGGCGTATCCGGTATATTCGTCTGATCCATTGGCTACTTCTTCCTTGCCACTGCCGGCATCAACGGTTGACTTTATTTCTGTTTTTCCTGAAAAGACTGACAGGGTGACCCCACCCCAGTTATCCTTAATAATATCACCCACAAGCCCAACCGAACTTATGCTCTGGCCGGCGGTATTGTTATCATGATCTTTATCGTTTACTGATATTTCTGAAAAGACAGTCGTTACAGTAAAAAGTGAAAAAACCAGAAATTTAATCAGAATTTTTTGAATCATCATTTTAGTTCAATCTATTGTTAAAAGTAGTAAAAAGGAGAACCTTTGAATCTCTTTATACCAACATTCTTTTAATTGCTATGAAATAATTCACGGTATACGATTTTAATCGACAAACTCGATGCATCCTCATTCCAACTTAAAAAAACGTCGTCAGCTCTTTCACATAAAGCACCATTTTTTTATGTCTGTTAAATTATTGAAAATTAAGCAATTAATTTTAAATATCAGCATCATAGGCTATTTTCCATTGTTTTTTTTTACAATTCGTGCAAATACATATTCGGGGAGTTTTTTTAACATATTTAAGGAATAGTAAATGAAGTTCCGTAAATTCAGCACAGTAAGCCTTTGTATTTTAGCCTTATTAATAATATCGCCTTACAATTTATATTCAGAATGGACTGAAGTCTCCACCAACGGCAACGTTATGCCGCTTGATGGTATCTGGGGGACCTCCGAGACCAATATGTATGCCATCAGCTTTGAACGGAAAGCATTCAAGTGTACATCTGACTGCAATAATGAAGACTCGAGTGGCTGGGAAGACATATCTGATATTGTTTTGCATACCACTCCGACGGCAGGAGAGGAACTACATCTTTATTTTCCGTTGGGTATCTGGGGAATAGATGAAAATAATGTATTTATCGTTGGAGCAAAATTTAACCCATTAGCAGTTTCAACCGGCTTCGATGCATACAGGCCCTTTATTGAAAAATACAACGGGACAGAGTGGGTCGAAATACTGGTACCAGACGACCCTGACCCTGACATTATAACCCCTAACTGGTTCAGAAGTGCATGGGGTACGTCAGGGGAAAACATGTATTTCTGTGGCGGTATTGTTGCCAATAAAGGTGGGGCAGATGCAGAAGATTCAGCTGTTATCTGGAAATATGATGGCACCAGTTTCACATCAGAAGTAAGTCCAAGTGAGTCAGCAATTCTGGATGGTTCAGTCTATGCTGATCTTAAACTCCCACAGGTTCAGGACATCAAAGGTTTTGAACTCGAAGACGGTGAAATTGAGCTTTTTGCAGTTGGATTAGAGGGGTTAGTCCTTCATAAAAACACGGCTGATTCCCCTGACTGGGAAATCATGCCACTTATCGTGGATGATGGTGATAGCGATGACACCAATGATACCATCACAACAGATCCTCATTTTTTCAGATTATGGGGGCACGCTGAGCCCAATACCACTGCGGAAAACATAATGGCTGTTGGATTTGATAATTTTACCATGAGGGCTGCGATATATCAGTACAAACTCTGGGCCGAAGATTCCGTTAAAAAATGGAAGCCAACAAACATTCCGGAAACAAGAGCCGGTTTTATTCCCTCTCTCTGGGGCGTCTGGGGACAAAAAGATACCAGCGGCAACTATGCATATCATGCTGTAGGCAATGAAGGCGCGTCCCTCTACCTGAAAGCACCTGACGGTAACCCGGACAATATAGACTGGCAACAGATGGTTACCGGGGTTGGCAGCAGTTTCAACCAGGTCTGGTCCGATTCTGCCAGTCAAACATGGACCTTTTCGGAAAATGAAACTGTCCGGACAATGCCATGGGCATATGCCTCCTGTGAAGATGGAAAAATATACAGGTTTGAAAATGAAATCAAAAGATCCGGTGTTGTCGCAGTTCCCTCAACGGGTTATGCACCATTTACGGCAAATTTTTCAGATATATCTGTCGACACCGTCATCAAATGGGAGTGGGACTTTGATTCTGGTGAAAACGGCAAAGATCTCCCCGCAATTTCAGCAACTGCCGATATTGACTACAAAATGCTTATAACTGCACCTGTTGGTGCTGAATACAATAATATTAAATTCAGAGTTGTTGATAACGGAAATAAAGACGGCTATCTGGCTCCAACCCATACAATCATTGATCCTGTACCGCCTACTGCAGTCCTTGACGGTAAAATTTCGATTGCAGGTATTGTTGAAGAACGTTTTAACGGTATGGTTATCTATGTTAAGGGTGGTCTTGGTGCCTCATTATTACCAAAGGTGGAATATAACGGAACCGAAATTGTTATAACGGTTGATCAGAGCGTTACAACACAAAAAGAGATTGTAGAAGCGCTTATTGCGCACAGATTTATTTTATCCGCCTCCGCCGCTGATGAAAATACAGTATGGAATATAATTTCGGAAGACGATGGCGACGACGAACCTGAAACGGTTAATGAAGCGGCCTATACAAAATTTACCGGCTGTAGTTTCAAAACAATAGAAATCGCAATTGAGTCAGGTCAGATTCGCCAGAAACGTATTGCTGAATACATAAGAACCATTGATCTTATGGTCTCTGATGATCCGGCCAAAACGGATAAGGTATTATCCGCTGTACCGGATAACGAATTATATCTCTGGACAGTCGGCCTGGAAACATACTCCAATGAAGCAACGTTGACAGGTGGCTCTGATAACCCGAGGTATTATGTGAATGAAGACACCTCCATCGAATACTACTATATGGCCTCACATCTTTATGAAGAGACCGGAACATATACTGTCTCTCTTAAAATAACCCGCCCGGACGGCATAGAACCAAACGTTGAGACAGAAACCGTCATAGTAAATGTGATCGAAAACAAGCTGGACTTTGTTGCCGCACCGGCTGAAGCTGTAAACAGTGTAAATGCAATCTTTTCGTACCTCGGACCGGCTCTGTTAGTTAAAGATAACAACGATACAAAAATTGTAAAACTGCAATGGGACTTCGGCGACACGCAACTGGACACAGGCAGTGCCTCTGTTACTGATAATCCAAATTCTGCAATAACAGAATATACAGGTTCCACAGTATCGCACCACTATAAACATCAGGGTAAATATGATGTAAAGCTGACTGTAACACTTAAAGACGGCTCAAAGGTATCCCAAACAAGAGAAGACTATATTTATGTACAAAGCCGGGATATTGGTAAGAACAGTTGGAACGGTGGTGCAGGGTGTTTTATCAACGCAACAGTCTTTTAATCGGAAGAGGTCTATAGATGACTAAGGAAAAGGACCCACATTCAAAGTTTAGTGGTTGGGACTTTTTATGACGCCATCAACATTAGTGTTCCGCATCCTCGCCCCAGTTGTTAAGCGGAACACACACATCAAATGTTGTCCCTTTACCCGGCTCACTATCACATTCGATAGAGCCGTTTAATGCTTTGGTTACCAGGCTATAGACAACATACATCCCTAAACCACTGCCACCTTCATCCCTTTTTGTTGTATAAAAAGGGTCAAATATCTGTTTTAGTTCTTCAGGCGTCATACCGTTGCCATTATCACGACATTTAAGGGACATCATCCCGTCGATTTTTGTTACATCGATAAAAATTCGACCGGACTCGATACCGTCAAAGGCATGAATCATTGCATTCATAACAAAATTAGTCAGAATCTGAGCCAGCGCCCCCGGCCGGCTGTTAAAGACAATACTACTTTCACAATTCACCTCAATTTTATGTTTGGAATTTTTAAATTCAATGCTCAGACTGGACAACACATCATTAATATAATCACAGACAATAACGGATCTTGGTTTTTCGCTTTCCTGATCAACAGAGACTTGTTTGAAATTCGAAATAAGCTCCCCTGCCCGCCCAAGACTCGAAGAAATCATAGAAGCACTTTCACGTATTGTTTCAGAAATTCTCGTAAGGTCCTTATCATCAATACCATGTTTTGCTGTTCCGGATTTTAATCTTTCGATCTGCTGTAAAATAAATGTTGACGCTGTTATACCAATACCAATCGGTGTATTTATTTCGTGTGTTACACCGGCAACAAGCCCACCAAGCGCAGCCAGTTTTTCAGATTGTACAAGCTTATTCTGAGCAAATGTTAGTTTCAGGAGAGAGTCATTCAACTCAGTATTCGCATAATTCAACTGTTCCTCGGCCCTTGTCCGTTCGATAATATCGAGACGCAGTTGCTCGTTGACACGTTCAAGTTCAATGGTATGTTGTCGAATCTTTTTCCGTAAGACTTTATTTTCAAGACACTTTTGAACCCTGAAATATATTTCTTCAGATTCAGCCGGCTTTATCATAAAATCATCCGCGCCAAATTCAATGGCATTCACAGCAGCCTTCATGTCTGCATATCCAGTAAGAATAATAACCATTGTTTCAGGATGTAATTTTTTGGTCTCCATAAGCACTTCAACACCGCCAACCTGCCCCATAACAAGATCCGTCAGAACAAGATCAAAAGAGTCGTTTTGAAGTAGTACAAATGCTTTTTCACCGGAGTCTGCTTTGATAACCTCATAACCTTCTTTTTCAAGCACCCGTGTTACACCACTTAATATAAACTTATCATCATCAACCAGTAATATCCTGTAATTATTATTCTGATTCATCATTTTCAATCGAAATCTCCAAGGGGCAAAGTTATTATAAAACTTGCGCCGTTCTCACTGTTTTCTGCTATTATTTTTCCATCATGATCTTCAATAATCTTCTGACAGACGGCAAGCCCAATCCCCATACCCATTTTTTTATTTCTGGTATAAAAGGGTTCAAACAACAATTCCAAAGCATTTTCATCAATACCAGGCCCTGTGTCACTCACTATCACATAAGCCGTTTTATCCGACTGATTTACTCCGGTCTGAATGCTTATTTCCCGTTTCCCGGATACGGCTTCATTTTTTGTATCCACAGCCCCTATTGCTTCAACAGCGTTATTAATCAGGTTCATGAAACACTGACCTATCTGCTGCGAAGACCCTGTAAAAACGAGCATCTCATTACACGGCATATATTTCATGACAACTCTGTTTTTCATCAGATAACTATGTACAAGCCGCATTGTACCTTCTATTACCCCATGGACATCAAACAGTTTTTTCTCATCTTCAGGCCTGTTGAGATCAAGTAGTTTTTTAACAATATTTCGTATTGAACCAAATGCATCCTTTACCATATCAAGATCATCAACCATATCTTTATCACCGACGCACTGATGTTTCATATCACTTAACAGCAACGTAATCCCCTGCAACGGTGAATTGATTTCATGGGCGACAGAGGCGGCAAGACGACCAGTAGCAACAAGACGCTCAGAGTGAATAAGCTGCGTCTGAAGTGCCTTGTTTTCTGAGATATCACGCACAGTTACAAAAATTCTTTCAATGTCGTCAATCAGGTATTTCACGGCACGAAGTTCTGTATGTAAAACAGAGCCGTCCTTAGACACATGGAGGACTTCTGAAAAGAAAGTACCATCTGACTCAATTGCATTCCTGATTTTTTTTACACTGTCAAAATCATCAGGATGTACAAGATCCTGCATACTGATTCGTAAAAATTCTTCCCGGGTATACCCATACAGTTCACATCCGGCCTGATTGACGTCATAAAGATTAATATTTTTATCACAAATAAAAAACGTATCAGTTGATGATGTAAAAACCCCTTTATAAAGTAATTCACTCTCCCTCAGGGCTTTCTGTATTTCATGACGTTCAGCAATTTCAGAATTCAGTTGTTCATTGCTCCGGACAAGTTCATATGTCCTTTCCTCAACTTTACGCTCAAGTTTCTCATGGGATTCCTTTAAAGCCATATCCCTTGCGTCAAGCTTATCTGCCATTGCATTAAATGTATCAGCAAGGGCACCGATTTCATCCCGTCGTTTAACGCCTGCACGACTGCTGAGTCCAAGGCTGTAATTCTTAACATCGTTCTTCAGCCTTTTTAGCGGTTTGGTAATACCGATAGCGAGGATGTAAGCAATAACGCCACCTAAAAACAGAGCAATCACGCCAACCAGCGAGCTGTTAAGAATAAGTTGCCGGCACCTCTGCCACATACTCTGCTTATCCATCACAACTTCAACAGCCCCGATAATATTCAATATTTCCTTTTCTTCATCAAATACTGACTCTTGACCGATACGCCTTGCTTTATATATTATAACCGGCGCCCAGAAACTGACAATATCATCTGAATTATATTTCACGGGCCGTCCGTTTGTTATACAAAAATCAAATCCATTGTTACCCGTAATATCAAGGTATGCATGACTTCCGGCATTTGTCTTATGAACACTCAATAAACATTTTTTTTCAAAATCCCATACTGAAACCTTAATGACTTCTTTCTGGTCCGCAACACTTTTCACCGGGTTTTTTAATAATGAAGAGCTATCAGAAAAAACACCTATTCGTGCGTTATGGGCTAAAATATCTGAAAGGAGTGCACCTTTTTCATTCACAATTTCTTCCTGTACAAGGAGTTGGCTGTGAATAAATAAAGCGCTAAGCCCGACAGTCACAAGAAAAATACAGACAGCAAATGCCAGAAATGTTCTGGTGAGAAAGCTCTTTTCAAATAACCGGTATATATTAACAACTTTCAACATTCTATAATCTCTTTACATCCCTTTTTTAACGTCAAGTTTAAGCATTTTAACAGTCCGCTTGTTAATTTCGACTAAAAACCACCTGTTGCTAATTCGCTTTAATGCCTTTTTGCCGGTAGTTAGATAATCGTTTGCCATACCGGCCATCGCTTTACCGTTTGCAATGGGGTCCATATCAAGCATCATTGCTGAATCAGAAAACATCCTTCTCCCCCGGAGGGATATCAGAGGGATTTGATTTTCTAAACTGAATTGAAAAAGATACTCCATGGTCTCCTGAGTCAACATATCTGAATCAGGATCAACAGCAATTGCATCTGCATTTTTTGCATTTTTCATAATCTCAGAGGGCAGTTCTGAGGAGACACGCACTGTCACGGAGGCTACGCGAATATCGGACTGACAGGCCGGACCCGGCGTACTTTTTATTCGATTATTTTGTGGGGATTGCAACAGGGCGATTGTATTCACCCCAGGTAGATGGCTGTTTATGACTGTTTTTAAGGCACATTGATCATAATCGGTCGCAATACCAAAAAAATTATCTTTGTCTTTCACCCGGTCAAGGTTTGTACACAAGAGATAACCAACCGGGATAGTTTTTACATCAAGAAGTCTTTTTAAGGCATTATTCCCAATAGCAATAACGACATCCGGCATATACCGGCTAACAGCCCTGTTAAGATTTCTTGAAATGACAATTGTTTTTGTTTCGTCGGCAGGTCCGGTGGCAAGTGATGCCATTAAGCCTTTATAGGCGCTACGGTAGATTAATCCTTCACTCCCCAGAACGACCAGCACCTTTTTCGACGCAAAAGCGGTGTTGCAGCTAAATAGACACAGGAACAATATAAGGAATATCAATATTCGTTTCATACAACTCTGATATTGCAGGAAAAGATTCAATTTTTCTACACAAATTCAACAGACTTTTTACATGCGTCAAAACGCTATAAAAGTCGAGTCAAACGGTTATTAAGCAAGACATTCAACCTCTCTAAGTAGATTGAACACAGGAAAAAGTAAAGTATAAAATCAATAGATTCGTTACCTGGCACCGGCCTGCTTTATTGCCTTTGCAAAATGCAGCAGAACAACGCCGATACACAAACAAAGCACGCCAAAGATAAGAAGAAAAACAGGTACCGGAAGGGATGCAATTTTTGCGGCGGATTTTATCAAAATAATCCTGAAGCCCGAAACCCTGTCATCCATCAACACAGAAAGAAAATCCGTATTTTCAAAAACTTCAAAAAGTCTGGGGACAGCCCATGATCCTTTTTTAACCCAGACAACAATGTGCTTTATGAAAATAAATGCACTTCCCATAAATGCAATACTTGCAGCTCCCAGCGGGATATATGCACACATCAGGACAAAATTTTCTACAATTTTTCGTAATACCTGCTCCATAGATTTCATACATAGCCGAAATCAGCATCGATTGTCAAAAACTAATAGGCCTTAAATTAAAAAACAAGTGATTCAAAGAGATCCGGAGTAATCACATCTATATTCGGGGAGCATGATTTTATCCTCTTAATCATTGTCTTAATATCCAGAAAGTTCAATTTGTCTGTCTTTCCGGCATATGGTTTAAAAAAATCATCGTAATGAAAAAGAACGACAGTGCCGGGGGTGGTTAACTCAATAATTTTCTCAGGATAATCCTTCGCCTTTTTCCAACCGGGTACGCATAAAAAAAGGACATCACTATTACAACCGACAAGCTCCTCCTCTATAAACCCTGAGCTGCCCAGATGAAGAAATTTTTTTCCCATAATGCTCAACAAAGGCGCAAAAACCGTTCCATGACAATATTCGGACGCTTTCATGGGCAAACTACCTGAGTCTGTAATTTCGCCTGTAAAAGGTACTCTGCCAAGTATAACACGGCCATGTTCTGATGGAATCATTGTAACAGAAGCATTATTGCCCAGCTTAACAGTTTCATTTCCTGAACAGACGGTGACACGACCGGGCATGCCATGTCGTGCCATTAACGTTTCAAGGCTGCTGTTCCCTACCAGCTTACAGTCAAGGTGTTTTATAAAATCAGGAACATCCATTACATGGTCAAAATGTGAATGGCCTGTGATGACTGCATTAACCTCTCCAGTATGTAAACAAACTTTTTGTATCAATTCTAAGTCGGGTTGTACTTTTCCAAAAAACATCCTGAATCTGTTGATTCTTGAATAATAAGGATCAACCAGCAAAGTACCGCCATCATACCGAAATTCAAGTCCTGCTGCCCCCGTCCACTTCACATTAATCATATCGTCCCCGCTATATCACACCTGTCAGATTACAGGTTCCATCCCCTTATCAAGGTACTGTTCTGCAAGATCTATATATAATTGCTTACCAAATTCCCACAATTCACGATCCTTATCACTTATATAACGAATCATTTTCGCCGGATTGCCAGCCACAACAACCCCACCTTCCACCGCCTGGTTCATAACAACGACAGACCCCTCACCTACGATTGTCCACTCTCCGATTTCAGACCAAAGGCTTAAAATGGCACCCATACCGATAACAGCATAATCACTGATCAGATTGCCGTGAAGAATAGCGCCATGCCCTATAGTAACTTTATCGCCGATTTTTTGAACATGCGCAGGCGGTGCATGAATAATAGCACCTTCCTCAACGGCTGTCCCCTTACCGATTTCTATACGGCCATAATCCCCACGGATGATGGCACCATGTCCGACATAGGAATTCTCACCAATCACAACGTCACCGATAACTCTTGCAAGGTCACTCACATAAGCACCTTTTTCAACTTTGGGTTCTTTTCCATCAAATCTGTAAAGCATAGAGTCCTCCAATCGAAACAGTCAGCAGCATAGACATCTGCCGGGGAATATTGAGTTTTCTAAAAATCGACATTGAGTACTTACTGTAATGCCAGAAATACTGGTTAACAGCCTCATTGACGAATAACAGCTATGCCGAAGAAAGTAAAGTTCTACATATGAATTATACAAGGAGGAATTAAATAAGTAATAATGAAATGATTTATATCAGAGAAGAGGAACAACTTCGTAACAATAAAATAATCTTTGAGTTTCATTCAAAAATTATTCCACTGTTTTCACCGCAGGAAATAACAACAAGCTATGTATTGATGTTCTCGTAAAAAGTCTTTAGATGGCTAAGGAAAAGGGCTCATATGTAAGATTTAGTGGTTTGCCAGGCTTGAAGTAGTACATGTTGTACGTCAAAAGTCTGGCAAATCACTAA
>JQIA01000364.1_pt1 | contig 22474 bp, 22 predicted proteins | sample 811431 | NCBI WGS metagenome assembly JQIA01 (sample SAMN02998118, study PRJNA258478) | marine sediment metagenome | biome: marine; feature: seafloor; material: sediment; isolation source: oil-polluted sediment collected from 3 locations (0.5 km, 0.7 km and 0.9 km)... | place: USA: Gulf of Mexico ...
CATCCTCAGCTCCAGGACTATAACCTGAATGTCTAAGAACTATTTTATTATCCTTAATAACTAAAGTAAGAGGAACGGTTGAAGCTCCTAATGCTCGTTTTAAATCATTATTAGTGTCAAGGAGAACGTTGTAATCCCAGCCTTTACCATTGATTAATGACTTTACGCGTTTTACAGTTCGGCTGTCATCTACAGATACAGCAATAAGTTGCACTCCTGTTTCTTCTTGCCATTCATCATATACTTCGCTAATAGCGTCTAATTCTTTTATACAAGGTACGCACCAAGTAGCCCAAAGGGATATAATGACAACATTATCTTGATTAACTACTTCTTTTATATTAACGGTTTTTCCATCTAATGTTTTTACATCGATGTTTGGTATTTCGTTCTGTGAAAAGGAACTAAAGGATACGAATAAGCATAAAATTAAAGCAATTTTTTTCATGTTTAAGTTTTTTTTTTTGATTAAGTGGCGAATGTAAAAAAAAATCTATTAAAAGTAATATTTTAACAAGATGAATGTGAGGTTAATAATTTTTAGCTACTTATAATGGCTATTTTAGAATTTCTATTACATTTGCAAGAAAATTAATAATTTAAAAGAAAATAAACCTATGAAACTCACTAAAATTTTAATTCTAATTGTTGCTGTAGCAACAATTGTTTCTTGTAGTAAGACTGAAGATAATGTTTCTTTAGAGCCACCAACAGGTGAGATTGTTGTTGATGAACTTGTAAGAGTAGCATCATTAAGAAAACAAGAGATACCATTTAAAGTTATTAATGAAGCAGGAGAAGATGTTTCTTTAGAAACTACTTTTTATGTAGATGAAGTTGCTATAGATGGAAATGTATTCTCTTCTGAAACCATTGGAGAATTCCAGGTTTATGGTGTTTATACTGATGGTGAAGTAATTGTAACTACAAATACAGAAGACTTTAGAGTTATTATACCAAAAAGAAAAGTAGTAATAGAAGACTATACAGGTACTTGGTGTGGATTTTGCCCTAGAGCAACAGAAGCTATTCACGAGGTACACGATTTAACCAATGATATTACTGTGGTAGCTATTCATGAAACTGGATCTGGTGATCCAGATCTTTTAGATTTCTCACAAATGGAAGAACTTAAAGATGTATTTAATATAGGTGGTTTTCCACAAGTTAGGTTAAATAGAACCACTGATTGGGTTTTCCCGACGTTTGATGTTGCTGATGTGATGGCTATGGCTGGTACCGATACAAATTTTGCAATTGCAATTAACTCAGAATTATCTGAAGAAAATGATTTGGTTGTAGAAGTTGAGGTGGTATACGAAGAAGGATCTTTGCCTGGAGATAAGTTAGTGGTTTATTTATTAGAAAGCGGTGTGATACAAGACCAAAAAAATTATTTTAATAATGTTGAAGAAAGTATTTATTATCAAGCTGGAAGTCCAATCCTTGATTTTGAGCATAACCACGGTTTAAGAAACTCTCTTTCAAATTTAACAGGAGATGAAATTTCGGGTACAGCTGAGTTAGAATCATATATTAGAACTTTTAGTTTAACGGTACCAGACCATTACAATAAAGAAAACTTAAGTATAGTTGCTATGGTAGTTAGTAGTGATGATACAGCTCGTAATTCACAATTTGCTGATGTTAATGAGAGTAAATCTTATGAGTAAATAATCTCATTAAATAATATAAAAAAAAGCCTTAGCGATTTGCTGAGGCTTTTTTTATGCATTCAATACATCTCATTATTATCCTAAGAAAGGATATCTGTAATCTGTAGGAGTTACAAATGTTTCTTTAATCATTCTAGGGGATACCCAACGGTAAAGGTTAAGTCTACTTCCAGCTTTATCGTTTGTTCCACTAGCTCTTGCTCCACCAAATGGTTGTTGGCCAACAACAGCACCGGTAGGTTTGTCATTTATATAAAAGTTTCCAGCTGCATTTTCTAAAATTTTCATAGCTTGCTCTAAAGCATATCTATCTTCACTTAAAACAGCTCCCGTTAATGCATATTCACTTGTTTCATCAACTAAGTGCAAAGTTTCTTCCCAGGCATCATCTTCGTAAACATAAATAGTTACCACGGGACCAAATAATTCAGTACACATGGTTGTGTATTTTGGGTCCTTAGCTAAAATTACGGTAGGCTCAATAAAATATCCCTTGCTTTTATCATAACCTCCACCTACAATAATTTCGGCATCGGTATCCGCTTTTGCTTGATCAATAAATGATGCTAACTTATCAAAAGATCCTTCGTGAATTACTGCAGTAATATAGTTGCTCATATCTTCTGGAGAACCCATTTTAAAAGAATTTACATCTTCTATTAAATAGTCTTTCACTTCATTCCAAATACTTTTTGGAACATAACAACGACTAGCAGCACTACATTTTTGACCTTGAAACTCAAAAGAACCTCTTATAATTGCTGTTGCTACTTGTTTTGGGTTGGCTGTTTTGTGAGCTACAATAAAATCTTTACCTCCAGTTTCTCCAACAATTCGAGGATAGGTTTTATAGGTATGAATGTTCGTTCCAATTTTTTGCCATAAGTTCTTAAAAACATTAGTAGATCCTGTAAAATGAATTCCACTAAAGTCTGGACTAGCCAATACTGTATCAGTAATCATAACAGGGTCTCCCATAACCATATTAATCACGCCATCTGGTACACCAGCTTCTTTAAATACATCTAAAATTACTTTTGCAGAATATACTTGACTATCACTTGGCTTCCATATAACAACATTCCCCATTAAAGCAGCACTAGCAGGTAAGTTACCAGCGATTGCAGTAAAGTTAAAAGGTGTGATTGCATAAATAAAACCTTCCAAAGGACGGTATTCTAGTCGATTCCAAGCTTCAGATGTAGATTCTGGCTGTTCTGCATAAATTTCAGTCATGTACTGAACATTAAAGCGTAAGAAATCTATAAATTCACAAGCAGCATCAATTTCTGCTTGGTGTATTGTTTTGGATTGCGCTAACATTGTAGCAGCATTAATTTTTGCACGATAAGGACCAGCGATTAATTCAGCTGCACGTAGAAAAATCCCAGCTCGTTGTTCCCAAGGCATTTGAGACCATTTTTTTCTAGCTTCTAAAGCAGTTTCAATAGCTAAATCGATATGCTTTTTTTCAGCTTTATGATAGGTTCCTAAAATATGCTGGTGGTCATGTGGCGGTGACATGGTAGCGGTATCTCCCGTACTTATGTTTTTTCCATTAATATATAAAGGTACCTCAACAGTACTATTGTACATTTTTGTATATGTTTCAGAAACTTCTTTACGTTCTGGAGAGCCTGGAACATACCCTTTTATAGGGTCATTAACGGCTATTGGTACTTCAAAAAATCCTTTTCCCATGATTTGTTTTTTTGTTAAAAATTAGAAGTGCAAAGGTACTAATTTCATAAGTGAAAATGAATAGTCAAAAACTAAACTTTTTTGTAAGTTTCCACTTTAAAAAAAGACAATATATTAGTTATGTGTACTGTAAGCTTTATACCTAGATCTAATAACGATTTTATTTTAACCTCTAATAGAGATGAATCCCCTAATCGAAATACATTAGCGCCTCAATTATATGAAGTAAATGGAGTGAAATTACTTTTTCCAAAAGATGAAATTGCAGGAGGAACTTGGATTGGAGCAAGTACTAAAAAGCGTTTAATATGTTTGCTTAATGGGGGGGGTGTTGCGCATCAACCTGCAGAAAGTTATCGACTAAGCAGAGGTGTGGTGGTGACAGAATTATTAACTTCAGAGGATGTTGTAAAAAAAATTAATGCGTTTGATTTTAAAGGTATTGAGCCCTTTACCATTATCTTAGTGGATTGGAGTTTCGATTTGAGTTTATATGAATTAGTTTGGGATGGTGAAAACATTCATTTTTCTAAAAAGCCACTTCAACCAACGATTTGGTCATCTTCTTTGTTATATAGTGATAAAGTCAAGAAAAAAAGGGAAATTTGGTTTTCAGATTTTATCCATAGCCATAAGTTTTTAAATGAAGAAGAAATTATTAATTTTCATAAAACTGCTGGAGAAGGAGATAAAGAAACCGATCTTATAATGGACAAGATTTTTGTAAGAACTAAAAGTATTACCGAGTTTTCAAAAAGAAATGAACTGTGTGAAATGCGTTACGAAGACTTAATGACTAATAAAATTTTTAAACAATCCTTATAATGGGAACCGGAAAAATAATTGTTTTAGCCTATCCAGACACATTTGTTAAAATGAGTGATGAGTGGCAATGTAAATTATTTCCATTGGTAGGGTTAGGGACTTGGGACTATGTAAAAGCAGGTCATGCAGCGATTGTTTTAATAGAAAATAGAACAGGAAAAGCTAGTTATTATGATTTTGGCCGTTATGTAACCCCAAAAGGTTACGGAAGAGTTAGAAGTGAAATAACTGATGTTGAATTAAAAATCCCGTTTAAAGCAAAATTAATAGGTAATGGCCCTTTAGAAAATTTAAACGAATTTTTATTATGGTTAGATGCTAATCCTCAAAAGACCCATGGGAAAGGACGATTATTAGCTTCGGTTTGTGAAGATGTTAATTTTACAAAAGCTGAAAAATATATTCAAGAATTACAGCAAAGAGGAAGTATTCCTTATAAGGCATTTAAAAATGAAGGAAGTAATTGTGCTCGTTTTGTAACGGAAACAATATTAGAATCTACTGAAAATAAAGACATCATTAAAGCATTAAATCATAATAAAAGATTTACTCCTAGTACAGTTGGTAATGTTGAGAAGGCTTCAAATACTGTTGTATATGAAGTGCTTGAAGGGGAAATTAAAAAATTTAATGGTTCTGCATTTAAAGAAAATTTAACCAATTATTTTCATAGAAAAAAGAAGTCTGCGTCTGAAGAAATCTTTCTTCCTGAAATTCCAAAGTTTGCTCAAAAACTAGAAGGAATTGGAAGTAGTGCTTGGTTCAGTATTGATTTATTAGACTTTAAAAAAAATCAATATCGCATTCAAAGATTTAATGGCTTACACCAAATAGATTATGTTGGTATATTTATTTCTTTAGACAGTTTTGATATAAAAAAACCTTTTCATTTTACTTATGATTCTCATTGTGAATTTTGTCATATCATTCAGAATAACAAAAAAATAAAACTTCAAAGAATAAAAACTTGTCCTGAGTTTAGTTTATTACGAAAGGCGCAGTAAGTTTAAATGAGGGAATTATTACATTAAATTTTTGATTTGAAGAGAATTTAAACATGGTATAAAAACCTTTCATCGAGCCCATTGGGGAGATTAATAAACATCCACTATTATAAGTATACTTTGTTTTAGTTTTTAATATAGGTGTAACACCTATAACACCCTTGCCATCAACAATTTCAGTAAAATTTAAGGCGTCGGTGATTTCCCAATGCCTTGAGAGAAGTTGTACCGTGTCATTACTTTGATTTTCAATTGTAATTTTATAATTAAACGCGTAATGAATTTTATGTTCTTTATAGAAGGAGTTATTGTATGAAGTATCAACTGAAATTTTAATTCCTTGTGTTATTTGATGTGTCATATTAATAAATTGCTGCGGAAATAGAAAAGAATATAAATGCAGTGATCATAGATCCAACAAAAAACGCAATATTTAAAAGTATAAATTTAAGTATGGTGATAAAACGACTTTGTTTGTAAAAATTCCTCAAAGCTTTATAGAAATAGAAAGGGCCAATAAAGATTAATGCTATTGCTGCGAAAATGTTGTCTCCTATTATTAAATCTGGAATAAAGCATAAAAGAACAAGTAGAAATACAAAACTAAAAATATGAAAGATAAAAATAAGGTGTTCCATATAATTGTACTTTTTCATAGAGTATAAAATCCAAAAGAAGAATGCGAAGAAGGGTGCAAAAAAGAATAAGAAAAAAGGAATTTTACTCATTAAATAATTTGCAAAACCAAAAGGATTGTCTGTAACTCGGTCTATTGCATCATTTTTGCTGTAGATCCATCTGTTAAGTCTGGTTTTAGGGTGATTTAGGTTTTCTAAAGCAGTTTCGGAGTCTTTGATTTTAGTGTTTTTATAATACTTTCGATAAATAAAAAATCGTTCTACGATTCTGTTGGACCATTGTATGGTGTCCAGTTCAGCTTCAGATAAATAACTAGTTATGGTGTCGGATTTTTTTTCTGTATCAAAAACACCTTTTGTGTTTGTTTGGTTAATAGAATCTAGTTTTTCTTTTAATGCATCAGCTTCAAATTTAATTTCTTCTCTTTCTGGAATTTTATTTAATAGTGAATCTAAATTTGTAGTTGTTTTTATGGTTTCTCCATTTACTTGGAAAGCTGCGGATTCATTATTTATTCCAAAACTAGTGGAAAGACCTTGGATAATAAAATAGATGATAGAAACACTTAAAAAGAAACGAAATGGATTAGCGTATTTTAATCGCTGACCATCAACATAATTTCTAGTTATCGTTCCGGGCTTAAATAAAAGATCTTTTATAGTAAAACGAAGCCGAGAATCATAGGTGAACATGCTGCTTAAAAACTCTTGTAAAAAATCATTTATGGAGAGTTGCTTAGTAGTATTTCGTTGTGAGCAGTTAGGGCAAAACTTATCTGTTAAATCTAAAGGACGTCCACAATTTAGACATTCTGGACCTCTATATTTTGTTAGATTATTTTTAGATTTCTTAATAATATTTTTAGAACCCATAGAGTAAATATACTATTCTTATTATTTTAATAAAGACTATTGATTATTAATGCTTGTTGAATTTGCTTTACCTATTCCAATAATTCGATCGTATCGTGCTCCTAAACCTCTATAATAGACTAATACGGTATATTCATTTTCTGTTTGCCAATAATCACCACAAACTTCCCCCTGGTATATAGAACCGTCTCTGTTTACTAACACGTACTTGTAATTGTAAAACCCTTGCTTAAAAAGGCGATTGTTTCTATAGGTATCAGTATAATTATCATATACCATTAGGGTGCTTTCATCTATTGTCCAGTTGTTGAAATTGCCGTAAAGGTGAAGCTCACTGTCTCCTATATCTTCAAAATATTGTAGATTAAAATGAAGCCTAGCATAATCTGCTTCTATATTTATATCTTTAGTAGCATCTAGAACCCTAACTTCATAATTTCCATTAATATCTGGATTGTAAGTATAAGGTCTATTAAAACGAGCTCCATTTGTAAATAAAAAGTTGTTGTAGATATCGGTTAATTCTATGTATCGAATACTGGAAGTAGCACCTCTAATGTCTTTATTGTCAAAATATAAAAATTCATTTCCACCGAAAAATGAAGATTCTTTATCATAACGATATATTAATTGAGAGCCAATTGTGTATTGCGGCTTTAAATTAGTGATTGCATTTTTTAAATTACTGTTTTGTAAAACCATTACATGTACATTTTCCCTAGGATTAACGAGACGTATGTTTGGGGCATCTATGACAAATTGAACTACTTGTTTCATCCTTATGTCATCTAGATCTCTAGATCTTTTTATAAATGTTGGAACACCTACAATACTTTCTGAAACCATAAATTTTCTAGAAAACACAAGGTCTCCATAATCATCATAAATACTTAACATATAATTTCCAGATTTAGTAATTCTTCTAGTGTCAGAATTTGGAATTTTAAGCTGATAATGAGAATAAATTTGTAGCGTGTTAAAAGAATTGTCGTAATCATAAATACGAACGTCATCCATTCCGTTTAAATACTCTCCTTTAGAAAGATCACTTATAGTCCAATCAAAATCATGATGAGTAATTTTGTAATAATAATCTGCTTCATTGCCATTAAGTGCATCAAAAGTAAGAAAGAGTTGATCTCCTAACCTAAGAATAGGGAGCTGACTTTGCCGGGTTAAGCCATGGAATTGTATAGTTTTTATATATTCAGGTTCTATTTGTTCGTAAACTTGGGCTGAAATTGGTAAAAAAATAAGTATTGTAAGTAGGCTAGTTAAAATCTTTTTACACATAGATGGTTGTTTTTGATGCTAAAGATAAACAAATATTATACCCTAATAATGAATAAATATTATACAATATTTAATGTAAAGAAAAATTAATATTTTTTATGATAAGCAATATTAATTTTTCTAAATTTGCATGCCCGTAAAAAGCGGGTTTCTAAATAGAACTTTAATACAAGTATTTTATGTCTAAAGACATTAAGATTAAAAAAGGTCTAAATATTCGTCTAACAGGCGAGGCGAGCAAATCTCTTTCAAATGCTCCGCGATCTAGAACTTTCGTTATTAGACCTTCAGATTTCCATCTTATAACACCTAAAATGGAATTAAAAGAAGGGGCAAAGTTACAAGCAGGTGATGCTGTTTTTCATTCCAAATCCAATGATTCAATTAAGTTTGTTTCTCCAGTTAGTGGTACACTAACTAAAATTGAAAGAGGAGCGAAACGGAAAATCACAGAACTTGTAATAGAAGGAGATCAGCAAGATACCTATAAACAATTTGAGGTAGCAAACCTCAATACGATGAAACCCGAAGATGTAAAAAATCATTTACTTGCTTCAGGTTGTTGGCCTTTTATTAAGCAAAGACCATATGATGTTATAGCTAATCCTGATGTAAGCCCAAAAGCAATTTTTGTTTCTGCATATACAACTGCACCATTAGCTGCAGATTGCGATTTTACTTTAATAGGTAAGGAGGCTGAAATACAAGCCGCAGTTTCCGCTTTAAAAAAATTGACAACTGGTGCAGTACATGTTTGTGTTGGTGAAAATTCAACTAGTGTTTTTGCTGGATTGGATGATATCTCATTGCACAAAGTATCTGGAATACACCCAGCAGGAAATGTTGGTACACAAATAGGTGTAATTGACCCTGTAAATAAAGGAGAAGTCGTTTGGACGATTACTCCACAAGATTTGGTAATCATAGGAGAGTTGCTGTTAACTGGAAAGTTTAATGCAGAAAGAGTGATCGCTTTAGCAGGTTCTTCAGTTAAATCACCTAAATATTATACTACAAAACTAGGAGCAGAAGTTGCTACATTTCTATATGATTCTGGATTGAATGATGAAAATTCAAGAATTATTAGTGGGGATGTTTTGTCTGGAACAAAAATCTCTCATAAAGGGCATTTAAGTTATTACCATAATACGGTTACTGCTATTCCTGAAGGAGATGATTACGAGTTTTTTGGATGGGCAAAACCCGTTTTTAATAAGGAATCTATATCAAGAGCACTTACTTTTAGCTGGATGTCTAAAAAGGAATATACTCTGGATACCAATACCAATGGTGAGCATAGAGCTTTTGTATTAACAGGAAATTACGAACAAGTATTTCCCTTAGATATCTATCCTATGCAAATATTAAAAGCATGTATGGTAGGAGATCTAGATAATATGGAACAACTTGGAATGTACGAAGTAGCTCCAGAAGATTTTGCACTTACTGAATTTGTTTGTGTTTCTAAACAGCCTCATCAAAAGATTATTAGAGAAGGTTTGGATTTAATGTATAAAGAAATAGGATAAGGTTATGGGAATGAAACAAAAACTGGATACTTTAAAAAAGAAGTATGAAGGTACCAAGATGCAAACCACATTTAATGCATTGCATACCTTTTTATATACACCAAACGATACTACTACATCTGGTTCACACATTAGAGTAGTAGACGATTTAAAAAGAACCATGAATATGGTAGTATTGGCAATGGTGCCAGTACTTATCTTCGGAATATTTAATACAGGTTACCAACATTATTTGGCCTTAGGTGAAATAGAAAGGGCAGCAAATGGCTTTTTTAGCGCGTCATTTTGGACTTTAGATAACTTTTCGGTTGGAGCTCTAGCAGTATTGCCTTTAGTGATTATCTCATATGTTGTAGGACTTGGTGTTGAATTTATTTTCGCAACTATTAATAACCACGAAGTTGAAGAAGGATATTTAGTAACTGGAATGTTAGTGCCATTAATTGTACCGGTAGATATTCCAATTTGGATGTTGATTGTAGCTATTGTTTTTGGTGTTGTTATCGGAAAAGAAGTTTTTGGTGGTACTGGAATGAATATCTTGAACCCTGCATTAACGATACGTGCTTTCTTATTCTTTGCTTATCCTACTTGGATGAGTGGTGATAAAGTTTGGGTATTAGGAGCGAGAGCAATGGAAGGACAACCCGATGCAATATCAGGAGAAACTATATTAGGAGCATTAGCACAAGGAAATGAAATGTCATACTCCGTAATGGACTCGTTCTATGGGTTTATACCTGGCTCAGTTGGAGAAACCTCTACATTGTTAATATTATTGGCAGGACTTTTCTTAATTTATACTAAGATAGCAAGCTGGCGTATTATGGTTTCTGCAATAGCAGGATCTTTAGTAATGGGGCTTATATTTAACTGGGTAGCATCTACTAATCTTATTGCTGAAACCAATAGTTTTTATGGTTTAATGAGTACTGAATATTGGCAACATCTTCTTATTGGTGGACTAGCATTTGGTATTGTATATATGGCAACAGATCCTGTAACAGCAAGTCAGACTAATAAAGGAAAATGGATATATGGATTTTTAATTGGTTTTATTGCGGTGATGATTCGAGTATTTAATCCTGCATATCCTGAAGGAGTGATGCTTGCTATATTATTAATGAATGTATTCGCACCTACGATAGACCATTACGTTGTACAAGGAAATGTAAAAAGAAGAATGAAACGTTTAAAAGTTAAAACCAATTAATTATGGCTATTAATACAGATAAAAATAGTTACACTATCATTTTTGCCGTAATTATGGTTGTGGTAGTAGGGTCAATATTAGCTTTTGCTGCGGAAAGTTTAAAAGGTAATATTAACGAGAACAAGCGGATTGAAAAACAACAAAATATACTATACGCTCTAGGTATAAATGAAAACGATGAGTCCAGTGCAATTTTTGTTTCTAAGGATGTAGTTGCTGAATCTTTTTCTAAATACGTTACTAAACAAATAGTAATTCAAGGAACGGAAGTAACAGAGGATGCTGAAGCTTATTTAATAGATGTTAAAAAGGAGAAAGCCTTAGCAAAAGATGATTCTTACCAAAGAAAATTGCCATTGTTTATTAGTGAAACTGAAACGGGAACTTATTATGTAGCACCAATTAGAGGAAAAGGACTTTGGGATGCAATATGGGGTTATATAGCATTGGATAAGGATATGGTAATAAAAGGAGTGTTTTTCGATCATAAAGGAGAGACACCAGGATTAGGAGCCAATATCAATCAACGTTTCTTTATGGATGATTTTTCTGGAGAGCATTTATATGATGAATCTGGAAGTTTTTCAGGAATACAGGTAGCAAAGGGAAATGGAGATCCAAAAAACGAACGAAAAACAGATAATAGAGTAGATGCTATAGCAGGTTCTACAATAACTGGTAATGGAGTTACAGCGATGATTAAAGACGAATTAAAGCTATATATTCCTTATTTTAAAACTTTAAAAAACAATTAATTTATGGGACTTTTATCTAAAAAAGACGCGAAATTAATAATGGATCCTTTATTGGATGACAACCCAATTACTATACAAGTATTAGGAATTTGTTCTGCTTTAGCAATTACAGCAGAATTAGAAGCTTCTATTGTAATGGCGATCTCAGTAATGTTTGTATTGGGAGTGGGAAATGTTGTAATATCATTACTAAGAAATGTAATTCCTTCAAAAATTAGAATTATCGTTCAACTAGTTGTAGTTGCAGCTTTGGTAATTATTGTGGATTTGGTTTTAAAGGCATTTGCATACGAATTAAGTAAAACACTTTCGGTATTTGTTGGATTGATTATTACCAACTGTATCATTATGGGACGTTTTGAAGCTTTCGCATTGGCAAATAAACCTTGGCGTTCATTCCTTGATGGAATTGGAAACTCATTGGGTTACGGGTTAATCCTAATTATAGTAGGGTTCTTTAGAGAATTATTAGGTTCTGGAACTTTGCTAGGTATGAAGGTGTTAGGAGATCCAATAGAGCTAACTGGTGTTTATGCATTTGGTTATGAAAATAATGGATTTATGTTATTGTCTCCTATGGCATTAATTATAGTTGGACTTATTATTTGGGTACAACGTTCAAAGAATAAAGCATTAATAGAGGACGAATAGATTAATTTTCGATAGTAATTAATTATCGAATTCAGAATATTAAAAAGAATGGAACATTTAGAATTATTTTTTAAATCAATTTTTATAGACAATATGGTATTTGCCACTTTCTTAGGAATGTGTTCTTACCTTGCTGTATCTAAAAAAGTATCTACTGCAGTTGGTCTTGGTGCAGCAGTAATATTTGTCTTAGCAGTAACCGTTCCTTTAAACTGGTTATTGGATCATTATATTTTACAACCAGATGCTTTGGTTTGGTTGGATGGAAATTCAGAAACCCCTAAATTAAGTGCTTATTATGGCTATGATTTAAGTTTTCTATCCTTTATATTATTTATAGCAACCATTGCTACCATGGTACAATTGGTAGAAATTATTGTTGAAAAATTTTCACCTTCATTATATAATTCATTAGGTATATTTTTACCATTAATTGCTGTAAACTGTGCAATTTTAGGAGGTTCGTTATTTATGCAATCTCGTGAAATTGAATCCTTAAGTTTAGCACTTAACTATGGAGTGTCTTCAGGAATTGGATGGTTTCTAGCTATTGTAGCAATTGCAGCTATCCGTGAAAAAATAAGATATTCTAATGTACCTGCACCATTACGTGGATTAGGAATCACATTTATTATTACAGGTTTAATGGCTATTGGATTTATGAGTTTTGGTGGTATGTTAACTACCGATGGTAATAAAGAAGAATCAGAAGTAGAGGTAAGTGAAGTTAAAACCGAAGTTTTAAATCAAGAAAAAACCGAATCAACTCAAATCGTTGAAGTTTCTAAAATAACAAAGGAATAATATGATCTTAGCAGCAAGTACAATAGGAGTAATCATTGCAACGGTTGTTGCCTTTTTAGTGTTGACCTTATTATTGGTATCACTATTACTTTTTACAAAAGAAAAATTAGCACCATCTGGTCCAGTTAAAATTACTATAAATGGAGAAAAAGAGGTAGAAGTAGCTTCTGGATCTAGTTTGTTAACGACCCTTAGTAACCAAAAAATATTTTTACCATCAGCTTGTGGGGGTGGTGGTACCTGTGTTCAATGTGAATGCCACGTATTAGAAGGTGGTGGAGAAGCATTGCCTACTGAAACACCTCATTTTACCCGTAAAGAGTTAAAAGATGGTATTCGTTTGGCCTGTCAGGTAAAAGTAAAGCAGGATATGAATATCACAATTCCTGAAGAGGTATTTGGTATTAAAAAATGGGAAGCTACTGTGGTACGTAATTATAATGTTGCTTCATTCATTAAAGAATTTGTAGTTGAAATTCCTGAAGATATGGGATATAAAGCTGGTGGATATATTCAAATTGAAATTCCACCATGCGAAGTAAAGTTCTCAGATTTTGATATAACAGCACATCCAGAGGAACATGAAACTCCAGATAAATTTAAAGCAGAATGGGATAAGTTTAAGCTTTGGCCATTAGCAATGAAAAATGATGAAATTGTAGAAAGGGCTTATTCCATGGCATCTTTTCCTGCAGAAGGTCGTGAGATAATGTTAAATGTTCGTATTGCAACTCCACCGTTTGATCGTGAGAAAGGCGGATGGATGGACGTTAACCCAGGAATAGCGTCATCTTATATATTTAATCAGAAAAAAGGAGATAAAGTGACAATTTCAGGTCCTTATGGTGAGTTCTTTATCAATGAATCTGAAGCAGAAATGTTATATGTAGGTGGAGGAGCTGGAATGGCACCTATGCGTTCCCATTTATACCACTTATTCAGAACCTTAAAAACAGGAAGAAAAGTTACCTACTGGTATGGTGGGCGATCTAAAGCAGAATTATTTTATATTGAGCATTTTAGAGCTTTAGAAAAGGATTTCCCTAACTTTAAATTCTTTATTGCTTTATCAGATCCTGCAGAAGCAGATAATTGGAAAACAAAATCTGATATCAATGATGAACAAGGAAACGGATTTATTGGCTTTATACATCAAGTAGTAATTGATGAGTATTTATCTAAACACGAATCACCAGAAGATATAGAATTGTATTTCTGTGGCCCACCATTAATGAATCAAGCAGTTCAAAAGATGGGAGAAGATTTTGGTCTAGCAGATGAAAACATTCGTTTCGATGACTTTGGAGGATAAATTATTCTTAATATTAAATAAAAAAACCGTTCTATATTAGAACGGTTTTTTTATTTTAAATGAATTACTTTTATCATATAATAAGAATATATTTTTAGTATTATGAATCAAAAGCTTACAGCACAAGAGTCTCGTTACCTTGCCATGAATATTGTGGGAGAGGCCTTAGAAAAAGACGGTTATGAGTTTTTGGCTATAAATTCTAGCTTAAAAAAGAATCCACAATTTGTAACACTAAAAAATAAAGAAACCTTTTTTATACTGGTTAGATCGGTGTATTCTGCGGCCGATTTAAAGCAAACTCAAAATATAAATGTGGAACCTATTATAGCACATGCTTTAAAAAATAACGCAAAAGTTTTTTATGCAGGGGTATGGTTGGGCCATGGTTTAGATATTAATAATCCTATCATTAAAGGAGAAGATTATTCATTTGTTTATAATGGATTAAAAGAGATAATATGAGATTTTACTTTTACATTTTAGCATCATTATTTATTAGTTCTTGCGGAAATAATGAACAGCGTTTATCGGTTTTTCAGGGAGAAGCTTTTGGAACTACCTATGCCATTCAAGTTTATTCAGAAAAGAATATAAATCTTGAAAAGGGGATTGATTCGGTAATTTATGCAGTAAATAAATCGGTGAGTACTTACCAACCCAACAGTGATATTTCAAAAATTAACCGAGGCGATTCTACCATTGTTGTGGATACTATTTTTAAAGAAGTATATCGAATTTCTGAAACAGTATATACCAATTCCGAAGGATTTTTCGACCCAACCATTGGAGTGCTTAGGAATGCCTATGGTTTTGGAGATGTTAAACCTCTTAAAAAAATTGATAGTGTAACTTTAGATTCCTTAATGAAATATGTAGGTTTCAGAAAAGTAAGGATTGATGCAGATGGGACTATTCATAAAGAACAGCCCGAAATTTATTTCGATTTTAATGCAGTAGCAAAAGGCTATGGGATTGATTGTATTGGAAACTATTTAGAAGCTAATGGAATTACCAACTATCTTATAGAATTAGGTGGTGAGATATTAACCCAAGGAAAACATTTGGATAAAAATAAAAGCTGGGTAGTGGGGATCGAAAATATAGATTCTCCATTAGAAGAAAGGTCTTACTCAGCTTCTGTAGCACTAAAGAATGAAGCGATGGCAGCATCAGGAAATTATAGAAAATTTAGGGTAGATACTTTGACTGGTGAAAAATATGTGCATACCCTTAATCCAATAACAGGTTCTGCTGAGAAGAGTGATGTAACCAGTGCAACAGTAATTGCGCCTACTTGTGCATTAGCTGATGCTTATGCAACTGCTTTTATGGCGATGGGGCTTGAAAAATCTAAAAATGTTCTATCAAAACTTGCAGGAATTGAAGCATATTTAACTTATAATGATACATTAAATAAACCTCAAGTTTTTATTACAGATGGTTTTAAAATTAGGTTGCTAGATTAGTTTTTTTTGCAGATTGGAATAATTTCTCCTTTTGCTAATCTAAATCTATCCATCTCTTTTTCTGAAAATGTTTTGGTATAATCTTCTTCTATAACATCAAATCCTATAGCACGTAATTTGTCAAAATAATCTCGACCATAAACCCTAACGTGATCGTATTGTCCAAATATTATTGCACGCTCTTTTGGATCGGTAATACTATTATCTTCAAAAGTGTTGGCTCTTGTAAGATCTTGAGGAATTTGAAAAATTCCAACACCACTGGGAGCTAAAACACGATATAATTCTTGCATCGCTTTGGTGTCGTCTGGGATATGTTCTAATACATGGTTGCAAAAAATAAAATCGAATTCGTTATCCTTAAATGGTAAATTGCATATATCTGCTTTTACATCTGCTAGAGGGGAGTTTAAGTCGGTAGTAGTATATACCAAGTTTTTCATTTTACGAAAACGTTTATAAAATGCTTGTTCCGGTGCAAAATGAAGGACTTTATGTTTCTCTGAAAAAAAGGAAGTTTCATTTTTTAAATACAACCAAAATAATCGGTGACGCTCTAAAGAAAGGGTGCTTGGCGACAATACATCTTTTCGAATATTTTCATATCCGTAGGGTAAAAATTTTCGAAAAGATTTATTATCTATTGGATCCGTATATTTAGAACCTTTCAGAAAAAAAGCAATGAATGGGTTTACCAGATAGCTTACCCTTATTAAAAAAGGTCTTGGAAATAAATTTAGAAATATTTTAAATAACTTTTGCATTTAGAAAGAATGCTTATAAAACTAGTTTCTTCTCTCGAAATTCATCTTCCTCATCACTCTCAATACCCAAAGCTTTATTAACATAAGCAAAGGTTGAAAGTAACTCTGGTTTACCGTTTACAATCGCAACATCATGTTCAAAATGAGCACTTGGCTTTCTGTCTTTGGTAAGAATTGTCCATCCGTCTTTTAACTGCTCTATTCTTTTAGTCCCCATATTTATCATGGGCTCAATAGCAACAGTCATTCCTTCTACAAATTTCTTTCCACGTCCTCGACGACCATAATTTGGCATCTCTGGATCTTCATGCATAGTTTTACCTAAACCATGACCAACTAATTCTCTAACTACACCATAACCTTGTGCTTCACAATATTGCTGTATAGCAAAGCCAACATCACCAACTCGCTTGCCAACTTTAAGCTCTCGAATACCAACATATAAAGACTCTTTGGTAATTCTTAAAAGCTTTTCTACTTCTGGTTTAATTTCACCAACCGCAAAGGTATAAGCGTGGTCTCCATAAAAATCATTTTTTATGGCGCCACAATCTATAGAAATTATATCTCCTTCTTGTAAGGGAGTGTCGTTTGGAATCCCATGTACTATCTGAGCATTAGGGCTCATACATAGGGTGTTTGGAAAATCATATAATCCTAGAAACCCAGGTATAGCTTTATGATCTCTTATGAATTCTTCAGCTAACTTATCTAAATATAATGTAGTAACTCCTGGCTTTACTTCGCTTGCAAGCATTCCTAAAGTTTTTGAAACTACCAAAGCAGCTTCTCGCATTAATTCAATTTCTTCTTTAGATTTTGGTATAATCATACTATTTTATTAAAAACCGAACCACTTTTTTTTTGATTTCTTTCTAACTTGTTTTTCCTCGCCAATTAATTCTTGATAAATTTCTCCCCAGCCTAAAAATCCACCAACATTACGATCGTCTATAAAGATATCGGCATTTATTTTTCTACTGTACTTTGGATTAAATTCCTCTTCTGGAAAGCTTTTATTTACCGCATAAAAAACAATTCCATTTTCTTTACAAAATGTAACAGCATCATCTAATGCTTTTTCATTTCTATAAGTCCATAAAATAAGACGGTGGCCCTTTTCTTGAAGCTTTTTTAAAGTATCGAAGGCAAAAAGATTTTCTCTTCCTATTTTAGGATACTTGTCCTCTACAATAGTACCGTCAAAATCAACCGCTATAGTAATCGTTTCTGATATCATACATTTAAATAATTTGCGAAATTACAAAGAATTATACTTTAGATAAAGATTTACTCTTCATAAGAATTTTTGTAACCAACTTCATTGATAATGGCGAGCAGATCCTTTTCTAAATTTTCTTGAGCAAATTCTACAAAGCGCCCAATTTCTTTATCATCTTTATAGATAATAATAGTGGGAACATACTCTATATTTAATCCTTTTTCTAAAAGGTCTGGGGTATCTTTATCATGAGAAACAGCAACCATAGATAACTTTGAATAATCATATTTGGTTGCATCCAATATTTTGTAAAATGCAGGAATTTCTCTTTGGCTGTCACTACACCAAGTGCCCATAAATACTTTAATGCTAACCTCCTTAAGTTTTGGAGCTAATAAATCTATTGTTGTACTATCTAAAACATGTTCCTTAATACTTTCTTGGTACCAATTAGAAAATAATTCGTTTTTAAAACCATCTCTATTAACAACTCCTAAAAGCATCATTCCATCATCAATAGTATCAGGAACAATTATGTTTATTTCACTTTCAATTTCTGATTTTATTTCTGAAACAACTTCTTTTTCAGAAGTGTTTTTACAAGACAAAAGTGTTGTAGCAAGAATAAATATATATATGTATTTCATCTTTTTATTGATTTATTATTGAATTTTGAGTCATTATTTCAGGTTTATCAATACCCATTAAATGTAAAATTGTTGGGGATATATCTCCTAATATTCCATTATTAATTTCAGAAATATCAGGATCTACCAGAATCACTGGAACTGGATAAGTTGTATGTGCTGTGTTTGGTGACCCATCTGGATTGATCATCATTTCGCAATTTCCGTGATCTGCTAATATAATTATAGCATATTCATTTTCTAAAGCGGTTTCTACCACACTATTCACACATACTTCTACACTTTCACAAGCTTTAATAGCTGCTTCAAAAACACCTGTATGTCCAACCATATCTGTATTAGCGAAGTTTAAACAAATAAAATCTGCAGATTGTGACTTTAATTCTGGGAGAATTTTGTCTCGTAGATTAAAAGCACTCATTTCGGGTTGCAAATCGTAGGTAGCTACTTTTGGAGAAGGGCAGAGGATTCGGTTTTCCCCAATAAAAGGATCTTCTCTACCTCCAGAAAAGAAAAAAGTAACATGTGGGTACTTTTCCGTTTCTGCAATTCGAATTTGAGTTTTATTATTTTTTTCTAAAACTTCCCCTAAAGTGTATTTTAAATTTTCTTTATTGTAAATTACTTTAATTCCATTAAAAGAATCGTCATAATTAGTAAGTGTCACAAAGTATAATGGAATCTGTTTCATTCCAAATTCTTCAAAATTGTCTTGGGTAAGTACTTGGGTGAGTTGTCTTCCTCTATCGGTTCTAAAATTAAAGAAAATAACAACATCATCTTTTTCAATTTTCGCAATAGGTTTTCCGTTTTCGGTATTTACTATCGGCTTTATAAATTCGTCACTAATTCCTTCCCTATAACTTTTTTGAATACTTTCTAAAATGTTAGTTGAATTTTCACCTTTGCCACTATGCAATAAATCATAAGCTTCTTTTACCCGTTCCCAACGTTTATCACGATCCATTGCGTAATATCTTCCAATAACGGAAGCTAATTTCCCTGTAGTGTTTTCTAAATGATTTTCAATTTCAGAAACAAACCCTGCCCCTGAATGTGGGTCTACATCACGACCATCGGTAAAAGCATGAACATATACTTTTTCAAGATTTTCTTTATGTGCAGCGCTTATTAATCCTTTTAAATGTTCTATATGTGAATGCACACCACCATTGGAAAGTAAGCCTAAAAAGTGAATTTTTTTATTGTATTTCTTGGCATAACTAAATGCTTGTTGTAATACTGGTTCTTTAGACAAGGTGTCATTTTTTACAGCAAGATTCACTTTAACTAAATCTTGGTATACAATACGACCTGCACCCAAATTCATATGACCAACCTCACTATTTCCCATTTGGCCTTCTGGGAGTCCAACGTTTAAACCGTCGGTTCTTAGTTGTGCATTGGGATATTTTTTATAAAGAGAATCTATATATGGTGTTTGGGCATGTGCTATTGCAGATGACTTTGGGTCTTGAGTAATTCCCCAACCATCTAAAATAAGTAAAAGGACTTTTTTATTCATTCGGCAAAGATAAAAACATTATCACTAAATTAATTCAGGATTGATATCCAAAATGTTTTCATTTCGATATTGATTTATAAAATTATGAGTAAAATGTTCATTCCCTAAAATATCTTCCTCTTGTAATACTTTTACTAGATCTAGTTTTTTATATTCTTGAAGCATAGGTTTAGATATTGGAGCATAACTAAAATGCCATGGCTCATATTTAAAGCCCTTTCTATTTGGGTTTTTGGTATAAACTTCATAAAAACCAAAATCAACAGCATTTTTAGAAAGCCATTCTTTTAATTTGCAATAGGGACCATCACCGTGAAAATGTTCTTCTTCTAGGACACTTTCTGGTCTTGGAGCATTGGCATCTATAATATCTATGTCTGTGCCCCAATGATGTCGGGAAGTTCCAGGAATCGTAGAGTATTCAATTATTTTTTTTAAGGCTTCATTTGGGCTTAACCCTTCTGAAGTAAATAGAGAATATTTATTTTCAAAAATTTGTTTTTGCTTTTCAAAACTACGATAAGCAGAAACTAATTCAATAGCTAAATTTTCTTTAGTAGCCTCTGTTTTCATTTTCATAAAACTTTTATAAGCATCCGTTTGCATTTTAAATTTATTCCCTTTTAATTCTGGATTTCCTTTACCTATTAAAAGTTCTCTAGTATAATTGTCTTGATTGGGTGTAAATGAAAATTGGGGTAGAATAGATAATGCAAGGCTTCCTAAAATTGAAGTTTTAATAAACTGTGTACGATTCATAACTTTAGAGGATTCTTTAAACAATATAAGTTTGTGGGTTCATGGTCATATATAAACTCTTTTACAAAATGTAAGCCGCATTTTTCAATTACACGTTGTGAAGTATAGTTATTAATATGCACTTGCGCATAAATTTCTTTTAATTTTATTTCAGAAAATCCATAGTTTAGGCAAGCTAAAGTGCTTTCGGTAGCATATCCTTTATTCCATTGATTTTTAAAAAAACGAAAACCAACTTCGGTTATTTTATTCTTGGGATGATATTTAAGTCCACAAAAGCCTAAAAATTCTTGGCTTTCTTTTAAACAAACCGCCCATCTTCCGTAACCATAATCTTTATATGCAGAATAGTTTTGGATAAATATCTCAGCTTCAGAAACAGATTTAAATGAAGAATCTCCAGTGTATTTAATAACTTCTGGGTCCTTGTTTAAATTGAAAAAGTGAACACCGTCATAAATAGAGAATTCTCTTAAAAAAAGACGAGATGAACTGGTGATTATTTTCATTTAATTATACAATTAGTATGCATTTTATTTTATAAATTTAATGAAAATTTATGCTATGAATACTATCAAGAATTTATGCTTAATTGTAATTACTGTTTTTGCAATTACCAATGCTTGGTCGCAAAATGTAATGATCAGTAACCAACATTCGCCAAATGAACCATCTATAAAAATAAATTATCAAAATCCAGAGATTATAGTCGCTGGAGCTAATTTAAATAATTATTATTTTAGTGCAGATGGAGGATTAACCTGGAATGAAAACACACTTGTTTCTGATGCCTATGGTGTTTGGGGAGATCCTGTAATTGATGTGGATCCCGATGGAAATTTTTATTTTTTCCATTTATCCAATCCTGCAAGTGGAAATTGGATAGATAGAATTGTTTGTCAAAAATCTACCGATAATGGACAGAGCTGGAGTGATGGAACCTATACTGGTCTAAACGGAACAAAAGCACAGGATAAACATTGGAGTATTATAGACAGAACATCAGGTGCTATATATATAACTTGGACACAATTTGATGTGTACGGAAGTTCAAGCTCAAATTGTAAAAGTAAAATTATGTTCTCTAAATCAATGGATGGAGGGGATACTTGGACTGATGCTTTACAGATAAACATAATAGATGGAAACTGTATAGATGAAGATGATACTGTAGAGGGGGCTGTGCCAGCATTAGGTCCTAATGGCGAAATATATGTTTCTTGGGCAGGCCCAAATGGTATAGTCTTCAATAAATCTTTAGATGATGGAGATACTTGGTTAACTGAAGAAATTGAAATAGATTCTATGCCAGGTGGTTGGGACTATAATATTCCAGGAATTGATAGAGCTAATGGATTTCCTATTACTAAATGCGATTTAAGTGGTGGGCCAAATCATGAGACTATTTATGTAAACTGGTCAGACCAAAGAAATGGCACAAACGATACAGATGTTTGGCTAACAAAATCTATAGATTTTGGAGAAACTTGGAGTTCACCAGTTCGAGTAAATGATGATGCCCCAGGGAAGCATCAATTTTTCACCTGGATGGATATTGATCAAACCAATGGTAATTTATTTTTTGTTTATTATGACCGAAGAAATTATAACGATTCTAATACCGATGTTTATTTAGCGTATTCTACAGATGGTGGGGCCAGTTTTGTAAATCAACTAATAAGCGAGTCTCCTTTTGTGCCCAATACAGGAGTTTTCTTTGGAGACTATACCAATATCTCAGTTCATGATAATGTAGTGCGACCTATCTGGACTAGACTTCAGGGTGGGCAATTAAGTATTTGGACAGATGTAAC
>JQIA01000365.1_pt1 | contig 22368 bp, 19 predicted proteins | sample 811431 | NCBI WGS metagenome assembly JQIA01 (sample SAMN02998118, study PRJNA258478) | marine sediment metagenome | biome: marine; feature: seafloor; material: sediment; isolation source: oil-polluted sediment collected from 3 locations (0.5 km, 0.7 km and 0.9 km)... | place: USA: Gulf of Mexico ...
CCGATCTGTATTCGTAAACATCTTTAGCAACGCTTCCAATAAGTTCTTTTGGCTGCAAACCACCTAATTTTTTTCTGTAAATATTAACCTTTTCTATATCTTCTTCATTAGCACTAAACTCCCATTTAATATTAACTCTATCTGTAAAATAACCTTTAGAAACCTCAAAACCATCTACTTTAAATGTTGGAGCTTTATAACGAACCCCATAAGGAAAACCTAAAATTGTTTTATTTTCATAAACAGGAGTGGATACACTTTTATAGGATTCGAATGTTGCATCAACACTACCCTTTGTAAGGGCATCAATAATGTTAGTTCCATCTTCTAACGAAATCATCATTACAGAAATTCCTGAGCTCTCTGAAAACAAATTATAATGACCTGGACCATTATTGACAAAAATTACTCCAACAGCACCTACAGATCTAGCAGAACTTATTAGTTCATCATGATAACAAGATGGCAATTTTATAACCGCAATTTTTCCATTTAAATCAGCTGCATTAGCATATGAACATCCATCAGTTATAATTTTAGCTAATACTAAATCCGCGCTTATATTACTTTGACTTCTGATTACAGTATGTGAATATTCCCCTTTTATTGATTGAGGGTTATTAATTTGCAATTTAGGAGTTATGTATGTTGTAGTTACAGTATTAGAATCGATTTTATTCGTTAAAAACGTGCTACCAAATTGCATTTGCATTTGTATATCATCTGACCTATAATCTCCAGCACCATTACCAATAAAAAGTTGGTGTTCGCTCTGAGCTTGTTGTTGTGCTTTGGCCATGTAAGACAGCATACACAAACATAAAATTTGTAGTATTTTTTTCATTTTAAATGTTTTAAAAATTACTACAGTTTTATAATATAGTTTACTCCGTAATTAACAGGTCTTGTTTCTGTAGCATGGGCATTAGTAGTATTATCGGTTATACCTCTATTATTAACAGACCCCGTAAGATTATGTTCGTGACCTCCTTGACCAGCAACCGTAATTTGCCAATCGATACCTCCACCTGACGCAGTACCCAAATCACCCCCTTGACCCAGACCTTTTGCAAAAGGTACAGAATGTTGATGAGTTCCTTGTTTAGGAATAACTTTTATATCATTAGGATGATCATGAATTTGAAAAGCATGATTTTGCTGTCCTTTTAATGTGGTAACTACAGATGAAAAGGTACTTGTCCCAGCACCTCTTAAAAACATACCTTGTAATTTTGGAGCTTTATTATCATTTAATAAAGTTCTTAAAGCTTCAGAACCTGGTACTGTTGAGATATCTTGTCCTAGACACATAACCCAACCAGCAGGAGCTGTTTCTCCCAAAAAAGGCATAATAGCGCCTGTTGGTACGCCATTATCTGCATTTGTTGCATTCGTTGCTAATGCAGCTCTTTTTGCAAAATGTGCATAAGGTGTATATTGAAAAGGTTGGTTGTAAACTTCTATGCTTTTAGATTCATAATTAATAGTAACTTTTATCCTTAAATCTTGAACAGAAAAATCTATTTTATCAAAATCACTTTTTTTGACATTTCCAACTATATGAGCAAAAACACCAAAACCATCTGTTTTAATGCTTTCTTGTTCTGTAAACACTTGATCCCCTCCGTTGTTAAAAATAGAAAAAGTAAAAGTTATGGTCTTATTTTCAAGAGCAGATTTTGCATTGTCTCTAGCAATACCTTGCACAGCTATACCTTGTGCAAAAAAGGTTAAAGAAATAAGTAAGAATAATGATGTAAGTAATAATTTTTTCATGGTGAGCTATTTTTAAGTAATTGATTGTTTTTAACAATTTAGCAATTTAGTCTATAATTAATGTCTTAAACAATTAAAAAGGATTAGATTTCTAATCTTTTGTATATGTAAAAGTAAAAAGGAACAGTTTTTGTAGTCATTTTATGAATACAAAAATTAGTACTTTTACAAAGCACAAAATAACATTATGCAAATAAGAATAATCTTCATTTTTATATTTTTTTCTACTAGTTTTATTGGGCAAAATATAAAATCAGTTCAGTTAAGACCTTTGCAAGAAAATAATTTTTCTTCCATAGTTCCTTTGGGCACCATTTTAGAATTGTCTTTTGATGACCTAGATGCAGATAGTAAAGACTATCAATACAGAATAGAGCACATGACCCATGATTGGCAAAAAAGCAGATTGCTATCTAGTCAGTTTATAAATGGTTTTTATGAAAACACGATTATTGACGTTACCAATTCTTTCAGCACGTTTCAGAATTACACACATTATGCTGTGAAAATACCCAATGTAAATTCTGTAATTACCAAAAGTGGAAACTACTTAATTTCTGTTTTAGATGACGATGATGAAGTTGTTTTTTCTAGAAGATTTGTTTTATATGAAAATGCCGCAACAATTGGCGTTACTGTTTCTAGAAGTAGAAATACCAAAACCATCAACACACAACAAACGGTTGAATTTACTGTAAATCATCCAAATTTAAGAATCAATAATCCATCTCAAGAAGTAAACGTAGTTCTTTTAAAGAATAAAAACTGGGATGAAATGATAACCAACTTACAACCAACTTTTTTCAAACAAAATCAACTTAAATATACGTATTCAAACAAGACTAATTTTTATGGTGGAAATGAATATTTAAATTTTGACAGCAAATTTATCAGAAATAAAAGTCTGAATGTTGTAAAGATAGAAATGAGAGATATCTTTCATCATTACTTATATCCTTTCACCTATAATTCAAATAGAAAATACACGTATAACCCAGATATTAATGGGCAATATGTAATAAGAACTTTAGAAGCGAGTGAATCTAGCACAGAAGCAGATTATGCCATGATGCATTTTAGATTGTATGCAGATGAACTTTTTTTAAATAAAGATGTTCATGTGTATGGGGCTTTCAATGATTTTAAAATTGAAGAAGAAAATAAACTATTCTATAATTTTGAAGATAAAAGTTATCAAGGTCAAATCTTGCTAAAACAAGGTTTTTACAACTACACTTTTGCTACTGTTGATAAAGACAATGTTGTAGATACGAATGAAGTGAATGGCTCATTTTTTCAAACGGAAAATGAGTATACTTTAATTGCATACTACAAACCGTTTGGTGGTTTATACGATAGAGTTATTGGTATCGGTACTGGTTATTATAATAAAAACAGATAGTAGTTCCTTTTGATTTGTAGTTTTTAAACAAAAAAGCTACATTTACTGCAATGATAAATCAGATTACAAAAGGAATTAAAGTTTCAGTAAAAACAAAGTACAATGGTACAAACTATAGAAATAATAGATTGTACTATATTTTTGCGTATTTTATAACCATTGAAAATAAATCTTCAGAAACGGTACAATTAACAGATCGTTTTTGGCAAATATTTGATTCGTTAAATAACACAGAAATTGTACAAGGAGAAGGTGTTGTTGGGCAAACCCCAATTCTACTACCTAATGATAATTACACATACAGTTCTGGTTGTTTTTTAGAATCGACAATGGGTTCTATGAAAGGATTTTACACCATGATAAATATTGAAACTTTAGAGAAATTTAAAGTATATATTCCAACATTTCAACTCACAACCCCACTATTATCAAACTAACGAAAACAAAAAATAAAGTCTCAAAAATTAAAGATCCAGAATGTTTAAATTGTGGACATCCATTTTATGGGCAAGAAAAATTCTGTCCAGATTGCGGACAAGAAAATAAGGGAAATAGGATCACATTTTTTAGCTTTATTAACGAGCTTTTTAATGGTTTATTTAATTTTGACGCTAAATTTTGGAAAACTATTATTCCGTTATTAATTAAACCTGGTGCTGTTTCTAAAAACTATATTGCAGGCAAAAGACAACGCTACACAAATCCTTTTCGTTTCTATTTAACGGTTTCTATTATTTTCTTTTTGATTCTTGGGCTTAGTAAAAACATAGAAAAATTTAAGGAACTAAAAAACGGGAACATAAAAAATGAAACAAGTCTTATTTCATTTGATAATGACGGCAAAAAAAATAAAAAAGACATCGATTTAGATTCTTTAAGAACTGTTGTGAATCAAGAATTAGAAAAAGCTTGGATACCAATAGATTCGATAAAAAGAAAAGAAATAATTGATAAAGTTGTGGAAGAAGCAAAAGACACCACTAAATCTACTTCTACTACTGGAAATAAAATTAATTTCAACGGTTTAAGAATCGATAAATTTTTAACGTATCAAAAGAAACACCCTAAAATACCAATTGATGATGCTTTAGATAGTCTAAACCGAGAAAAAAACTTTGTAAATAGGTTTATGTACAATAGAGCAAAAATGATCAACTCTTTTGTTGATGAAAAAGAAAGTCAAGAACAATTTATAAACCAATTGCTTTCTTATGGCTCAATTGCTCTCTTTATATTCTTACCTTTATTTACCATATTTTTAAAGCTATTTTATATAAGAGGAAAATATACGTATGTAGATCATTTAATATTTGTTTTCCATACACAGACTGTATTTTTTATGCTGTTATCCATCTACTTTTTATTAGAGTTATTTGGCATAAAACCTGAATTATGGATTTTTACATTGCTCTTTTTATTATACTTATTAATAGCCATGAGAAATTTCTACAATCAAGGTTACTTTAAAACTTTTGTAAAATTTTTATTACTAAATGTAAGCTATTCAATTATCGCAACTTTAGGAATCATACTTGTTCTACTCATTTCATTTGCACTGTTTTAACAGCTTCATTTAAAACATCAAAATATTTAATATCAACTTTAGCATTTTCTTTTTTGATAGATGTAATACTCACCGTTTCTACAAAAGCACGTTTCATTTTTGGTGAAATGGCAGTATTCCCTAAATTTTCATTTTGATGAAATTCTACTATTTTTTCTTGTTGAAACTCATCATTTTCAGATACCCAATTAGAAAACCAATCTTCTCTTAAATATTTCATCTCATTAGTATATAAAGTTGATGAAGACCAAATTTTAGGTTCTTGTGCAAGTTCTGAAAAGTGTTTTTTTGCCCCATCCCAAACCAATTCATAAGTTTGGAGTTGAGTATTATAATCTACCAAAACCAATGTAAATGGCTCAATATCTGTAAAATCAAACATATTGATGTAGGTCACTGCGTTATCAGCAGACAATATTTTTTTCACGATAACACCTCTACTCATTTTGTAATAATTATTTCTTGTATGTTTTACAAATCCGCCATTCAACAAACAAACCAATCTATTTTTATTACTCGTACCAATCCAAGTTCCACCAGCTAATTCATCTTTCGGATAAATTAACTCAACACCATTCTCAATATATTTTTTTGGAGGAATTGTACTTCTTAAAGGAGTTTCATCTCTATTAGAAGTTAAAATAAAATTATTATCTTTTAAAGGAAGATAGGTAACTGTACACATATATCTTTTAATTATTTATGATAAGCTTCATGTTTTGATATTATTATTGAATTTATGACAATATAAGACATGAAATATCCGCTAAATTTATTGAAACAAAAATTGTAACTTTGCAGCTTCAAAATTAGTCGATTCAAATTTAAAAAACATACAATATGGCAAGAGGATTTTTTAATGTTCCAAAAGCAGTAAATGAACCTGTTAAAGGATACGCTCCTGGTTCTCCAGAAAAAGCAGAATTATTAGCAACTTACAAAGAAATGTTTAACAGCAACACCGATGTGCCAATGCATATTAATGGTGAAGAAGTTAGAACTGATAACACAAAAAACATTACACCTCCTCATGATCATAAACACGTGGTTGGTCAATACCATACTGCAGATAAATCGCATGTAGATACTGCTATTTCCACAGCTTTGGCTGCTAGAGAAGCCTGGTCTAGTGTTTCTTGGATGGAACGTGCAGCTATTTTCTTAAAAGCGGCTGAATTATTAGCGGGTCCTTATAGAGCAAGAATGAATGCGGCAACAATGATTGCGCAATCTAAAAATGTTTATCAAGCTGAAATTGATGCTGCTTGTGAAATGATTGATTTCTTCCGATTTAACGTAGAATATATGACTGATATTTTTAAAGATCAGCCAACATCTTCTCCAGGAGTTTGGAACAGAGTTGAGTATAGACCTTTAGAAGGATTTGTATATGCAATCTCTCCTTTTAACTTTACATCTATTGCTGCAAATTTACCTGCATCAGCTGCTTTAATGGGAAATGTAGTTGTTTGGAAACCGTCTGATCATCAAGCATATTCTGCTCAAGTAATTGTAGATTTATTTAAAGAAGCTGGTTTGCCAGATGGTGTAATTAATGTTGTTTATGGAGATCCTGTTATGATTTCTGATACTGTATTAGCTTCTCCAGATTTCTCTGGATTACACTTTACAGGTTCTACTCATGTTTTTAAAGAATTATGGAAACAAATAGGAAACAACATTCATACGTATAAAACATATCCAAGAATTGTTGGAGAAACTGGAGGAAAAGATTTTATCTGGGTACACAATTCATCAAATCCTTTACAAGTTGCTACTGCAATGACAAGAGGAGCTTTTGAATACCAAGGTCAAAAATGTTCTGCAGCTTCACGTTCTTACATTCCTGCTTCACTTTGGCCGGAGATTAAGAAACATTTAATTGCACAAGCAAGTGAATTAAAAATGGGTTCTCCAGAAGATACTTCAAACTTTATAAATGCGGTGATTCATGAAGGTTCTTTTGATAAAATAGCAAGTTATATCGATGCTGCTAAAACGGATAAAGATGCAGAAATAATTATTGGTGGAAACCATGACAAATCAGTTGGATACTTTATTGAGCCAACTGTAATTGTTACTAAATCTCCAAAGTATGCGACAATGCATACAGAGTTATTTGGACCTGTAATGACAGTTTATGTATACGAAGATGCTGAATGGGAAGCTTCATTAAAATTAGTTGATGAAACTTCTGAATATGCCTTAACAGGCGCTATCTTTTCTAGAGATAGATATATTGTTGAGCAAGCTTCTAAAGCATTAGAAAACGCAGCAGGAAACTTCTATATTAATGATAAACCTTCAGGAGCAGTTGTTGGTCAACAACCATTTGGAGGAGCAAGAGCTTCTGGCACAAATGATAAAGCGGGTTCTGCACAAAATTTATTACGCTGGACTTCTGTTAGATTGATAAAAGAAACTTTAGTGTCTCCTACAGATTATAAATATCCTTTTTTAGGATAAATCAAAACTTATTATATTTTTTAAAACCGTATCAAATTTGATACGGTTTTTTTTATTTTAGACAAATACTTATTTAAATTATGGAATATCAATATTTTATGTACGCTCGTTTAGTAACTGTTGTTCCTTGTGTTTTTATTGGAGCGTATCTGTTAGCTGTAAAAAAAGGAACTCCCTTTCATAGATTATTAGGAAAAATTTATATGCCTTTAATGATGATTACTGCAATTATCACATTATTTATGCCTGCCTATGTTAGCGCCCAGTTTTTAAACCACTTTGGTTTTTATTCATTTATTTAGTTTCTTAACACTTTACAGCGTTTCTACTGCTATAGTCGCAGTTAAAAAAGGTCAAATTAAAAAGCATAAAATGAAAATGATTTTACTTTACGTTGGTGCCATTATAATTGCTGGCGGATTTACTTTTACGCCAGGTAAATTTTCACATACTTTCTTTTTCGACAATTAATAAGTATACACAATAAGGAATGACTACTGTTTTATTTTTTTAGAACCTTAAAAGTCTTTGCGTTATCAATTGCCAACTTTAAAATATAGATACCAGGAACAAAATCTTTAAATGGAATTGATAAATTATTACCCTCTGTTTTTACAAATTGATGGTAAAGTTTTTTCCCATGAATATCAAAAACGAATGACTCAATATTAGATTCACTAAAACCTATCGGTAGTAATAATTCAATAGAATCAGAAATAGGGTTTTGTTTTAGTAAAATTTCACCAATACTTATTTCATAAACCCCTTCACAATCTTTTGAAGTTTCAACACGTAACTGTCCACTTCCAGAAACCTCTACGTCAAATTCATTACTATCAGAAGTACTTAATAACTCTTCATTTAAATACACTTTAAAAGGTGCTGTCCCTTTATCAAAACTAAAAGAATAAATATTAGACTCCTTACTTTCAATAACTAAAGAAATCTCTAAAGATTCTATAATTGAAACATCAAAACATTTATCATAATTTAATTCCTCTATAAATAAACAAACCTCATAATCACCAGGAGCCAAATTCGAAAGCATATAATCTGTTCCTAACAAATCCTCACTTAAATTTATTGATGGTCCCACAATAGAAATGTTATAAGACTTTAAACTTTGATTTAAACTTACATTTATAATACCATCATTTTCATCTACACAAGATTCTGCAATAGTAAAAACTGAAAGAACTTCTGTATTAAAAACCGTTATGGAATAATCTTCAGCCTCTCCCCATTCTGACAACTGGTCACCATTACAAGCCCCTTCTCCATAATTTTCTGTAGGATCATCATACTCAATCAGAACCCTCATCCTTGTTTTTCCGTACTTAGCATCGTCAGGAACCGTAATATTAAAAGTAGCTGTACCTACATCATCAGTAATTGTGCCTAAATCATACCTTTCGGTCGAATTATCAAAAACAAAATTATGATTCCAATCTATAAAAACAAAGCAATGATCTTGAAAACCAGCAGTGTCTAGCGTAACGCTAATTTCCTTTGTTTGCCCCCTTAAAACATTTGCATTTATTGCTGTAAAATCTTCATAACCATCTATGATATCATTACTAGATGTATTATCAATTCCGGCAAAAGTAACATTCGTGATATGTTCAGAACCTCCTGATTCATCTGTAAACTTAGACATACAATATTCTGGCTTCTCGGTTGAAAAATTAAAAACATCAGAAAAAGCTCCTTCTCCACAATCATTTTTAGATTTTATTCTCCAAAAATATTGAGTTTCGGCACCTAGATTTGTGGCATTATAGAAGTTTTCATTTACATTTCCGCTAGAAACAATCGATAGAAAGCCTGAATCTGATGCTATCTCCACGTCATAAGAAGATGCATTTTTATCCTTAACCCAACTTAAAACTTCAGTTAAAGAAACACCATTTACACCATTTACTGGAGATGATAAACTTAAAGTATCAAAAATTGAACTTTTTAAGTTTAACACTAAATCAACATTTTGACTTACAGTTGCAGATGTACCAATAATATTAATTTCATAATCTTTAGCTTCTATATCATCTAAATTAGAAACTGTTACAATTACTTCTCCATCTGCATTTATTGTAGTTGGGTTAAAAGTTACTGTAGAACCTGTCGGATTCCCGGTACTACTTAAAGTTGCTGTTTCTGTAAATCCATTTATAAAATTAAAACTTAAGGTATAAGTAGCACTTTGGCTACCAACATTACAAGCAGATTGCCCTCCTGTTTTATCAGTAATTAAAAAAGTTGGCGTAGAAGACACAATAATAAAATCGGTTGCATTTACATTATAAAAAATATTATCTGCAGCTTCTACCATAATTCTTGCTTTATCTGTAGAATTATCAGGCACAATAATATCTTCTAAACCATCATTTGGTGTATTTGTTTTTAATAGAATAGGAAAAGTAACACCGCCATCAATAGATAATTTAATATTTACATTTTGACAATCTATTGGATCAACATTTGTACTTCCTACATTCCACGAAATTGACATTGATTCTCCAGAACTAAACGTTTCCTCTGTACTCTGTGACGTAACGGTAAAAGCTGCAACATCTACCACCTCTACTTTCATATCATCTCTATCAGAACTTCCTCCTCCAGAATGATTATCTCTAACTAAGAATGAAAAATTTAAATCTCTAGCTACAGAAGGCACAACTTCCCAAGTTGAAGAAGTACTCCCTGAGATAACAGTAGCAATATCCGGCATATATCTAACAGGCAAAATTTTAGAAGGCAATGATCTAAACATTGGCCCGTTAGTACTTGCATTTAAAGGAGGCATTGTTGCCACTTCATTATCTAATTGTTCCCAGTTATAAGTTAAGCTAGACAAACCATCTTCATCTATTGCTGTTCCTGTTAATTTAAATGGTGTAGATTTTGGTATGCTATAATCTAAACCTGCATTTGCAACCGGAGCTTTATTACCTGTATTCGTAATTGAAGCACAACTTGCAGAAGACTCAATTACAGCCCACATCTGAGCAATACTTACTGAATGAAAATAATCATCACTATTTCCATTAGGGTTTCCAGATTGTACATTTGGAGTACAAATACCTGCATATCCCATAATTGTTGATCCACTACCAGGTTCTACAGCTGTTGAATTTGTTCTATTACAGTCACTATTTTGTGTATGTGTTGCACCAAATTGATGCCCTAACTCATGTACAACAAAATCGATATCATAAGGATCTCCTACAGGTTGAGATCTACCTGTAACACCTCTCGCCTTTTGACCAGATAAACAAACAACTCCTAACCCAGCCAATCCATCACCGCCAATACTAAAAACATGTCCAATATCATAATTTGCATTTCCTATTTGACTATCACAAATAGTTTGTACTTCATTAATCATTGTATTTGGTGTACCATCTGTAATGCCATCTGTATCTGCATCTAAGAAAACAACTTTTTCATTCTCATTTACAAGAATCAGTTTTACAGATAAATCCTTTTCAAAAATCCCATTAATTCTTGTTACGGATGTATTCATTGCTGATAAAACAGCCGCCTTTTTTACGGCATCAGTTGCTGAATCTGCTATGTTTTGCTGACTTGCTCCCAAATGAAATTGTGCATATTCTCCACTACAAGCTAAAGCCAAACGAAATGTTCTTAATTTACCATCATCCGCATTTTTACTAAAAGTAGAAATAGTCTCACCTTTTTTAGCTGCATCTTCTACCTGACACTTAAATTCCTCATCAATCTTACTTAAACTACTTCTTTTATATACAATAACGTCTTTATTATCTCTAGAATATGGGTCTATATAAACTGTTTCTTTATCCCCTGAAAATATGACCGCGTGAAAGCCATCTGTACCTATACTTATTTTTGCAACTGACGTTGGATCATCAATTCCTTGTGCAGAATACGACCTTATATTTGGAAACTTCGTTTGTAAATTCGCTTCAAAATTTGAAGTTTCTTTGATGTAAAATTTAGATAAGACTCCAGTTGCATTTGGTAACTCTATAATTTCTTTTTGGTTGATAGATTTCCTCTTCAAACTCTTTGAAAAAGCATTTAAATCGATCGTTAAAATTTCATAATTTGAAGGAAAATTTTTCTTTGGATAAACAGCCTTCTTTGGAGATGTAAAATTTATTTTTTGGAGTTTTGTCCAAACCTCTTGAGAGCTAACAACACCAACATTTAAAGATAAAATTGCTAACAGGAGGAAAAAAGGTAATTTACTTTTCATAAAAACATATTTAAACATAAATCTACTGTCCCAAATATAACGAATTATTTACCTTTGTATTTAATATTATGAATAGAAAAATACTACTTTCAGACTTAGCTAATAAAGATTATAAAGAAACTTGGGATTTTCAATCTGAATTACTGCAAGGAATTGTAGATGTTAAGATTAAAAACAGAAGAAATAATCTAAAGGAAACCACCAATAATCACTTTTTATTTGTGGAACACCCTCATGTATATACTTTAGGGAAAAGTGGAGATTTGAGTAACTTGTTATTGAGTGAAAAACAATTAGAAGAAAAAGGAGCTACTTTTTATAAAATAAATAGAGGTGGTGACATTACCTATCATGGTCCAGGACAAATTGTTGGGTATCCTATTTTAGATTTAGAAAACTTTTTTACAGATATTCATAAATACTTACGTTTTTTAGAGGAAGTAATTATTCTAACAATTGCAGAATACGGATTAAAAGGCACAAGAAGTGATGGTGAAACTGGTGTTTGGTTAGATGTTGGAACCCCTTTTGCCCGTAAAATTTGTGCCATGGGTATCCGTTCGTCTAGATGGGTAACGATGCATGGTTTTGCTTTAAATGCAAATGTAAATTTGGGTTATTTTGATAATATTATTCCCTGTGGAATTCGTGGAAAAGCAGTAACTTCTATGGAAGTTGAATTAGGTAAAAAAGTAGATTTAGAAGAAGTAAAAAACAAAATCTTAAAACATTTTAAAACCTTATTTGAAGTTGAAGAGTTTATTATTTCTTAAAATATATCCCTGAATTTTAGTTTATAAAAAATCATTGCAAAAAAAAGAGGAAACCTTATGATACAGATTCCCTCTTTTTTTTGCAATGACTTCTAATTTATTTTTCTTCGTTAAAATATACTTTGTAATATTTCATTTTTTTCTCTTCGTCATACCCTCTTTCTAAATATTCTGCTGCTGCATCTGGTGCATCTACATCTAATTTAATATTGATGTTAGTATCTAATTTAATTTCTGTTTTTAGTTTGTTTTTTTCTTTCTTTAAAACAACTCCAGAAACATCAAAATTATTTCTGATTAACACATCATTTAAAGTTTCGAAATGTTTTTTATATTCATCAAACTTTTCTTTGTGTTTCTCTTCTTCAAAAATCTCATCTTTAAAAGTAGCATAATCTACGGCTTCATTTTCTTTAAAATAATCTACTGTACTTGCTAAGAAATTCCCTTGTTCATGCATTCCTAATTCTGGCTTAATGACCTCTTCAGAAAACTCTTTACACATCTCTAAATAGTTCTGTGTATGAGAATTATAATCATCAGCTAATTTTACATCTAAGAAACTTTTACTCCAGTATTGTGCATCGTAATTATTGTTATCTACAGACAAGACAACGGTACCTTCTGTATCAGAAGTATTTAAAATTAAGCAGCCTTTATCTATTCTTTTTGTAGAAATTCCTTTTTGAACAACTACATCAAAACTCTCATTATCATCTAAATAAGTTTGAAAAAAATCAATTTTATTTTCAATTTTAAAAACTCCAACCGCTTCTGTTAAGACATCTTTATATTCTATACCTTCAATAAAAACAACCAATACATCTCCTGTTTTTATTTGCGCAGAGTTAGATTGTTCAAATAAATGATTGACAATACTTTTAGAGTATTCTACAAAACTACTTTCTTCTTTAAAAACTTCTGAAGCAAATTTATTTACTTGATTTAAACGAACATCTTCATTATTAGAAAACCGATAACTTTGTGTTAAAGAACCAAAAGGTTTTAATAAAAACCCTTTCATTAAATCGTAACTTTCTTGATCGAAACGAATTAAATCTTCAGAAAAAACATTTTGTCCACTATTAAACTTATTAGCTACTTTATGTAAAATACATTTGGTAATTTCTGCTTTGGTTTTTCTAATCATCTCTTAAAATTTTGGAGGGTAAAAATAGTTGAAGTTTTTAAATAAAAAAGAAATAAATGAATGGATTTTCAAAAAAAGCGTAAGTTGTTTTAGCCCTGATTAACTCTGCTTTGATATTTTATGGAATCGTTGAATGCTTCGCATTTGCAATGGCATCCTTTTTATTACCCTTTTTAAAAAGCGTCTTTGCGAGTGATAACGATGCAATCTGTTTGAATATGAGATTACCTCAGTTTACAAAAAAGCAAACTTCGTAATGAGAGGAATAAAAAGATATAACCTTTCGACTTCGCTCAAGATAAATTCCAAGCAGGAAATAGCTTCTAAAAAAGAATTATTAATAAAAACTACAATTCTAATTTTGCTTGATCTGGTAATAATTTAAATGTTTTTCTATGGTATTTGGTTGCTCCAAACTCACGAATTCCGTTTCTGTGTTCTTTAGTTGGGTAGCCTTTATTTTTCGCCCAATTATACATAGGAAATTCTTTATGAATGGTAGTCATATACTCATCTCTATATGTTTTTGCTAAAACAGAAGCGGCGGCTATACTCAAGTATTTTGCATCGCCTTTTACAATGGCTTCATGCGGAATATCTTTATAATCCCTAAATTTATTACCATCAACAATTATAAATTCTGGAGTAATTTTTAAAGCATCAATAGATCTATGCATCCCGGTAATGGATGCTTGCAAAACATTAATTTTATCAACTTCGTCTTGCCAAACAAAAGAAACGCCAAAAGCCAAGGCATGTTCTTCTATAAAAGGTCTTAACTCTTCTCTCTTTTTTTCTGATAATTGCTTAGAATCATTTAAAAAGGGATGTGTAAAATCTTTAGGAAGAATTACTGCTGCAGCCACTACTGGACCCGATAAACACCCTCTTCCGGCTTCATCTGTTCCTGCCTCAAAAGAGAAACCACTAAAGTTTGATTTTAACATATTACAAATTAACAGATTTCATCATAATTATTAACAATTATTTTCGTTTTATTATTTTACATTTGCTCTTGTTGAAAATTATGATGAACAAACAAACAAAACTCTTCTTTTTACTTATTTTATTCAGTGTTTATAGCACATATTCTCAAAGAGACCTTCTAAGAGGCGGAATGAATAATGTAAACGGTACTGCAAATGATTCTCTAAGATCGGGAGAAACGAAAGTTATTCTATCTGGAAAAACAAAATACACTGACTATAAAATATTTTCTCATAAAAGAGATACTACTTACATAGACACAACTTTAAATATTAAAAAAGAATACAAATTCAATTTTTTAAGAAAGGATAATTTTGAATTGCTTTCTTTTCATAATCAAGGTCATACTTTTAATAATTTAGGATATAGTTTCAATAATAGTAAACAACTTCCGGATATTGGTTTTACAGGAAAACAGTTTAGTTATATAGATATTGATGAAGTAAAATATTATGAAGTTCCTACACCAACTACAGAAATATTATACAGAACAGGATTGCAACAAGGGCAAGTTTTAGATGCTTTGTTTACATTAAATTTTTCTAAAAGATTAAACGTTTCTGCTTCCTACAAAGGTTTACGTTCTTTAGGCGCATACAGACAATCCTTATCTAGTAACGGTAATTTTAGAGGAACGTTTCATTATAGAAACAAAGACAATCAGTATCAAATTAGAGGACATTTAACAAGTCAAGATTTTTTTAATCAAGAAAGTGGAGGGCTAACAACTGGTGCTTTAGAAAGTTTTATAACCGAAGACCCAGATTTTGAGAATAAAGCAAGATTAGATGTTAATTTAACGGATGCAGAAAATCAGTTTGATAGCGACAGAGTATACTTAGAACAGAGTTACAAGTTAATTTCTAACAAGGATTCGCTTTCAAAAAAAGATTTTAGTAATTTAAAAATTGGGCATATTTTCACTAGTGAAAACAAAAGCTACAGTTTTACACAAGCAACTTCTACTACTGCTATTTTTGGGACAGAAAATAAAACTGACACATCAAAAAAAGATGCCGAGAGTAAAATTATAAGTAATGAGGTTAACTTAGAATTTAACTCTAAATATGTTTTAGGTAAATTCAAAGCAAAAGCAAATTACACAAATTATTCTTACGGCTATGATACTATTTTAAATAGCAGTAGTAACATAAATAAGTTAAGATTAGAAGGAAGTGCCATCTCTTTTGGTGCAGATTGGAAAGCAAAAATTAAAACATTTCAATTAAATGCGGATGCAAGTATAACTCCTGGTTCTGGCAGGTTGTCTGGTAGTTATTTAAAAGGAGAAGCTGTGTATGCAAAAGACAGTCTGTTTACAGTAAAGGGAAGTATATTACTCAATTCTAAATCCGCAAATTTCAACACTTTATTACATCAAAGTTCTTATGACGCTTACAATTGGGATAATGACTTTAGCAATGTAAATACTAGAGATTTAGGTTTTACATTTACTTCTAAATGGCTAAATGCTGCACTAAATTTTACAAATATCGATAATTACACGTATTTTGATGAGAACAATACTCCTCAGCAATTTTCAAATCAAATTACATACTTAAAAGTAAAAGCAAACAGAGAGTTTAAATTTTGGAAATTAGCTTTAGATAATACGCTTATGTATCAAAATGTAAGCAGCGGAAGTTCGGTTTTTAGAGTACCTGGATTTGTGACTAGAAATACTTTTTATTATACTGATTATTGGTTTAAAGGAAAACCTATGTTGGTAAATATTGGAATCACCTTCAAGTACTTTACCAAATACAAGGCAAACGCTTATAATCCTTTATTAGGAGAGTTTACTTTACAAAATGATCAAGAAATAGGTTTCCCTACTTTTGATGTTTTTTTTAACGCACAAGTACGAAGAACACGCTTATATTTAAAGGTTGATAATGTGACTTCAGACTTTAGTAAAAAGAATTATTTTTCTGCACCCAATTATCCTTATAGAGATTTTACAGTCCGTTTTGGTTTGGTTTGGAATTGGTTTATTTAAAGCTCATCCTAAATCCTTAACAAAGGGAAAGACTTTTAGCTAGTTTAAAAACACTTCTTATGAAAAAAATTGATAACAGTTATCATATTATTTTTGATAAAAATTATTATTTAACTCCAAATTTTGGCCAAAGAAATCATAATCATCCTACTTGGAGTTTTAATAAAACAGAGAATATTGTATTAAAATTTGGAGGTGAACTTGAAAATGATTTGAATCATCTAATTTCTTTTGAAAATGTAATTATTGATAAAAATGAAATAAACAAAGTAGTTTTTGGGATTAATTTTGAAGATTTTTTTAATGCACAAATAAACAATCAAAATGTGTTTTATAAACACTCTAAAAGGGACATAATTAAATCGCTAAATAAAAATATTATAATAGAACATCAATACTCTAATTACCCCCTAAAAGAGACTACAGTTAAACTCGCAATAACTCCTACAGAATTTCTTAATCAAGAATGGGAAGGAAATAGCAATAAGATTGGAGGAAGTCCTATTTGGGTTCAAGAAAAGGAAGATTTATGTTGCCCTAAATGTAATAAAAAAATGCATTTCGTTTTTCAACTAGATAGTGGTTTACCAGATTTAAACCCAATTAATGATTATGAAATAATGTTTGGGAATGATGGCATGTTATATACTTTCTGGTGTGATAAAGATAATATAAGTGGCTATTTGTGGCAATCAACTTAATAAGTTAAAAATGAAAAATCAACTTAAAAAGAACTGGAAACTTTTTTTAATGGCAAGTTTAACTTTAGGGCTAGCCCCATTTACCCCACCACATATTTGGGGTAAAATTCAATGGATTTTGGGTGGAAATGCTTTTTCTAATGAAAACGGATTAAAATCAAGTGATTGGTTTGATGTTTTATTGCATGGTACTCCTTGGGTTTTATTATTGATTTCTATTGTTTTAAATCTTTTTGCATCAAAGGCAAAAAACGCCCAGCAATAGAACTTTCTTTTTTATCAATCTCGTAAAAACCATTCGACATATAAAAAGGTACAGCATTCGGATCTGCCAACAAAGTCATTGATTTTACGTTGAATTGAATTGCTTTTTCAATTGAATGCTGCAATAATTTTTTTCCAATACCTTTTCCTATAAAATTTGGCAAAACAAAAAGCATTTCTAATTCAATTGTATTTTCTTTTGGCAGATTTAAAACATAAAACCCTACAACCTCACCTTCAATAAGAAATTTAAAAATATCGCAGTTTAAAATCATTGTTGAAGTAATTGTTAAATCGCTTCTCCAGCTTTCAATTAATTCATCAGAATAGCCCCAAAATGCTTTTGATTTTAATGCAATTTCAGTAAGTTTTTTTGCATCAGAAGTAATTGTTTTATTTATCATAATCAATAATGTTTCCAAAAAATGATTTTGCCCAAATCCAAGAATATAAACCTCTTACAAATAGTTTCCAATCTTTATAAAATAAATCTTTCCAAATCAATTCTTTGGGATAAATTATCTTATCAGTTTTTCCATAATGACTTTCATAAGAAAATTCATTAGAATAAAAAACACGAATTGAATTTACATTAAAATAATTATCTGTAAAATTTATATGCTCAGTTTGAAAAAAAGGGACAGGAAATAGCTTAAAGTTAATATCTACTAAAACTAAAAAACATTCTTCCTCATCTAATGAAAGTCTTGGTGAGAGGACTATATATTTTAAATCCGAAATTTTAATTTCAAATGGATTACATTTTATCGCTCTACCTAATTTGTCTGATGTTCCAGAATAAATTATTTTATTTCCATTTATCTTTAAAATACTCATAAAATGTTTGTCAACTTTATTTAGTTTTCAACTCTTTAATTTTGATTTTAAAAGCGGCAAAAAATAATGTTACAAAAGGACTTAACCAATTAAAGACTGCATAAATAGCATAATCAAAAACAGAAACACCTAACACTCCTGAATGATAAGCTCCACAAGTATTCCAAGGAATTAAAACTGAAGTTACTGTACCAGAATCTTCTAAAGTTCTACTTAAATTTTCTGGTGCTAAGCCTTTATCTGCATACGCTTTTGCATACATTTTCCCTGGAACAACAATTGCCAAATATTGGTCTGATGCTGTAAAATTTAATCCTATACAAGTAAAAACTGTACTTGCAAACAAACCAAAAACAGAATCAAACAGACTTAACATAAATGCGCTTATTCTTGCTAAAGCACCTATTGCATCCATAATTCCACCAAAAACCATTGCACATAAAATCAACCAAATTGTTCCTAACATTTTAGCCATTCCTCCTGCTGTAAACAAGTCTGCTAAGGCTGCATTTTCTGTAGCCACAGCAGTTTTTACAGTTATTGCTTGCATAATGCCTTTATAAGCAGATGTAAAAGTTAATTCTTTTGCTCCAGTAATTTGAATCACTACTTCTGGTTGAAAAATTAAAGCAAAGATTCCTCCTAAAATAGTACCCGCTAATAAAGCTGCTAATGGCGGCGTTTTCTTAATAATTAAAACAATTACCAATATTGGTACTAAAAACAACCAAGGAGTAATATTAAAAGCTTTATTAATATCTGTTAACAACGCATTTGTATCAGCTTCTCCACTTGCGTTTTGTGTAAATCCTAAAATGATAAAAATAATTAAAGTGACTATAATTGTTGGCACCGTTGTATATGCCATGTATTTTATGTGTGTAAACAAGTCTGTACCTGCCATTGCTGGTGCCAAATTTGTAGTATCAGACATTGGCGACATTTTATCTCCAAAATAAGCACCAGATAAAACAGCACCAGCTGTCATTCCTAAAGAGATACCAAGTGCTTCCCCAATACCTATTAAAGCAATACCAACTGTTGCAGAAGTAGTCCAAGAACTACCCGTTGCAATAGAAATTATAGCACAAATTATTAAACAAGCGGCCAAAAATATAGTAGGGTTTAATACTTGTAACCCATAATAAATCATAGATGGAATAATACCACTTATTAGCCAAGTACCTGCTAATGCACCTACCATTAATAAAATTAAAATTGCACCAGCTGTAGATTTTATATTCTCTGCAACTTCTTCAATCATCACTTTGTAAGACACTTTATTTCTAAACCCTACAAATGCAGCAACGGCACCACCTAACAATAAAACAAATTGATTACTTCCGCTTAAAGCATCATCGCCAAAAACAAAAACATTATAGGCCAACATTGCAACCAAAGCTAAAACAGGAAATAATGCTTCCCAAATGTTTAATTCTTTGTTTTGAATAATTTTTTGGTCATCAATTTTAATTTCTGATAAATTTTCACTGTCTTGCATTCTATAAATTTTTGTTTTGTAATGTTACGATTTTACAGAATGTTATGCAAATCAAATTGGTTGGCTTATTTTTGCTTTCATGGATTCATTGACTCAAATTGTTTTAGGTGCTGCTTGTGGAGAAGCTATCTTAGGAAAAAAGATTGGAAACAAAGCATTATTGTTTGGAGCAATTGGAGGTACAATTCCAGATTTAGATGTATTTATAGGCCAATTATTGTATAATAATGAAATACAAGCGATGGCTTTTCACAGGGGATTTATGCATTCTATTTTATTTGCAATTTTAGGTTGTTTTATCTTTGGATGGTTAACGTTTAAACTCTATGATTCTGGTAAAAGAAAAGACACAACAATACTAAAAAACTGGATTTTATTGTTCTTTTGGTCCATTTTCACACATCCAATTTTAGATTGTTTTACACCTTACGGAACACAACTATTTACACCATTTACGGACTATAGAGTAGCCTTTAATAACATATCTGTAGCTGATCCTTTATACACAGTACCGTTTTTGCTTTGCATGATTATTTTAATGTTTTTCAACAGAAATAAAACAAGAAGAACTTGGTGGTTAAAAGCAGGAATTTACATCAGCTCTGCATACATGGTTTTTACAATCATCAATAAATTTTATATGGATGCTGTTTTTAAAAAGTCCTTTGAAAAAGCAAGAATTCCTTATCAACGTTTTTCTGCTCAACCTACCATCTTAAATAATATTTTGTGGTATGCCGTTGCAGAAACTGATGAAAATTATCATTTAACTTTTTATTCTTTATTTGATGAAAAAGCAATATCAGAAAAAATAATTACTGTTAAAAAACACCATGATTTAATAGACATGAATGATGATAATTTACAAACCTTAACTTGGTTTAGTAATAATTACTACAACCTTTCTAAGAAGGATAAAATAGGGACTTATAAATATGTAGATTTAAGATACCCAATGCTAAATCCTGAAGATGCAAATACATCCGTTTTTAACTTTACTATTTACAATGAAAATAATACATGGGATATTCTCCCTTTTGATGGACCTTCTCCTAACAAAGAAGATTTCGTCAAATTTATTGAACGTGTTAAAGGAATTTAGAAAAAGCCATTGACTATTAGCCGTTGGCCCTTCTAAAATAAAAATTTCTAATTACATTTTCTTTTTATTCTTCAGAAAAAAACATCTTTAATACGCCATTTCATTTTTTAAAACTCCAACTTGTTTCATACAAGATTTCATCATCTCTTAAGATCTATTTATATCATTATCTAAACCAACAGAAAAACGAATCAATCCATCTGAAAACCCCATTAATATACAATCATTTTTTTTATCTTAAATGATAAATTATCTTCAACTTTGATTAAATAGATTCCAGAAGAAAGCTTTGAAACATCTAAATCACCTTCTAACCTCTGTCTATGAATTAACTCTTTCCCTAAGTTATTATAAACGCTTACATATAAATCTTTTTTGTTTGAACCGTAATCGATATTAATATTCCCTGATAATGTAGGGTTTGGAAATACTTTCAGAGTTTCCTGCTTAACAGAATTTACTGCTAACGAAGATTTAATAATCCCTGCTTGATTTATAGGTGTTATTTGAGGGACTCCATTAAACTCGCTAACTATTCCTGTTATATGAGAGAAAAATTCAGGAATTTCATTTCCAATGTAATCTACCTCTGAAAAAATGGTTCTGAACCCTATATTATCTATAGTATTTGAAATTGTGTATTCAGTATCTGATTCAAACAATTGCCCATTAGAAGAATTCAAAAAATGTCCAGATTCTATAGTTACAAATTCAGACTCATAGTCTTCTAAATTGTTCAGAAGACTGCTAAAACTTACGTTTGAGTTATCTGATATAACTATTTCTGATGAATCAAAAATTTTACGATCTCCTAAATTATAGTGAATGAATTTGAGTACTCCGTTATTATCTCTCAATTTACCAATCACATTTGTAATTCCATTAATATAAGGCCCAAACATATTGGTTAAAAAAGGGTTATCTAATACTATCCCAGCAGTTCCATCATCAACATAAATCTGACTTACTGAAGGTTTTTGGTAAGTAATAAAAACATCATTAGTCAACTTATAATAGTCTTCTAAATTGCCTTTTCTAAGCTGAGATAAATCTGATATAGCAACAGATTGAACTGTAGTAAAATTGATAACACTTTGTACTTCTGGAGCGAATGAATTACGATTAGTATCAACCAACTCCAGTGTAATAGAAGCAATAGATCCAGGTTGAACATTGAAATAACTATGATTAGTTTCAATGTTGAAATAAAAAATAATATCATCGAAAGTATTGCTTTTCATCGACACTTTTATAAAACCATCTTGTGGAATTGAAAAATTCTTAATCTCAAAAACTCCAATAAAATCTTCCGGAAGAATTGAGTTATCACTTGGAAAAAGAAAACTGACAGATTTTGTACCATCATTTTCTTGAGAAAGAATAGACATATAACTAAATATGGCTAAAAAAAACATTAACGCTCTCATAATCTATTTTTTTTACAAGTTATAAAAAAGTATGATTATAATTAACAAAAAACTACAAAACTCCAACTTCTAGCATACAAAATTTCATCATTTTATAAGTTCTTTCGATATCATTGTCTAAGCCAATTGAAAAACGAATTAATCCATTAGAAAGTCCCATTTCTTTTTGTTCATCCTCAGGT
>JQIA01000366.1_pt1 | contig 22347 bp, 24 predicted proteins | sample 811431 | NCBI WGS metagenome assembly JQIA01 (sample SAMN02998118, study PRJNA258478) | marine sediment metagenome | biome: marine; feature: seafloor; material: sediment; isolation source: oil-polluted sediment collected from 3 locations (0.5 km, 0.7 km and 0.9 km)... | place: USA: Gulf of Mexico ...
CTCCGGTAAGAGCTGACGTATCTACCCCATTTACTGTACCACCCCAAGTAGCCCACCCATAAGTACCCACTTCGATATCATGGGTAACAATACCGATAGTATTCAGTGCTGAGATTTTATCAGATGCAATTGCAAGCTCAACTTCAACCACACCATCAACTGTAACTCCTGTAACCGTAACCGCTTGTCCATTCAGTAGAGTTACTCCATTGGCATTAAAAACTCTTACGCGCTCTTCTTCGCCGATCTGTAGGGTTGTTTCAGCTTCGTCATTAAAGAATGCTAAAGTCCTAGCAACGTTATCATAGAAGAGTCTACCTTCTACGTGTGCAGGAGTTCCTGTAGTGGGATCAAAATCCACATAGGTAGCTGCCACATCAGCAAGCGCAGAAGAGCCGCTTACATCTAGTGCAGGCAGCTCCAATATATCGGCAGCAGGAATTTCTGCAAGCAGCCCGCTATTAAGAACAATAGGTTTACGATTAGCCATTGTTTATGCCAGTAAGATAGTCTGCGCTCTTTCGAAGTCCAGATCGGTTGCACTAAAAGCAATTCCTACACGCTGTACAATCTCACCTGTTCCTGTTGGGGGAGTTGCTGTAGTAGCACCGACAGTACCCAGAAAGTAAACAGCTCCCGGAGTCAGACCAGTTAACTGGTCATTAGTCCCCTCCTTGTGAACCAGTGCACTTTGGGCAGCAGCATAACCCACCTTCACAAAACCATGAACAGGGCGATTATTGGAGTTATCCGCTAACCGAGCTTTAGGCCCTGCATTATCATAGATATTAACATTATCCCCAGCACTAAGAGTTACGCCTGTATCTACAGTAACTGCAATGGCATCTGCAAGATCTGTAGCTTCGAGCAGACTAACGTCTATTTTTCCAGAGGCATTTAAAGCCACTACCTTATTCGCATCGTCTCCACCGACAGATGTATTGGAGGCTGCAACCTCTTTAATCTGCCCTGCATTCTGCTCTAAATATTTATTCCCAGCCATAACAGCCTCCTATAGTAAAATTATTGCGTGATTGATATTAATGAATATAGTCGTAGGATTAGTAGGCCAACCCACAACAACGCTATATCCGTTTGTAGGAGGCGTTTGAGTTAGCACGCCATTAGTACCTACAAATAAAGGGCCAGTTCCTGCCCATGACCAACCAGCATCAGTTAAAATACCCTCTGTCTGCAGAGTAACGTTTGCCCCTAAAAGACCGGTCGATATGCTAATGCCCATGACTTTAAATGCCTGCCCAACGCTGTTATTATCCGCGTACACTACCTGACCTAAATCATCAGAGGCCAGCACCCGTAATGCAGAAATATTCTCAGCAGCTATTAACTGCAGTACTGCAGTACGATCATATAACTCTGTAAAATTAGCATTTATTTTTAAACCGCCAGATCGTAATGATTCTCCTGTACCATCATCTTCAGCAGCACCGACATTAATAACTTGCTTAGCCATTATTGTGGAGTCCCTGACAAGGGTGTATCAACTGCACTTTTTATGTTAGCGTCTACTTCCCCTGGTACTGTATACGTTAGTCCACTTGTCTTAGTAACGATGGTATCAATCTTCGGAGTGTTAGCTTGAGACTCAGTAAGAATAAGACCTATAGAAGTGTTGTCAGGGACCACTGTATTAAAGCCTGTAGCAGTTAGCCAATTACCCTGATTGAGTTGCAGCTCGTTAGAGTCGGCAAGGATATCAGTTATCCCATCTATTAAGGGGCTTCTGGCAACAGTATAGCCCTGTTCAGTCATAGCATCCTTAACAGTGGCTTTATTCACTGCTGTACCTGTATTGACTTCTACCACGCTCACACTCCCCAACCAGTTACCAATACCGACTCCATAACCTGAAGTTGTAGGCTCTCTCACTGGATAAGCTCCGTCTGATCTATATATCCGTTTTGAGTCTGTACGGTGAAATGAGGTGGCTACGTTGTTGTTAAACCATAAGGCAAGAATGGGCACCTCAATCCTATAAGCCCCTTCTAGAGCAGTTATGCCTTCCCAGAAGTTCTCTATCCCGTCCGAGGTGGTTAGCATATAGCAGTAAAAAGCGTATGCCTCATCAGATGTCCACGCACCAGCTATTATAAAGTCAATCTCATCGTTAATGAAATCGCCAGAAAACTTATTGGTAACAGGTGCCGAAGAACCGTCTACCCCATTAATACCATATTGCAGTTGCTCATTTCCTGCATAAATTGCAGCCCAACCAGTGCTAGTAGCAATAGCAGAACCTGTCCACATTTTAAATGTTTGGTCTGTGGCCAACTCAGCAAACCGTATCCTTATAATATCCCCTGCTGCATAAGTAGTTCCTTCGGTATACGAGTCAGAGAATCCAGTACCTCCTGGGTCTCCATCAAAGGGGGTAGTTCCTTTTGTTTCATTTTTGATCTGCAGCCAAATAGCATTACCAGCCACGGGTAAGCCCGTGATACTGGCATTAGCTGTAACGGGCTTATCATAGTAATCACCTGGAGTATCTGACTCGAACCGAGTAAAGTCAGGATGATCAGCACCTGAACGTTCAACATAGAACCCTACAGCTACAGGGGTTGCACCCTCTTTAAGTCCATTTCCAGTCTCTATTGTCGCACCATTATAGATCACCATATCTGGCATCTCGAACCATGTCAGCCCTGTACCGCCAGATATCACGCCATTCGGATCAGCTACCCCTTGCATGTTTATCCAGTTTGCAATGTCGGCCCCTGAGTTGTTGTTAGCATCAACCCATTTATACGCAAATGTTTTACCGCCAACTACTCCACCAGCAACCAGTGTCATGCCAGTAATGCTTGGATCAATTCCTGTATAGCCATGGTCGGCATTTGATAGCGGGATTGTGTACAGCGTTGATTTAAGAGCTGATACGCCTGCATTAACCAACACATCTAACCGTGCCTGCTTTGAGCCAGCCAGAAATGATTTAATCAACAGATAATCATCGGTGTTACTGTCCGGCGTTCCATCATGATTAGCGTCAGCGTAATATTGAAAAGTTTCATCAACCACATCATTTGTCAGAGTGATAGCAGTTGAATTACCGGAATTAGTGTTTCTGTAATGCGTAGTAGCTCCAGCGATATTTCCGACTGATTGGATTGAGTACCACTTTTCAATCGGGTTTAAGGAATCAAGTACGTGGAAAACTTCTGACCCAGCCCCTTTCCAGTACTGCATATCTAATACAGTCATACCGTCAGTTTGATCGATACGGACTAGACCTGGGATAGCATCCATCAGTAACGGAGTGTTAAAGTAGCCGCTATTCAAACGTATCAAATCAGCCATTGATGACCTAACATCAAGCGCATTCTGATCTGCTAGGATATTCAGGGCTTTCGTCACTATGTTGTATGTGTAGTGCGTTGTTACTGCCAGTGAATGACTCGCATTATAAGCCTCATCAAAATCCATCTCGATATTTAGTGTGCCGAAAAAGGGAACTGAGTCTTGTATATTTACGGGGACATACCCCTCTTTTAAAACTTCAATATCTATGGGGTCTGAGGTTGAGTAGTCATAGTCAAGAGTTAACCCTGTAACGCTATCATTTGGCGTTTGATCGTCACCAGCGCCATCAAAATACCGTATGTCTGAGTTTATGCCGGGGGATATTGTGAATGTTTCCGTCGGAGCAGGAAACTGTCGCTCTACTCCACCAACGTCAGTAAATCGATAGTCTAATTGCTGCACTACCTGAAACCCATCTATTGCAACGCCTTGTGCTGTAATTAAAATATCACCTAAGAATGACATTAATAAATCAGCAGTATCCCCTCGGGTAGTACCAGCCCCTGAATCAATATCTGTTGATTGTCTCAATAAATACTGCGACTTCTCATAAATCTGCTGTGTAGTACCTGAGTTACCTGTGAATACGACATTAAACGCATAGTACACACTATCAATTGATCGCTCTCCTGAGTATGCAACCCAGTCCGTAACACCAACATCATCACCTACCCCGGTTCCACTCGACGTACCACCCAGTGCCGTGATGTACCAGCGACCACCATCTGACACCACGGAATCCGCAGCATAAACAGTTGAATTTATCCATGCATCAAATCCAGAACCAACAAGATATTCGACGGACATCCCCGTATAAATTGCAGCCACTGCTATTGTTGCATCACTTGCTGATATTTTTGGATCAGTTGAGTTAGCTAGGGGTATAAAATAGGTTTTATTGGTTAGCTCTGTTACTCCCTGATCTGCAAACAAATCATATTGCGAGTAAGTTTTCCCTTGTTCTCTTAAGAACATCTTAAACCCATCTCGCTTATCAAAGTTTCCGTGTGTCCCATCACCATAAATCTTAATAACAGTATCTTGCACATCGGTTCGCTGAGTACTCACCGGAACAGTATCGACACCAAGTAAATAATAAGGTTGCCCTGCTGCCGATCCAAGAGTCTTAGCGTTTAACCACTGCTCAAGTTTTACAGCATTTGTGTCAACTAATGCCCACCCTGCTCCACGAGTATTGTGTCTTGTAGCATCATCAGCAAAATCCCAACCTTCTATAAATTCATAAATGCCTGCCTCTGCCGATACTGCATCGAAAGGGAACTCAAAAACAGGTAGTGCTGCATCTGCTTTCCACTGTTCTATTGTGTACGAATAAATATCCTGTAATTCCTGTACTGTATCAACAGTCAGTAGACTTGTTCCTGTTGCAAAGCTGACATCACTAACTGACATTCCAGCCGTTACTGTATAATCTCTATCACTACTGATTGAAACAGGGAATGTTGCACCATCACCGTTAATGAGTGCATTAACTTTTGCGTACTCAAAATTAGGTTGTATAAATACAAATCGCGCAGTCAGCACAGCAGTAAAAGGAACATCAAATGACGCAGGATCAGCGAGCGTAGTTTCAATCCCACCAACAATCGCATCATCAGTAACCGCAAAAGCCCTGATCTCAGAACCAACAGGAACACCATCAATTGTGATTGTAACAGTGAATTCACCGGGTTGGTCTACACCAATTGAGTAGGGAAGTTCCCATGGTTGAGCGTCAATATCTAATGTTAATGACGATGATGCGTCCACGCCCGCATCTTCTAAAGGAGACCCTGCTTTTAGATGGATATTATTAGCTGTAATATCTTCGAATACAAGTAGTGGATGTGTAGTGTCTAAGTCACTTATTGATGTACCACCGGCAGGTGCTGAGAGGTCACCGGATGCACAGTTTAAAAATGTCGGTGTAGCAACGGGTGACCAATCCCCTCCTGTATTATTAATTGCTACACAGTTACTAAGGGAGCTACCGGCGTTTACGTTAGCGTGTATTGTGAACCCCAAACCTCCATTATTTATGGCTACACAGTTTCTATATGTTACTTGAGCATACGGGCCTGCATCAAACCCAAAGCTACCACATTCATACGCTAGGCATCCGTAAATCCTGCCAATACTCCCTGGTGAAATACCATGATTGTTATCAGATTTTACAATTAGTCGCTCTAAAATAGGCGCACCTACTATACTACTAAGTGTTACACAACCCGCCTGACTTCTAATCCTTAAACCTGTTATTCGCGTGTAACCTGTTATTCTAATTGCTATGGTGTACAGCCCTAGCCCAGTACGGAAATCAAGCATGGCCCCCGATAATACATTACCACCATGCTCATGCCCGACAGCCGCCCGTATTGTCGCAAAATTACTCACCCCGTCATGCAGGTGAAAAGAGCCTTTTATGACCGCTGATTCGACAGTATAAATACCATCATCGAATACCTCATAAAATATATTCTCTCCATTATTCGCTAGAGGTCTAGTACTCCCCCAAGTCGCATCCGCCTGTGCAGCAGTAAATGTTAAAAATCCAGCATCATAGGTAATCGTATCACCTGATCCCGGAACAAACTCACCTGTTCTATCATGATCATTGGATATAGCAACGTATTTATCAACCACTTATATCACCATTCAAGCCTATTCAGCAGATCATAATCATCCGTGTATTTGATTTTTAGTTCCTTTGCTCGATAAGATGTATCAACTAGCAATTTATTGGTTACATGCTGACGTTCGCATTGCAACCTTAATACTCCTGTCATCTGCGATAAGTGATAAATTCTATCAACAGGATAATCATCAATGAACTTTGCTATAGGGTGTATATGCGTATCCAGATCATCACCGTCTAGTACCCAGTCAATAAAATCTGCCCACGTCAAAGACTCCGGCATATTGGGAGGAAAGCACTCAAATTGTCTCTGGAAAGAGTAGAAGCTAACAAGGCGGTCGATAGGGTCACGAATAAAAGCAATTTTATCAGTATTTACCGGGTCTACACTACTACCATACTCCGCCGAACGTAAAGTTTGAGAGCCACATTTAGTAATCTGCAAAACAGCTATAACACCCTTGTTAGTTTCTATTAAACTGTACATTACGTTTTAACCCATACAGTCATCTCATTCACCCCTTCTTAGCCCAGACGCCGACACCCAAGATAAATACAGCTTGGAGCAAATGCAGTAGCCAGTTTACAGCCCTCCCTCTTCCAGTTGAGACTACCTCAAGTGTGGTAATACGCTTTTCGTCTTTTTGCCTATTTAATTTAATAGTGTTTATTTCTATTTCGCACCCGACTTTACAGGTCTTTAATTCTCCCCCTATCCTAGTAATTGTTAGCCGGTCATCATTCTGCCTTTCATTGAGTACAGCAACAGAGGCTTTCATATCAGAGGCAACCTGGCCTAACGTATCAATTTTACTGAACAGGACTTTATTACCGTCTATTAACTGCTGGATAAGGATTGATTCTTGAGTCACTGTTATATTCCGCATTAACCGTTTTCAGACTGAACAAAACCCACCCCAGGAGGAGGAGTAAGAAGGCGAACTTGCATACGAAGTGCAGTTTGTAGAAGTAGTGCTGCCCTTGCTATTCGCTTCTGCCACACAAGCTGTTTTAATGCAACAGCTTCTTTGTCATAAAGTTCTTGATCAGGAACATCGTATAAATAAGCACAAGCTCCAATCACAAGATCAGAATGATAAGGAGAGGGAATTTCGGCAAGCACCTCCGGTCCAAGACCTATTTGCGCTGTAGGTAATCGATAATAATCAAGAGTTATAGTGACATTAGCTGCAGGTTTTGGAATAAGATTCAATGCCTGTACACCATAATTAGGCAGGCAAAATGTTGGAGTACCTGTAGTTGTACGCCAGCCAGTATACCGTGTTGAGGCTTCAACCCCTTCTATCCCAAAATAACCAAAGTCCAATTCGTGCTGAGTTACAATACGTAAAGGCGTGCCTATACTCACAGACGTTACCCACAAAATCCCATCAGATAATGGAATAATCCCAGTAACTGCCCCATCTGTAATCTCGGCACTCCCGGTAAACAAACACAGAGTCTGCCGCGCAAACTCATCTTGTGCATCATTAAGCGCCGTTAAAACTTCAGCATCAGAAAAACTGTAGGGCGTTATCTTATCGTCCATCTTCAAACGCACTTGATCAATTAGAGCCTGTGTGTTCATGCGTGTGCCTTTGTAGAGCCGATAGCAGGAAGATACCTTGCTTTAAACACACGCTCCATAAGAGGTAATCGCTCCCGTATTTGTGCTGCCATAACAAGCGACTCAGGAGATTCAGGACGCAATGCTATAGCAATCTTCATCGCGTCCAAAAGCACAATCTCATGGTATTCACTCTCCCAAATTGGTTCTGCCGTGAGAGCTGCAAACTCACTAGGCACAATCCACCGATCAGCAAAAATACGATAAACCCTATCTGGAGTTGGGTAGACTTTCCAACTAAAGTCAGGCATTTCAATAAGATAAAGAGGTACAGAAGGGGTTAAATCAACTCCATTCGCTTGATCACGTACCCAAGCAGCATAATCCGTAAGGTACAACGGAATGCGAGCGTTTGTGTCTGGAGCAATATAGTAAATCGACTGTGGATCAATATCCTTTATCGGAGGAAGAGTATAGTCAGCAACGTTCGCTTCCGTAACAATAAAACTATCCCTCGTATGAAGGAAGCTCCAAAATGAAGAAGCAAGCTGTCTGTCCATATAAGCACCCTGCAGCCATAAGAATAATCTCGCTGTAGGATATTTATATGGCTCTTCCTGATCCTCAAGGGATAAGCGCAGCCGAGTAATCATTTCAGAAACAAGCACTAGACGCTCCCCTTTACATATGACCGTTTTTAATAGAATCGTACCACGCCATCCCTTTCGGATTTACATCCTTAAACTGGTGTGGATACCTCAATGCTCGATGCATCTGGTTTGTGTCAGACGTTGAACCGTCAATGTTCTTCTTGTAGGCAAAATTCCAAGATTCTTTCTTTGTCTTAGCCAAGATTTCTAGAACATAGCGGGGAACAGTTGACCACTCTCCACGTAGCAGGTTATACATTTTGCCGTTAACTCCAATAGGGCAAAGCCGAGTAGTATCATTAGGATTGTTTGAATCCATAATAAGCACCTGGACTTTTTCAGACATAAATGCAAGTTCGTCTGCATAGGCCATTGCTCCCTGGCCTTCAACAGCAATAATCTCACCCTCTTCCACGATTAAGGGGGAATCTTCATGGCGAATAGAATCTGCTGCTTTCACACCGTCAGTATTCTCATTCGTATTAGTTTTAGTTTTATCTAATGTAGGCATGGGTATTTTCTCTAGATATGGGGAGAGCTTTCGCCCTCCCACTTATGATTTACTAATTAAGACCAGGCTTCCCAATATACGTCATCATCGTCGGTCTCTAAACCCGCGACAGATACATCTACGGTAAAGCCTCGTGCATCAGCGTCCAGGGTAATACCTACATCTGCATAGGTTTTCGTTCCTGCAGCGACGGTCTTGACCCCCTTTGCATTACTTCCGCCATCCAGAGCAGCATCAAGGATCATAAAACCCTCAACGCGATCGGTCAGGTTACGGACGCAAATGTGTGTGGGCGTGAAGCCCAGGTCAATAGAAAAGTCAGCTGCGGTTCGCGTACCTGTACGGATACCGCAAGCCCGACGGCGAGCTTCCTGCATTGTTGAAAGATCTGTTGAAACTAATGGCATAACTAATTACCCCTTGGTATATTCGAGCCAAGCACTGTAGATATAGACAGCATCACCGTCATTAGTCCCACCTAGTGCAAGTACAATGGAAAGAGAAGAAGGTGGTGTTAAAACACCATCGGCTCCGCAAGTGAAGACCAGCTCAGAAGCAGCCAGAGTGACAGTTTGAGCTGCTGTATCTTGTGCATCTGCATTGGCAACATCGCCTGCAGCGCAAAAGAAAGCTTCAGCATCCAGCGTCAATACATCATTATCAGCAGCTTTACCCGCCATAACGTGAATGGTCACTTTTTTGCCTGAGTCTAATTCAGGTGGAAGAGGGACACTTACCCCTAACGACTCACCCGCAGAGCAGTTAACAGGGATGTTAATAACAGTTTCCTTGTTAGCTATCTGCGCAAAGCCAGCAACAGTTGTCGCTTGCTTGATTAATGGTGTACCATCCTCCCGTGTAAACGATGTAAGGGGAATCGGAACAAAACCGCCCCCTTGCATCCACTCGTGGAATACGGCAGCCCCAGGGCCACCAATACTCCGCTGCAGCTCGATAGCTGCTTGCTTACCCGTAATCATATTATGCCTCCGTACCGACAAAAGCGACAGCCATCCAAGCGTCATTCAGTACTGCCTGAGCCTGCCAAGTTTGCGCTGAAACATACCCACGCTGACCGAGCATATCGGACTTACTTTTGACATTAGGCGGAATGTGATGTGAGTCAATCGCGTTCATACCACGAAGCGCAACCTGACCAAAAGCATCACCACCAGCCTTACCACGACCCAGAGTCACCAAAGGATAGACATCGATGTTAGTGCCTACATCAGATTTAGCAGTACCACTACCAGTCCACCCTGCAACCAATGCACCAGCGCCTGGCTGATAAGTCAGGATTGGGTTAATGACGACACGAAAACGACCGATAGCTCCAATCTCATAATCCTCATCCAGCAGCTTGACATTAGAGCCATAGTCTACGACCTTGGTAAAACCTACCATATTTTCAAAGGTCTTCTCCATATCCGTATGGCAATAAACAGGCCAAGAGGCCTGAACAGACTGCATACCAAACGCAGGCCCAGATTTCAACATCTTGTTAACCGTAGTACCATGAGCACCCAGAATGGCACGTGAGATACGCTGGAACATTGCCTTATCTGGAGGGCCATTCACTGTTGCAATGTTAGTGCCTGCACCACCGAAGAATTGATTCGTACAGGATTTCATTTCCCCATAGGTCATCATTTCCCGAGCAAGAACAATACGAGCTGCAGCTTGATCTTCCATTTCAGGAGGGACAGTAGCACCTTCTTCGTGCACATAACGCTTCTTATCCGTATAGGAATACAGGCAACCGATTTGCTGCAAAGTCGCAGAAAGTGTTGTCCACGCAATAGAGTCGGCAGAAGGAGTGACACCCTCTTGCACGATGTGCTTGTTAATAAAATCAGTGTCACCACCAGCGGCAAGCCACTGGTTGTCTACACCACCATAAGGGAGAAAACGCATCCACTCAATCAATTCAGATTGGTTTTGCGGAATCTCTTCTTGAGTGCCGAGTTTCGTCAGCATCTCCTGGGTTTGTGCTTTAGCCAATATTCGCCCTTTGTACTTCTCATGGCGACCGGCTTGTGTTGCATATTGTTGACCTGGCATGGTATCTTTCCTCTGCTATATTTCGTTAAATCCGGCCATGAAAGCATCTTCATCAGATAGCTTCTTCGACTGGGCTGGTTTGCGGTGTTGGCCTGCTGGGACTTGTCCCTTTGCTAAGCGCTCTTGGGTTCCGGTCGCAACTGCAACTTTATTCCCATTCCTGTTTGTTTCCCATGCTTCAAATTTCCGTAAGGAGTTGATATATGGGGCACCGAATGATAACAGGCTTTGCTGGGTCTCATACCCCTGCTGGCCATACCAATCGGCGAAGTCTTTCTGCCGTTGTCCTTCCGGCATAAATTTCCCATCCACAACTTGTGGAATAATTTCGCCTATAGTCTCGGGAGAATAGACTGACCGGACAAGCTGCTCACCTACATAGTTTCGCATCTGCTCCTGCATAGGATCAAGATGCGGACGTAATGAGTTTTCGTCCAGCGCGCTTACTTTAAATGCGTCCTGCAACAGAGGGCCAAGAACTTCAGCCAATTTTGGATCATAAGCTTCCAAACCTTTTGTGAGCGCTTCTACATCGAAAGAGGACTGCGTAGGCAACCCCTTTTCATATGCAGTCATTCGCTCAGACAGAGCATTAACTCCACCATTCATTCGAGACTCAACAGCGCCAAGCTGGTTAGGGAACTCGTTTACGCGGTTGAGGCGGTCATACACATCATCCTCTGAGAGGTCACGCAGATAGGGAGGAATCTCTTCCGCTGTCCCTTCACCCTCTCCCTCTCCCTCTCCTAAACCGCCTGCTCCAATTCCTTCGCCTAACCCCTCACCTGTACCTAAACCATCACCTGCACCTTCGATACTGAGTCTAAATCTATTCTTTCTATTTCGTGGGATAAACATTTTTAGTTACCTTTATAAGTTCGGCTTGCAAAGCTAAAACTTCCTGACGATGACCGCGTAGCAATTCAGTTTGAACTGCGGGCGTTCCAGGCTTAGCCGTGCGCTCTGCAAGTAATATAGCACGATTGTCGAGGTATTTCAACAACTTTATAGGATCAATATGCGCACCTGCTGAAGGAGCAAAAGTAATACAAGGCGACAAGTCAATAGGAGGTGAATCATTCATCTTGCATACCTAAAGAGTCAAGGGCTGCATCTACAGGATCAGGAGTAGGCTGTTTCGCACCTTCTTCTTGTTTAGCCTGCCCTTCCGCCAACTTAAGATCAGCCTGAAGCTCAGCAATAGAAATATCTTTATCCATTCCAAGCTCCTTCAGATTCTTTTCAACCATAAGCTTCAGTTCATCAAACTCACCTTTTAAATCAGCACGATAGATATCAGCCTTAGCTTGTATCTCGGCCACAGTCACTTTAGGATCAGGCTCTTTCGCAGCAGCTTCCAACTCTGCCTTTTCATCATCATCAAGCATAAGAGGTTCAGGATCAACCTGAAAACCCTCAAGATATAGCTTCATCCACTTTTTAGGAGACAACCCATAAACAGGCTGCACTGCTTTATCTCCGATCTGCAGAAGGGCCTGCTGCTGTAACTCACGAACAATCAGTGCCGCTGACCCAAGTGGAGTTACCGTCGCATCTCCCTTCGCGGTTTCAGGCCCATACAATTGCGTCCACTCATAATACGCATTAATACTCGGAGCACAAGTACGATCATCCCACTCCTTGATAACCAACCGCAGGTTAGTAGTAGCATTCGCCATAAGCTGTTGACTTACACCAACAGCCTGAGTAACAGCCTGCCCCTGAAGAAGTAGTGACAGCCCAGTCGTATCTTCAGCCATCTTTAGCCACCAGTTAATCACCGGCATAATCTCATTAAGGTAGTTAGGGAACTCCAAGAACACCAACGCATTTTTAGCCTCAACAACCGCATCAACTCCAGGCAGTCCAGAAGTGATCTTCCATCGTTTATAAGGGTAAGGTTTCCAATCTCCATCAACAGGCTCGATAACCCCATCCTGCTCCAATACTTGCGGCCCGACAGAGTACCCCATATTATCCATCAGTGCCCTTACAGAAGAGTTCAGCCCACGCTGTGGAGTCTCAATCTGTTCAGGAATCCCGATCCCCGCCCACGAACTCTCACGTGGTTCCCAGGGTAATATCCAATAAGGGAATTTAGTTGTTTCAAGCCAAAAAGCCTCACTCTTAATAATACGCTCGTTGCAGAGGATAGTAACACTGAAGCCATAAGAGATCTTTTCCCCGTCCTCCGTCTTGTGATCCAGTTGCCCGGTTCGCACCCACAGCTCAAACGGACCTTTGCCCTTGTCTTTCCCCTGCCCGTGAATCTTAGGCCCTTCATCCAAGCACGCTTGAATTTGCCCAGCATCATATGGCCCTTCCTCCATATACTCCCCAAGCTGACGCCTGGTGACTTCGGGTATACGCTCGTAAAAGAATCTACCATTCTGGTGATCAGACCCACACTCAGGATCGGGATAACAATTCTCAACCTTGATACATTCTGAAGCCGGAGCGTAAGCCAGCAGGGTACGAAGCTCAGCCTGCAGAAGTTGCCCTACCTCAGGCTGCGGAAATGCCGTAGGCAATGCTTCCAACAGGTCATTAACTTCAGCACTGATCCGTCTTGCTTTAGGAAACGGGCCTTTTATAATTCCAGTCCCAGTCTTACCACTCTCAATTAGCTGTGCCCTTACTGCACCTGCCCAACTCGTTTCCTGCAGCCAATCCCGAATAAGCTTCGAAGCAACCTCAAGCGCCTCTTTCGCTTCATTCTCAGGAGTACTGAGCTTTTGATGGATGCCAGGAGCAAGCGAAGGAAGAAGCTCAGCCAATTGCGGATAATTCTCCAGCACACCACGCAGCGCCTCCAGATCACTTACAGCCGTCAGGTCAAGCTTAAAAGGTAAACGATTAGTCGGGAGCAGAATATTCGCAACCTGCGCTGTCCCAGCATTAGTATAGGGGCGGGTGATATTAACCGAAACAGTAGAGCCAGTTTTAACATCCTCCGCTTTATAAGCGGTAAGAGGAGAGTCGAGCGTAGCTCCCTTTTCGTACGTAGTAGCTTTTCCACTCTCCATCGCATCCCCAGTTTGATACTGACGGCGAGACTTAGCCCAAACCGCTTCAAGCTCCCGTCTTGACTGTGCATTAGCTGCTTTGTCACGCTCCTTACAAAGCTTTGAGGCTAAAGCTTCGAGAGAGTCTTCATCTAAATCAAATACCTGCGGCATAATACCCTGTTCCTATATAAGTTTATCATATGTACGAATGGCACAACGCCATTCGTATTGCTAGTAGCCCATAACCCGATCTTGTGGCTGCCAGTTTGCTTTCCCCCTCTGAGGAAAGAATTCACTATCGCTCATCATCTGCTTAATTGGCTTAGCCCTTGATGGTGTAAAAGTCAGCACAAACGAGTCCCAACGGTCAGGAGAGCGAGAAGCCGCCTTTTCCGCTTTCGTCCTACCAAGGGCAAACCGTGCGCGGTAGTCCTCTTTCGACTCGATAAGCAGTAGTCCACCTTTAGTAAGAGATTGAATTGCGGCTGCCTGCCCCTCAAAGATCATATCCCGAGGCAACACGCACTCTTGCTCCACAAGATAGTCGTAGGCCTCTTGGTGAAGGAAAGCACGCAAGTTATAATTCCTTCCATCCTTCAGCTTGGCCCCTGTATGGATCGCTCGTACAATAGAAGCATAACGCCCGTACTTTAATTGGTCTGCAGCACTACCACCAGGTCCATCCCTCTCTATCGAGATAAGGTCACAAGGGCCAGTCAGCAGAAGGTTATCTACTTTCCGTTCAATCAAACCCGCCAGTTGAACCCCATCCATCTTCTGGTAAACTTCAGGTTCGATATTAACCCGTCCCCTCCTTGCCCAAATAAGAATCTCATCATTACCCATTCCAGCCGCATCCACACCAACCTTCCAGCAAACCGAGTCAGACTGCTGGACTTGTCCGTTTGTCCTTTGGAAAGCCTCCTTCAGTGCTTCCGTTCCAGCCTCTCCGAGGAAGTTATTCGCAGCAGCAGCATGATAGTTCCGATCCACCTGAGAAGCAAGGGTGGTAGGCAAAAGGTCTTTCTTTTGCTTCACATACCAAGGCTCTTCTTCAGGAGGGAGATGTGGATTAAGGCGCTTACGTGGATCATCCTTCCAGTCGAATATGAATATCTGCTTAGTAGCCAGGAAATGTCGTAACCTATAAAACAAATTTCCTGGCCCATTAACAGTCGAAACATATATACGACAGTCCGTGTTAGCAGATAAAGAACTCTCTGCCATTTCAGGGTGCTCAAGATGCGCAAACTCATCCACAAAATAGATACCCGCTCTACCTCCCCTTCCGATCTCGTCGCCGATCTCACCCTTAATTACAGCCTTGTTTGCCGAATTAGGTATGACCATACTCTTCCGCCCTGTAGTAAGATTAGCAGGGAGAAAATCAACTGGGAGCGAATCTATAAACATCCTGCATTTCCAGAAGATACTATCCGGATCAGCATCCCCATTATCCACAAGTTCCTTCTTACGAGAGCCAAACCCCACAACTGCATGAGGGTAGAACAGCCAAATACAAACTGCGACAGCCACGCAAAGCCAGGTAAAACCCACCTCACGAGACTTCTCCGCCAATCCCCTTTCCCCTTCCGTAAACGAGCGGTAGAGCCAATTAACATAATCCTCCTGGCGAGGGAACAGAATAAACGGAGCATATTTCTGCCCTTGCTTCCGAGGGTCGTAGGTCATTCCCCAGTCATTAATAAAATCCACCCAGTTATCTTTATAGTACAGCTTTAGCCGTTCTAAAGCTTGCGGGTTAGCCCTTAAACGCTCTAGAGCTTCAGCCCGAAATGTAAACACCTCCGAGTAGTCAGGATTCTTCCAATCAAGGTCAAACCCGCCCGTCAGGATAGGGCCGGGACTAGGAGCAGGAGATGTGTCTAATTCACTCATCAGTTGTCCCAATAATATCAAAGAGCCTTTGCTGCGGGGATAGTGTAACAGACCCTGCTTTCGAAAGCACCGTCATAGCACCTACACCACCACGCTTCTTAATTACGCTCATATAGACCTCAACCGGATCGACATCCGTGTCATAGTCTGTGCCTTCAGTTGCAGCCCCATGAACCTCGGCCTGAAGCAAGATCTCTTTCCGATCATTAAAGAATTGTACCCCTGGAGCACCCATAGGATCTTCAGGATCGAAATCGGGTATATTCTTCAGCATGAATTGTGCTCCTGCACTAGCCCCACCTGCACCGATCAACTGCTCGTACTGGTGAGCAACAGCTGTCATGCAACGAGAGATAGCATGGCGGAGTTCGGGAATACGCTGGCCAAGTCTAATAAGGGAGGTAGGTCCAGGAAGTCCTGTGGCTAAAGCTAAACCAGTAATGGTAGGTCGAGTTTCAGTATCGAGGCACTCCCCGAAATAGATGTTAGCCCTCGTAGCGAAATCCTCAATCGAATTAATCGGATTTATAGTAGCTGGAGAGCGCAACCATTCTGGAGCTTCAACCGTTACCACTTCCCCCATATCCCCCATATCTTTGTGAGCAGGGAAACCCAAGTTTAAACCCGAACCTGCCATACCGACCCCTCCGCAATTTCATCGAAAGAATGAACCAAACTGGCTATTGGAGTAGCCCCCGTAAGGCGCAGGCATATTGTGCAAGCCATAACAGGCCCAAGTCCTACAGCCTCCAGCAGACTACGATAAAGATTCAATTGATCCGTAGTATCTACCCAAGTCTGTTTAACCTCGAACAACAACACACTTTTACTTGGAAAGATCATAAAATAATCAGGTTGATAATATCGTCCATCAGCTTCGATCCAAATGTGACTATATAAATCAGCCCCCAAAGGTTTAGCAAGTTTCGCCAACTCCTCTCCTATCCGATTCTCATAACGCATCCCTGCTTTTTGAGCTACAGTCCCAGAAGGGCGCTGTAAATCCTGTCTAGGAGAAATACGAACAGAGTACCATTCTTTCACCTCCCGTTTCTTTTGTGCAATGTGATGGATAGGGGGAGCGAATAAGGAAGCCGGAATACCCATTAGTTCCCCTGCTTCACATTTGCATAGTTAACCCCGAAGCTTGCGCTTACGATAGCCGTCCAAGACCCTGTTATAGGGAGGAACAAATTCGCCATTGCATGGACTGCTTCGGCAATAACCTCTTTCTGCATAGTGATAACAGCCAGCGAGGCTGCATTCGCCTCCCCTGCAACAAAGAAGGAAAAACCTGCATAGAAAAATATCAAGATTACCGTCGAACCAAGGTAGAAAGCATAAGCCCGACTAGCGAACAAGGCTAAATCCCTGCGCATCTTCCCATTCGGGTCGAGTGCTTTAATCATGAGAGTGTTGGCTTCTGCAGTCTCCCCCGCAGTATCGATATACTCCAGTGCTACGTTTTCAAGGGATTTAGTTAATCCACTACCCCCAAGTAAAGTGCTAAAGAGCCCCATTACACTCTCTCCACATGAGGCATGTCAGTAAAGGAGCGAAACAATCCGCCCCAGCGGATATCGATCCGCATCTCTCCTGCAGCCTGAAGGAATGCAGCGGCGATTTGCGCAAGATGCTCCTTCTCCCACGAGGCCTTTCCATCCACATAGGCATAGAAATCGAGTGCATTACCCGTTTGGTGCTTACCTATTTCGTCAAGCCCGTCTGCTTTTGACTTACCTGCTTTATATAGCTCATTCTGCTGCATAGCCGTTCGACGACCGCCGGTGCTTGGAATCCCGAAATCGACCTTAGTAAGCTCAATTGCCCGAAGCGCAAGCGCTTGGAGGTCGGAGTGTGCACCTGACATATTCTTTTTTGAGGTAGTGCTAAGGAAGAATTTCATGACTGCACCGCCTTCATCTCTTTAACAGCAGGAGAGCGAGCCATTGTAGGCTCATTCTTTTTATCTAACAGCCGTTGATGGAGCTGGGCTAGAGCTGGAGCACGAGCAAAGTTAGGAGGGGTAGGAGATCTCGTATTCATTAGACTTTACCACATGGGGTTATTGTATGTACGAAATATAACACGTTCGGCGCAGGATTGCAACCCACATATTATGGTTCACTAACAGCCTGAAGTGCATCAGTCGTTACTACCATAGTTACCTCCTGGGGAAACAAAGTATAATATTCTAAATAGAATGGATTCAACACAGCATCTGCAAGGAATAAATAATATAAAAATTCATAAGATGCGAAATCATTATAAAGTATCTTACTTCCGTAGTTAGCTGTAAAAGCGGTCAAGGCACCTTCAGCTGCGGCGAGCAAACTTAAATCACCTTCAGTTAAATCTGCTGCATCTTTCGTATCTAGAGCTAGATTAACCACCTCCCTATGATGACGCATAAAACCGATTAAAGCTATTTGAAAGTCTATACTCCAAATTAAATCACAATGTCCTATTTGGTTGAAGGCTAAGTCAACCAAATAGATTCGATGGAAGCGCTCAGCATTAGGGGGGATAGAGAAATTCGATTGATACTTAATCGGATTGGAAAGTACATTGATACCAGGAACAAACTGAACATTAATATAGGGATTAATATTAAAATGATTAGTAGCCCCTACAAACATCCTAACCATACTAGTGAGGTCGTAACCTGCATATTGTCTGAAAGTGGGAGTAATTTCTCCCCACAGAGTATCAAACAGAAATAAAACCGAAGGATAGTTCTCCATATCATTAAAACCTCCACCTGTACTTGTATTCGTCCTTTTAGATGTAAGTTGCCAAGCTGCAGTACTTTCAAAATCCTGCCCTGTTTCAATAGTAGCAATGGGGTCGATGGTAGAAAGAAAAGCTAGAAGAGAATTGATGTCAGTGATATTTGCTGCTATTTGCTCTTTTGACACTATATAAGTATCTACTACCGTATCAGGAGTTGTCCTAAAAATCGAGGCATAATCCGTTTGGAGAAAACCAGTTTCTTTACGTACTATCAACTCACCGAAGTAAGAGAAGCAGATTGTATATGCTGTTAAGTCACTTTCAGGAGATAGCCCACTAAGTGTGCCTGTGCTAAAGCCGCCATTCCAAATATGACCTACTGTATAAGGAGTTTCATATCCATTAAAAACTATCTTTCCGTACATTGTATGTACCTGATCTCCTGGGAAGCTAGGGTTAACAGATATCAAGGGCATTTGCGCTGTTTTGATCTCGGGCAGTGCAGCTGCCTTAAAGATGAAATTAGCAACACCAGGTAATAGAGGTTGTGCTAGCCCTTCTGTATAGTCTGCTTCATCTATTGTCCTGTAATAGTCAAGCCCGTCACTTACATTGTAAAAATGAGCAATAGGATGGTAGCCCGTGTAGCCAGGGCCAGTAACTAACTGCTGTGCCTCTGCAGTAACATAAGATGGAGTGTTGTAGTCTGTTAAATAACGCCGCCCTGTAGTTACTATGAAGTTAATATTTAGCTCAACCGCAGAGTCAAAACTTATAAACTCGCCTTCTATTGTGAAAGCCGAGCTAAAAATGTGTACACCATAGAAAGGGAATATAAAATGATTTTGATAAGTAGGTTTATTTTTCAGCTCGGTTCCGTCGAAGTAAAAAGTTAAATAAGGAGGATAGTGAGCACCATACCTATCAGCCTGCTCAAGCGGTACATCAAAAACATACCTCAAATCCCCTGGTTCAATATCTTCTAGGGGTGGAGGTTCAGCATCCCAGAACTGTGGAACCGAGACATCAATATACTTAACGGAGTCATACTGGACTTGCCCTATAAAATTAATAACGTAGGGGTGTTCGGGATCAAGTGTATCGAATAGCTCAGGAACAGGAGCATAAACAGCTGCAGGATCTTCATCGTTACTATCGAGCACATTAAAGTCTAGATAGGGGTTATCATAGTAATTTAGTAGTGCAATATTCGGAACTAGCCCATAATCACTTATCGGCTGAATAGTAGCATCAGTTTGTGCATAAAAAGCACCTAAAGCAATCACTAGCGCTTTTATGGTAATCCGCTTCTCGAGCGTATCCGGTTTCGCATTATAATCAAGGAACAGTTGACGTAATTTCTCCCCATATATAGCCTTTGGAAATGGGTAAGGAATAAGAAACCCACCTTGTAAGATATTCAACTTCAGGGTTATATCCGTAACGCAGAGCAAGTGCGAATAAACAAGTCCACTATTATTAGGAATTTCATTAAAGGTGTTACAGAGAGCTATTTCGGGAAGGGCAAGCGGAAACTCGACCTCGGTCTGCTGTACAATCTTCAGTACCTGGGCAGTGCTCCCTTGAAAAAACTTACTCCCCTTCCATGGTTTCCGAATTCCTGCAGTTTCTTCTAAATAGCGATTTGTGATTAAAGGCCCTCCACCTCCCAGCACTAAAAAGTCATACTTCACTGCATAGATAACAATGATTAAGTTCTGGGGAATAAGGAAAAGCAGGACGTAGAGGTCTTTAAAGCCGACCATTGCTTTCTTCTTTCCTGCTCCCTTAAACGCTATGAAGAGTCCTCGTCCATAGCCCTCCAGCTCTTTCCGCTCTTCCTCAAATAAATCTCCATCGGGGTATGCAAAGACAGTCATAACACTCACCTATTAACTTTCGGGTATTATATCACGAGCAGGAGGTGGAGTCAAGGGCAAGGTGGTGAGGCAAAGGTATTGCTCTAACTCTCACGAAATATAGTATAATATTTCCATCAGGCTCAGAGGGGTAGAATTTTGAGAGCCTGGTATGGGCCTCAGTTTTGCGTGTATATAAAATTTCCTTACCAGGCTTAAGGGCCTCAGTTTTGCGTGTGGGTAGAATTTTGACACGATGGACGATAGTATATTTCAACCTCCAATAAAGAAAGGGTGGGGGTCGAAAGAGGGGAAATGGAAAACCCTAAACGCAAGGCTAAAGCCATTAGCTCGCATAGTATAGTCAAGGGGTGAACTGATACGTACGTATGGCGCTCCATTGTCGCGCGCGAGGGCCAGTGGACGGTGGTGAATTAATCGCTTGACACACCACGCCGTTGGGTGTATACGCGCGCGCCCGTTCCTTATATACCCCATATCGTGGGCCATTAACGTATTGTATGCAGGGTATAAGAAAGATAGATGGTAAATAAATACGATAACGTATTGACAACGGCAATACGAAAGATTAAGATGTGTTTCATGGGTTGCAAATGATCCATTGGTTACCGAGGTGGCGTTCCCACCACGGACTGTTCTTTAACAACTTTTGTATGCAGGTTAATCGTGTAAATTCGCACGACTAACTATAGGTCATATCATGAAACATACATTACCTACACTATCTTTCCCGTCCGCACCGGCATTCCTTGATATACATGGGGATGCAATATGGCTAGAAATTTGTGATGAAATTATGGAGGATACATTTTGTCCCAGAGATATTGTTGACCGCATTACCTATTTAAAGCGATTTAAACATACACAGCGGTTAAGATATTTACGCCTCGTACTTACTAACGTAGCATATACGGCGAAAAATGTTCGCTCATTAGATGCGGCTGTAAGCAAACTCACAGGCCAAGTTTATCAATGGGAAAGCAATTAAAGCTAAACGTATGGTATGTTCCACGTGGAACATACCACAGTTTACACGACTAACCTGCATACACCCTAGTGTTTTACGTGAAACACTATAATTAACCCACAAGGTAAAATACCATGAAAACCATTACATTAAACGCAACAATCGGTAATCGCGACAATTCATTCAGTTTCAACTACAAGATGGACGTTGAACTACCACAAGACATACATCCCAGTGTTGAGGGCATGTTGAACAAGGGCTTTGGTGAACTGTTACGGGATAAATTCAGCACGTTTAAGATCAAAGCCGTTGGTGATACACCTGAACGTGATGCAACACCCCAAGAGAAGGATGTTCACACCAGAAAAAGTGAACTTGCCTTACAAACAGGGACATATCAGTTCGGAGGATTCGGAACTAGAATCTCTCCAGAAGACAAGGCAATGAAAGCATCGCTAAAAGACGCCGGATATACCGTGAAGAAAGACTCCAGTATTGAAGAAATGCTCGAAAAAGCCACAAAAGACCTAGCTCTAGCTCAAGAAAAAGAGTTTGACATTGAAATGATCCAAAAAGTTGAAGCTGCACTTAAAGCAAGTGAAGTATACAAGACAACTTTAAAGGCAAACTTACCCAAAAAAGCAACAGATATTGCAGGAATAAGCCTGTAAAGCACCAATTAAGCCAGAAGATACCATATCTTCTGGCTTTTTTTTGTAAACCTACCATATTGCTAATTGGCACAGCGCCATTTGTACATTCATTATCCTACAAAACCCCATAAATCCACCAAAAACCACCTATAAACCCCCATAAATCACCTCAACCCACCTTTAAAACACTAAACTCACTAAAAAACACAGCATAACGTATGTACGAAAACAACCAATACAACCGCCCCACTACCAACCACCGACCAATACAACCAAAACAACCAATCCCCGTTTCGCCAACACACATAAATACCCTCCTCTCAGCTGCCGCAGGCTCCGTACATACACGCCCCTATAGGGAGTCCTATTTACGAGCAATACGGAGAGAAAAAGAGAGAGTGTTATAGAATATATATATATATATATATATATACTAACTACCACTCTCTCTCTCCCTCACCC
>JQIA01000367.1_pt1 | contig 22321 bp, 11 predicted proteins | sample 811431 | NCBI WGS metagenome assembly JQIA01 (sample SAMN02998118, study PRJNA258478) | marine sediment metagenome | biome: marine; feature: seafloor; material: sediment; isolation source: oil-polluted sediment collected from 3 locations (0.5 km, 0.7 km and 0.9 km)... | place: USA: Gulf of Mexico ...
AGTACATGTTGTACGTCAAAAGTCTGGCAAATCACTAAAACGAAGTAGATGGGACTTTTTACGACGCCATCAAATATGGGTTGTAGCAATAAAATATAATTGCGACATCTATAACTCTTCTGATAGAATGTAACCACATTCCGTTCTTGGTATCATAAACATCAGGAGGCGTATTCATGCCCAAACCGGTTTTAGACTACACAGGTATAGATTCAGGTGTTTCAGGTAAGCTTGCTGATATTCGCAATAATCTGATTACAACGCAGGATATTTTTGAGCTCTATAATCTTATTCGCAGTGATTCTGATTTTAGTTCTGAAATTGTTCTGGATGAGATCGGGAAGGTTCTTACGGGGGCCAGTCTGGGGAAATATTTTTATCAGTCCCTGAGTATTGAAGAACTGGCCTTTCTCATAACCAATAATAGATACCAGGAAGCACTGACTCAAGGTACATCAGCACATATTGACGTTGAGGGCCGTTTTGAGAATAAGCAGCTTTTTCTTGTGTCGGAGCATGAAGATCTGCCCAACAAAATTATGGGTACGATTCAGGATGTGATGAAGGATAATCCTGAAAAAACTTTTCGGCTTTCATCCTATGTAATAAGCTTTGATGCTCACGTTGAACGAAGTCGTCGACTCTATATTCTTGAAGAGGAAATCCCGGGGCCTAAAGATTCTGATACCGTTGCGCAGGCAGCCTTTTATATAGAAAAAAAACTGGGTGACGAGGTCTCAAAAGAGACGATAGAGGAATTTTTAACATCTGCAAGTGAGCGATTTATATATGGCCTTATGCACAATCAGAGAATCAGGACGCTTGAAAATTATCTGGCCTCCTGGTGTAAGCTCAAAAAATCATTAACAACGAACAGGGATATTTTAGTTAATATTGACAGTAATATTATCCGGGATGAATCTGTACCGGAAAAACGTATTCAGCTCTGGCTTCCTGCTGAGAATTTTCAGAACAATTATATTGCTATAAACAGAATATTTGATAAACGGGGAATCCCATTTACCCGTCAGTATTTTGAAACATTTCAAATAGGCTTAAAACGGTATGTCGTCTTTTCCACCTATATCAGTGATGATCTTATTAATCCGGAGGTTGAGACTTTTATCACAAATGCGTTATACAGCAGGTCTGTGTTATATCAGTCTGCTCCTGTGCCGGTTGGGGAGATTAAAACCATACTCGATGAGTTGAAAAAGTCTACACTTGAAGAGAAACTCGATTTCATAACCATTATGCAGCAGAATAAGCAAAAGGAATACCTGATTCCGCTGGTGGCATTGCTTAATGATAATGAGGACGTTGTTCAGAAGAAGGCCTTTGATCTTATTCGCCACTACCTGTTTACGCCTACCGTTGACATGAAAAACGATTATTACTGGGCGACGTTGTTTAATATTCTTGCAGCATCGACTGTTCCTGTTGTGGGTGATAATAAGGGTTATAAAAGGCCATTAAATCATCATGAGCTGATTCGGTTAATCCGTTTCAGAGATATTTTCTATGAAGACTACACCGAGCCTGAGTCGGAGAAAGAATTTCTGTTTATGCGTATGAGTGGTATCGGTATCGGTAAAGGCGGTATTCGTGCAGATGCAGACCATGTCTCTTTTTCCGGGGAGGGTGCTCTTTCCACGAATATGCTGTTCAAATCTCTTGGGCTGGGTATTCCTTTATACACAACAGGGAAAGGTGGTATTCTGGGGGCTCTTGGGCAGGGGGCGGCACGTGATAATGTGCTGAAAGCCTATGCAGACTTCCTGTATTATAAAGCTGAACTTGGTCCACTTTCGGATGTACCTGCCGGTGACATTGGTGTGGGGGCTGAGGAGATTGGTATAATTTATAAAAGGGTTACTGATAATGCCATGTCTGATGCACAACGCCTTTCACGGGGAGAGCTTGATCAACAGTCTCCGGAGGCTGTTATCTTAAGAGAACATTTCGGAATAAACACCCTTGATGAATCGCTTATAAGGGTATTGGGAGAAAACAGAGACCGGTTAGAAAATTATACTGCCGCAGCCATTACCGGCAAACCGGGAGTAAGAGGTTTAAAACTCAGAACCGGTGCAACGGCACGTGGGTTAAAAGAAGTTCTGGCGGTTATTAAATCCTATGGTACTTTTAATGATATTTCCTTGTGGAGCAATAGAGATCGAATTCATGAAGCTCTCGATGCAGACGCAACATTTTATGCGACTGCGCATAGCAATATGAAGATGCTTACTGTCTCTGCTCAGGGATTTGGCAAGGTCGGGGCAAATTTCGCAGGAATGATGGATGCTATCGGTGCCAGAGTGACCTCCATTTCAGATCGCAGCGGGACTCTTTTTAACAAAAGAGGGATAAAGCATATCGATAAACTGACGGAACTTTGTAAAGACGGTAAATTTCTTTTGCAGAATACGCCGGATAACATTCTCGATGATTCAATTTTTACGCTGGCGGATACAACACGACCATTGACCGCTGTAGCCGATGTTGTTGTGCCTTCAGCACTTGAAGAAGTTATAACGCTGAATGAGAAGTCGGGTGCAAACCACATCCATGCCCGACAGATACAGGGCGACTATATTCTTCAGGGGGCAAACGGCCCTGCTACACCTGATGCCGAAGAAATGATGCAGAGTATGGGCATTATTCCCATACCGGATATTCTTGCAAATTCGGGTGGGGTTCTGGGGTCTTATCTCGAATGGTTAAATGGACTGATAAGCCAGTTTGGGTATGGAAAAATTCATTCGTGGGGGTTCGTTCACCCGATTGTAGATTCCCTTGTTGATGTTTATCATTCAGATGAAGATAAAGAGAAATTAAAAGAAATGAACATTGAGCTTTATGACTATGCATTCAGGTTTATTTTGCGGGCAGCAACAACAAAAACAATCTTCATGGCCTACAGAAATAAGATTTCGTTACGAACAGCCTATACTGCAATCGGCATCGCAGCCGCTTCATCCGAAGGCCGTCTTACACCGGAGTTTGCAGATAGAATAGAAGATATGCGCAATCGTTTTTCATCTTTTAACATGGCTTGAAGCGGAGATGGCTGGATAGCGTTATTAGTTTCAATATGATTTTTGCAATCTTCAAAAACTGTTAAGGAAATTGGACAAAAGGCCGATATTAATAATTGCGCTATCGTTTCAGCTCTTTAGCCATCTAAAGACTTTTTACGAGAACATCAATATTGCTTTATATTACTTTTACAGACCCATATATAAACCGGAGGCTTTAATGTCATTTGAAAATGCAGTTTTGAAGGAGTATTCCTTTGATCAGACTGTCTTTGTCAGATTTTTAGACCGAAAGGACTTTTCCCTTGCAAGATATCACACAATTTCGATGGAAGGCTTCAGCTGTTATTGCAGTAAGCCTCTTACCCCGGGGGAAATAAATAAAGTTGAAGTAAATCTTAAAATGGTTACCCGGGGATTGATAGATGATCTTGTTCCCCATATCGCCAATGCAAAATTATTCAAAATAAGTCATGAGGACGGGAAACAGATCTGCTGGTTTAAATATGTCGATTTTAAAAACAGCTGTTTTGATAATCTGATTAATGCGCTTATTTTTATTGATAGCAAGGAAATGGCTGTTGCTCTTCCCGTTGTTAAAGACAGCAGTAGTATTGATTCAATAATCAAGGAAATTGTAGAAAAATCTAAAGAAGGCCATTTTACCCTGCCGGTTTTACCGAAAATAGTACGGAAGATAGATGCCCTTGTACGGCAGCCGGATACAACTATAGATGATCTGGCATTGATGATTGAACGGGATGCTGCGATCTCTGTCAAGGTTCTGGCGACTGCGAATTCGCCATTTTACAGAACAGATTCAGAGATTCTGACAATACGTGATACGATACCAAGATTAGGGTTTAAGGAGACCCGTAACTTAATTCTGACTATTGCAAATAAGAGCTTTTATTCAGTGAAAAACAGTCAGTTTAAACCTTATTTTACTAAATTGTGGAAACATTCAATAGCAAGTGCGCATTGTGCAAAAGCTATTGCGGAGAGGAGGGGGTTTAACAGCCCTGATAATTATTATACTGCAGGCCTTATTCATGATATCGGGAAAACTGTAATTTTAAGATTTTTAAGTGAGATGAAGCTAAAAGACGAGGCGTTTGACGATCAGAGTGTTGTTGCAGGAATAGACAAATATAATTCGGAAATGAGTGATGTCGTTTTACGCCATTGGGAATTCCCCGGCCGGTTTATAAATGCGGTAACAATGAAATATGACAATGACGTTAATGACCCTGCAAATAAGGTTAAGCTTGTTCTTGATGCAGCCAATATGCTGTCGGCCAATATGGGCTATGATCTGACTGAAGATCTTATTGATCTTACCGTTATTGAATCAGTTAAACTTCTTGGTATGGATTTAAGCACGTTAAGTAATATTATTGAGAATGTTAATATGATGATGGAAGGTTCCGACTCTGCCTTTTGATTCTGCCTCAACAATTTATATGATAAAAAAATAGCCGGTTATTTATTCTCTTAACCGGCTATTTTTTATATTTTTGCCACTATGTTCCGTGCAACTTCTACACAACTACAACGTTTTCACACCGAAAATAACTGAAACAACTTGACCGAATATTCCTGTTTGGCATACCATGGCTGAAACTGATCATTAAAAATGCTATTTAAACTTGTTACTTAGACGAGGGAATATGAAAAAGGGTCTGATATCGTTATTTGCAGTAGTTCTGGTTTTTATTTCTGTGCTTGCCATCTGGTTATACATGTTTCCTGACCATGTTCTTAAAACCATCTCAAATGTTGAAAGAGGGACGGCCGGGCTTGCATTGTCATCTGTTGAGGTGAACGGTCTTGATATAAAATACCTGACCGGGGGGGAAGGCGAAACGCTCATTCTCATTCATGGTTTTGGAGCCAATAAGGATAACTGGACAAGGGTTTCAAAATATCTGACGCCCCATTTCAGAGTTGTTGCACCGGATCTTGTGGGATTTGGTGAGAGCGCCCGGCCAGAGGGGGCAGGCTATACAATTACAGAACAGATGGAGAGGGTAAAAGCTTTTGCAGATAAATTAAACCTTAAATCTTTTCATCTCGGAGGCAGTTCAATGGGGGGTAATATTTCTGCCGCTTTTGCCGCAACATATCCGGATTATATAAAAAGTCTGTGGCTTATTGCTCCCGGCGGTGTTTATTCTGCGGAGCCGAGTGAAATGTATGGGCTGTTAAAAAAAGGAGAAAATCCTTTAATAGCAAAAGACAGAGCCGGCTATAACGGGGTACTTGATTTTGTGTTTTATAAAAAGCCTTATATACCGGGGCCTGTTGTTGATGCATTTGCTGCGGAAGCTGTAAGAAATAAGCCCATAAATGATATTGTTTTCAGTGCAATACACGACAAACCTCTGGCAACCGATGTGGTTTTGACAGGATGCAGGATTCCTGCTCTTGTTGTCTGGGGTAAGAATGACAGAGTCCTTCATTTTTCAGGCGCAGAGATACTCGGCCGTAATATGAAAAATGCGGAAGTCATATTGATGGATGAGACAGGCCACCTACCGATGATTGAGAAGGCTTCTCTTGCGGCAAAAGATTTTTTAAAATTCCATAATAAAGGATAAGGTATAGGTCGCAACAGGGTGCAGCGTTCATTTATTTGACCTGCACCCTTAAATAATCCTTTTCTTTATTTTGAGTATGTGATATTGTTCTCTTTTTTGAATGGGTACCCTCCGGTTGGTACCTGCTGTTTTGTTGTTGATTCCTTTCTTTTCAGCTGCACTTAGAGCAATCTTTAAAAATTCAACCTGAGACCGGAGCGTTATTACGGCAGGTATATTTTCAGGAGTTATTACTCGTACATGTTATTTAAACAACTTGGCCTCCGGGCTGAACTGCTTCGTTCTATCGAAGCATGTGGTTATTCAAGTCCAACGCCTATACAGGCTAAAGCGATTTCAGTCATTCTCAAAAATCATGATGTTCTTGCAGGTGCTCAGACAGGCACAGGTAAGACTGCAGCTTTTGCGCTGCCAATTCTTCAGAAATTGAGTCTATCTAAATCAAACAATCGTCATCCAAGAGCTTTGGTTCTTGCCCCGACCCGTGAGCTTGCGGCGCAGGTAGGAGAAAGTATCCGTCTTTATGGCAAATATTTAAACCTTAGCTCAGCTGTAGTTTTCGGCGGCGTCGGTATCGGGCCGCAGATCAATCAATTCAGAAAGGGTGTGGATATTCTTGTTGCAACACCTGGTAGACTTATTGACCATGTCGGACGTGGTACCGTAGATCTTTCAAAGGTTGAGATTTTGATTCTGGATGAAGCGGATCGAATGTTGGATATGGGCTTTATTCACGATATACGTCGCATCATCAAACGACTTCCAGTTAAACGACAGAACCTTATGTTTTCAGCTACTTATTCAAATGATATTAAGAAGCTATCAGATACGGTGCTCAGGAATCCAATACAGATTGAAGTCGCAAGGCGAAATGCGACGGCTGTATCGGTGACTCAAAAAATTCATAAGGTTGCCCGTGAACAAAAACGAACGGTACTGTCGAATCTGATTCAAACCAGTGGGTGGAACCAGGTACTCGTATTTACAAGGACCAAGCGGGGAGCGAACAAGCTGACGAAACAACTTTTGGCTGATGGCGTCAGTTCCGCTGCTATCCACGGGGATAAAAGTCAGTCTGTCAGAACACGCGCGTTGGCTGATTTTAAACAGGGGAAGGTGAAAACACTCGTTGCGACTGATATCGCCGCTCGGGGACTTGATATTGCTCAGTTACCCTGCGTTGTAAATTTTGATCTTCCAAATGTACCGGAAGATTACGTTCATCGTATCGGGCGTACCGGTCGTGCCGGTGCAAATGGTATTGCGCTTTCGCTTGTCTGTCCGGATGAACATAAACAGCTGAGAGATATTCAGAAGCTGTTGAAACGCAATATCCCTGTTGAAGATGGACCAAATGTCCTGGCAAAAACAAGACAGGCTGTTCGGCCCGTTAAAAAGAAGCAGGACAATACTAAGAGAAAACAAGACTCTAAGCCATTGTTAAAAGCAACCAGAGCAAATAGAAAAGGTGGGAAGTCGCAACTTCCCGGTGAATGGTTTGCTCAGCGATAGAGACTTTTTTCATTAATAATAATGCTGAGTCCATTATGGACTCAGCATTTTTTTTTGGTTTTTTTATAATTCGAGCTGCCAGAATATCAGGTCTGCATCCGGTCCATGCCCGTCATGTTTAGACGAGGCGTCCTGCCATGGAATAATTGAATTAATATCCACAAGAGTTCGTGCTGAAGCTGCATCTTTGACAGCACCTTTGGTTATGGTAACGGCACTGTTTTCATCAAGGCCTGAGTCTTTGATCTGAGGTTTGTAATCTGCAAGTTTACTGACGCCATTATACCAGTACCCCCAGTAGCGATCACCGTTGAGGCTTCCGGTATAGACCTGCCCAATCAGGTATAGTCTGTTTTCACTTACAGCAATCCCTTTCAGCCGATGTTCGCCAAGCTCATCAGGGCCCTTGCCGGTAAAATAAAATGCACTCCAACGTTCCTTTCCATCAAGGGCATTGACTTTAATCAGCTTGCCGTCTCCCATTTGCGCATCATACCATGACTGGCCCGTTCTTCCGCCAACATATATATCGTTGCCGTCAACCTTGATAAAGCTGCAGTTATTGTTTTTATTACTGCCGCCTGTATATGTTTTACCCCATGTAAGATTACTGCTGGCGTTGAGTTTTAGAAAGCTGAATTCTGTTTTTGCACCTCGTCTGTCAACGGATGTATATATGCTTCCTTCTTCATCAATATCAATGCTGTTGATATTGCTTCCCCATCCGGTTTGGATTGTTTTAACCCATTCAGTTTTGGGTTCGTTGCTGTAAATATTCTTCAGTTTAATCAAAAGGCTTACTTTTGCTGCAAGTCCGCCGATATATAAGTTTCCCTTTTTGTCTGATTTTATACAATAACCCCGATCATTGGTTTTAGGCGTTGGGTCAATATACTTTTGAAATTTTACTGAACCGTCTTTTTTATCGAGTCCCAAAGCAAAGACCAGGGCATCTGAATTTGCGATGGCAGCACCGGTTGTCCCGGTGATATAAACACCTTTCTTATCGACATCAATTCCGTAGGCCTCCGCACTGTGCTTTGCAAGAAAAGACCCAGGCCATTCCGGCCGCCAGAGCTTTTCCCACAGGCAGTTACCGGTTTTCGGGTCGATTTTTAAAATAAGTGCTGAAAAATTGTTGTTAAAGGATGCCGGACTCACTGAGCCTGTAATATATATATATCCCTTTTCATCAATTGCTATTGCACCGGCGCTTCCCCCGCTTTCTCCATTCTGGCCGGGATCACGGGTATAATCTCTATGCGGGCCGTACCATAACTTCGCATAGGCCAACGTCCCATCACTGCGTATTTTTCCGTAAAAAAGGTCATATGCAAATTTATCTTTTACACCGGTAACATGGCCCGTAAAATAGATGTTTCCCGTTTTATCTGCAACCATTCCGGTGACCATTTCATCCGTTTTTTGGCCACCGAATAGTTTGTGCGTTTTTGTTTTAAAATGCTTTGTAAAAACAGCTTTATCGCGTCCTTTACCTTTGACGAAAAAGGTCATTTGTTTTGAATCAGCGTAGTTAATTTTCACTGTTGCACCCAGTTCTTTGGATTGTACAGGGTAAAATCTGATGTAAAACTCAACCCTTTTTCCTGGCTGAATGGTTGTTGATTTAAAATTTAAAGGTCCGGGTTTTAATTCAGTATTCTGAAGTGTATATTCTTCATCAACAACCCCCGGGTTTTTTATAAGTGTGATCGAATTGATTGTCAGCGGCGATTCTGTTTTATTGTAAATGCTGAATCCTTCCCGTTGTTCACTGAATAATGCGATTTTATTGTATGATGAGTTAAGTGGAATAAACCAGGTGGCATTATTCCGGACAACTTTTCCCCCTGTCATGACCTCAATGCCGCTGGCAGATGAAAGATGGGGTACGGCTATAAAAGAAAGAATTAAAACAGAAAAAGCAAGAGAACTTTTTGTCATGATGCCTCCTTAAAACCAAACGATTTGGTTATATAAAGAAAAAATGAAGTATATTGGATTTGTTAAACTGGAAGATAATATTATATCCTGAAACATTTTAAATGTATATATGAAATCATTGAAAATGGTTAAGCTATTCGGGGAATTTTCTTTTATTGACTATTTCGGTTGATGAAAGCCATCGTTTTAATATGGGGCTCAATGTGAATGCTGTGAATTGAGCGCTTGAAATTTATTGAATAATAACTTAAAATCAATGTTGTTGCTTCATTTCATATCGGTTCATTACAACTTTTTAGCATAGTAGTAAATCACATAGTGGTAACAACTCTTTTTTAGTACTTACTCCAGAGGTTAAAGATTGTTTGCGTTACTTTTTTATTGATGCCGAATTCATTCGATAGAATGAACTGCTGATTTCTTAATGGGAATAAAAATGAATATTTTCACTTTTTTAACACCGGTTATATACTGGCTGTTGATAGTTATGTGGTTTTTTATTCTGTTTTTTTATGTAAAACGGCTGAAGTCGGGAAAGGTTAAGGGGCAGCTGCTCAATGTGCTTTTAGTTATTCTGGCAATAGATGCCTTTCGGACATTATTCGAAAGTGTCTATTTCGGCGCATGGTATACTTCTCTTGCAGGGTTTCTTCCCAAATATGTGTTTCAGTTTCTTGTTCGTCCTGAGCTGGTCTTTATACCGAAAATATTAAATGCGATTGCAGCAGTTGCGGTGATTGTAATCCTTATCTACCAGTGGCTTCCCAAGGAAGAAAAAGAAAAACAGGATATGGAAAGGCTTGTCAATCAACGCACAAATGCGTTGACTCAGAGAAATATGCAGTTGAGCAGAGAGATAGCTGAACGGGCACGCATTGAGAAGGAACTGAAAAACAAAACCCATGAAATTGGTGAGCGCGTAAAAGAATTAAAATGCCTGTATGCTGTTTCCAACCTGTTGGAAGAGACTGAGGTTGATATAAGTGACACATTTCAGAGTATCGTTAATTTAATGCCTGTTGCATGGCAGTACCCCCATGTAACCTGTGCCCGGATTATTGTGGGCGGTAATGAGTACAGAACCAATAATTTTGAGCTTACAGTATGGCAGCAAATGAGTGATGTTATTATTTTCGGGGAATCGAAGGGGCGGGTTGAGGCATATTGCCTTGAAGAGCGAATTGAGGCTGATGAAGGGCCTTTTCTAAAGGAAGAACGGGACCTTATTAATGAGATAGCTGACCGAATCGGACTTTTTTTTGAACGTAAAGAGACGGAAGAAAAAAGTAAAAAACTTGAGATAGAGCTTCTTCAGATTAGAAAAATGGAATCGATTGGGACGCTTGCAGGGGGAATTGCACACGACTTTAATAATATCCTTTTTCCGATTATCGGACATACCGAAATGCTTCTTGAAGATACTCCTTCAGACAGTCCTCTTCGGGAAAGTCTTGATCAGGTATTTCTGGGTGCACTAAGAGCCAGAGATCTGGTTAAGCAGATCCTGACTTTTTCGCGGCAGGGGGATATGGAATTAATTTCGATGGACATTAAACCGGTTCTGGGTGAAGCATTTAAACTTCTTCGGGCTTCAATCCCGGCAACGATTGAAATGCAAATAGATATAAATCCTGATTGCGGCCATGTTAAAGCGGAAGCGACTCAAATTCATCAGGTGGTAATGAATCTGGTAACCAATGCTTTTCATTCTATGGCGGATGATGGTGGTGAGCTAACTGTATCTCTTAAGGACGTTGAGTTAGGTAAATATGATATTGTCAGCACTGATATGGCGCCGGGTCGTTATATCTGTCTTACTGTGGCCGATACGGGGCATGGTATGGACAAAGAGATATCAGATAAAATTTTTGATCCTTTTTTTACCACAAAAGGCCCTGGAGAGGGCACTGGTATGGGGTTGTCGGTGGTATATGGAATCGTCAAAAATATGGGGGGGGTGATACAATTATATAGCGAACCTGATACTGGATCAGAGTTTCATGTATATCTGCCCGTTATACAAGACGAAATCGTGATAAAAACTCAGTCAGTGTTAGATTCCGTAGCGACCGGTTCCGAGAGGGTTTTGTTGGTTGACGATGAAAATGCAATTATCACTATGGAGAAAAAAATGCTCGAACGGCTTGGATATCAGGTGACACCGTCAACAAGTAGTCTTGAGGCGCTTGAAATTTTTAGTAAAGACCCGGGTGCGTTTGACCTTGTTATATCGGATATGAGTATGCCAAAGATGTCCGGTGACAGACTTGCTGAAGAGATCAATAAAATCAGAGCAGACGTACCTGTTTTATTGTGTAGCGGGTTAAGTGCCAATCGAAAAGATAAAGAAAAAATGGCATTAGGTGTAAAGGGTTTTATTATTAAGCCGATAATAATGAAAGAACTTTCAGGGAAGATTCGCGAAATACTTGATAATCAGAATGATACGATAAATTTATAATCACAAATTATTGACCTCTGTAATAACTGTGTTCGATTACATTGCTGTCTCGTTTAAAGGCTGTTTCTATTGGGTAAAAATAAAATAAAATCCTTTTTGTTTGCAGTTTATGTCATCATTATGATTGCTGCTGTTCTGCCGGATGGTGTATCTGCTGAAAAAGGCAATGCAGGAGAAAAGGTTGTTCTTCAGCTTGCCTGGAAACATCAGTTCCAGTTTGCAGGGTATTACGCAGCTCTTGATAAAGGCTATTACAACGAGGCTGGTCTTGACGTCGTGTTTGTGGAAGGTGGCAGCGGACGTTTTGCAAGAGAGGCTTTGTTAAAAAAACAGGCGCACTACGGTATTGCAGGGTCAGAGCTGGTAATTCACAGGTTTGACGGTGATCCTTTTGTAGTACTCGCCCCAATATTCCAACACTCGCCATCAATTCTTCTTACAAAAGCAGAATCAGGTATTTCAAGCCTTCAGGATCTTATTGGTAAAAAAGTGATGCTGCTCCCGGGGAAAAAGGATGCGGATATTCTCGCTGCTTTTTTAAATGAAGGCGTGCCCCATAAAGCAATTGATCGGCTCGATCAGACATTTGACCTGAATGACCTCATAAATGGGAAAACAGACGCCGTCAGTGCATATATGACGAATGAGCCCTGGCAGCTTGAACAGAAGGGGATCAGGCCAAAGAGTATATTGCCGCTTACCTACGGGGTTGATTTTTACAGTGACTGTCTTTTTACAACTGAGCAGGAAGTAAATGATAATCCGGTACGTGTAAGCCGCTTTTTAGAAGCATCAATCAGGGGGTGGGAATATGCCATGGCCAACCCTGAAGAGATTGTTGATTTGATAATTAATCGCTATAAGGTTACAAAAAAACGTGATCACTTACTATATGAAGCTGAGTCAATAAGAAAATTAATGCTGCCGGATCTTGTTCAGATCGGTCATATGAATCCCGGTCGGTGGCAGCATATTGCGGCGACTTATGAGAAGCTCGGCATGATAAAACCGGGGTTTTCTTTGGGTAAATTTCTATATTCTCCGGGGGCGCAAAAAAATTTCAGAGTGTTTCGACGGATCATCGGTAGCGTTGTTATCCTTTCAATATTTATTGGTTTATGGGTCTTTTTTCTTATGTCTGTAAACAGCAAGCTAAGAAAGGAAATTAATGAGAGGGCTCGTGTTGAGTCAAAATTAAAGATAAGTGAACGACGCTTCAGAAAGATTATTGAAGCTGTCTCTGAGATTTCAATTTACGGTTTTGATGAAGATTACCGGGTTATATTCTGGAACAGAGCCAGCGCAAGGCTTTATGGATACTCTGAGCAGGAGGCTGTTGGACAGCTTCTGGAGAGTCTTATAATACCTGATGCCTTGCGGGTCGAATTCCGAAAAACGATTAATGACTGGGCAAATAACAATAAAAGAAGGCCGGCATGTAAGGTGGCGCTCGTTGATAAAACAGGTCGGCGTATTTCGGTTTTTTCATCACATGTTATGCTTGAAACACCGGATCGCAGGGAATTCTTTTCAATTGATATAGACCTTGGCCCGATTCAAACAGCTGAAGAAGAAAAAATTAAAGCTCAGAAAATTGCAGGTGAACATGAAAAACTTGCACTGGTTGGTCAGATAGCCGGCAAGATGGCACATGATTTTAACAATATTTTAGGTATTATTATGGGGAATGCTGAGCTTGCATTTCTTGATACAAAAGATCCTGAATCGGGAAAGGTTTTCAAACTGATCTTAAACCAGACGCTTCGGGGTAAAAACCTTACAAAGCAACTGATTGCATTTGCAAAGGATCAGGAACCAAAACAGTCTTTTTTCAGTCTGAATGAAAAGCTTGATCTCGTTATTAGTCTGATGCGAAAGGATCTTGATGGTATTAATATTGTCACGGAAGAGGGCGAAGATATCCCTGAGCTTCTGGCTGATTCCGGAATGATAGAAAATGTTCTGGTAAATCTTATCCTGAATTCAGTTCATGCCATATGTAAGACCGAGTCACCCAAAATTATCTTTAGAACCTGGTATATTGATGATTTACTCTTTTTTGAAATTGAAGATAATGGGTGTGGTATACCTGAAAAATATATTGAAAAAATATATGACCCCTCCTTTACCCTTAAAGGGAATAAAGATATTTCAAATTCGTATAATAAAGATATTAAGGGGACCGGTTATGGTATGTCCAATGTACGAAAATACATTGAAAAACATAATGGATCTGTTTCATGTGAAGTGGCTTCAGGTTCAGGCACAATATTCAGAATAGTCCTTCCTGTTACTCACAAAGAGCTTACTGATCTGGAAAAATTAGAAATTTGTCAGTCCGAACCACAGACCGGTAAACATATTCTGCTGGTTGAAGATGAGGCCGATATTTCAGGTATTCAATTCCGGTTGCTTACGTCAGACCCGTTTAACCATAAAGTAGACATTGCTTCTGACGGACAGATGGCAATTGATATGTTTGAGGCAGATAAGTACGATATTATCAGTCTGGATTATTATCTTTCAGGAAGTCTGAACGGAATGCATGTTTACAACCATATCAGGACGATTGATACATCAATTCCTGTCGTCTTTATATCCGGTAATATTGAATTTATTGAATCGATTATTGAGTTGCAACGAAACGATTCGAATATTGATCATCTATCCAAACCCTGCCAGAACAAAGAGTATGTTTGTTGTATAAATAAGCAGTTTTCGGCGAAGGGCTGATGGCGTCGTAAAAAGCCCCATCTACTTCGCTTTAGTGATTTACCAGACTTTCGACGTACAAACAGGTACTACTTCAAGCCTGGCAAATCACTAAATCTTGTACCCCAAGGGCACTTGCTTCGCAGCGTATTCGGGCCCTTTTCCTTAGCCACTCAAAAGCCATCTAAATACTTTTTATGAGAGCATCAAGGCTTGAACTTAACTTTTTATGTGAAATGTGTTCTGTGTATACATCACATGTCTATCTATTTATTGTTGTGCTGTGGGATATTACATATTATAGTTTGTAACTATCTGTGTTTATTGAAAATAATAAACCAAATCTACGCATGGCACAGGAAATGCAAATTCTTTAATCCAAACAATAACTTAACTGGAGAAAGAAAATGCGAATTTATCTTGTGTTACCGGCCTGTGAAAATTTAAGGGTCCAATCGGACTCTTCTTTTGTTCTGAAACGAAAAATGTTGCGTTTCAGTGTACTTTCACTAACAACGATTGCAGCATTGACACCTGAAAAACATGAAGTCGTTATTTGCGATGAAAATGTTGAAGCTGTGGATTATAATATTAATGCGGATGTTGTAGGTATTACATTTATGACAGGCCTTGCAAATCGGGCATATGAGTTGGCTGATCATTTTAAAAAACGAGGCTTAATAACTGTAGCCGGAGGATTTCATCCAACGTTGAATCCTGGCGATGTGCTTTCAAAATTTGATATCGTTGTATCAGGAGAAGCGGAAGATACATGGCTTTCTGTGCTTAATGATATTGAGGCCGGTTCATATAAAAAACTGTATGAAAGCCAATTCTGTAGTTCACTCGACACAGCCCCGGTTCCCCGAAGAGATTTGTTGAAAAACAAAAAGCATTATGTGACAACGGATGCGGTTCAGACCGGTAGAGGGTGTAATCATAAATGTACATTCTGTTCTGTTACAGCTTTTTTTAAAAATAAACACAGATCAAAACCGCTTGATAATGTTATGAAAGAAGTTTTATCAGCGGAAAAAAGCTTTATGTTTGTCGATGATAATATTATTGCTGACAGGGCGTTTGCCCTTGCACTTTTTAAGAAAATGATTCCCTTGAAAAAAAGGTGGGTAAGTCAGTGCTCCATAACAATTGCAGATGATGATGAATTGCTTGCATATGCTGGTAAAGCTGGCTGTATTGGGCTTTTTATCGGTATCGAATCGGTAGACAGTCGTAATTTGTCTATGGTGGATAAATCATTTAACAAACCCGGTGAATATAAGAAAAAGATACAAAAGATTAACAAAGCAGGGATTGGTGTACAGGCTGGTATGATTGTCGGGCTTGACAGCGATGATAAGGGGGTATTTAAAAGGAATCTGGACTTTTTGCAGGATGCGGGTATAGGTGCTCTTCAACTCGCAATATTGACGCCTCAGCCCGGAACTCCGTTAAGGAAACAGTTTGAGAAGGAAGATCGTATTATTGATAATAATTGGGATCATTATGATTACAGGCATACGGTTATAAAGCCAAAACTCATGACCCCTGCTGAGTTACAGGATGGTGCTGACTGGCTTTATGTGCAGTATTACAGGTTTGACAAAATAATTATGAGAACAGCCAGAGCATTGTTTAGAGTCGGTTTTTTTCCGGCAATACTTACCTGGCGGCTGAATATGACATACAGGTATGACAATAAGTGCCTGAAGCTTAAAGGACGAAACCCGGCTGAGAATAAAAGAAGTAAGGCGTTAAGGAGAATGAAATCGCTGGTTGCAGGCGTTTAATCTGGAGTTGGCAAGACTGGGGGGCGGAGGTTGCTGAAAACTCTTCCCCTGTTTCAAAATGGTATTATTTAACGCTGGTTTCAGCAAGGTTAAGGGCCGCTGGCTTACCTGATATGGCAATGTTATTAAACTTGCTGTACCCTGAAAAAAACAGAAACAAAAGTATTGCAATCCACATGACAGTTTGAACAAGTGTGCATAAGATATTTAATGGTGACGGTAAAAGATATAATCCACCAGGGGCTATCAGAAGAATAAGGTTTATTGTAAACAAACCGATTGAAAATATTCTGACTCTGATATTTTTATCGCTCTCCTTTGCAATTTTAAAAAGTGCAATTAAAGGCAGTAATATCAAGAGGTCATCATACCAGGCATGATAGGTCCAGAATCTTGCAAAAATTGCGGTACCACCGATAAGAAGAATGATCCCGGATCTTCTGTTCATAATTACCCAGGCCCCGTTTAGAGCTAAAAGGAGAAGAGATGCATGCAGATTATATTTGCTTAAATCGGAAAAACTTAAAAAATAGTGAATATTCGATTCTCCGTTGCCTTCTGCTATTGCGGAACCAGCCATCAACCATTGCATGCAAAGCTCAATTATTCCTGCATTCTGAAATGATGCTGCTGAAAATGTTAGAAATACATATCCGGTAATTATTAAAAAGGATGGTCTTAAACTTTTATGGGCAAAAAGTATTATCCAGAAAAATGGCACACTTATGCTCGGTTTGGAAAGTGCAATCAAAAAGAAGACACACCCGGTTATTTCACATAAAAGAGATTTATCTCTTTTAAAGAGAAGGCATATGCCTGTAAATAAAAAAAAGATAATATGGATTGAGATCTGACCATTACCAATAGTTGCACCTGTTGGGTATATTGCCAGCGGTATCATTGCAATGAATATTTTTTCATATCCCTTTGCTCCGCTTTCTCTTATAAGCACCGGTATAAGAAAAACTATTGATACTAATGCGCTTAAGATCCATACAACTTTTGTTATATTCAATGTCCCCCATCCAAAAAGGGGTAAAAAAATCATATAGGATGCCGGTGGGTAAATTGCATCTTTATCATTTTCGTATATCGGTACGGATTTAAACCAGCCTGTTACCTCCTGCATTCTGTGTTTTAAGTCGATTCCGCCCATTTTAACAGGCCTGTTAAAAAGAAAATCGGGTTCCACAATAAGTCTCCAAAGTTCATAACTAAGCCAGATGAAAGCAATAAATGCTAAAAATGAAATTGCCATTATTAAAACAGTATTATAATGCTTTGTCAGGGAGTGTAATGTTCTGGTGAAAATATTATGGTTACTGATATTTGTATGCAAAGCTTTTTCTCCTTTTACAGGATTTTCTGAACTGACCATTAATTAACTGCTCAAAATCCTTTTGGGTGGATGTTCATACTGCCCAGTTGGCCACATGCCGCTTCAAGACTATCGCCTCTGCTCCAGCGCTTAATAACAAAAATGCCTTTCGCTTCGAGGTAACCGGCAAATTTGTGAATCTCCTGATCAGTGGTCCCCTCTACAGGAAATGAAGATGTCTTATTCAGGGGGATTAGATTGAATCTTACCTTTAAGTCCTTGAGGAAAGCTGCCACTTCTTCAGCATGGTGTTTGGCATCATTAACCCCTCTTATCAGGACGTATTCAATTAAAAAGGAGCCCCTCTTTTTTAAAGGGTAAAGGCGCAAAACGTCTCTTAGATCAGACATATTGTGTCTTCGGTTTACAGGCATGAGTTCAGACCTGATGATGTCGTTTGGCGCATTGAGTGATATAGCGAGATTTACTTTTTTAAAATCCTGTTCAGCGAATTTTTGAATGCCGTCTGTAAGGCCTGATGTCGAGACAGTTATGTGTCGATGTGCAATGTCGAGGCCTCGCTGATCGCTTATGATATTGATTGATTTTACAACATTATTATAATTATCGAAAGGTTCACCCATTCCCATAAAGACAATATTGTCAATTGTTTTATTCAGGATAAACTTTGCCGTGTATATCTGACTTATAATCTCTGAAACTTCAAGATTTCGCTTGAACCCCATTTTTCCTGTTTCGCAGAATGAACAAGCCATTCTGCACCCAATTTGTGAAGATACACACAAGGTATTATGGTTTTTCATTTCAATAATCACCGATTCAGATTCAAGGCCATCCTTATATCTGCATAGAAACTTCAATGTGCTGTCATTCGAAACGATATCGGTAATTTCGGGGATTGGAACAATAAGATCCTGCTTGATCGTTTCGGCAAGTTTTTGAGATTTTATGAATTCACCCACAGTTTCAAAGGATAAATTACCTCTTTTAAATACTTCACGATAGAGAGCAGTCGCGTGGTAGGCACCTTTTCCATATTTTTTTTTGAGGATCAGGTTTAGGTCATTATGTGTCAATTCAAATATATTCATCGATAGTTTAACTTTCTTATTTTCTGTTTATATTAACATGAATATATTTTAGAACCTGTTGAAGTGCAAGGAGAAGAATTTTAAATGGCGAAATGTTGTTGAATATATGTTTTATTGTGTGTTCTTAAGGGGGAATAAATGTTTTTTTACAAGGGGTAAAATATCGATATATTAATAGTTGTGCATGTTTTAGTGTTTGTGTATTTGTGCTACAAGTAACTGAAAATATAGAGCTATAACAATGTTTATCTTGATTGTTTGTCAGTCATACGGCCGAGAAAAATGTATAATTTTACACTGTTAAAATATATATATTATTCCTTGACAGGGATTCAGTGCTTGGGTATAGATCCATTATTGATCCTATGTTTTATGAAACTCATTTTAGTTTACGGTGGTAGAAACTAAAAATTCCGGATCAAATTATTCTTTCAAAACATAAATTATTTTTTAATTCAACATGGATGCCCTGCATGTATCAGTCTGTTTTTAACGCTACTTCTGTAGCTATTGGTGTAATCTCTACCAGTGGTAAGTTTATTGATATCAATAAGCCACTGAAAGAGATTCTTGGTTACAGTGAGAGCGAATTAATTAACAATGAAATGAAAAATGTTATACACCCTGATGAGTATAATGATATTCAGGATCATTTCAACAGTTTGCTTGATGGCAGTATGCTCTTTTCAAGGGGCACCTGGCGTTTTGTCAATAAAGAGAATGAGACGATATGGGGGGATCTGCATTCAGTCCCTTTATACGATAAGAATAAAGAAATTAAAGGTATTATTGCAACCGCTATTGAAGTGACAAAACAGAATAATATTGATGTGCTTCTGAGGAAACAGAATGAAGGCTTTCAATCACTGTTTCAGAATTTTAATAAAAATGCAGTGATTGTTATTGATGAGGACATGAATATTATCAGGGCAAATCAGATGTTTGAGCAGTTGTCAGGATACCCGCTTTCCATTACCAACAATAATAGCAAATTCCCGAATTTCATCTATCCGGAAGATAAAGAAAAACTGGAAACATTTCATTCACTAAGGCGGATAAATAAATCGGAGGTTCCAAGCCAGTATCAATGCAGGGTGATTTACAATAATGGTTCTGTATATAAACACCTGCTAAATGTGACAATGATTCCGGGGACCGGCAACAGTATTGTTTCATTTTCTGATATTATTCCTGACCCCCCGGTATCACGGAGCACGAGTAAAGCAAATCTCTTCAGAATGTTAGCTGAAAATGCAACAGATATGATCTTTATTATCACACTTGAGTTTGAGATTATTTACATTAGCCCTTCTGTAGAACGGGTGACAGGGTATTCTCAGGAAGAGTTTAAGCTTGTTAAAGCAGTTGAATATATAACACCGGAATCGTATGGAACAGCCATTAAATTTTTGACTGCAGATTTTTTAGCTGATCAGGATCTGACGCAGACCCAAAAATTAGAGCTACAGGTTGTTAATAAAGCCGGAAAACTTATCTGGGTAGAGACTCTTGTAAAGTTTATATTGAATGAGTATGGACAACCTGTCGGAATAACAGGCTCTTCAAGAGATATTACAGAAAGAAAGCAGGCGGAAGATTTTATCAGCCGTAGTGAAGAGAAGTACAGGTTGTTGACAGAAGGCCTGAAAGATGTTGTTTTTGTTATCTCTTCAGACCTGACAATTGAGTATATCAGTCCCAAAGTATCTGATTTTTCGGATTATCTTCAGGAAGAAGTGACCGGTACACATATTTCAAAATTCTTTGCATTAATTGAAGAATATGAACAGGCATTTAAACATTTTTGCAGTTGTTTAGAAAAGAATGAGCCAGTTGCAAATTTCGATTTTTTATTAAAGAATCCCGGAACGAATAATTTTTATGTTGAAGTTACTGCCAATCCTTTTTATGAGAATGGTAAATTAGTCATGCTCCACTGTGTTGCGCGGGATATATCCGACCGTAAGAAAGTTGAGAACAGGTTGCGGGAGAGGGGGGAGTCTCTCAGTATTGAAAATCTGACCCTTAAAAAAACGATTATTCAGAATGAAAAACTGGGGCCCCTGATCGGTAAGAGTAAGGCAATGCAAAAAGTGTATGACTTGATTTTAAAAGCTGCTCCATCAAATGCAAATATTATTATTTATGGTGAATCTGGTACAGGAAAGGAGCTTGCTGCACGTGCCATACATGATATTAGCGACAGGCAGAAGAAGCCCTTTGTTGTTGTGAATTGTGGCGCTATTCCTGAAAACATTATCGAAAGTGAGTTTTTTGGCTATAAAAAAGGTGCGTTTTCCGGTGCCTATGCTGACAAGGAAGGGTTTTTGGATCTGGCAGACGGGGGGACTCTCTTCCTTGATGAAATTGGCGAAATATGCCTGAGTATGCAGGTCAAGCTGTTAAGAGCAATTGAAGGTGGCGGCTACTCACCTCTTGGCAGTAATGAAGTAAAAAAACCGTCCCTTCATATTGTGGCAGCTACGAATAGAAATCTTAATCAGCTTGTGGCTGAAAATAAAATGCGCGAAGATTTTTTCTTTAGAATTCATGTTATACCGCTCAATATGCCACCATTAAGAGAACGTCGGGATGATATTCCCCTTTTAATGGAACATTTTTTGTCATTATACAGAGAGAAGAATGTTGCTGCAAATATTCCTGTAAAGGTTAAGCGGGCTTTTATGAATTATCGCTGGCCAGGCAATGTAAGAGAACTTCAGAATATGCTTTACAGGTATCTCGCACTGAATAAAATTGACTTCTCCGGGATTTACGATAACAACGACGGCAATTCTCATTTTCAAAAAGAGATTATTTCACAGGACAGCACGCTGTCAAAGATGGTTGAACGGTTTGAACGGGATGTTCTTACAAGCGTCCTCGATAAAAATCGCTGGCATAAAAGTAAAACAGCCCTTACTTTAAACATTGATCGTAAAACACTCTCATCAAAAATAAAAAAATATGAACTTTCTCCTGACTAACTCGTAACCACTTCTTCTTACTGCATTGTCATTTTTTTACAATTCATTTTTTATACACGCCACCCAATGTCATAAACTTAAGCATTTAAAGCATGAAAAGCTATTAGGTCTTTGTTATTAGATGCTATCCAAAGAATCGGAGCGCTAAAGCGTTACTTCGTGTCGCTCTGTTATTTATATAAATTGACCGCCCGTACCCCAAGGGCACTTGCTACGCAGCGAAGGTTCCTTTGCTAATACCCAAAAGCTAAGACCTAATACCTGGCACCTTAAGTTTATGGCATTGACACGCCACCTGAACACAACTTCTTATTCCTTTTAATCGACGTTGCGAATTCGTGCGATAGATATATTTTTAATAAAAAAGAGTTGAGGAATTTCTCCCCATTTTTGGGTGGATTTACTCAAGATAAGTATTGCTTTATGATTCAATTAGTTATCCATTTAAATAGAGAAAACGGGGAATAGTTCCCCAAAAAACCGCCTTTTATTTGCATCGGGTAGTATTTGTTATTAATCAATAAATTAGATAGTTATATAAAAAAAACAACTCTGGCATGTATCGTGCTCTTAATATTTACCAGCTGTTTCGGATTACTGCAAAACTCTGCAGTTTAATTATCTCCTCACAGCAGAAATAAAATCAAACACAGTTTATGATTTTTAATAAATTCAAACCCCTAATTTATGGAGGCGAAATGTTTACAGTTGTAGATCAGGAACTGGAAGTATTCCTGAAGCCCACTTTTTTTATTAACTCCGACTCAGAAGCGATTACAGATTATACAAAAGCGATTTGTAATGATTCCATGTCTGATGTGGAGAAGGCAATCTCTCTTTTTTATTC